>Ga0134122_10001548_pt1 | contig 16659 bp, 15 predicted proteins | sample KB302_FD_96461 | JGI IMG/M metagenome (GOLD analysis project Ga0134122, IMG submission 96461) | Terrestrial soil microbial communities without Nitrogen fertilizer from Kellogg Biological Station, Michigan, USA - KB3-0-2 | ecosystem: Environmental > Terrestrial > Soil > Unclassified ... | reverse complement strand
TCCCCATCACCGCCCCCACCCCGCCCCGCGCGGACAGCCGCGCCGGACGGCCGTCCTTGTCGCTGAAGGCGATCCCCGCGATGAGACCCTGGTACTCGCCCACCGGCCCGCACAGCGCGATGGTCACTTTCTTCCCGTACCGGGCGTGCAGCATGGCCTGGACCTCGAAGTTCCCCTTGCCCAGGTACGGGGCGGCATCGTCCCAGTCGAGGCCGCCGTCCTTCTTCATGTGGAGCACCACCCAGGAGGGCGAGGCGCCGTGCAAGGTGAAGCCGGCGATCTTCTGCTGGCCGAGCCCGTAGCTGAAGGTGCCGCCGCCATTCGCCTCCTTGATGCCGCCGGTGAGGGGGCTCTTGCAGCCCACGCTGGTGCGATTGGCATTGGAGAAGCTCGAGCCCGCGAAGGGCCCCGCCGAGAAGATGAGGGGGTTGGCCGGCGACAGCGGGTCCACCGTGGCGGCGCCGGCGTCGAGAAGCGTCCTGGCGATCAGGTACCGTCCGGCCTTGACCACGGCCTCGCCGGTCAGCTCACGCGTGGTGACGGTACGATCGTCCAGCTTGATCTCGAGGTACTTGCGCATGGATGGCTCCTGGCTCGGCGGCCGGTTCGAAGTCTCGGCTCGGGCCCAGCGGCCCGTCTGACGGCGTCGATCCTGCCACACACGTCCGCGCGCGTCAAAGTGCCCGCTCGGAGCGCGCCGCGCGTGATGTCCAGGCGAAGCCCACCGCCACCCCCACGAGGAGGACCGCCTGGACGATGAGACCCTCCGCGCTGGAGTAGAGCCCGACCAGCGGCACCGGGGGAATATTCACCGGGTGGACGGGCAGATAGCCGGCTTCTTGAAGCGCGGCGATCCCCTTGCCGGCGAAGACGACGGCAAGGAGCCCGATGAGCATGGCGGACACGCCGAAGAAGAGCGCCAGCGGCATGCGCAAGCTCCCGCGCACGATGGCCCAGCCGAGCACGAGGAGCGTCGCCGCCGCGGCGACGAGTCCGCCCAGCAGCGCCATGGTCGACCTCGGCCCGGCCTGGGCGGCCAGCGCCTCGTAGAACAGGACGGTCTCGAATACCTCGCGATAGACCGCCAGGAAGGACACGAGGCCCAGCGCCCGCAGGGCGCGGCCGGACATCGCCCCCGCCAGCCGCGTCTCGAGAAAGGTCTGCCAGCGCGACGCCTGGCTCTTGCTGTGCATCCAGAACCCCACATAGAGCAGCACCGCCGCCGCGACGAGCGCGGTCACGCCCTCCGTCATCTCGCGCGTGGCGCCGCTGATGCGCACGACATAGGACGCGATCCACCAGGTCAACCCCCCCAGCAAGAGGGCGATGATCCAGCCCCCGTGCACCCAGGGCAGCGCATCGCGGCGGCCGGACTTGACGAGCAAGGCGATGATGGCGGCCAGCACCAGGATGGCCTCGAGGCCCTCGCGGAGCAGGATGAGGAAGGCCGACGCGAAGGCGGCCCCCGGCGGCAGGCCTTCGACCTCCAGCGCCGCCCGCGCCCTCGCGAGCAGCGCCTCGACCGCCCGGGCCTGGGCCTCCACGGCGGGCAGTGGCGCGCCGTCGCGGACCAGCCCGCGAAAGCGAAGCATCTCCGCCTCCACCTGGGCGCGCAGGCCGCGATCCACCATGTCCAGGCTTGCCTCCGCCAGCTCGAAGCCATCCAGATAGCTCGACACCGCGAGATCATGCGCCTCGCGCGCGCGGCCTCCCCGATAGGCGTCCACGCTCTCGTGCAGGAGACGGAGGCTGGTGGCCAGCGCCGCATTGCCCTTGGCGGCCACGGCGCCGGGCTGGACACGCAGGAAGGCGAGGAGGGCGGGCGCGTCGGGACCGTGGCCCGCCTCGAGCTCGCGCGCGCTGCGGGTGGCGATGCTGGCGAGATCGGGAAAGACCGCCCGGCCCTTCCCCGCATTCCAGAGCGCCATCCCGCGCCGCCACTCCGCCTCCGGCGTGCCGAGCGCCGCCACGTGGAACGCCAGCGCCCAGCGCTCCTCCTCGCTCAGCGCCCCAAAGCCCACCATGGCCGTCCCCTGCACGCCCAGCGTGATGGTGCTGTACAAGCTGTAGAGACTGCGCCGAGCCATGCGGTCCGCGTCGTGGAAGTCGCTGGGCCGAGGGTCGAGGCCCTTCCCTGCCGGACCATCGCCGCGGCCGGTGGCGCCGTGGCAGAGCGCGCAGTGCGCGGCGAAGAGCGCGGCGGCCTGCGGGAGATCGGGCGCGCGCCGGGGGGCGACCTCGATCCGGTAGGCGGCGATGATTGCCCCCCGAAGCTCCGCGGCGAGCGTCGAAACTTCAGTATCGGGGCGCCTGTCGCGCACGAGCGTGCGGAGGCGGTCGGCCAGCGCTTGCAGCGCCGCGCGCTCGGGCCGAGGGGGCAGGCGCTCGAGCAGCGCGCGGGCCTGGGTCGTGAACTCCACCTGCTCCTTGTACTCGCCCTCGTCGAGGACCTTGCCCGCCTTGACCGCGCCCGGATAGTCCGCCGCGACATAGTCGAGGATATGGAGGATCAGCGGGCCGGGATCGGCGTCGCCCGGCGCCCCTGCCTGCGCGGTGGTTGGGGCTCCGCCTTGCGCGCCGCTTTGCGCAATCGAAGGCGCCGGCCCCAGAACGGCGATCGCGGCGGAGAGCGCTAGGGCGATCGCGCCGCCTCTGGCCGGCAGCCGGAAGGGATCGAGCATGTCGAATTTTAGTTCGACCTAATCATGCGGTTCTGTCAACCCTAAACCCTCTCGGTCGTCTTCGCTCCCCCGCGGGGGTTGACGGGGCCGCCGGGCGGCCCGCATCATGCCGTCATGATCTCCTCCCCTCGGCTCTCTGCGCTCGTCGGCCTGATCCTCGCCACGGTGGCCTCGTCCTCGGTCTCCTTCGGCGCGGAGACACCGCGGCGCGGGGGCGTCCTGACGTCCATGGTGCCGGAGGATCCCCCTCAGGGCTTCAACGTCCACGAGTCGTCCACCATCTCGGTGGTCTGGCCCTCGAGCCCCTGCTTCAGCAACCTGGTGGTCTTCGATCCCGCCAAGCGCCTGGAGACGGCGGAGGGACTCCTGCCGGAGCTGGCCGAGAAGTGGTCGTGGCAGGACAACTACCGGAACCTGGTGTTCTTCCTCCGCAAGAACGTGAAGTGGCATGACGGGCAGCCGTTCACCTCGCGGGATGTCAAGTTCACCTTCGATCTCGTGCGAGAGGCGCCGGACAGCGCTCAGAAGCTCCGGGTCAATCCCCGGAAGGACTGGTACTCCAACGTCGAGGCCATCGAGGCGGCCGATCCGCACACCGTGGTCTTCCGGCTCAAGCGGCCCCAGCCGGGCTTCCTCACGCTCCTCGCCAGCGGCCAGTCGCCGATCTTCCCCGCGCATGTGCCCATCGTCGAGCAGCGGACGAGATGCGTGGGAACGGGACCGTTCCGGCTCAAGGAATGGCGGCGGAACGAGTACGTGGAGTATGTCCGCAACCCCGACTACTTCGTGCCCGGGCGACCCTATCTGGACGGGCTGCGCTACGTGATCATCACCGAGCGGGGCACGCGCGCCCTCGCGCTCCAGGCGGGCCGGATCGACGCGGCGAGCCCGGGCGACATCACCGTCAACATCGCCGGGCAGATCAAGACCGCGGTGCCGTCCATGGTGGTGCAGGAGGTGGGCAGCGGGGTCGTGAACAATATCCTCATGAGCCACACCAAGCCGCCCTTCAACGATCCGAAGCTCCGGCGCGCGGTGAGCCTGGCCCTTGACCGGGCGGCCTTCATCAAGTCGGTGGCCAATGGGGGCGGCATGATCGGCGGGGCGATGGCCCCCCCGCCCATCGGCTCCTGGGGCATCACGCAGAAGGACCTCACCGCCATCCAGGGCCCGCCCGAGGCGGGCAAGACCCAGGCCCGCAAGCTCCTCGCCGAGCTCGGCTATGGGCCCGGCAAGCCGCTGAAGGTGGACGCCATCACCCGGACGCTCGCGAGCTACATCGATCTCTCCGGCTGGGTGATCGGCGAGCTGAAGGCGGTGGGCATCGACGTCAATCTCAAGCCGCTCGATCCCGTGCAGTGGTACAACGCGCTCACCCGGCGGGAGTTCACCCTTGGCATCGCGGTGAGCGGCATCGGGCTGGACGAGCCCGACGCGGTGCTGGTGGAGAACTTCACCTGCAACTCGGTGCGCAATTACATCAACTACTGCAATGAGCCGCTGGGCGCCCTCATCGAGAAGCAGTCATCCGAGCTGGACCCGAAGAAGCGGCGCGCCCAGGTGGCGGACATCCTCAAGCGCCTGGAGGCGGAGGCGGCGCGGCCGGTGGTGGCCTGGCTCATGAGCCCCTACGTTCACTGGCCCCACGTGAAGGGTCTCACCGCGCACCACTCCATCTATAACTTCGGGCGCATGCAGGACGTCTGGGTCGACCGGGAGCCCGGCCGCTAGATCTGGGAGTAGCCGCTGCCCGTGGAGTCCACCCCGCGGCCCTTGGCCTCGGTGATCCAGCCGTGCTCCTTGAGGATTTCCTGGCTATAGGTCACCCGTCCGGTGATCTGCTCGCACGGCAGCGTGGCCAGGAGCAAGGCGGCGCGCGCCATGAGGATGGGCGGCTCGCCCCGCGGGTCGTCCATGCTGCGCACGAGCTTGTGATGGACGGTGCCTGGAGTGGGCACCACCTGGGACGGCGACACCGCGGTCACCGAGATCCCGTGGGCATATACCTCGCGGGCCAGCCCCTGGGTGAAGCGCTCCAGCGCCGCCTTCTCCGCGCCATAGCAGGTGCCCCCGGTATAGCGCTCCGGGTCCGGATACGGTCCGCGCCCGGGCCCGATGGCCGAGCCCGAGGAGATATTCACGATGCTCCCCCGCCGGCGCGGGACCATGTCGGTGAGGACGAGCTTGCTGAGAATGAAGGGCGCGTGCACGTTCACCGCCCACGAGCGCAGCCACTTGTTGACGGGATAGTCCTGGACCGGGATGAAATAGGTCAGCGCGGCATTGTTGACGAGCACGTCCACCGGGCCATAGGCCTTCCGCGCCGCCTCGAGCAAGCGCTCGCACTCGGCGGCCTCGGAGATGTCCACCGCCACCGGGGTGGCTTCACCGCCCGACTTCCGGATCTCGCCCACCGTGTGCTCGAGCGAGCCTTCCAGCGGATGATCCCCCTCGTGAAGGGTGCGGGCCGCGCACACCACGCGCCCCCCCTCGGCGGCGAAGAGCCGCGCGATGTCGGCCCCGATGCCGCGGCTGGCCCCCGTGACCACGACCACCTTCCCGTCCAGTTTCCGGTCGCCCTGTCCCATGGCGCCACACTCTAGGCTTTCGCTCCCCGGGAGGCAAGCGGAGCGCTAGGACCTTGTGAGCACCTGGTGCAGCGGCGGCTCGCCCCGCCCCACGCGCTCGATATTGCCCGCGATGACGTCGGCGCGGGCGGACAGCATGCCGTCGGTCCACCCGGAGACATGCGGAGTCATCAGGACATTGGAGAGCTCGTGGAAAGGGCGCGTGGCGGGCAGGGTCGGGCCCGGGCCGGCCGGATACCGGTACCAGACGTCCAGCGCGGCGCCGGCGATGGTCCCCTTGCGGAGGGCCTCGTAGAGCGCATCCTCGTTCACGACCTCGCCCCGCGCCACGTTGACGAGCATGGCGCTCCGCTTCATGAGGGACAGCTCGCGCGCGCCCAGCAGGCCGCGGGTCTCCGGCGTCAACGCGAGCGTGATGGCGAGATAGTCCGACGCGCGCAGAAGGTCGTCCAGCGACTCGGGGCCGCCGAGAAACGCGAGCCCCCCGGCGTCGGTGCCCCGCGGCTCGCGCCGGATGGCGCGGACCTCCATGTCGAAGGCACGGGCGCGGCGCGCCAGGGCCTGCCCGATGCGGCCGTACCCGAGGATGCCCAGGGTCTTGCCGGCGAGCTCGGGCGCGGGCGGGGGCGGCGGCGCGTCGTGCGACCAGGCGGCGTCCCAGTGGCCCCGGCGAAGGCTCGCGTCGAGCCGTCCGAGCCCGCGGTTCCAGCTCAGCATGGCGCCCAGCACGTATTCCGCGATGCCGGCCTCGTGGCCATAGGCATTGGCGAGGAGGGCGCCGGCGGGCAGCGCCGCGCGATCGACGCGGTCCGTCCCCGCGCCGGGCACCTGGACGAGGCGAAGCCGCGAGGCGGCGGCGCCCATGGCGGCGGTGAAGGCCAGGCTGACGAGCACGTCCACCTCCGGCATCCGCGCCACGATGTCCCGCTCCTCCGCTCGCAGGAGCTCGCAGGGCTCGGCGAGGCGCGCGCGCACCGGCTCGACGAAGCACGCCGAGAAGCCGCCCAGGAAGGCGACGCGAAGCGGCCCGGACCTGCCGGTCACATGAGCACCATCTGCGTCTGGATGGTCATGGACAGCAGGCGCCCTCCGTCGTCGGTGACGCGCGTCTGCCACACCTGGGTGCGCTTGCCGCGATGCAGGGGGATGGCCTCGGCATGCGCGGCGCCCGAGCGCGCGGCGGCGAAGAAATTGGTCTTGGACTCCAGGGTGGTGGTGGTGGCGCCCGCGGGAAGGTTGAGCACCGCGGCCATGGCGCCCACCGTGTCGGCGAAGGCCATGAGGGTGCCGCCGTGCAGCGCGCCCCCGACGGTGAGGAGCGCGCCGTGGATCGTGAGCTTCGCGCGCACCCGGTCCGGGGCCACCTCCACGAACTCGATCCCCAGATGCTCCCCCAGGGTTCCCTTCCACCGCTCCGTCACCAGCGCGGGATCCAGGCTGCTATCCGACATCAGGACACCTCCGTGTGCGTGAGAGGGTTGGCGCTCATCGTGGCCGGGGGGCGGGCCGGATTCAATTACCCCGGAGGTAATGTCCCACATTCACCGCGCGGTGTAGACTCCCCGCATGCCGCGGGCCCGGGACGGATTGCGGGTGAATCGCCTGCGCGCGGGCCGCCCGCTGGGACGGCTGCTCCGCCAGTGGCGCGAGCGTCAGCGCATGAGCCAGCTCGCCCTCGCCGTCGAGGCCGAGGTGTCGGCGCGACATCTTTCCTTCATCGAGACGGGCCGCGCGCAGCCGAGCCGCGAGATGCTCTTGCTGCTGGCGCGCGTCCTCGAAGTTCCGCCGCGGGCCCGCAACGAGCTGCTCCTCGCCGCAGGCTTCGCCCCCATGTATCGCGAGCGGGCCCTCGACGCGCCCGAGATGGCGCAGGTCCGGCGGGCGCTGGACTTCATGCTGCGCCAGCAGGAGCCGTACCCCGGACTCGTGGTGGACGGCCGCTGGAATATCCTGCTCGCCAACCAGGGCGCGCAGCGGCTGATCGGCCTCTTTCTCGATCCCGCCCAGGCGGCCGCGCTGGGGCCGCCCAATGCCATGCGCCTCTTCTGTCACCCGCGCGGCATGCGGCCCTATATCGTCAACTGGGAGGCGACCGCGGCCGCGCTCGTCCAGTGGCTGCATCGCGACCTCCTGCGCAGCGCGGGAGATCCCGAGACGGTCCGCCTTCTCGAGGAGCTGCTGGCCTATCCCGACGTGCCCCGGCACTGGCGGACGGTTGACCTGGACGCCTCCACCGCGCCCTTCCTCGCGGTGGAGCTCGCGAAGGGGGACATGCGGCTCTCCTTCTTCTCCACCCTGGCGGGCCTGGGAGTGCCCTACGACATCACGCTGCACGAGCTGCGGGTGGAGTGCTTCTTCCCCGCCGACGCCGCCAGCGAGGCCTTGCTCTACCGGCTCGCGCGCGAGCCCGTCGGCGATTAGAGGCCGCCCCACACCTCGTGGGCCAGCTCGACGCAGAGCGCGAGCTTGGCGCGCTGCTGGTCCGCCCCGATCTCGTTGCCCTCCACGGTCGAGGAGAAGCCGCACTGGGGGCTCACGCAGAGCTGCTCGAGCGGCAGGTGCTTCGCGGCGTCGTCCAGCCGCCGTTTGAGGTCGTCCTTCCTCTCGAGCGCGCCCGACTTCGACGTCACCAGCCCCAGCACCACCCGCACTCCCTTGGGCACGTGGCGAAGGGGCGAGAAGTCCCCCGAGCGCGCGTCGTCGAACTCGAGGAAAAAGCCGTGATACGGCATCTGGGTGAAGATGGTCTCGGCCACCCGCTCGTAGCCGCCCTGCGCGCGCCAGGACGAGCGGAAGTTGCCGCGGCAGAGATGCGTGCAGACGGTGAGGTCGCGGGGCTGGTCTCGCAACACGCCCTGCACCATCTTCACGGACAGCGCGAGCTGGGCGTCGGGATCGTCGCCCCGCTGGCGCCCCTGCTCGCGCATCGCCTCGTCGCAGAGATAGGCCAGGCTCACGTCGTCCAGCTGGAGATAGCGGCAGCCCGCCGCGTAGAGGTCGGCGATCTCCGCGCGATAAGCCGCGATCGTGTCCTCGCCGAACGCATCGAGACTGCGATAAATGTGCCGATCTATGTTGGCGGCGCCGACCTGGGTATACAGCATGGACGGCGACGGCAGCGTGAGCTTGGCGGTGCGCTGCACCACCGAGCGGAGGAACCGGAAGCCCTCCACGAAGATGGGCTCCCGCCGGGTGACCCGCCCCGTCACCGAGAGGTCGGGGCGGGTGAAGAACATCTCGCCCGATTTCCCGGTGAAGGTCACCGGCAGCTTCTTGCCTTCGCTGGACAGCCCGCCCAGCTGGAGCAGGAAGTCCATGTGCCAGGCCGTCCGGCGCATCTCGCCGTCCGTGATGCCCTGAAGCCCGACCCCCTCCTGCAGCGCCACCACGTCCCGGATGGCCGCGTCCTCGGCGGCGCGGAGCGCTTCGGGAGTGGCGCGGCCCGCCTCGCGCTCGAGGCGGAGGGCCTTGAGCCCGGGCGGGCGCAGGAGACTGCCGACGTGGTCGGCGCGAAACGGCGGGCGCAAACCCGCCACCGACGTCATCCTCGCGTCACTCAGCGCGCCGGCTTGTCCACCGCCGCATAGATCATGTCCTTGAGGATGGCGCGGTAGTAGACGCGCTGCTTGGGCGACTGCATCATGAAGACCACGAACATGTTTTCCTTCGGGTCCACCCAGAAGTAGGTGCCGCCCGCCCCGCCCCAGTTGTATTCCCCGACCGAGCCGGGAAAGGGCGAGACGCCCGCGTCCTTGCGCACGGCGAAGCCCAGACCGAAGCCGAAGCCCGCGCCGGGCAGATACAGCGGCCCGGGCACGGCGCCGCCCCCCATGTGATCCGCGGTCATGTAGGCCACCGTCTTGGGGCCGATGATGCGCTTGCCGTCGAGGGTGCCGCCGTTGAGCAGCATCTGGAGGAATCGCGCGTAGTCCATCGCGGTGCCCACCATGCCGCCGCCGCCGGACTCCCACTTCTGCGCCACGCGCGGGTCGTTGAACTCCGCGTCGAGACCGATGCTGCGGTCGTTGGGGAAGGGCTCGACGATCCGGTCCTGCTTGGCCTTGTCGGTGACGTAGAAGGAGGTGTCCTTCATGCCCAGCGGGTCGAGGATGCGCGCCTTCTCGAACTCGTAGAGCGTCTTGCCCGAGACCACCTCGACCAGCCGGCCCAGCACGTCCGTCGAGTGGCTGTAGTCCCAGGTGGTGCCGGGCTGGTAGATCAGCGGCAGCTTGGCGATGCGGTCCACGAACTCCGCGTTGGAGGGATAGTCCACCCAGAGCTTGGAGTCCACATACGCCTTCTTCACGAGTCCCTCGCCGAAGAAGCCATAGGTCAGGCCCGAGGTGTGGCGCAGCAGGTCCTGGACCGAGATGGGCCGGCGGGGCGCCACCAGCTCGAGGGTGGGCGCGCCCCCGCCTGCATCCGACTTCTCGACGCCGACCTTCACCGTTCCGAGCGCCGGGATGTATTTGCCCACCGGATCGGACAGCGCGAGCTTGCCCTCCTCGAAGAGAATCATGGTGGCCACGGAGGTGATGGGCTTGCTCATGGAATAGATGCGGAAGATGGCGTCCCGGGTCATGGGCGCCTTGGACCCCGGATCGCGCACGCCCACGGTGTCGAAGGCCGCGATCTTGCCGTGACGCGCCACCAGCAGGATGGCGCCGGGAATGGTCCCCTTCTCCACGTCGGCCTTGAGCATGGCGGTGAGGCGGCCCAGCCGCTCCGACGAAAGCCCCACCTGCTCCGGCTTGACGACCGGCAGGCTCTGCGCCTGGGCCAGGCCGGAGGTGACGAGGCAGAGCAGCGCGACCAGGACGTGGATTCGCAGCGATCGCATCATGGCGGTGGTCCTTTCGGGTTGGCGATTCAGCCGGGGAGATTCGCCGGGCGTCGCGACGCCCAGGGTTGCGCGGCCTCCAGCTGGCCGGCCAGTCGGAAGAGGAGAGCCTCGCCGCCGAAGGGTCCCGCGAACTGGACGCCGAGCGGCAACCCGCTTCGTGACCAGGCCAGCGGCACCGACATCGCCGGATTGCCGGACGCATTGAAGAGCGCGGTGAAGCCGATCGAGGCGAGCACCGCGGCCAGATAGGCGTCCGCGTTCGGGCTCGACATGTCGAGCACGCCCAGGGGAAAGGGCGGTCGGCACATGGTCGGCGACAGGATGATGTCGTACCGAGTGAAGAAGCGGGCCACCGCGCGGCCCGTCCGGTGCACGACCCCCATCGAGCGCGCGTAGTCGGCGGCGGTGTGCGCGCCGCCGAGCCCCGCGTAATCCCAGGTGACGCGCTCGACGTCGGCGGCCTCCAGCGCCCGCCCCCGCGCCTTCGCGCCCGCGTCGAGCGCCGCGCGCACATTGGCGCCGATGATGATGCGGGTGGCCTGGCCGAGCGCGTCGCGATCGAAGTCCGGACGCGCCTCCTCGACGTGATGGCCCAGCGACTCGCAGAGCCGCCCCGCGTCGGTGGCGGCGGCGGCGCACTCGGGGTCCACCGGGGCGCCGTTCCACGAGGCGGTGGCCAGCGCGATGCGCAGCGTCCCCGGAGGACGGCTCACCTCGTCGAGGAACGGGCCCGCCGGCGGCGGCGCCCAGTACGGATCGCCCACATCGGGACCGGCGGTGACGTCGAGGAGCGCGGCGCTGTCGCGCACGGAGCGCGTCACCGCATGGCCCACGGAGGCGCCGCCCCAGCCTTCCCCCGCGTCCGGGCCCATGGGATTGCGGGCGCGGGTGGGCTTGAGCCCGAACAGTCCGCAGCACGAGGCGGGAATGCGAATGGAACCGCCGCCGTCGGTGGCATGCGCCATGGGCAGCATGCCCCCCGCCACCGCCGCCGCCGCGCCGCCGCTGGAGCCGCCCGCGCTGTGGGCACGATTCCACGGATTGCGCGTGGGACCGAAGAGCCGCGGCTCCGTGGACGGCGCCAGCCCCATCTCGGGGGTATTGGTCTTGGCGAGGATGACCAATCCCGCTCGCTTCAGTCGCAAGGTCAATTCACTGTCGTGATCGGCCATCGAGCCCGCGAAGAGCCGGCTCCCGTAGCTGGTCACCGCCCCCGTGTAGAGCGCGCCCAGATCCTTCAGCGCATAGGGCACCCCGGTGAACGGCCCCGCGGGGAGACCCGCCGCCACGGCGGCGCGCGCCTGGTCGTAGAGCCGGTTCACCACCGCGTTGAGCGCGGGATTCAGAGCCTCCACCCGCTCGATGGCCGTCTCGAGCATTTCCTCCGCCTTCACCTCACCCTGGCGCACCAGGGCGGCAAGGCCGAGCCCGTCGTACCGCTCGTAGTCGGCGAACCCCATCAGCGTCTCCTGGAGGCGAGTCGGTTCGTGTCGATCGCGAATCGTCGCGGCGGCGGCGAGGCTTCCTCGCCGGAGCCGGCGGGCCGCGCCGCCCGAGGTTATCAGTGGGGGATTGCCCTGGCAACCGCCTTCACGGTGCGCCGCAGCGGACGCGGGCGGGCGAGATCGAGGGGTGAATCAGGAGGAGGAGGATCAGCCGGGGCGGGCCGACGGAGCTGACCGATGATCCAGAGCGCGGACGCTCGCACGAGCGTCTCGCGCTCTGGACCCCGGCCTCGATACTGCGGTCTAGCGTTCCTTCGTCAAGAACTGGTCACGCCGGTTCTGCGCGTGGCAGCCCTCGGTCCGGTCGGTGCAGAGCGGCCGCTCCTTGCCGAAGGACACGATGGTGATGCGATCGACCGATACGCCCTTGGACACCAGATAGTCCATCGCGGCCTTGGCCCGCCGCTCACCGAGCGCCAGATTGTATTCCGCGGTGCCCCGCTCATCGCAGTGTCCCTCGATGAGCAGGAGGTTGGTGGGATTGCGCCTGAGCCAGTCCGCGCTGGCGTCGAGAATCCTCGCATCGCCGGGACGGATGACCGACTTGTCGAAGTCGAAGTTGATCGCCTTGAGGTTGTCGTTCGCCGCGTACTCCTTGGGCGGAGCAGGCGTGGGAGCAGGAGCCACCGGCGCCACCGGAACCGGCGCGGGGGCCGGTGCGGGAGCAGGAGCCGGGGCGGGAGCGGGAGCCACCGGCGCCGGCGCGGGGGCCGGTGCGGGCGCGGGCGCAGGGGGCGGCGGCGCGGGTGCGGCCACCGGGGCCGGCGCGGCAGGCGGCGGCATCAGCGGCCGCTTGGGGCAACCGGTCAGAAGCAGGACGAGGGCAAGCATGGGAAAGATGAATGCGAGGAATCCAAGTCTGGTCCGCATGAGTAGGGGTCTCCTCGCCTAGTCCTGGAAGATCTGGTTCGGGCTCACCGTGAGGGCCTTCCCCCACCAGTTCTCCCGGGGGGCGGCGGTCATGTCGGAGCGGGTAACCCGTAGATTTGACCCGTCCTTATTGTTCCGCATGGAGAAGCCCATGTGCTGGTCCGACGCGAAGTGGGTCGAGTGCGCCTTCCACTCCGCCCATTCCTCCGAAGTCGCGCAGCCGTTCAGCACGACGGCCGCTGCCAAAGTGATCAAGATTGCTACCATTCCCACCCGCTTGCCTGCGCGCATGTGGAACCCCTCCTGTTGGTTTCCGACCCTGTCGGCCACCGGTTGGAGCATCGACGTCCCCGCCCAGGGGCCTCGAGCCGTAAACCCCGTTCGCGCCTCGATTTTTTCCGCATCACCCGGCGCCGTGGGTGTCGGGGCGGCTGCGGACGCTCCGCGGCCACCGGAAACTTTTCTCGTGTTGACCCTGCAAAACATGGTCCAGTCCCCCCATAGGAGGGTAGTGCTCTCGGTGACCGACCCGATATTGGACTATGGTCCTATCGAGACCCTGATCCGTTTTGAACACTTCAATCGTTCGATCACGCCGGCGGGCTCTTGGGCCGCCGCGCCACTTCCCCCTCGTAGATCCGCAGGGCGGCAAGGGCCAGCGACATCACCACCGGACCGATGATCAAGCCCGATAGCCCCATCAGCTCCACGCCTCCGAAGAGCGCCACGAAGGTGAGCACGGCCGGGGTGCCCTCCGGATCGCCGACCAGGCGCGGCCGGATCACATAGTCCGAGACTCCCACCACGACCAGCGCGCCCCAGGCAAGCTCGATGACACCGGCGGTGAAATGCTCCGTGAGCATCAGATACGCGCCCGCCGGCACCCAGATGAGCAAGGTGCCCACCGCGGGGATCAGCGACGCCACCGCGGTGAGCGCGCCGAAGAAGGCGGGCTGCGGGAGGCCCGTGATCCAGTAGCCCACTCCGGCAAGCGCGCCCTGCGCGAGACCGGTGAGCACCGTGCCCAGCAGCACCGCCCGGCCCACATGGCGGAACTCCTGCAGCAGCGCGCGGGTGTGGCGAGGGTCAAGAGGCAGGATGGCCTCGAGCCGGGTGGCGGTGGCGCGCCAGTGCCGGAGGAAGAAGTGCATGGCCATCACCGCGAAGAAGAGCCCCAGCAGCAGATTGGCCGACACGCTGGCGAGCGCGCCCGCGATCTCGGCCGCTCGCTTGGCGACCTCGCCCGCCGCCTCGCCCAGCCTGGTCGTGATCGTCTCGGGGTCGATCCTCGATATGCCGACAGAGTGGGCCAGGCGCTCCGCCGACTCTCGGGCTTGTCCCCCCGGCGCGAATCCTTCCTGCGCGGCCCTGGCGAGAACCACGCCTCGAGTCACGAGAAGATAGCCCAGGCCGCCGAGCGCGATGGTGAAGAGCACGGTCGTGGCCGCGACGCAGGCCAGCGCCGCCAGCTCGGGCCGGCGCCACCGGGCGGCCAGCCGCTGCTGGAGGGGCTCGAGGGCAAACGCGGTGAGCGTGCCGATGAGGATCCCCACGCCCACCGGCATCGCCAGCCAGATGATGAGGGCGGCGGCGATGAGCGCCAGGACGGCAAGGGCCACGCGCTGGGTGCCGACAGTCACGAGTCCACCTCGAGCCGGGTGTGGAGCATATGGAAAGGCCGCCGCTGCAGCGCCTGGACGCCGATCCCCCGAGGGGGAAGGAGTACCATTGCATCACGGTCCGGAGTATTGGACCAAGGTCCAATAAGCGCATGGGAGACCCCGTGGCAACCGAACCGAGCCGCACGGTCTACGTCGTGGACGATGACGCGTCGGTGCGGAAGAGTGTCGGCCGGCTCTTGCGTACCGCCGGCTATGAGGTGGAGGCTTTTGCCTCCGCCGACGACTTCCTCGCGCACCCTCCGGCGAGCGAGCCGGGCTGTCTCCTGCTTGACCTCCGGATGCCGGGCCGCGACGGCCTCGAGCTGCAGGAAGCGCTGGCGGCGGCGCGCAAGCGCATCCCCATCATCTTCGTCTCGGGCCATGGGGACGTGCCCAGCAGCGTGCGTGCCATGAAGGGCGGCGCGGTGGACTTCCTCACCAAGCCCTATTCCGCCGAGGATCTGCTGGAGGCGGTGGCGCGTGCGATGGCCAAGGAGAAACGCGAGCGGCGCGAGGAGGCCCAGCTCGTCGAGCTGGAGGGGCGCGCGCGAACGCTCACCCCGCGCGAGGGGGACGTCCTCCGCCTGGTGGTGCGGGGGTTGTTGAACAAGCAGGTGGCGGCCGAGCTCGGCATCAGCGAGAAGACGGTGAAGGTCCACCGCGCGCGCGTGATGCAGAAGATGCGCGCCGACTCCATGGCGGATCTGGTGCGCATGGCCGGCCGCCTCCATCCCCCCGCCGGAGCGCCCTGACCCCACCGCCTCCTCCCGGGGGCCGCCCCCCGGACCCCCGACCAAGGTCCAATGCCCAAGGCGCGCGGGATCGTCTACCCTTCGAACGGATTGACTATCGCGAGCCTCATGATGCTTGTCTCGATCATCGACGACGATCTCTCCGTGCGCCGCGCGTTGCGTCGCCTGGTCGCCACGGCCGGATTCTCGGTGGAGACCTTCGCGTCGGGGTCGGAGTTCCTCGACTCGGATCCGGTTGGGCGGAGCCAGTGCATCGTCCTCGACATCCACCTGGGCGGGCTGAACGGCTTCGACGTGCAGGAGCGGCTGAAAGCGATGGGGGGCGAGGCCCCGGTCATCTTCATCACCTCCCACGACGACGAGGCCACGCATGCCCGGGCCGGCCGCTCGGGTGCCGCCGCCTACCTGCGCAAGCCGTTCGAGGAGAGCGCGCTGCTCGATGCCATCGAGCGCGCGATCGGCAAGGCGGATCAGTCCTGACGCAGTGACGCTCGGGGCCTCCGATTCGCGGCCCCCTATCGCCTCAGCAGGCCCCGCAGGGCGTCCACCACCGCGTCGGGCCGCTCGCGCGGCATGAAGTGTCCGGCGCCCTCGATCACCCGGCGCTCGGTCCCCGGAAGAAAATATTTGAGGTGCCCCTCCGTGCGCGGCGGCCGATCCACGGTGTCCTCGGCGCCGTGGAGGATCACGGAAGGGACGCTGATGGGCGGCCGCTCGGCCAGCCGGCGCTCCACCGCGTCGAAGCGCGGATCGCCGGGCGCATGGCGATGGCGATGGCGGTACGAGTGGATGACGATGTCCACGAAGTCCGGGTTGTCGAAGGACGGCGCGGTTTGCTCGAAGGTCGCCTCGTCGAAGCGCCAGCCCGGCGACCAGTCGGCCCAGAGCATGCGGCAGATCTCGCGGCGATTCTTCTCCAGGCCCACCCGGCCCCGCTCGGTGTTGAAATACCACTGATACCAGCTCGCGCGTTCCTGGATGGCGTCCGCCGGCCGCGGCGGCCCGATGGTGTCCTGCACGTTGTAGCCGCCGATGGTGACCAGCGCCCGCACGCGCGCCGGCGCGAGAATGGCGGCGATGCACGCGGCCCGGCCCCCCCAGTCGTACCCCGCCAGCGCGACGGGAGGCAGATCGAGCGCGGCCATGAGATCCAGGAGATCCTGGCCGATGGCGGCTTGCTGGGCCATGCGCGGCTCGGCCCCCGAGAGAAACCGCGTGGGGCCATAGCCCCGGAGATACGGGACCAGCACGCGATGGCCCACGGCCGCCAGCGGCGGCGCCACCGTGTCGTACGCGTGAGCGTCGTCCGGAAAGCCATGCAGCAGGATGATCGGCGCGCCGTCTCGCGGACCATGCGCCTCGCACGCGATCTCGAGGGTGGGGGTGCGCACGGTGAGGCGCTCGGGCGGCATCGAGTGGCAGTCTAGCAGAGCCCGGTCGCCGGCTTCAGTCCCGCCGGGCGAGCAGGCCGCGCGCGCCGAAGAACAGGAGCCCGCCCGCCACCCAGGCCAGCGCGCCGTCGAAGAGGAATGCGCCGGGCAGGGTCACCGCCGCCAGCGCCCCGGTGGCGAGCGGGCTCACCGCGGTGCCGACCTGAACGCTCAGCGCGAGCCAGCCGAAGGCAGAGCCCCGGCTCGCGCTGGGCACGATCTGTCCGCCCAGCGAGTAGGCCAGCGTGAGGGAGCCGCCCAGGCACAGCGCGGAGGCGCAGCGCAAGAGGAGCAGCGAGAGCCAGCCGTCGGACCAGGCCATCAGCGCG
>Ga0134122_10001547_pt1 | contig 16660 bp, 15 predicted proteins | sample KB302_FD_96461 | JGI IMG/M metagenome (GOLD analysis project Ga0134122, IMG submission 96461) | Terrestrial soil microbial communities without Nitrogen fertilizer from Kellogg Biological Station, Michigan, USA - KB3-0-2 | ecosystem: Environmental > Terrestrial > Soil > Unclassified ... | reverse complement strand
TGGCGTCTTCGCATGGGTCGTGTCGATGCCGATGGGGTCGATCGACCTCTCGCAGCCAACGCCGGTGGGCGTGTGACCTTTAGAAAGAAAACGGTGGCCTAGAGCGCACCACGCTAAGCCTGGACGCAACGGGCCCGCCCGGCTGCTCGAGGCTTGAGCAAACTGCTCGCGCTGATGGCGAGAAGCGCCCGCGTTGTCGGCAACGGCGCGATCTCGGCTGCGCGTTTTTCCGTTTTCGAATTGCCGGCCGCTTGTCCACGGCGCATACTTTCGCGCAGCTGTTCACGGACGATGGAGGGGGTGATGATGCGCGCGCGCCTCAAGATCGCGGCCACAGCCATGGCGCTTGGCGCTGCAACGCCGGCGTTGGCTCAGGACAAGGTGCGTTTTCAGACCGACTGGATCCCCTCGGGTGAGCACGCCATGTACTATGGTGGTTGGCAGAAGGGTATCTTCGCCTCCGAGGGCATCGATATCACCATCACCCGCGGTTACGGCTCAGGCGACACCGTCACCAAGCTCGCCGGCGGCGGCTTTGACTTTGGCGTCGCCGACATGGCGGCCGTGATGACGGCCCGCGCCCGCCAAAACGTGCCGGTGAAGACCATCGCCGTCATCTACTCGCAGTCACCGCACTCGCTGTTCGTGTTGAAGAGTTCCGGTATCACCAACTTCAAGGGCCTCGAAGGCAAGAAGATCGGGATTACGCCGGGCAACAGCCACAAGTTTTATTTTCCTAAGGTCGCCGAGCGCGCCGGTACCGATCCGAACAAAATCACCTGGGTCAACATGGACGGCGCGGCGATGGCCACGCAGCTGATTGCCAAAAATCTCGATGCGGCACCGTTCTATTCGATCCACCACTATTACCAGAACAAGGCGGCCAAAGCGGCGGGCGAGGAGATCGTTGTGCTCCCGTTCGTCGAGGTCGGGTTCAAGATCTTTGCGGCCACCATCGTCGCCACCGACAAGATGATCGCCGAGAAGCCGGAGCTGGCGAAACGCTTCTTGCGCGCCATCAAGAAAACCTTCGAGTTCGCGCGCGACCACCCCGAGGAGACCTGTAAGCTGCACGTCGAGAGGATCCCCGAGGTCGCACTCGACGACTGCTTGGGTAGCGTGCGCGCCACGCTGACCTTCGTCTTCAACGACCACTCCCAGCAATACGGCTGGGGCAAGGAGAGCCCCGAACGGCTCGAGTTCACATGGAAGGCGATTGCAGACGCGCAGGAGCTCGATCCGCAATGGGACTACAAGCGGGCGATCGACACGTCTTTCGTCGAAAAATGAGCCAGTCCGCGTGATCGAGATCGAGAACGTTTCCAAGCACTTCGTCTCGCGCGACCGCGATCGGGTCGCCGCCCTCAGCAATGTCTCGATCTCGATCCGTCGCAACGAGTTCGTCTGCCTCGTCGGCCCCTCCGGTTGTGGGAAATCGACGCTGCTGCGGCTGGTCGGCGGCCTGCTGCCGGTGAGCCAGGGCCGCGTGATGATTGAAGGCAAGCTAGTCGCCGAGCCGCGCGCGGAGACCGGCATTGTGTTTCAGTCGCCCACGCTACTGCCCTGGGCGAGCGTGCTCGACAACGTGCTCTTTCCCCTCAAGATGATGAAGCGTGTCACGCCCGAAAGCCCGGCTCGCGCCAAAAGCCTGCTGAGGCTCGTCGGCCTGGAAGGCTTCGAGGGAAAATATCCGCGCGAACTGTCAGGCGGTATGCAGATGCGCACCGGCATCTGCCGCGCGCTGGTGCACGAGCCGGACATCCTGCTGATGGACGAACCCTTCGGTTCACTCGATGCGCTGACACGCGAGGAGCTGACCCTGCAACTCATGCGCATTTGGCGCGAGCAACCCAAGACCGTCCTTTTCGTCACCCATTCGATCCCAGAATCGGTGATGCTTGCGGATCGCGTGGTCGTCCTGTCCTCGCGCCCCGGGCGCGTCCTCGAGATCGTTCCCGTCGAGGTGCCGCGGCCGCGACAGTTTGGGATGGAGGCTTTAGATGAGTTCCAGCGCGCAGCCAGTCGGATCCGTCAGCTCATCTTCGGAGTTGCCGCTAGCGCAGTCCACTGAACCGCGGTCGGCCCCGGCCTGGTTTGTCGAGATCGTGCTGCCGATCGCGGCCATCGCCTCGCTGCTCGTGATCTGGGAGGTCGTCTGCCGGCTCTTTGCCATCCCCACCTATATCATCCCGGCGCCGTCGGCGATCTGGCAAGAGACGAGTGCGCTGCCTGGCAACGTGGCCTGGCACACGCTGGTGACCGGCAAAACCGTCCTGCTGGGATTTCTCGTCTCGGTCCTTGTCAGCCTGCCCCTGGCCGTACTCCTCACCTCTTCGCGCCTAGTTGCGGGCGCCGTCTACCCATTGCTGGTGCTGACACAAGCAATCCCCAAGGTCGCATTGGCGCCCATCCTCGTCGTCGTCCTCGGTACCAGCGAGCTGCCGCGCGTGGTCGTCACATTCCTCGTCGCCTTCTTCCCGCTGGTGCTGTCGATCGCCTCGGGCCTCGTGTCGGTGCCGCCAGACCTTATCGAGCTCGGCCGCGCCTGCCGGGCCAGTCGCTGGACCGAACTGTGGCGCATCCGTCTGCCCTATGCCGTGCCCTTCATCTTCAGTGGTCTCAAAGCAGCCATCGCGCTGGCGGTCGTGGGTGCCGTGGTCGCCGAATTCGTCAACGCCGATGCTGGCCTCGGTTACCTGATTCAAACCTCGACCGCGTTTTTCAAGGTACAGCTTGCCTGGGGCGCATTGATCATTCTTTCGATCATGGGGATCGTGCTGTTCCAGCTGATCGTGGCGATCGAACGCATCTTCTTCCCTTGGTCTCCCGGCATTGACAAGCCGACCGTTTAAAAAGGAGCACTCCATGGCAGACCAGCGTATGAGCATCGTGCGCCATGGCCGCGTGCTCGACATCCTCGGTCACCGGGCGCCGCCGGCGGATATCCTGATTGCCGGCGACAGCATCCTTGAAGTCGGCGCACCGGGCCTCGTCGCACCGGATGACGCCGTCCTTATCGATGCCACCGATCGGCTAATCCACCCGGGCCTCATCAACGCCCACACCCACGGTCACGGGAATCTGAGCAAGGGTATGGGCGATCGCTGGACGCTCGAGCTCCTGCTCACCGCCGCACCGTGGATCAGCGGCAATCGCGCCGCCGAAGACAAGTATCTGACGACCTACATCGGTGCCTTGGAGATGCTGCTCAAGGGCTGCACCGCCTGTTACGACCTGACCGTCGAGTTCCCGCAACCGACGCCCGAAGGCCTCGGCGCCTGCGCCAAGGCCTATGCCGATGCGGGTCTGCGGGCGGTGGTGGCGCCAATGGTCGCGAGCCTCTCATTCTACGAGGCCATCCCCGGCCTGCTCGACATCCTTCCGGCCAGCCTGCAAAAGGACGTCGAGCGCCTGAAGCTCGCCCCCTATGAGGCAAGTATCGCCGCAATGCGTCAAGTGCTCGCCGACTGGCGCTTCGATCGTGCGTTGGTCCGTCCCGCGGTCGCACCAACCATCCCGCATCATTGCAGTGACGAGTTCATGGTTGCCTGCGCCAAGCTCGCGCGCGAATTCGGCGTCGGCTTGCACACGCACGTGCAGGAATCCAAGGCGCAGGTAATCGTCGGCCTCAAGAAGTACGGCAAGACGCCGACGGCGCACCTGCAGGACCTGGGACTGCTCGGCCCCGACTTCGTCGCCGCGCATGGCGTCTGGCTCGACGCCGACGACATCCAACGGCTTGCCGACCACGGCGCCTCGGTGGCGCACAATCCCGGCAGCAACATGCTCTTGGGCAATGGTATCGCCGCGGTGCGCACCATGCTGGACCGGAAGCTGAACGTCGGCATCGGTACGGACGGGGCCTCCTGCTGCGACAACCAAAACATGTACGAGTCGCTCCGCGTCGCCGCCTACGGCTCCAACGCGAAGGGACCCGATACCGATCGCTGGCTCAGCAGCGAGGAGATCCTGCAGGCCGCCACCGTTGGCAGCGCTCGGGCGCTGGGCTTTGCCGACAAACTCGGCAGCATAGCCAAGGGGTACAAGGCCGACCTGGTCTTCCTCGACCTTGCCCACGTCAACTGGATCCCCTGCAACGACCCGACCAACCAGCTGGTCCATACCGAAGACGGCAGTGCGGTGCATTCCGTCATGGTCGGGGGAAAAATGCTGGTGGAGAACCGCCGACCGATCGGCGTCGACCTATCGGCCCTCGCCAAAAATGCCGAAGCCGCGCGCCAGCGTCTTGCGGCCCTCAACGCCGGCAACAAGGCTCTTTTCGATCGCCTGCAGGGCCTCGTCAACGGCTTCTGCCCCGGGCTCGCCAAGACGCCCTACCACATCGACCACTTCGCGGGCACGCACCACGCTCATTGAGGGCGCACGGCCGTGCGTGACGCAACCCGCGGCCTTACCGACCTGGCGCGGCTTGCAACCCTCAAGTGAGCGACGGCCGGGTGCGCAGGAGGCATGACAGGGGCACGGCGAGCGCGGCCGTCCAGGCCATCACGTGGAAGGCGTTGACGTAACCGATCATTGCCGCCTGACGCTGTACCTCGTTGGCGACCTGCATAAGGCCGCTGGTCGAGTCAAGGCTCCAGGGCGTGGGCAGACTAGGGTAAAGCAACGTCTCGCGGTAGGGCGTCACAAACTCGGTCAGGCGCGCATAGTTCATGGAGGTGGAGCGCACCAACACCATCACCGCAAGTGAGATGAAGAGGCTGGAGCCGAAGTTGCGCATCATGGTGAAGACGGCGGCGCCCTCGGTGATCCGGTGGCGCGGCAGAGTGGCGAAGGCCAAGACCGTCATCGGCGTGAAGGCGACACTCTGACCGAGCCCCATCAGGAAATGGCTCCAGAACAGGCCGAACTCGGTGACGTTAATATCGAACTGCGCCATCCAGAAACCGCCCGCGGCCTGGATCGCGAGCCCCATACCGATGGCCGTCCTGGGCGCGACGCGCGTGAGCTGGGCGATGAAGAAGAAGGCCGTCCAGTTGCCGAGCCCGCGGGAGGCGAGCAGCAAGCCGATGGCGTTGTCGGGGTAGCCGCGCAGATCGTGCAGGAGACTTGGAAACAGCACCAGGGTCGTGAATGTCAGCATACCCATCACGAAGGCGATCATGGTGCCGACCGCGAAGTTGCGATCGAGCAGCAGGCGTGGGTCGAGGAAGGGTCGCTCGGCGGTGAGGCAATGGGCGATGAAGATCCACAGCGACAGCGCGCAAATGAAGGTGCAAATCACGATCTCCTGCGAGTCGAACCAGTCGAGCCGCTGGCCGCGGTCGAAAATCAGTTGCGCGGCGACAACGGCGGCGGAGAGGGCGAGGAAGCCGGTCCAGTCGAAGTGCACCTTGGTCCGCCCGGTGTGGTCGGCGAGCGCGAACCAGATGCAGATCAGCGCGCAAATGCCGGGTGGAACGATCAGGAAGAACGCCCAGCGCCAATTGTAGGCCTCGGTTGCGATGGCGCCGACGATGGGGCCCGCCACCGGCCCGAACACGGCGCCCACGCCCCACATGACGATGGCAAACGCGTGCAGGTGCGGCGGGAAGGTGGCGAGCAGGATGGCTTGGCCCATGGGCATGATCGGTGCACCGAACAGCCCCTGCGCCACGCGCGCAAGGATCAGGGTCTCGAGGCTGTTGGCGAGGCCGCATAGGAACGAGGAGACGGTGAAGCCCAGCACCGTCCCGAACATTAGATTGCGCCAGCCGAAGCGGCTCGACAGCCAGCCGGTCATGGGCGTGGCCACGGCGGTGGCCACCAGGTTCAAGGTGATGACCCAGGCGATTTCGTCCTGGGTCGTCGACAGCGTGCCGCGCACCTGCGGCAGCACCAAGTTTGCGAGCGTGATGGTCATGCCAAACAGCATGTTGGAGAGCTGCACCATCAGCAGGGTCAGCCACTGCTTGCCGCTGAGGCTGAAGATCCCGCCCTGGCCCGCCCTGCTGCTCATACCGTCACACGTCTGCTTGCCGCCGCCGGCGAGCTTCGGGCAGGCGGACGGGGATGTCCATGTCGAAGTTGGGCCCGAAAGTGTGCGGGGTCCATGGCTGGCGCTGGCCGTCGCCCAAGGCTTGAGGCTCCGGCTGCGGCGGCTGCCGTTGTGGCGGCGCAGCAGAGCGCCATTGCCGGTCTTCGCGTTTTCAATCATAGGCCGAGGGCCACGGCGAGGAGCGGCCCGTCGGCGCGAGCCTGGTCGCTTCGCTGCAGTCGCGGGTCGGCCCGGTTTTCGGGGATCTCGGCGGCTTGGCCGGCTTTGACGGCCCGCCGTTTCAGCGCAGGCGGTGGCCGTAAGTGCCCTATCCTGATGGGTGAGGTGTCTTGCCGGCCGCCGCGCGGGCGCTAGCGCCGTTGCATGGCTGCGGACCCTTGCTTGACCGGACCTGGCGATGCAGTGTCTCAGGGAGTTCTGCGGGGGGCGAAAGCCGGTTTCCCCGCCTTGTGGCTTTGCAACGAACGGAGTGCACGATGAGGACGAGGCGAGAGGTTCTGGTCGGGACGGCAGCCATGCTCGCCCTGCCGGCGAAGGGACGTGCGCAAGCAGAGCCACCCAAACCAAAACAGCTCGTCATCAACGCCTCCGGCGGTTCCCAGATCGCTTCCCTACGCCAGAGCTATTTCAACGACTTTGAGAAGGATAGCGGCATTAAAATCGTCGATACCAGCCCGACCGATTTCGGCAAACTTCGCGCCATGGTCGAGAGCGGCAATGTGGTCTGGAACATCACAGAGATTGGCGGTCAAGACGGCTACCGCGTAACCCAGCTGGGCCTGGCGGAACCGATCGACGCCAAAATCGTCGATCGCAGCAAGTTCCAGCCACAGGCGCAGATGAGCCACGTCTTCTCGCCCAGCTGCTACTCGACCGTCATCGCCTATCGGCCCGACGCTTTCCCCAAGGGAGCGCCAAAGTCTTGGGCCGAGTTTTGGGACGTTGCCTCGTTCCCGGGCCCGCGCAGCCTGCGCAACCACCCCGTCGACAATCTCGAGGCGGCGCTGATGGCCGACGGCGTGGCCCCCGACAAGCTTTACCCGCTCGATGTCGATCGCGCTTTCAAGAAGCTCGATGCGATCCACAAGCACATCAACGTTTGGTGGACCACGGGGCAGCAGCCGGCGCAATTGCTGGTCGACAAGGAAGTGGTGTTGGCGACGGGCTGGAACGGGCGTTTCTACGACCTCATTCGCAAGGAGGCGCCACTGGCAATGGAATGGAACGGCGGCATCCTGAAACAGGGTAGCTGGGTCGTGCCGAAGGGCGCCAAAGACCAATATTGGTCGATGAAAGTGTTGGCACTGATGAGCGATCCCAAGCGCCAAGCCGCGAACGCGGAGGTTCTCGGCTACTCCGGCATGCACCTGGAGTCCAATCAGTATGTGGCCGAAAAAATCCGCCCCTTGCTGCCGCTCTTCCCTGACAACCTCAAGAAACAGATTTGGCTCGACCAGGAGTGGTGGACCAAGAACGGCGCGGAAATGGGCGAGCGCTGGAATAAGTGGATGCTCTCCAAGGCATGATTTGCTCCGCCCTCGCGACCAAGCCCGCCCACCCGGGCCGCTGCGCCAAGCCTGGCCGGTCCAAATGAGCGACCACCCTGCGCGCCGCGCGGCCGCTCAGGCCGGCCGCCTTGACATTGAAGGGGTGAGCAAAACGTTCGGCGACGTGGTCGCGCTCGCCGATATCAGTCTTGGGGTTGCGGCCGGCGAGTTCGTCACCATCCTGGGCCCGAGCGGATCGGGCAAGACGACGCTGCTGAAGGTGATCGCAGGCTTCGAGACCGCGGACTTGGGGCGCATCCGGGTCGATGGATCGGACGTCACGGACCTCGATCCGGCGCGGCGCAATATCGGCATGGTGTTTCAGAACTATGCCTTGTTTCCGCATCTGAGCGTTGCCCGTAACGTGGGCTATCCGCTTGCCATGCGGGGCATGACGAAGGGCGAGATCGCCGAGCGGGTCGGGGAGGCTCTGGAGATGGTCGAGCTCGCCGGCATGGCCGAGCGCCTGCCAAAACAGCTTTCGGGAGGGCAGCAACAGCGGGTGGCGCTGGCTCGCGCCACCATCTTCCGGCCGCGCCTGCTGCTGCTTGATGAACCGTTCGGGGCGCTCGATCGGAAGCTGCGGGAACAAATGCAATTGGAGGTGCGCCGCCTGCAGCGCCGCCTCGGCCTGACCACGCTCTTCATCACGCATGACCAGGAAGAAGCGCTCATCATGTCCGACCGCATCGCCGTCATGGAAAAGGGGTGCTTGCAGCAGGTTGGGCCGCCGCTGGAAATTTACGAGGCGCCGGCCAATCCCTTCATTGCCGACTTCATCGGCGAGTCCAACATTTTCTCAGGCACCATCGAGGCCAGCGGTGGCGACGTGCTGAGCGTTCGCCTCGATGGTGGCCTCAGCATCCAAGTGCCGAGCCGGCCCGAATTGGCGGCGCGCATCGGGGGGCGCGTTCGGGTCATGATACGACCCGAGCGGTTCGTCGACCTTAATGTTGTCGGCGCGCCCGCGACGGTGAACCGGATCGATGGGCTGGTCGCAGAAAGCGCCTATATCGGCGTTTCCGACAAGTACCGTATAGCCACGGCAGCGGGATTGGACGTCCTCGTGCGGCTGCCAAGCGGGCCAAGCAGCCGGCGTTATGGGCCGGGCGAACCCATCTCTGCCGGGTTCCACGCCGCTGATGCGCGGCTGATCGAGGTCGAGTGACGGCGATGGCGCTCTCGTCGGCAGCTTCCGCGCCGCGCCTTGGCGCCGCCCCCGGGGAGGCAGGCCGATCTCACTTTGCGCTCGGCACGCTGGCGCTGACTTTGCCCGCGCTCTTGTTACTGTTGCTGCTGTTCGTGCTCCCACTCGGCCGGCTCTTTGCCCTGAGCTTTGCGGGAGGCAGCCTCGAATGGTACGCAAAGGCGCTGACCGGTGGGCTCTATACCACGATCTTACTTCGGACCTTCGAGATCGCGGCCATCGTTACGATCTGCTGCCTGGTCATCGGCTATCCCGTGGCTTTCCTGCTGGCGACGACGACGCCGGCCTGGCGGGCGATCGGCTTCGCCTTTGTCATGCTTCCGCTTTGGACCAGCGTGCTCGTGCGGACCTATGCCTGGATGGTGCTCCTCGGGCGCAACGGCATCATCAACCGCTTGCTGATCGACACCGGTCTCATGGAGCAGCCGCTGCCGATGCTGAACAGCAAAATGGCGGTTGTCCTTGGCATGGTGCACGTGATGTTGCCATTCATGATCCTACCCATTTACAGCGCCGTGACGCGCATTGATCCCGACCTGCCGAAGGCGGCGCGCGGCCTTGGTGCATCGACGCTGCGGGTCGTGACGACCATCTATCTCCCCCTCAGCTTGCGCGGCATCCTTGCCGGGGTGACGCTGGTGTTCGTCGTCTCGCTCGGTTTCTATATCACGCCGGCGCTGCTCGGGGGCGGCAAGGTCTTGATGTTCGCTATGGTGATCGAGCAGCAGGTCAGAGAATTCCTGGCGTGGAATTTTGCCAGCGCCCTGTCGGTTATCCTGCTGGCGGTCACGCTATTGGCGTTCTGGTTGCTGAACCAGGGCGTCGCCCGCCGTCTCGGCGACTGATATCTCGGGGCGGGGACGACGACAGCAATGGGCAGGCCAAAAAAGCAACGGCAAGCGGGAGTTGGACGGATCCTGCTGCGCCTGACGAGCGGGGTCGTTTTTGCCTTCCTGATGCTACCGCTACTCGTGCTGTTCCCCATCTCGTTCAGCTCCGGCAGCTACCTGCGGTTTCCACCGCCTGGCTTCTCGCTCAAGTGGTATGCCCGTTACTTCGAGGATGCGGCGTGGATCGATGCCACCTACCGCAGCCTCGAGATCGGCGCCGCCACGACCGGGTTGGCCCTGCTGCTGGGCATTCCTCTCGCCTTTGGCCTTGCGCGCGGGCGATTTCGCGGGCGCGCACTCATCGAGAATGGTATTTCCGCCCCGATCATTGTTCCCCACATCGTTTTGTCGATCGCGATCTACGGGCTGTTCTCGCGTCTGGGGCTGATCGGGGAGTGGTACGGCGTGGCGGTCGCCCACACCGTGCTGGCGCTGCCCTTCGTCGTCATCGTGCTCCTGGCTGGCCTGCGGGATTTCGATGTCAATCTCGAGCTTGCCGCACGTGGCCTTGGTGCCGGAAGGCTCGCGGCGGTACGCACCGTCACGCTGCCGATCCTGGCGCCCAGCGTCTATTCGGCTGGGTTCCTGGCGTTCATCACCTCGTTTGACGAGCTGGTCGTGGCAATGTTCATTTCCGGCGCCAACATGACGTTACCCAAGAAGATGTTCGACAACATCCTGAGCGAGATCGAGCCTACCGTTGCGGCCGTCTCCGCCATTCAAATCGTCCTCATCTCTGCGCTGCTGATTTTGGCAACCAGGCTGCGCCGGCCGGCAGCCGCGCCAATGGTGCGTTGATGAGACAGCTTTCGCGAAGAGGCACCCGATGCGCAATCGTGACATCCTGCATGAGGACTTCAAGCCGCTACCCTATTGGTGGGAGGCTTATCGGCCCGTTACTGGCGAACTCGTCGAGGTGCCGCGCACGGCGCGCGTGGTCATCGTCGGCGCCGGCTATGCCGGGCTCTCCTGCGCCATCGAGCTTGCCGATGCCGGGGTGGAAGCGTGTGTGCTCGAAGCCGCCGAGCTCGGCGCCGGCGCCAGTACGCGGAGCGGCGGCGGCGTCAGCGGTGGCGTGAATATCGGAAAGAGCTTTACCGGCAAGGTGCTGGCGCGTGATCCCGCGGTGGTGAAGACCATCTTGGCGTCGGGCCATGACGCCTTCAGCCTGATCGAGACCCTGATCGAGCGCGAAAAGATCGACTGCTGCTGGGAGAAGAAGGGTCGCTTCGTCGGCGCCTGGACACCCAAGGATTACAAGTTTCAGGAGCGCCGCCTCGCCAATTTGAACGCGGGCGCCAATTCGGGTGCCTACATGGTGCCCAGGGAGCGCCAGCGCGAGGAGATGGCATCCGACTACTACTACGGCGGCATGGTGGTGGAGCGCTCGGCCAAGCTGCACCCCGCGCTTTATTACAAGGGCCTGCTCGATGCGGCGCGCCGGCGCAAGATCAGGATTTGTGCCAAGGCGGCGGCCGATCGCATCGACAAGCAAGGCAATGGTTGGCGCATCACCACCTCGCGTGGCCCCATCGAGGCTGGCGACCTCGTCATCGCCACCAACGGCTACACCGGCGACGCGACACCACATCTCAAGCGGCGCCTGATTCCTCTCGCCAGTCACATCATCGCCACGGAGGAGCTGCCGGACGACCTGGCGCGCAGCTTGATCCCGAAGGGCCGTACGCTCGCCGATACCAAGCGCGTCCTCTGCTACTATCGCATGTCGCCCGACAACAAGCGGATGATCTTCGGTGGACGCGCGCGGTTCACGCCGGTAACGCCGGCGATCAGTGCGCCGATCCTGCACCGCTTTATGACGGATCGCTTCCCGCAACTGCAGGGGATCCGCGTCACCCACGCCTGGACCGGCAACGTTGCCTTCACCTGGGACGCGCTCCCGCATACCGGCGTCATGGACGGCATGCACTATGCGCTGGGCTGCAACGGCAGCGGCGTCGCCATGATGACCTACCTCGGCCACCAGACGGCACGTCGCATTGTCGGCGGCGCCAATGCCACCTGCGGCTTCGAGCTTGCGGAATTTCCGGATTTTCCGCTCTACAACGGCAGTCCAAACTGGGCGCTTCCGGCGATCGGCGCCTACTATCGTTTTCGCGACGGCTTAAGTCGGGCGCTGGCCCACTACGCCTGAGGTTCCGGCGGGTTGGCGGTGGCCCGATTGGCGCGGGGCTGCCGAGCCCGCCTAGCTCGGTTTCCCCAGGGGTACTGCCGACGTGCCCGGCCCACCGGCCCTAAGCGGCGGGGCCGAGGGCCCCAGGCTGGACCCGAGCACGGTCGCGGTGCTTGCTGGTGCGCGTTGCGATCGGGCTCGTCCGGCCAAACGGGTGGGATCGACCGGCGGCGCGGAAGCCTCTAACTTTTGCCGCCCGGCGTTCGATCGAGGCACGGTGAGAAAATCCCAGGAGGCTCTCATGGCGTCCCACACGTCTAACCGTCGCACCTTCCTGTCCGCGCTGCTGGTGCTGCCCACCGTCGAAATGGTGCAGGCGACGTCTGTCAAAGCGCAAACGTCGACCACGCTCCCCCCAATCGTTCAGCCGCAAGAGAAGACCAAGGCGGGCTTCCTTGCGCGGGCCCGGGCCCTCCGGGACCAAGCGGTGAAAGAGGGGGATCAGGCCTATGGCGCCGTCGTCGTACGCGAGGGCGCAATTGTGGGCGAAGGCCGCAACTACGTTGTCCTCGAGAGCGATCCCACCGCTCATGCCGAGCTGCTGGCGGTCCGCGATGCCGCGCGGCGCCTCAACAGACGCGACCTCTCCGACTGCGACGTGTATTCGACCGCAACGCCCTGCCCCATGTGCCAAGGTGCGCTCTATTGGGCCCGCATCCGCCGCTATCACAACGAGTCCACGCCCGCGGACGGGGTCGCGCCGCGGCTTTCGTGCTAGCCGACGGCGCAAGCGGTTAGGCAGGGGATTCGGCGGGGAGCAAGATGCCATGGACGCCCTCATCAATGTGGTCATTCCGGTCTTCGGCCTCATCTTGACCGGCTACCTTGCCGGGCGTTTTGAGGTGTTGGGTCCGGAATCGGCCGCTGCCCTGACCCGTTTTGTCTATTACTTTGCCTTTCCCGCGGCGCTTTTCGTCTTCTCGGCACGGGCGCCGATCGACAGGATTTTCAACTGGCCATTTATCGGCGCTTTCGTCGCCGGTTCGGGCTTGACGCTATTGATCGCACTGATCATGGTTCGGCTTTGGTTTCGTCACGATTTGGCAACTCTCAGTGTCGTCGGTTTTGCCGCCGTATTCGGCAATGTCATTGCCATGGGCCTACCGCTCCTCCTGACGGCCTATGGCCCGGATGGAGCCCTCCCCGCGATCGTTGTCGCCCTCGTGTTCAGTGTGCTGTTCATCAGCAGTGTCATTGCGGTGTTGGAGGCACACGCGCGTCAGGACCATCTACCCTTGGCGTGGCTTCGCAGTTGGCTGGCACACTCTTGCGCAATCCCGTGGTGATCGCGCCGGTATTGGGCATTTCTATTCGATGACGGCACACCCTCTCCCATGGGCGGTCGGCAACTATCTTGATTTGATGGCTGCGGCAGTGGGGCCGGCGGCTCTGTTCGCCGTGGGTCTGTCGCTCGTTGGTCACAAGCTCGTGGGCAATATTGGCGAAGTGCTTTGGCTGGCTGCGCTCAAGGCGGTGATCAATCCATTTCTGACCTGCGTGATCGTCACTTACGCCTTTGTGATGGAGCCGTTGTGGTCACAGGCAGCCGTCATTCTCTCGGCGATGCCCGTGGGTACGAACCCCTACGTCATCGCACAGCAATACAATGTGCACGTCAAGACAGTGTCGCCCACGATCGTCATCTCGACCGTCATGTCGGTGGTCACCGTTTTCTTTGTCCTGGTGTGCTATGGGGTTGGCTGAAGCAACGCGCCAGGTCCGTTGCCCAGTCGATCGAAGCCGGTGGTCGCGCTAAGGGGGAGCTGGGGAGGACCCAGGTCTGGGCCGGGGGATGGCACGGGCAAGGCATGTTCGTGAGTTAACCGATTTTGACGTCGCCTAAAACAGGGGTCGATCAGTAGCGGTATTCCGCTTTAGGATTGCGCCCGGGTGTTCCGCGGTGCACCGTGGTAGCATGCTCTCAGGCGCTGCTGGCGCGACGGAGTGCTCATATGCCCAAACTGGTTGTTCTCGGCTTGGCGGTTGCCTGCACCGCACTCTTCACGGGCGGGACCCCCAATCCTGCGTTCGCCTGGTGTCGTGGCGGATACTTATACGACTACGATTGCGCCTCTCCCGCCTATCGCTTTGCCCTATCACCTTGGGGTTACCGTTCCGCCTACCAAAGCGTCGATGCCGCGACGTGGGCCTGGCGCGGGTGGGGCTACCGGGGCCGGGAATTGGGTGACAGGCGCGCGCGGGGGCGACGCCGGTAGCAGGCGAGGCACAAGTCGCGAGCATTTGCGTTCGGGCCAGGGAGCCGGAGAGACGTCGGCCCTTTTCGGTTGACAGCGCCTGCTAATAGGATCGCCATGGGCGCCGCTCCGCGCTACATCTAAGCGGTCATCATCGCCCCACCCCCAGCCGTATCTGTTTCCTGTTGCTGCGAGCCGCCGACACACGCCTCCTATTCGCTGGAGCCGACTATCGCCGCCTGTGGGCGATCGGCGGCCTGACGGGCGTCGCGCGGTGGCTTGAGTTTGTCGCGGTCGCTATCTTCGCCTACGAGCTGACGCGATCTCCGGAGCTCGTCGCTCTGCTCGCCGTGCTGCGCATGGTGCCCTACGTGCTGCTCGGGTTTCTGGTGGGAGCCGTGGCGGATGCGATCGACCGCAAGCATCTGCTGGTGGCGGGCTTTGCGATCATGGTGCTGGCGTCCACAACGATGCTCGTGGTCACGGCCATGGGCGCTGCCACGTACGCGGCGGCTGCTGCGATCGTGATGGTGTCGGGAGCGTTCTGGACCACCGACATGCCGGTACGGCGTCGCCTCCTGGTTGATGCGGTCAGCGTCGAGAGCGTGCCCGCCGCGCTCGGATTTGACAACGCCACGATGTATGCCACGCGGGCCCTCGGTCCGCTGCTTGGTGGCGCCACCTACCAGGTGTTGGGAATAAGCGGCATTTATGCCTTGATCGCGACGAGCTACCTCGTTTGCCTAGCCTTGGCGGCGCGCGTCACGGTCTATTCTCAGACCCCAAAGTTCGCAGCATCGGCGCGCAGCCGACTGGCGTTCCTGTTGCCGCCGCGGCAGCTGGTCCTCGATCGGCGCTTCCAGATCATCATGGGTGTAACGCTCGTCTACAACCTCTGGTGCTGGCCATTCATCGGCATGGTCCCGGTTATCGGGCAGAAGGATTTCGCGCTCACACCGGTTCTGGTCGGCGCTCTGTCGGCCTGTGATGGGTTCGGCGGTACCATTGGCGCCTTGGCCGTTGGGTTACTGGCCACGCCACGCACACTCTTTCGTTTCTACTACCTGGGCACGCTCGCGTGCCTCGTACTGATGCTCGGCTTGGCGCTAAACCTGAGCGTCGGAACTGCCGTCGTCATACTAGTGATAACCGGCGTTGCCTCGGCCGCGTTTTCATCGACCCAATATGCCCTTGTCTACAACATCGCTCCGCCGGACATGCGGGGTCGGGCCACCGGCGTGCTTTCGATCTTTATCGGCTCCTCAATGCTCGGCCATTGGCACGCCGGGCTGTTATTCGAACGGCTCGGCTCGGTTGTGGCCATGAAAGTGATGGGGTGCGAAGGTTTGGCGGCCATGCTGCTGCTGGGGGTCTTGTGGTGGCGCACGCCGATGAGCGGTGGCGTGTGCCGGCCAGCTGCTGCCCCTCGAGCGGCACGAAAAGATGACGCCCGCTAGCAATTGAAGGTCCGATGGACAGGCGGGCGCCAGCATGGACGCGCGCGATTCGACGCGCGCGCAGCCGTCGCTATTTTGCCGCCTCGCCCGCCTCGGTATCACCGCGGCGCGGCGGCAACCCTTGACGGGTCACCCCGAGCGCCGGTTACCTTGCCAGGCAAACAGCCCAAGGCAAACCGCTCAAGGCAAACCGCTCAAACAAGCGTAGCGCGGTGGGTGGGGAGCCTACCGAGGAGCAAATCAGTGCAGGTCTTGGGCGCCGTCCTCGCAGTTCTGTCGGCAGCTACGTTCGCCCTCACCAATGCCACCGGCCGCCGGGGAGTGATCACCGGCACGCCCGTGCAAGGCATGGTCATCAGTATTCCGGTCGGCCTGCTCTGCTTTCTGATGGTGGCGCTGGGGACGGGCGCACTCGAGAGCCTGAGCCGCATCGGCGCCGCGGCGCTTGCATCGCTTGCTGCCGCCGGCATTCTCCATTTTGTGGTCGGGCGATATTGCAACTTCCGAGCGAGCCAAGCGGCGGGAGTGAATTTGACTGCACCGGTCATGCAGCTGAACGCGGTCGTCACGCTAGTCCTGGCGGTGGTCGTTCTGCGCGAGCCCTGCACGATGCTGCAGCTGTTCGGCGGCATCCTTATGGTCGCCGGTTCACTGGTGACGCAGCGCGCCTCACAACCCGTGGTCGAAAGCAAGCACAGCAGCTCGCCAAGGTTTGCACCACGCATTGCCGCGGGCTTCTTGTTTGCCTCGATCGCCGCGCTCATGTACGGCACGACACCGATCATCGTTCGCCAGGCGCTGCTCGACGTTGGACCGCTCAGCGGATTGGCCGGAGGCTCGATCGCTTACGCGGCGGCGACCGTGGCCGTCACGCTCGGGCTATTTATCCCCTCCTTGCGCCGAAACGTGATGCAGGTGCGCGGCGACAACGCGCGCTGGTTCGTTTACTCGGGCATTTTCGTCGCCGCGGCGCAAGGCTTCCTCTACTCCGCCCTCGCCGTTGCGCCGATCATGCTGGTGGCGCCCATTTTGCAGCTCTCCTTGGTCTTTCGCTTTTTGTTTGCGCTGCTGTTGAACCCTCATCATGAGCTTTTTGGCGCCATGGTCGTGTTCGGGTCCGTCGTCTCCATCTTCGGAGCGTCCGCCGTCTCCATCGACACGGATCTGATCCT
>Ga0134122_10001546_pt1 | contig 16661 bp, 13 predicted proteins | sample KB302_FD_96461 | JGI IMG/M metagenome (GOLD analysis project Ga0134122, IMG submission 96461) | Terrestrial soil microbial communities without Nitrogen fertilizer from Kellogg Biological Station, Michigan, USA - KB3-0-2 | ecosystem: Environmental > Terrestrial > Soil > Unclassified ... | reverse complement strand
TAGCCCGGTAGTGTGAATCGCGCCGGTAACGGTTCGCGAATCGGGACCGGTGCAGGAGGCGCTGCACCGCCGTCCCTTGTGCGTACCTCATTGACGATGGCATTGCCGACGTGGCGCAGTGGTCCCTGCTTGCCGCTGACATACCAGCCGCCCCAGCGATTATCAAACGGCGTCCGATGATCCGCAGGAAATCCCGCCAATCCTTGCACCATCGCACCGGTCATTCCCGGAAACACGCTATGCACCACCGTACCGGGTACGCCGAAAGTTTCCGCAGTCGCGTGACAGGAAAGACATACCGTTTCGCGTGAAAGAAGCGGGCGATTCTGCCGGTCCTGCGCGATCGTGTAGAACAAGGCGCCCTGCTGCGGATCTTCCGAGATCACTTCCAGCACGGGGCTGCCACGGATATAGGCGACCGAGATGGAATCGTTGAAAAAGATCGCCCGCGGATTGTCCGGGCCGATCATGAAGGACTGCAGGCTCGTCTTCGAAAACACGAGGATCTGCGACTCGATGGGAACCTGAAGCGCACCGAGCACCGCCTTCAGGTATCCGGAAGCCGGATCGAAGCTGAGATTTGCGGAGCCATCGCCAAGCTTCCGGTTCAGAACGGAGACGGAATCGTGAAGAGGCGCGTTCAGGTATCGAATCGCGGGATTTTCCCCGTCGACGGATACTCCGGAAAGCTGGCTCCATGCGGTGGCGGCCAAGAACATCGTCATTGCGATCGGCAGTGCGGGTTTCATATGTTAGCTGAATAACGAGTCGTGTATAAAAATAACATTGCATCCGGAGCGAAGCAAGGATATCGTCGGAGGCGGCAAATCAATTAATGGAGGAAACCATGAAACGTCTTGCGCTGATCACTCTTCTGATTGCCGCACCGGCGATCGCGGCAGCTATTGCCGGAACGGCCGGCGGCCCGGCCTTTACTTCCCCTGCAGGAACTTCTACTGCCGTATGGCAACCGATCGCGGGACCTGCCGATGCGCGGCCCATGCCGGCGGCAGACGACTCGGCCGTTCGCGGACTCACCGTCCATGAGTGGGGGACATTTACTTCGGTCGCGGGCCCGGATGGAATACCGATGAACTGGCAGCCGGCCGGCGGCCCAACGGATCTACCCTGCTTTGTGACGGTCTCCGGCGTAGGGGGGAAGTCGGGATTGGGCATCACCGAGCAGGGCGGCCGCTCGAAGATGACGTTGGTGCGCATGGAGACGCCGGTGCTTTATTTTTACGCGCCGGAAGAGAAGACGGTCAGTGTGAAGGTGACCTTCCCTCATGGACTCATGACCGAATGGTACCCGTCGGATGCAAAGCTGACACCCAATGCCTTCGACGCTCACAAGGAGTTTCCCGACGTCACCGGTACGATTCAATGGAACAATGTCAAAATCATGCCGGGCGCGACGGCGTCGTATCCGTATGAAGAAAGCCCCAGCCACTATTACGCTGCGCGCAGGACTGCGTCCGCGCCAGTGCAGGTTGGAACGCAATCTGAAAAGTTTCTCTTCTACCGCGGCATTGCGAACTTTTATCCGCCCATTACGGCGCGAAACTCTAAGAACGGCAAAATCGTCGTCGCCAATATGGGCAGTGAACCGATTCCCGGCGTCGTCATATTTGAAAATCGCGGCGGCAGAATCGGCTATGGCATCGCACAGAACGTCACCAGGACCATCGAAATGGATCGCCCGGAACTGACTGCCAGTTTCGCGTCCCTTCAGGAAGATCTGGAAAGCATGCTGAAATCGCAGGGCATGTTTGCGCAGGAAGCGCGTGCCATGGTCGACACATGGAAAGACTCGTGGTTCGAACAGGGAACACGAATCTTCTACATTGTTCCGCAGCATACGGTGGACTCGATTCTCCCGCTGGAGGTCGCACCTCAGCCGCTCGCGGTGGCGCGTGCGTTTGTCGGACGAATGGAAGTCCTGACGCCCACGACTCAGGAAGAAGTCCGGCAGGCAATTGTGACTAACGACCGTACCACACTTGCAACCTACGGACGTTTTCTCGAACCGGTTGTGGACAGCTTCCTCGGACAACGTCTGTCCGCAGCAGAAAAGACAACAGCGGCCGCAATGATCGCATCCATTCGAGCCGACTACGTGGCAAGCGCGAAGGCGTGCACGGAGAAGCGCAAATGGTGAACCGGAAATGAATTGGAAATTGGTGTTCGGCGCGCTGCTTGCGGCTCTGTTGCTATCCGTCGCGGCGTCCGCGCAGGAAACGGGCCGTCCAATCGCAAGTGTCGAAGGGAGCGTCACGGACAGGCTCACTGGAAAGCCAATGGCAGGAGCGCTCGTCAGTTTTGGGCCTGCAAGTCCGCAATCCGGAACGCGCCGAACATCGGCTGTCACAGACGCGAATGGCAAGTTCATCGTCAACGGCATTATCCCAGGGAGTTATCGGGTTGTTGCTTCAGGGGAAAAGTTTATGCCGCAGGGAGACCCGGTCCTGATCGATGTGGCATTGGGACAGAATCTTAAGGACGTCCGGCTTCAATTGGTTTCGAAAGCGACAATCAACGGCCGTGTCGTCGACGGCAGCGGCAAGCCCATTCCCGGCGTCATCCTCAGAGCAGTGACTTCCGGCCGCGAGAATGGAATCGTTTCACTGATGCCATGTCTGGGAAGCAAGAATGCCGACATTCCGAGCAACAATAACGGTGAATACCATTTGTTTGTCCGGCCTGGGGAATACTTTGTCGCGGCATGCGCGAGAAGCGATTTCACGAACCGCCCGGAGCCTTCCGGATTGGTGACCGGATTCTATCCGGGTGTTGTCGATCCTGTCGATGCCCGCACGATTCGCGTTGGGACTGAAGAGGACTTCAACGCCGGTGATTTCCGGCTCACGCCAACCGAACTCTATTCTGTGCGCCTCCGTATACCCTCGTCAGCCGGCTTCAATCGAGAGAAAGAACAACTGCAGATCATGCGGCGTAGTCCGAATGGCATGGAAACCATCCAGCTGCTATTTAGCGACCCCTTTCGCCAAAATGGCGGAGTGTTGAAAAAGGTCGGCGAAGATACCTACATCACTCCCGGCTTGCCGCCCGGAAATTATGAGATCGATGAGCAACTCGCGGCGTACAGTTCCGGACCATTTCAGTCTGGTCACGCCAGTGTGCGCATCCTCAATCGCGACATCGATGCGGGCACACTCGACATGAGGCCGAGCGTTGCGATTAGCGGGACGGTCCGTTTCGATACCGGTTCTCTGGTTCAGGATTTCAGCAAAGTATTCATTCGATTCTGGCCCGTGGATGGACCACAGTTCGGCATTACGTCAATGAACGTCGCAGCTGATGGAGCGCTGATTCCATTCGGTGCATCTTCGGGCGGGGGCCAGGTTCGAAGTGGCGGGAGCTACAGAATCGAAGCTCTCAGTCTTCCCGCCGACGACTATATTGGATCGATTCGATCCGGAACCAGGACCATCAGCGGCAACATCGTTACTTTCAATGAAAGCGCCCCTGCTCCTGTTGAAGTGACTATTGCCAGTCCCGGAGGAATCGCAGAAGGCACGGTGCATGATGCAAGGAATCAGCCGGCCGCCGGAAGCGTTGTGGTTCTGATTCCTGCGCCGGACCTCCGAAACGATACGTCGCGTTTCAAGAGCGCCGCCGCGGACCAGAACGGACGGTTCTCCATCCACGGCATCGCGCCGGGCGACTACAACGTTCTGGCGTGGAAAAGTGTGGATCGAGACGCCTGGCTGGACGCCGAGTTTCTCGCACGATATCTATCTTCAGGCGTGAAGATCACGATCCAGGCAGGTGCGGCAACAGGCGCCACCGTCGGCGTGATCCCTGATGTGAAATGATTTTTTCAGAATGGAGCACGCAATGAAAACGGCACAACGTTTCAATTTGGCACTCCTGATTGTTGCAGTCGTCTGCAACTCGATAGTGGTGTGGGCCAGCGGGCCGGCGGGATGTTATGCGATCGTGGAGAAGGTCGTCATGGAACCGAATGAATCCGCTCCGAAACGGATTCAGGTGTGGGGATGGTTCTCGTTAGCCGATGGCAAGACGGGAAACGGATACCTTAAACCGCAGCACGGCTATATGTATTTCGCACTGCAGCCAAGCCGGGAAAAGGAGACTCTGGCCGAATGGTCGGACCTCAAAACGGTTGTGGGCACCGGTTCGGTAATCACATTTGCGGAAAGACCGTCGTGGAACGGACGGATTCGAATGCCCAAAGATAAAGTGGAATCGCCGGACCAGTATCCGCTCTATAACGGAATTACCCGGGTGACCACCGGACGCGGGCTTGGAAGCATCGACAATCCGGGCGTCATTGCAGAACTGAAGGCAGCCCTCAAAACAACGAAATAAACCGCCGAAGTGCAGCAAGCGCGATCTCGACTTCACAGCCTGGTATAGTTTGGCGACAGCGGATGAGGCCGGCTTCCCCATCGAATCCACCAGACGCCCGGAAACGACTCCCCCAGCGATACTTTCGGGCACGAGGCGCAGTCTGGCGGGCCGGATGACCCGCTATGCGAACCTGGCCGTTATTTCCCTCTTAGGGCCGATTTGCGTTTGGATAACCAACATTCGAACGACTTCTGACTCTCTCCGCTTCGACTCCCCGCCAAAAGACCTTCGATTCCGATGTGTTCGTCAAGGTCGGGCCATTCGATCAAACGAGACGGTAGATCAAACAACCATAAGGAGATTTGCCATGACAAAGAATTCTGATGAAAAAGTAACAGTCCTGAACGCGATCGAACTCGACCTGGGTATCGAAGAACTGGAAGCCATCATTGCCCCCGGAATCGCAACCTCACCTGGCCCCATCTTGGGCGGGTTGGCCAATCACAATGAGACCATGGTCCGCGATCTGGAACCGGGGCTGGAACAGATCGAAGAGCTCGAAGAGAAGAATGTGCCGCAAGGCGTCATCATCACATACCACGCCAATTTGCCAGTGGCCTGGGGCAGCAGATAAGGCGATGAGAACGATGGAATCGCAGCCCACAACCCTCGGGCTCAAGCCCAAAGCTTCTGCGCGCGATCGCATCTCGGCCTTGTGCCGGAGGGCGGGCGAACGGTTGGTGCAAGGGAAGTATTTCCTTGCTCGGGGCCTTTATCGGAAGGCGCTGACGCTGGTGGAAGATGTTCACGGGCTCGAATCCATAGAAGTCGCGCGCGTATGCAACAACATGGGTGTCGTTTGCAAATACGCGGGCAACCTCGATGAGGCTGCGTGGCTCTACCGGCGGGCGCTGCCCATACTTGAGCGGTTCCTGGGCGCGGAGCACCCCGAAGTTGCCACGCTTTATCACAACCTCGGAGGATTGGAACACGCGCGCGGCCGATTTGCCGTGGGAGAGCCAATGGCGCGCCGATCGGTCGAAATCCGGCAAAAATCGTTGGGCCCGGACCACGTCGATATGGCCGCCGACATGGCAGCACTTGCCGCTCTCCTGGATGGTCAGGGCAAATACGAGGAATCCGAGCCGCTCTACCGTCTCGTGCTGGAAATCTTCGAACGCGCGTACGGACCCGAGCACTACGAGGTCGCGGTCAACCTGAACAACCTGGCCGCACTCCGGCAGGCTCGCGGTGATTCGGAACAAGCCGAACGGCTCTATCGGCGGGCCCTTGAGATTAAGGAAAAGCTTCAGGGACCGAAGCATCCGGATCTGGCCCTGACGCTGAACAATCTGGCCGTACTCACCAAACAACAAGGTCATTACCCCGAATCCGCGGAGATGTATCGCCGAGCCCTGGAAATCCTGGAAAAGTCCTTTGGCCCGCGGCATCCCAAAGTCTTAACCTGCCGGAAAAACCTCGCGGCATTACTCAATGGTGCCGCGTAACTGCCTAGGTATCGCTCTGTAGAGCGGCGGCTTCCTGGGAGGCGTCCGCAACCGGGCAAGGAGCAAGATGACGATCGATTCGACCTGCCGCAGAGTGATATGGGTTGTGCTGATGGGCATCATCGCGCAGAAGCCGCTCACCGCGCAGACGGAGCCGGCGCCACCCTCGCCTGTCAGCGTTGGAGTCTCGTTCCAACAAATGATTCCCAAGGGAGAATTCCGGCGGAATATTGGAGACGGCAGCTGGCAGCACCAGGGCGCGCTCGGAATCCATTTGATCTTCCATTTGAAGCCGTCGGGACTCGTGAATCTACGACTCGATTATTTCTTTGGCCAGTACGACAGGGACCCTTGCGGCGGCTATTGCAACACTTACACCTTCAGGGCTGGAGGCATTGGACCCGAACTCGTACTACCTCATGGTCCGGTGCGCCCTTACTTAACGGCTTCACTCGGCAGACTCTCGATCCATTCGTTCAACGATCCAAACGGGGGCAAGGCCGATTCGGGGGCTGGCTATTTGATGTATGGCGGTGGAATACGAATCCCGGCGCGCGGCAGCTGGTCGATCGATCTCGCATACCGCAATCACAACGCGGGATCTGTTTCATATCAGCATGAACTGCGAAACCCGGATGGGTCCACTTCGGTCGGCTCATCACGTACCAGGACTCCATTCATCATGTACACCGTGGGCATTCAGTACAGGTTCAAGGGGTCTACCCGTTAGGCCTTGAGCAATGACGCGAACGGCCCGGCTGCGCCACGCCTTTCGCAATCGTTGGCGAGGCCCCACGCCTCACTACGCAAAGCCTGGAGTATGAGCAGTAGACGTTTGAACGAAGCACAATCCACGGAAATTCCTCTTCCGAAGCTTTGTCTGGCAGGATGTTTCGACTATCCTCGCGGTGTTCAATTCTTAAGAGCATGAAACTACCCAATGCCGACCAGGCTTTCGTGGACCTGGCAAAACTTCGCGACTACGCCCTTGACCCCCTCCACAAAGAAGGCAAACACAAAGCGCGAGTGTTCGCTTCAGCATTGGGACTTTCCCAGGCCGATGCCGAATGGTTGCGTGACCAACTCCTGGTTGCGGCGTCGAATTCCGAATGCAAGCCAGAACGAAACACCGAATACGGTCAAAGGTACGTCATTGATTTCGACGTTACATTTCGTGGTCAGACGGCGCGATTGCGAAGTGTATGGAACATTCGGCCGGGGGAGAGTTTCCCTCGCTTGGTCACATGTTACGTGCTATAAAAATCCCATGACATTCAAGCCCGTGAAACTGCTCGATGTGGTCGCTTTGTTGGATGACAAGCCCGCTCAGGGCTTGGCTTCCGGACAGGTCGGGACTATTGTCGAGGTCCTGGCGCCCGATGTCTTTGAGGTGGAGTTTCTCGATGCCAACGGTCGGACGATTGGTTTGGGTGAGTTTCACCGCAATGAACTTCTTCTACTGCGTCACGAACCTGCGATGGCGGTCTAGCCAGTTAGGCGCTCATGCCCCTCGGAGTCTTCGGTGTGCGCAGGCTGTTTGACCTCCTGTTGTTTTCGCCAATGACTAAGTGATTCCGCTTGTTCGAAGCGTGACTTTCTGAACCCGCCAGTTGGTCATTTCGCCGATCGAGAGTTCGTTCTCGTTGCGGAAGTCGATGTGATGCAGTGGAGTCTGGGCCTTGGCTTTCGATTTTGAGCGGATACGCTCCGCTCATCGGACGTTTTCTGTTGAACTCGACGGACACTTTGGTGCACAAAACTGCCTGGAGGAAAGACCGTGGACCAAACCAAAGTCGATTTTACGCAGGAAATCCGTTTCGCAGTGGTGATGTACGGCGGTTCATCGCTGTCCATCTACATGTATGGAGTCGCGCAGGAACTGCTCCGGCTGGTCCGCGCGACGGCGGAAGATCCGAAAAACTTTGGCCACACGGCAAACGCAGTTTCCGGATCGGAGCGCGCTTATCGCGAACTGGGCCAGAGGCTGGTGCGAGGACAGCCTGTAAAAACGGGGAACGTTGATGGAGCGCCGATTCAGACCCGTTTCGTGATCGATCTGCTATCGGGAACTTCAGCCGGTGGAATCAACTCTGTTTTCCTTGCCAAAGCTCTCGCCAACAATTTGCAGTTGGATACGCTTCGCGACCTGTGGGTGGAGACGGCCGATTTTGCGAATCTGCTGAACGATCGCCAGGGGAAGGCGAAACCCCATCAACAGCAGGATCCACCCCGGTCACTCGTCAACAGCCCATTGATGTATTCCATGTTGCTGGAAGCGCTCGACAAGATGGATCCACGAAAGAAGGATCCCGAGAAAAAGCAGAATGCACAGAAAACAAACTCCCCATACGTCGAGCAATTGGACCTGTTCACAACGTTTACCGATGTTCAGGGCCAGACGATATCGCTGAACCTGACGGACGGTGTCGCAACCGAGCGCCAGCATCTTCATAGTTTTCACTTCGTTTACAGCACGCCCGACAGCGGTCTCGAAAACAGAAACGATTTTGACCCTGCCAACAACCCGTTTCTGGCATTCGCGGCGCGAAGCAGCTCGGCGCATCAGGCCGCGTTCGAACCGATGATGCTGGATGACATCAAGGCCGAAGGCTGCGATCCGGATTTCGAAGAGTGGCGTGAATTTTATGCGGACTATTTGACGAATCCGTTCGACCCGCGAAAACCAGACGACCTCGCCAAAGAGTTCAAGATGCGTCCCCTTGTCGATGGCGGCACGCTCGACAACAGCCCATTCACATTTGCCATCGATCAACTTCGCTTCCGCCATTGCCGGCTGCCTGTGGATAGAAAACTCATATACGTCGAGCCGGACCCTGGACATCCCGAACTCGAACGCGACCCGAACAGGAAACCCGATGCAGTCCATAACGCGATCATGGCGCTTTCGACAATCCCCAGCTATCAATTCATACGCGACGATATTCGCCGCATCTTCGAACGTAATGTTCTGGTGGATCGCGTCACCCGCATTCTGGACGGGATTGAAAAAGATTACGCGCGGAAAGAGCTGGATTCGCGTTCGGGCCTGGACTTCCGAAAAACGGATCTCGACGGCATGATCGAAATCATGGGCACCGCATGGGGCGGCTATCATGCGTTACGGGTGCAGGAGATTACCGCGGACCTTACACGCATTATCGCAAGTGCTGGGGGCTTCAAAGAGGAATCACACGAGTTTGGCGTGATTCAGAATCTGGTTCGTGCCTGGCGCATCCAGAACTACTTCCCGCGCTTCTCGGAACGCCGGTCTCCCAGCCAGGAGTCCGAGAATGCGTTCCTCTACGACTTCGATTTGCAACGTCAAATTCGGCGCCTCAAATTCATTATCCGAAAAGCCGCGGACCTGGGCTGCTTTGACAAGCGGTCACAGGAAATGACAACTGTCGGACGCGCCCGGAGGAAATGGGACGGGGACGGTAACTTCCAGAAAGATGCCCGAGAGGCGCTGTCGCTGGTCATGCGGCATTTGAGCGATGTCTTGCGAACTTTCTTTTCGCGTCAAATCACAATGACGACATCTGTCAAACCTTTGTATGAATCCTCAACCACCGGTGCCAAAGCGGCCCTTCCGCATCCCCTCGCAGCGAAGCTGGGCGGCTTGACCGCACTTCTCTCTCAACCTGTTACGACAACGACCGAAGGCGCCCCAGTTTCGACCTGGAGCCTGTTGATGAATCAACGCCCTGCAACGGCTGCGAAGACTGCCGATAAATTCATCCGAGACAACAAAAAGATTTTCGACGATCTGACGGCTGCCGTGCGTGCCCAATTCGACGTCATCACCGAAGCGTCGATGAAAATCAAGGGATTCACCGACGAGAACGGAGTTCACCTGCAGGGAATTCTTGAAGCCGCAACCGGCGACTCACCGGCGGCGGCGACCGTCAAGTCGACACTGCTCTACTACTATCAACATTTCGATCAGTACGACATGGTTGCGTATCCAATTATCTATTCGACCGCAGCCGGCGAAGAACTCGACAAGGTCGAGGTGTTTCGCATCAGTCCGGAGGATGTTCAGCTGCCGATCCACGGACCGGACAAACTGGCCGGTCTTCAGCTTGGTCATTTTGCCGCTCTCGTGGACAGGAAATTCCGGCTTAACGACATCTTGTGGGGACGGCTCGATTGCGCGGAGCGGCTCATTACCTTGTTGCTGAAGTCTGCTCCAGCCTCGGATGATCCTGCAGAAGCACAAGCGCTGGAGAACGTGCGGATAAAACTGATTTCCCAGGCCCAGGAAGCGATCGTCATCGAGGAGATCCAGGGGTTTCCTGAAGATCTCAAACGTAAACTCGGATTTACCAAGGATTCTCCAGAACCGTCAGTCACGTCGAGACGAAACCACGCCGCCGCCGCGATAGAAAATGCGCCGCTGCCCCATGAAGTCAAAGAATACGTTTCGAGCCTTCTGCACGATGAGGACCCGATGAAGAAGTTTGTAAAGGGTTATCCACTCCTGCATGAGCAGGACGCCCGGAAGCTGGTGGGTCTCGCCGGCCGTGCAAGCCGAGTCCTGGGGGGAATACTGGAAGACGTTGCGGATAAGAACCACCTGGACGGAAACGTCCAAATCGCATGGATTGCGCGCATGTTCCGAATTGTCTGGGGTCTTACTGAAATCTCACTGCCCGATACCTTCGCGAATATTGTCACGCGACATCTTGTGAAATTGCTCTACCTCTTCGAAATTGTATTGATCGTTGCGGGCCTGATTTTGTCCAACGGTACCGTCCAGCACTTTGGCCTTCTTCTATTGGCGATCACCCTGGCAGTCAATGCCGCGATGCTCTTGATCCGGGATCTTGCCGACAAGGGTACCGTGTGGGGACGCGCTTTGAAAGTGGGCGCCACAGGCGTGGTCATACTTTCGGTCGTCGCCTTCCTGACGATTCTTGCTGCGGTGAAGGTTGAGTTTCTCTGGGGCGGGCTGGATTATCTCCACTCGATGTTGAAATGAGCCGCGTACTGTTTCCGATCTTCGGAGTGCTCATTGCGATCATGGTGTTTACAGGGAACCAGGACGGTTTTCCGGACGGCTTCAAAAAAAGAATGCTGGCGCTGGAGTTTGCAAAGGACCAAAAAGCGGTTAACGATCTGTCGAACGGAAAAGAACTAAAGGCCTCTTTGCGCCGGGATCTGGAGTTCGATTCGACCGTCGCGATCCCGATTTACTGGATCTACTTCGTAGCTGTCGGCGCATTCCTCTATGCTCACAAGGTATCGCCTGAGAAATTTTGGCTCCTGCTGGTTCCCCTGGTTATTTCAATCGCAGCAGTCGCAGACCAAATCGAAAACCTCTCGATGCTGGCCGCCTTCGATTTGAAGCCTGGTGCGGAAGCAATTCACCTGGCCGCCTCCATAAAGTGGGCGGGAATCGGCTTGAGTTGCGCTTTGGTCGCGGTGGGCTTCGTGGGTCGCGGTTGGCGTGCTCTCCCGGCAGCCATCCTCTATTTTGGCGTAGCGGCGGTTATGGCATACGGTCTGTATGTTTGTCCCTCAAAGGTTCAAATTGCATTTGGCATGATGGGTCTCAGCGTTGCGGTAACGGGAGAAGCAGTGGACGCCGTTCGTCATCGGATGGGACTGCCCTCCTGAATCAGGAGGGCAGTATGCCGCGCGAGGAAACCTTTACTACTTCACAACACCAAAAGTGCCACCGATCTGGCCTGGCATTGGGAATGGGCCATCCAGGTCTCCAGGTTTGTACGTTGCGATCATATTGGGTTGAACATCGCGATCTACGATGACGCCGAACCACGGAAGCATCATCTCCTGCGCCGTCATGTCGCCCCAGCCCACCGCCTGGCCCGGCGCCGGATTCAACGCATTGTTCGCCGAGTTGTCATGATGCGCGGTCACCACCAATCGGGTTCCCTTCGGTACTTTGATGGGCTTGTCCAGTTCGTAACCCAGCTGCCAGTGGAAATTGAATCTGGCGCTAAGTACCGCTTGCTCACGCCCGTCCGGGAATATCAGACGATACGACATGTCTTTCCCGCGCAAGTGCATGTGTGGCATGAACCACGCCAGATCCACATCCTGATTGAATGTCAGCTCGCCCTTGGTTTCATAGTTTGCATCGCCGGCAGGAATTGGCCTTCGAATGTCCACCAGATGTTCCGGCGCCATCATGACGAAGCGCCGCTGTGCCGGCGCTTTCGCCAGCGTGAATCCGACCATGGTCTGGTCCGTGGTTTCTTTTCCATTCGGCTGGTAGTGCACTTCAAGGCGAATCGGCCTTCCGCCCGGGACCAACTTGGCGGAATCCGTGTACCGGAAGTCCAGCGGTTGGCTGCCGGGAGCATAGACTGCTTCCATGGTCATGAATGCCCCTTGTCCGGTCTGCCGTTCCTGATTCCTCACGAAAATATCGGAGTATGAGCCAATACCCTGACCACCGATGGTGGTGCGAATGGCGCTAACGGCGACACCAGTGGCAACGACTTGACTGAAGACTTGGCCGAATACGTCGGCGTCCTTCTGCGTGACTGTCACATTAGCCGTGCCGTCTGGTGAGGCTATAACCCGGACAACCTTTCCCTGTGTCGCCTCGGGAACCTGGACGATGGCATGATGCACCACGGAGGGATTGCCCGGACGAATCTCAATCGACGTCACCCAGGCGTCTTCCTTAAAGGGATTCTCAATGAAGTACTCCTTGATTTCTCCCGGGCCGTTTGCCGCGACAAGCTGGGCATCGGACATGGATACTATGACATCCGGCTGAATGCGCCATCCGTCCCGCAATTGCGGGGCCTCCGCTGGCCTGTCTGCAACGTCGCCTTCGCGCGAGCCATTATCCACCCAGGCAACGAGCGTCTTGATGTTCTCCGCCGTCAGCTTCGGCGCATTGCGAAAATCCCCGACGTGAGGATCGGCAAACCACGGCGGCATCTGTTTGTTGACGACAGCCGTCTTCATCGCCTTCGCCCATGGACGCGCGTTTTCGTAGGTCAGCAACGACATCGGCGCGATACCGCCAGGCCGATGGCAACCCTGACAGTTGTTCTGAAGTATTGGCAAGACATCTTTATTGAATGTCACGAGTGAGCCTTGATCGGTGGAAACGGAAGAGGACGGAGTCCCTTCGGTTCCCAATGCCGTCATGGCCGTCAGCAGGACGATCACGATATATCGAGTCATACGGTTCTCCCAGGAAAGTTGTTTGGCCGCCACCTGTCTTAAACCTTGTGAGGGGGTAATTGCCGACCTTGGACTATTGAACCTCCGAAAGGAAAGCACACCTTTGTGGGTGAATTTTATTCTTCAGCAGAACGACAAACATGCCCGACGGAACTTGGGATATTTGAATGACGCTGCTTATACTTGGTGTCCGTAGATGGGCCCTGCTTCGCGGTTTTTATGAAGGCGTGAACAAATTGGAGGCAAGGGACAACTCCCCTCCTGTTCCAGGGGAGTTGTCCGAAGCATGAGCGGAGGTCATGCGCCAATGAAAAGGAAATCAACAGGCCCTTTCGCAGTATGCGTTTTGTTCTTTGCCCTGGCTTCGCCGAGTACCGGCCGGCAAGAAGACGCTCGCGCCCGTTGCGACAATGGATCGGCGGAAAGCTGTCTGATGCTAGGCATCGACTACGAAAACGGCGAAAGGGTCCCCAAGGATTTGGGCCGTGCCGTCGATCTTTACCGGCGATCCTGCGATGGGTCTTACATGATGGGCTGCAGGTATCTGGCGGACATGTATAAGAACGGTATCGGTGTGGCCAAGGATAACAGCCGCGCCCTTGCGCTCTACCAGCGCGCCTGCGATGGCAGGGATGCGTCCGCATGCAACAGCCTCGGGGCGATGAACGAAACGGGTGCAGGGGTTACGATGGATCTCAAGCGCGCCGCGACTCTCTATCAACGTGCCTGCGATGGGGGCGAACCATTGGGCTGCGACAACCTCGCGAGTTTGTATGAAACGGGAACAGGAGTGGACAAGGATGAAAGCCGGGCCATGGAGCTTTACCGGAAAGCATGCGACGGCGGCGCAGCCAGCGCATGCGGCAGCCTGAACGCTCTGAATAGCAAGCCGGATACTCCTCTCGCCCTCGATCTTCAAGCTTGCGATAAAGGCGAAGCCAGGGGATGCGTGGCGATGGGTCAAAGGTATAAGGGTGGCTATGGAGTGGAGCAGGATAACAGCCGGGCCGCCCCTTTTTTACAGAAAGCCTGCGATTTGCGAAGTGCCATCGGCTGCGTCTACCTGGCAAAGCTGTATGAGTATGGCAACGGTGTTGCGCAGGACCTTAGCCGGGCGGCTTTCGTCTATCAAAAAACTTGCGATTTCGGCAACGGCAGCAATGAAATCAATACGGACATCGGCGACGGTTGCGCCTTCCTGGGCCAGATGTATAACTCCGGGACGGGCGTTGCCAAAGATTCCGGCCGCGCCGCGAGTCTCTTTCAGAAGGGCTGTGACTTCGGCAGTGACGATGGCTGCGTCGATTTAGGTGGGATGTATGCCTCGGGCTTTGGCGTGAGTAAGGATTCCGGCCGCGCCGCTTCACTCTATCAGAAGGCCTGTGAACACAGCGGTGATGGTTGTATGCCGCTCGGCAAGATGTATGAAGCTGGCGACGGTGTGGTAAAAGATCCAGTTCAGGCGCGGAAGTTCTACCAACTGGCTTGCGATTCGGGGAACCGGGATGGCTGTACGGCGTTGTCCAAATTGAAATAGGCGGAATCCCATGTTGCGTCCATGACTTTCATAAAATGCAGCGCAAGAACCTCATCATTCCGCTTGTCGGCGACTTCGCCGGATCCAAAACCCTGCGCCAGGTTTCGCAGTATTTAAAACAGCACAACGCGACGGTAGAGGCGTTCTACGTATCGAACGTGGAGAATTATCTGCGGGACCAAAAAATGCGGGACTTCCAGGCCAACGTGGCGACTTTACCCGTGGACTCATCCAGCATGTTCATACGGTGGGCGCCCCGGCCGGACATTCCAAACCTGACGTGGTATACGCCGAGCATGGGAGTCGTCGTGACGCTGCTGGCGCCAATCGCGGAAGTTGTCGACCAGATTAAGGCAGGCCGCGCGCCGGCGAGTTGGGCAGAAACGTTAAGGGCATCGAAGGATCCAGAGACGATCGCCCTCAGCGTCCAGGATCCCTCGCTGCGAAGAGTCAGCGGGCGTGTCACGGGCATAACCGGACTGAAGCCGAACGAGTTTCTTCGCGTCGAGCTGGTGGAGAACCCGAGAGGGTCTGGACGCATTCTGACTGCCGAGGTCAAACCCGATGGAACATTCGAAATCCGAAACGTCCGCCCGCGAACGTACCAGGCGATTGTCGTGAAGACCTGCAGGAACTGCGACTACGCGGATGGATTGGGAACAGGCTCGTCCGTTGTCGTGGCCGGGACGGACATCACCACTCTGCAATTGGCGGCCGGGCCGAACTGAGCGAAGCCTGCCTATTGCGTTGATGGAGCGCGATACTCCGTCCCCCGAATTCCCCGTTGCGGTTAATCCGCCAACAGACGAGTTCGTATCCGCTTTAACCTAACTCGCGGCAGTCTGGCTTGCTGGCACCACGCTTTCGTTCGGTTCGATGACGCCCAGATTCTTGACCACTTTGAAGATGCCGTTACTGGCCTGGGCGATGTACATGTTCAACCGAGCATGATGCTGTCCGGGCACCATCTCCGCAGGACCACCCGGCCCCGCAGCAATCTTTGCGTGGTCGAGTGCCTTGATGACGGCCTCTTGATTCAGCGAGCCAGCCTCTTTCACGGCAGCCTCCCAGAACTTTAGCCCCCTGTACATTCCGGTACTCGCACTGCCTGCGGTGAACATCGAACTACTCGGATAGAGCTTGTTGTACTGGTTGAGCAGTTCTACGCTGAACGGATCGGTGACCGTCTGGTAGTAGTCGAGGCAGCCGTACAAGCCCTCCACCTGTGCAGGCGGCAAAAGTTTCAGCAGGTTCTCCTCAAAGTATGTGCACACTAGTTTTCCGCCCTTCCTGGTGAATCCGGCGCTGTGAAGCTGCTCCAGAAATGGCCCAAGCCCGGGAGGAACAATCGTATTGAACACCACCTCGGTCCCGCTGGACATGATCTTCTCAACCGTCTTGCGGTAGTCCGAGTGGTCGAGCGGAAAATACTCCTCTCCTTCGATCGTGCCACCGTTCGCCGTCGCAATTTCGCTAACCTTCTTGTTCATCACGTGCGGCCAGATATAGTCCGCCGACGGCAAATAGAATTTCTTCGCGCCCGTCGCTTGCATCAGCCATGGAATAAAGGGATCAAGTTGCTGCGCCGGCACCGGGCCAGTGCAGAAGATGAGCGGGTCGCATTCCTGTCCTTCGTATTGCTCGGGGTAGATGTAAAGCTTCTTGCCTTTTACCACCGCGGGTCCCTTGATGGCCTGGCGCGTGGAGCTATAAATTCCACCGAGGATCACGTCGACCTTGTCCTGCTCGACAAGCTTTGCCGCCTTTGTTTCCGCCACGCTATCCGTGGTCGCACTGTCTTCCACGATCAGTTCAACGCGCCGCCCCAACAAGCCGCCCCTTGCATTGATTTCGTCAATTACCATCTTCGCAACATTTGCATTCGCGACGCCCAGAAACGCGAGCGGCCCTGTCAGATCCATGACCACTCCCACCTTGATGGAACCTTCATTCATGGCGATCTCTCCTCTCATTCTTGCTCTCGAACAAGCGCGAATATACCTCTCATGACTGGGTAATACTATGCCCGTCAGAACGAAGCCGCTGGTGCGGCGGACGCTGCGCGTGCGCGGACTGCAGGGTGATCCACAACCTGTAAAGTGTGGCCTCCATTA
>Ga0134122_10001543_pt1 | contig 16673 bp, 15 predicted proteins | sample KB302_FD_96461 | JGI IMG/M metagenome (GOLD analysis project Ga0134122, IMG submission 96461) | Terrestrial soil microbial communities without Nitrogen fertilizer from Kellogg Biological Station, Michigan, USA - KB3-0-2 | ecosystem: Environmental > Terrestrial > Soil > Unclassified ... | reverse complement strand
GCGTAGGCCTGCTGGTCGGCCGGGAGCGCTCGTTCCCGGATGCGTTGATCGCCGAGGTGAACCGGCGCGGCGCCGGCGTGGAGGCCGGCTACGCCGAGCTGGAGGCCACCCGCGCCCACCAGCCGCTCCCGTACGACGTGCTGCTGGACCGGATCTCCCACGACGTCACCTGCTACCAGCCGGTGCTCAAGGTGGCGTCGCTCCACGGCACCCGGGTCATCAACAACCCGTTCTGGCGCGTCGCGGACGACAAGTTCTTCAACGCCGCGCTCGCCGCGAAGCTGGGCGTGAAGGTGCCCCGGACGGTGGTGCTGCCGTCCAAGTCCTACGGCGACGACGTCAACGCGCAGTCGCTCACCAACCTGCGCCTGGTGGACTGGAAGCGCATCGAGCAGGAGCTGGGCTTCCCCATGTACATGAAGCCGCACTGGGGCGGCGGCTGGAAGAGCGTGACGCGGGTGAAGAGCTTCGACGAGCTGTTCGCCGCCTACGACCAGTCGGGCAAGCTGACGATGATGGTCCAGCAGGAGATCAAGTGGGTGCAGTACGTCCGCTGCCTGGTCGTCGGCGGGCAGGAGGTGCGGCCCGCGCTCTGGGACCCACGCCAGTCCCACTTCCAGCGCTACACGGAGGCGCCCAAGACCATGCCCCCGCTCTCGCCCGAGGTGCTGGAGCGGGTGGTGGCGGACGCGCGGAAGCTGAACCTGGCGCTCGGCTACGACATGAACACGGTGGAGTTCGCCGTCACCGAGCAGGGCGAGCCCTACGCCATCGACTTCATGAACTCCGCGCCGGACCTGGACGTCAGCTCGCTGGGGCAGGAGCACTTCGGGTGGGTGGTGCAGAAGATGGCGGACCTGGTCATCAAGGCGGCGCTCGACCCGTCCTCCGCCCCCGCGCACCACTGGAACGACCTGCTGGGGGCGTAGACTGTCGGGCCGATGTGCCTGACGGACGAGGACGTCCTCGCGCTCCTGGAGGGGCGCCTGCCTCCGCGCGAGGCGGCGGCGGCCCGCGCCCACACGGCGAGCTGCGCCCGGTGCCGGCAGTTGGTGGTGGCGGCGGCGCGCGCTCGGGAGCCGTCCGGGCGCGAGGGGCCGCCTCCGCCGTCCGGCTCCCCGGCGTCGAGCGGCCCGGCCTCCGGGTTCGCGGCCGAGGTCACCGTACCCAACGCGCTGGCGCCCGGGGCGTCGATGGGGCGGTACACCATCCTGGAGCGGATCGGGTCCGGCGGGATGGGGACGGTGTACGCCGCGCGCGACCCGGAGCTGGGGCGGCGGGTGGCGTTGAAGGTGATCTCGAACACGTCGCGGGTCGGGATGCCGGAGCTGCGGCAGCGGCTGCTGCGCGAGGCCCAGGCGATGGCGCAGGTGAGCCATCCGAACGTGACGGTGGTGCACGAGGTGGGGATGGTGGGGAGCCAGGTGTTCCTGGCGATGGAGTTCGTGGAGGGCACCACACTCCGGCAGTGGTTGCAGGCCGCGCCGCGAAAGTGGCGGGAGGTGCTGGAGGCGTTCTTCCAGGCAGGGCGCGGGCTGGAGGCGGCGCACGCGCAGGGGCTGGTCCACAGGGACTTCAAGCCCGACAACGTGCTGATGGGTGCCGATGGTCGCGCGCGGGTGGCGGACTTCGGGCTGGTGCGGCCGAAGCTGGAGAGCCTGGAGTCGCTCCCCGACGTGCTGGCCTCGCCGATCACGGCGGTGGGCGCGCTGCTGGGCACGCCGGGGTACATGGCGCCGGAGCAACTGCGCGGGAAGGTGCCGGACGCCCGCGCCGACCAGTTCAGCTTCTGCGTGGCCCTGTACGAGGCGCTCTACCGGGTGCGGCCGTACGGCGGGGACAACCTCATCGCGCGGCTGCAGATCATCGAGCGCGGCGAGGTGACGCCGCCGGCGGGCCGCCACCAGGTGCCCGCCGCGGTCGGCGCCGTCCTCCGGCGGGGTCTGCTGGTGGAGCCGGAGCAGCGGTACCCGTCGATGAATGCGCTGCTGGACGCGCTGGAGCGCGCGTCGCGGGCGCGCGCGGTCGGGCCGGCGGTGCCGATCGCGATCGGAGCGGCCGTGGTGCTGGCGGTCGTCGGCGGGCTGGTGATCTCCCGGAGCGGCGCCGATCGCGCGGCGCCCGGCCAGGATTCGGCGCCCAGCCCCGCGGCGCCTCGAGGGACGATGGGCCCACCGGCATCCGCTGCCGGTCCACCGTCCGCCGGAGGGGCGCCCGAGGGACGTGGACCAGAGGTCGCGATCCAACCGGGCTCCGGCGCCCCACCGGCCGGCACCGTCCGCGAGGGGCCGATCTCGATCGTCCCCAATCGATCCGACGCGGTCGCTCGCGGGACCGGCACCGGTGACGGTCCGCCGGGCGTCGCGTCGCAGCCGGAGGTTGCGCTCCGGGACCGCGGTTCCTCCTCCGCTGGGCCGATCGCCTCGGGCGCGGCCTCGCCCCCAGGTTCGCCGAAAGCCGCGCTCCTCACCCGTCTCTCCGAGCTGGAGAGCCGCGGCGCGCCGCCACCGGAGTACCGGGCCCTCGCGATGCAGTGCGCCTCCGCCGGCGAGCATGCCGCCCGAGCGAAGGTCCTGACCGCCCTGTCTCGCAGGTTCCGCGAAGAGGGCGATCTCATGGCCGCGGGAGAAGCGCTGCGCGCCGCCGAGGTGGCCGCCCAGATGGCCGGTGACGACGACGCCACGGCGCGCGCCGGCTTCCAGCTCTCCGCGTTCATGGCGGCCTCCGGCGTCCGCCCGGGCGAAGCCCGCCGCCAGGGCATGCTCGCCCTCGCCGCGGCGGAGCGCGCCGGGAACCCTCCCGAGCTCCAGGCGCTGGAGCGGCAAGCCCACGCCGAGGTGGCGCTCTCCGCCGGGCGGATCGAGAAAGCCGTCCAGGCGAACGCCGAGGCCGTCGCGACGCTCAAGGCCCGCCCCAGGCCCACCGACGCGCTCCTGGGCCAGGTCCTCACCGACGGCGGCGCCCTCCTCGAACGCGCCGGCCACGGGGCCGAAGCGGTCGCCCAGCTCCGCGACGCCGTCTCCGTCCGCTCCAGGGTCTTCCGCGCCGACCATCCCCTGGTCGCCGAATCCCTCCTCCAGCTCGCCGGCGCCGAAGCCGCCCAGGGCGACCTCGCCCAGGCCAGGCGCGACCAGGCTCGCGCGGTCTCCATCCTCGAGCGGGGCCCCGCCTCTCCGCGCCTCCTCCGCGCGAAGTCCCGCCTGGCCGAGCTCCAGGGCGGCCGCTGATTCCACGGCACGGATCTGGACCTCCGGCGCACTGCCCGGCGATCCTGAACGGGTGGCGTCCAGCAACCGCGCACAGGGGCTCGACGAGGCGGTAGCCGCCGCCCGCCTCGCGTACCCCACCGTGCCCATGGACGAGCCCGGCTTCCGCGAGCACCTCGCCCACCACGTGGGCCAGCGGCCCCTGCAGCCGGACTGGATGCAGTCGGTCCGCGTCGGCGATCTCTTCCTCGCCTTCGCCGCGCTCCAGGGCGGCAAAGCCGCGCTGTCCATCCTCGAAGAGCGCGTGCTCCGCCCGGCCGCCGCCTCCGCCCGCCGCGTGGGCAAGGGCGGCGACTTCGTGGACGAGGTCCACCAGCGCCTCCGCGAGCGCCTCCTGCTCCCGCAAGGCGATCGCCCGCCCCGCCTGGCCGAGTACGCCGGCACCGGCGCGCTGCTCGCCTGGGCGACGGTCGCGGCGGTCCGCGTCGGCCTGGACCTCAACCGCGCCGCCGCCCCGGACCACGGCGACGGCGACGACGAGGAGCTGGAGGCCATCAGCGGCCCGGGCCGTGACCCGGAGCACTCACTGATCGGCCGGGCGGGCGCGAGCGCGCTCTCGCGGGCGTTCCGCGAGGCCGCCCGCGCCCTCACCGACGAGGAGCGGGTGCTCCTCCGCTACCACTTCGTGGACGGGCTCAACTTCGAGCAGATCGCCCCCATCTTCCAGACCCACCGCTCCACCGTCTCGCGGCGGATCGCCGCCACCCGCAAGAAGCTGCTCGAGGAGACCCGCCGGCTCCTCCGGGAGCGGTTCAAGGTCCGCACCTCGGAGGTCTCCAGCCTGATCCGCGAGGCGAAGAGCCGCCTCGACGTCAGCATCAGCGGCTGGCTCAGGTCGTCGCAGAGCCGGTGAGCTGCTGCACCAGCGCCTGGATCTGCGAGACCACGCTCTGCAACGCGGAGAGCGGGCCGCCCGCCGCCGGGTCCGTGCCCGTGCCCTGCGCGGGATCCGCCCCCTGAGTCGGATCCGCGCCCTGGCCCGGGTCGGCGGCCGGCGGCGGGGCGCCCTGCTGCCCGTCGTGCTTCTGCGCCCAGATGCCCCCGCTGGCGCGGTCCTGCCGGAACATGTCCCGCATGAAGTCCTGGCGGGTGAGGCCGCCGGGCTGCGCCTCCTGGCGCTGGATGGCGGCGTCGATGCGGTCGTGCCGCGCCTGGAGGCGGTTCGCCTCCTGCGGCGTGAGCTGGCCGGACTGGATGCCCTGCTGGATGCGCGCGTCCTGGCGCTGCTCCCGGTTGGCGAGGTGCTGCATGGCGGCGGACTGGTTGAAGTTGACGGCGGACATGGTTCGTCTCCTTGGAGTGGAAATTCACTTCCCTCTGCTGGGATGACGAAAGCGGCCCGCCGATCGTGCGCGCGGGAGGAACAGGAGGCCACCTCAACCTGACAAGTGAGTCAGGATTCAATTTACATTGACTCCCTCTCAGGGTGGGCGTAGGTGCGCGCCCGCGGTTCCACGGCTTTCGGGAGGTTCACGTGACCCGTTCTCTGTTCGCCCTGCTCCTGCTGGTCTCGCTCCCTGCGTTCGCGCAGTCGCCACAGCCGGCGGCCACGCCCGCGCCGGCCCCTGCGCCCGCGCCCGCCGCCCCTCCCGCGGCGACGGCTCCCACCCCACCGCCGACGCCGGCGGAGATCGATCGCCAGAGGGCGGCGCAGGTGAGCACGCTCAAGCTCCTCCGCGACAAGAACGTCATCACCGAAGAGGAGTACCAGGCGGCGCTGAAGGACCTGGGCGAGCTGGGCGCGCGGGCGAAGGACGCCAACACCTTCGTGATGGGGAAGTTCGCCACCAGCGTCTACGGCTTCGTCCAGACCGACTTCCTCTTCAACTCCACCCAGAGCTACGCGTCGGACTTCGCGGCCAACTTCCAGGTGGCCCGCCCGGGGACCTACGCCGCCGCCAACAGCCGGCTGGTCTTCACCGCGCGCGACTCGCGGCTGGGCTTCCGGTTGAGCGCGCCGGCGCCGGCCGGCTTCAACGTCACCGCGGTCTTCGAGGGCGACTTCCTGGGCTCCGAGCCGGGCATCTTCCAGAACACCGGCGGGACCCCCCCGGTGGCCGGAACCACCAACAGCGAGGCGGCCTTCTTCCTCAACCCCACCTTCCGCATCCGCCACGCGTACCTGAAGGCGGAGACGCCGGTGGTCGACGTCACGATTGGCCAGACCTGGAACCTGCTCGGGTGGCAGCCGGCGTTCATCCCGGTGGTGGTGCAGTGGCCCGGCCTCATCGGCGAGCTCTACGGCCGGGCGCCGCAGCTGAAGCTCTCCAAGGCCTTCAAGTCGGACTTCATCACCGTGGAGGCGGCGGCGGCGGCGCTGCGCCCGGTGCAGCGCGACTCCAGCCTGCCCAACGGCGAGGCCGGCGTCCGCCTGACGTTCAACAAGTGGGCGGGCGTCCACACCGCGTACCTGACCGGCACCAGCGCGCTGCCGCTGTCACTGGCCATTACCGGCGACGTGCGCGCCTTCCACATCCCCGAATTCTCCGCCGCACCAGTGGCCTCCAACGCCGCCACCGGCGGGGCGTTCGCCATCGACGCCTTCATCCCCATCATCCCCGGCACGCTGGCCAACCGCGCCAACTCGCTGGCGCTCACCGCCGAGTTCGTGCGCGGCATGGGCATCGCCGACCAGTACACCGGCTTCTCCTCCGGCGTCACCAACCCGGCGCTGCCACCCGATGCGAATGGGAACCCGGTGGCGTTCCCGGCGCGCGTGGACGCCAACCTGGCCGCCTACGACGCGGCGGGGACCCTGCACCTCGTCCAGAACCAGTCGTTCTTCGCCAGCCTGGAGTACTACCTGCCCGTGCTGGAGGGGAAGGTCGGCGTCTTCGGCGGCTACTACCAGACCGACATCTTGAACACCGACGACTTCTCCAACGCGGCCACCGCGCGGCGGCGGCGGGTGTCGCTGGCGGAGGCGGGCCTGCTGTGGGACCCGGTGCCGGCCCTGCGCTTCGGGGCGGACTACGGCCTCATCCGGGACGCCTACGCGGACGGGACCACCGCCTGGAACTGGTCCGTGCTGGGCAGCGCGTTCCTCTTCTTCTAGAAGCGTTGGCCCGGATGCCCGAGGGCGACTACATCCTCGAGACCGAGGGGCTCACCAAGGAGTTCCTCGGCTTCGTGGCCGTCAACGGCGTGAGCCTCAAGGTCCGCCGCGGCACCATCCACGCCCTCATCGGCCCCAACGGCGCCGGGAAGACCACCTGCTTCAACCTGCTGACCAAGTTCCTCCAGCCGACGCGCGGGCGCATCCTCTTCGACGGCAAGGACATCACCGCCGCGCGGCCGGCGGAGATCTCCCGGCGGCGGCTGGTGCGCTCGTTCCAGATCTCCGCGGTGTTCGCCGGGCTCACCGCGCTGGAGAACGTGCGGGTGGCGCTGCAGCGGCTGCGCCGGCCGCACAGCTTCGACTTCTGGCGAAGCGGCCAGGCGCTGGCGCCGCTGGAGCCGCGCGCTCGGGAGTTGCTGGAGATGGTGGGCCTGCAGGACCACGCGGGCACGCCGGCCGGGGAGCTGTCCTACGGGCGCAAGCGCGCGCTGGAGCTGGCGACCACGGTGGCGCTGGACCCGGAGCTGATGCTGCTGGACGAGCCCACCGCCGGCATGGGCCACGAGGACGTGGACCGGATCGCCGCGCTCATCCAGAAGCTGGGGCGGGAGCGGACGGTGCTGATGGTGGAGCACAACCTGAGCGTGGTGGCCAACCTCTCCCACCGCATCACCGTGCTCGCGCGCGGCGAGGTGCTGGCGGAGGGCGACTACGCCGCCGTCTCCTCGAACCCGGAGGTGAAGCGCGCGTACCTGGGGACCGGCGATGCCTGAGCCCGGGGCCCTCGAGGTGAAGGACCTCCACGCCTGGTACGGCGAGTCGCACGTGCTGCACGGCGTCTCGCTGGAGGTCCGCGCGGGCGAGACGGTGGCGCTCCTGGGCCGCAACGGGGCGGGGAAGACCACCACCTTGAAGTCCATCATGGGGATGGTGGAGCGGAAGGGGTCCGTGAGGTTCGAGGGGAAGGAGCTGGCGGGGTCTCCGCCCGAGGCGGTGGCCAGGGCGGGCATCGCCATCTGTCCGGAGGAGCGCGGCATCTTCGCGTCGCTCAGCGTGGAGGAGAACCTGGTGCTGCCGCCGGTGGTGCGGCCCGGGGGCTTCACCGTCGAGGCGCTGTTCGAGCTGTTCCCGAACCTGAAGGAGCGGCTGAAGAGCCCCGGCACCAAGCTCTCCGGCGGGGAGCAGCAGATGCTGGCCATCGCCCGCATCCTCCGGACCGGCGCGCGCTTCCTGCTCCTCGACGAGCCGAACGAGGGGCTGGCGCCGGTCATCGTGGAGCAGATCCGCAAGACCATCGAACGGCTGAAGCGGGACGGCTTCACCATCGTGCTGGTCGAGCAGAACCTCCGCTTCGCCGCCGCGGTGGCGGACCGGCACTACGTCATCGAGCGGGGGCAGGTGGTGGACCAGCTCACCGCCGCGGAGCTGGCGCAGGCGCAGGGCATGGAGCGGGTGCGCAGTTACCTCGGAGTGTGAAGTGGAGGCTGTATGAAGAGGTTCGGCGTGTTGATGGTGGTGGTGGCGCTGGCCGCGGTGGGCTGCAAGAAGGAGGAGGCCACTTCAGCGACCACCGCCCCCGCGGCGGCGAAGAAGTCGGTGAAGATCGGCGTGCTCACCGACATGAGCGGCCTGTACGCGGACCTCGCCGGCCCCGGGTCGGTGGAGGCCGCCAAGATGGCGGTGGAGGACTTCGGCGGGAAGCTGGGCGACCTCCCCATCGAGGTCGTCTCCGCGGACCACCAGAACAAGCCGGACATCGGCTCCAACCTGGCGCGGCAGTGGATGGAGGTGGACGGGGTGGACGTCATCGTCGACGTGCCGACCTCCTCGGTCGCGCTGGCGGTCAGCGAGCTGGTGAAGCAGAAGGACAAGGTGTTCCTCGCCTCCGGGCCCGGGTCCACGGACCTGACCGGGAAGGCGTGCTCGCCCAACACGGTCCACTGGGCCTACGACACCTACGCGCTGGCCAACGGCACCGGGAAGGCGGTGGTGCAGGCGGGCGGCGACACCTGGTTCTTCCTCACCGCCGACTACGCCTTCGGGCAGGCGCTGGAGCGCGACACCTCCGCGGTGGTGACGGCCAGCGGCGGCAAGGTGCTGGGGACGGTGAAGCACCCTTTGAACGCGCCTGACTTCTCGTCCTTCCTGCTCCAGGCGCAGGCGTCCAAGGCGAAGATCATCGGCCTGGCGAACGCGGGCGGCGACACCATCAACGCCATCAAGGCGGCCCACGAGTTCGGCATCGCCAAGGGCGGGCAGAAGCTGGCCGGCCTGCTGGTGTTCATCACCGACATCCACGCGCTGGGGCTGGAGACCGCGCAGGGACTGAACCTCACCACCGCGTACTACTGGGACCGCGACGACCAGACGCGCGCCTTCGCCAAGCGCTTCGCCCCCAAGGTGAAGGACCACATGCCGACGATGGTGCAGGGCGGCGTCTACGCCTCCGTGCTCCACTACCTGAAGGCGCGGCAGGCGCTGGGGGCGGCGAACGCGTCCGGCGCGGCCATCGTCGCCAAGATGCGCGAGCTGCCGTCGCAGGACCCCATCTTCGGGGCCGGCTCCATCCGCATCGACGGCCGGCACGTCCACAAGATGTACCTGTACGAGGTGAAGGCGCCGGCCGAGTCGAAGGGGCCGTGGGATTACTACAAGCTGGTCCGCGAGATCCCGGCGGAGGAGGCCTTCCTCCCGCTGGACAAGAGCGTCTGCCCGCTGGTGAAGAAGTAGATGCAGGCGCTGTTCAGCCAGCTGCTGGTCGGGCTGATCAACGGCTCGTTCTACGCGCTGCTCAGCCTGGGGCTGGCGATCATCTTCGGCCTGCTCAACGTCATCAACTTCGCCCACGGCGCGCTGTACACGTGCGGCGCGTTCGCGGCGTGGCTGCTGCTGGAGTACGCCGGGGTCGGGTACTGGCCGTCGCTGGTGCTCGCCCCGCTGCTGGTGGGGCTGCTGGGGGTGGCGATCGAACGGACCATGCTCCGCCGGCTGTACCGGGTGGATCCGCTCTACGGGCTGCTGCTCACCTTCGGCATGGCGCTGATCATCCAGGGCGCGTTCAGCCTGCGTTTCGGGTGGTCCGGGCAGCCGTACCAGATCCCCGCCGCGCTGCAGGGGGCGATGGACCTGGGGTTCATGGTGCTGCCGTATTACCGGGCGTGGGTGGTGGTGTTCTCCGTCGCGGTGTGCGCGGTGGTCTGGTTCCAGATCGAGCGCACGCGGCTGGGCGCTCTGCTGCGGGCCGCCACCGAGAACCCCACGCTGGTGCGCGCGTTCGGGGTGAACGTGCCGAGGATGATCACGTTGACGTACGGCCTGGGGGTCGCGCTGGCGGCGGTGGCGGGCGTGCTGGCGGCGCCGATCTACCCGGTGCGCCCGATGATGGGCGCCGAGCAGATCATCGTGGTGTTCGCGGTGGTGGTCATCGGCGGGATGGGGTCCATCTTCGGGTCCATCGTCAGCGGGTTCGCGCTGGGGCTGGTGGAGGGGGTGACGAAGGTCGTCTACCCGCAGGGGTCGAACACGGTGGTGTTCGTGCTGATGGCCCTGGTGCTGATCTTCAGGCCCGCGGGGTTGTTCGGGAAGGCGGCCTGACGATGGAGCGGTGGCTGCGGGGGTGGCAACCGTTCGCGCTGCTGGTGGCCGTGCTGGTGGCGGCGCCGTTCGTCGTCTACCCGGTGTTCCTGATGAAGGCGCTGTGCTTCGCGCTGTTCGCGTGCGCCTTCAACCTGCTGCTGGGGCAGGTGGGGCTGCTCTCCTTCGGGCACGCGCTGTTCTTCGGGGTGGCGGCGTACGCGGCGGCGGACGTGGCCAAGATGTGGGGGCTGGGGACGCTGCCGTCGGTGCTGCTGGCGACGCTGCTCTCCGCGGCGCTGGGGCTGGTGGTGGGCGCCATCGCCATCCGGCGGCAGGGGATCTACTTCGCGATGATCACCCTGGGCCTGGCGCAGATGGTGTACTTCGTGTGCCTGCAGGCGGACTCGCTCACCGGGGGTGAGAACGGCGTCCAGGCGGTGCCGCGGGGGACGCTGTTCTTCGGCGGGATCGACCTGAACGGCAACTTGCCGATGTACTTCTTCGTGCTGGCGGTCTTCCTGGCCGGCTTCGGCGTCATCGCCCGCGCCACCCATTCGCCGTTCGGCGAGGTGCTGCGCGCCATCCGCGAGCACGAGCCGCGCGCCATCTCCCTGGGCTACGAGGTGAACCGGTTCAAGCTGGTGGCCTTCGTGCTGTCCGCGGCGCTGACCGGGATGGCGGGGGCGACCAAGGCGTTCGTGTTCCAGCTCGCGTCGCTGACGGACGTGGACTGGCAGACCTCGGGCGAGGTGGTGCTGATGACGCTCCTGGGCGGGATGGGGCGGACCTACGGACCCATCTTCGGCGCCTTCCTCATCGTCGCCCTGGAGTCGTACCTGGCCGACTTCGGCGGGTGGGTGGCGGTGCTGCGCGGGGTGATCTTCGTGGTGTGTGTGCTGGCTTTCCGTCAGGGCATCGCGGGGACGGCGGTGGCGGCGTTCAAACGTGGCGTGGTCGGCGCGAAGAAGTAGTAAAACCAGCAAGCATGTCGAGAGCCTCTTACGCGGCGATCGCGCTTTTCCTGGCGCCGTGCGCGGGCTTCGCGCAGCAGCAGTTGGGGCCGGCCGAGTTGTCCCGGGCCAGGTCGCTGTTGGACCTGCACAAGGGGGAGCTCTCGGCAGAGCAGTACGCGCTGCTCAGCACCAGGCTCGCCGAGACGCAGCAGGCGTATGCGGAGCTGGTGGCGGTGAGTGGAGAGGCGGTGGTCGCCGCGGAGGCCGCCACGACTGGAGGGGGGGCAATCCTCGGCGGGATGGCCGAGGTCCTCCCCCTACTTCTCTTCGTCTGGCCGTCGACCGCGCACGCGCCGGGGATGAAGGATGAGCGGCCGCAGGTGCGGGCGGCGAGGGGGAAGGTGGAGAAGAGCGTGAAGGAGTTGGCCCAGGCCGAGCGGGAGGTGGAGGCGGAGGTGGCGAAGCGGCCGAAACCACCGCCCAAGGCGGCTGGCTCAGGGCGAGACCAGACCGTCAAGTGCCGGTTGACGGAATCTGGTGGTGGGTACAACCCACGTGACCCGGGCAAGTGCATCTACGAGTGCACGAACGGCCGAAAGATCTGCAAACTGACTCGTACGCCCTTCATAGGTTGCCCGGATGGGCCGCTGCCCGAGCTCTGGCTTCCGATCTCGGGCCTCGACAACATGGAGGATTGCCCGTGAACGACCGCCAGAAGCTGTGGCGGAAGTTCCGCCAGAAATGGCTTCGCGACGACGTGGGCGCGAAGGTTCATGAGCCGCCCTGGACCACCCCGGAGCGTCCGCTGTGCGTCTGGCCGGCGCGCCGGAAGACCCGGCGGGTCGTGTTTCTGTCCAAGGACTACGTGTATTACCGGTGGGTGGGTGGGGGGCTCAGTGTGCCGCCAGACTGGATGGTGCTCTCGCGGATCGGCGTCCCTGACGAGCCGCAGATGGCGTTCATGGCCGACCTTCACAAGAAGTTGCGAGTGCCCTGGCACTACATCGGGGATCTCGACACACTCGATCTGACCGCGTTCCTGGTGATGCGAGCCCTGAACATCGATTTCGTCGGCCGCCGCCATGCGCTGCCAGTGACGTGGCTCGGGATCAACGACACATGGCTCGCCCTTTGTCGCCGATGGAAAGACCCCAGGTGGAGGATTTCGTTCGGGCAGATGAACCCGCTTGAACCCGAGCACTGGAGCGTGCTCCGCGAGGTGGCCCCGGAGCTCCCCGACACGATCGGCCCGGAGTGCACCCGGCTCCTCGACTGCGGTCAGACGCTGGACCTCGCAGCCGCTTCGGGTGGGTACAAACCCGGCTTCCACCCGCGGCTCATGAAGCACCTCGTGGCTACTGCGCGGACCAGCCGCCGTCCATGACGTAGGAGGCGCCGGTGGCGAAGCTCGCGGTCGGCCCGCAGAGGAACGCGACCAGGTCTGCCACCTCCTCCGGCTCGATCAGCCGCTTGATGGCGGACCCCTCCAGCATCACCTTCGTCACCACTTCCGACTCCGGGATGCCGTGGACGCGGGCCTGGTCGGCGATCTGCTTCTCCACCAGCGGCGTGCGCACGTAGGCGGGGCAGACGGTGTTGGAGGTGACGCCCTTGGGGCCGCCCTCCAGCGCCACCACCTTGGAGAGCCCTTCGAGGGCGTGCTTGGCGGTGACGTAGGCGGACTTGAAGGGCGAGGCGCGGAGGCCGTGGACGCTGGAGATGTTCACGATGCGCCCGAAGCCGCGCTGGTACATGCCGGGGAGCGCGGCGCGGATGAGGAGGAACGGCGCCTCCACCATGATGCGCAGGATCAGGGCGAACTTCTCCGGCGGGAACTCCTGCACCGGCGACACGTGCTGTATGCCGGCGTTGTTCACCAGGATGTCCACGTCCACCGGCACCCGCGCCAGCGCCGCGGTGTCCCCCAGGTCCACCCGCCACGCGGTGCCGTTCAGCTCGCGCGCCACCTTCGCGGCCCCCTCGCCGTCGAGGTCCGCCACCGTCACCTCGGCTCCCAGCGCCGCCAGCCTCCGGCAGCACGCCGCGCCGATGCCGCTGGCGCCGCCGGTGACCAGCGCCTTCCGCCCCTTCAGGGTCTGTGAGTCCATGGTGCGCGGACCCTACCGGAATCGCGCCGAGAACATACGGGGTTCCCCATCCTCCTCTCGCCAGGCGAGAGCGGGGTGGACGCCGAAAGGGGGTGCCAATTCCCTTGCCTGGGACGGACCGGGGCCACGTGGCGATAACCGGGTCGATCACCCCGGAGAAGACGCCCGTGATTTCCCGCGCCACGACCGCCCGACCCCTCGACGCCAGCTCGCGCGGGACCTCCGCCTCCGCCCCAGCGCCCTCGTCCGCCGCGGACCGCCGCGAGCAGCAACACCTCAGCCACCTGCTGGATCGCTTCACCCCGGCCAAGCCGCTGCCGCCGGGGCCGAAGCCCGCGCCGGGGGCGCTCCCGCATCCGCCGGGCCGTCCCAGCTACGTCACGGAGATCGACGCCACCGTGACGGTCGACAAGTACGTGGGCATGCAGCACGGCCGCAACGGGGACCACGAGATTGCCGAGGGCCACATCACCCGCATCCTCCAGGTGGGCAAGAAGAAGGTCGTCGACACCCAGAACGTCGAGCTGGCGATGAACGTGGCCTCCAGCAAGGACCCCGCCGGGTTGCCGAAGGAGATCCCGCTCAAGCCTGGCCAGCAGGTCGAGGTCGAGGGCGAGTACATCCCCGCCAGCAAGGCCAACGCCCACAACCAGGCCGGCAAGGCCGCGGTCATCCACTTCACCCACGCCCCCGCCGGGTTCGTGGTGATCGACGGCCACAAGTACCAGTAGCGTCCCACCGGTCGTCGCACGCGTCGCGGCGCCTGCTTGATGCTCATGATCTCCGGAGCGCTCCGGACACCGGGTTCCCAGCACGGCCTTCATCCGTTGCTCTCTCCGCTTGCGCGCGGGACACTCGACCCTTGCGGACCCCGCAAGGGCTCCGGGGAGGAGGAGATATGCGGTCGATCTTGGGTCGGTTGCTGTTGTCCGCGAGCTTGGCGCTGCTCGGGTGCAAGGGCGAGACAGGAGCCACGGGTCCCCAGGGTCAGGTAGGCCCGCAGGGAGACCCGGGTCCGAAAGGTGACCCGGGCGAGCCGAGGACCAGCGTGGACGGTCTGGATGGCGGCATCATCAGTGGGAGCGTCGGCGTCACCGGGGACCTGACGGTTGGCGGGCGCCCGGTCGGCTACCGGAGCGGGCCGCTGGTGCTCGGAGGCGACTCGCCGCTGGGATGCGTCTCCAGCGGCACGTTCACCAACGGGACCGTCTCCTTCCCCGCGAGCTTCGCCGCCAATCCCGTGGTCGTCGCGACGGTCGACGAGACCGGCGATGACAACGGCGCGATCTGGGCGAGGCTGCTGCGCCTGGCCCCCAACCGGGTTGGATTCCGCTGCGGCAACGCCCCGGCGGATGGGATCAACTGGCTGGCCATCGAGTCGGGCACCTTCACCATCTCCGGCAAGCAGGTGGAGGCCGGGGTGGCCTCAGGCGCCGTCAGCGGAGGGAGCATCTCGTTCCCGACGCCGTTCTCGGCCCCGCCCATCGTGCTGCTCACGGTGGACGAGACCGGCGACAACAGCGGGGGCGCGTTCGCACGCGTCATCAACACCGTGACCACCACGGGCTTCCAGTACTGGCTGGATGGAAGCTCGGATGCCCTCCACTGGATCGCCATGGAACCCGGTGACTACCAACACGGCCGCTACCAGTGGACCGCCGGGGTGATGGGGACCAACAACACGTGCAGCACTCCGTGCACGCTGACTTTTCCGAGGCCGCTGCAGACCGCGCCTGCCGTGCTGCTGACCATCAATGACACCAACAACAGCGGCGCGCAGGGTCTCCGGATCCAGCGGGTGACCACCACCCAACTCCGGTTCCTGCTGTACGACACTACCGGCACCGGCCTCGCGACCGAGAACGTCTTCTACGTCCTGCTGCAGGAGCTGAACTGAAGCCCTACGGCTGCTCGCGCCAGAGCGCGTCGGACGGCTCGTTCATCTTCTCCAGCTCCCAGGCGGACATGATGTCCACCACCTGGTTCACCGTCTCCTCGCCCAGCCGCAGCCGGCCGCGGGTGGCGTAGCTCTGGATGAACTCCCGCAGCGCGGGGGCGAGGAAGTAGTTCGCCAGGATGACGTCGCTGGAGTCGAAGTACTCCTCGAACCTCACCGCGAACCCGGTGCGCGGCTTCGACCCCTCCTCCATCGTCTCCACCCGCACCACCCGTCCGCGCGCCTTCACCAGGCGGTTCTGCGGCGGCAGCTTGAACGAGACGTTCACCACCTGGCCGATCTTCAAGAAGAAGGTGCTCTCGAAGAAGACGCCGCTGACGGACAGATCGCGCGACGGGAGCATGGCGTCGAAGGAGCGGTTCGCACCGTCGCCGACCGTCAGGTGGACCTTCACGGAGACGCCGGCGCGCGGGAAGCGGCGGCGCGTCGTCGGGCGCGCCGTCACCGGCGCCTTGGCAGCCATGGCGGGGGAGTATGGCACGCGCGCGGCAAAATCTGAGAAGCTCCGCGTCCCCCGCTTCCCCCCGGCTGGGGCCCCGAACACGGACCCAGCCATCCACGGAGCCCGACCCCATGGCCGACGCCACCCCCGGCGCCGCAACCGAGTACCGCGTGACCGTGCGGCCGCGCGCGCACGTGCTGGACGTCTCGATGGAGCTGCGCGGCGTGCCCCCCGGCGCGCCCCTCTCCCTCGCCACCCCGGTCTGGGTGCCGGGCGCCTACGCCTTCCTCCGCTACGCCCGCGACGTGTACGACCTCAAGGCCACCGACGAGGCCGGGGCGGAGCTGAAGGTCACCCGCGAGGGCCTCACCGGGTTCAAGGTGGAGGGCGCCCGCTCCGGCAAGGTGCGCGTCACCTACCGCGCCTGGGCGTACGACCCGGCCTGGGGCGAGCTCGCCGGCCTGGTGGATGACGAGCACGCCGTCCTCCTCGGCACCCGCTACCTCTTCGCCACCGCCCTGGGCGGCCCCTGCCGCGTCCGCTACGAGCTCCCGGAAGGGTGGGCGCTGCACCACCCCGGCGGCGCGGACCAGGTCGACGACCGCACGTTCCAGTACCCCACCTACGCCGCGCTCCTCGACACGCCGGTGGTGGCCGGGACGTTCGACGTGCGGACGCGGACCTCCGGTGGCGCCACCTTCGACTGCGTCTTCCTCGACCGCGGCTTCGCCTTCGACACCGAGGTGGACGCCTTCGTGGACCAGGTGATGAAGGTCTCCGAGGCGTGCCGCGCGCTCTTCGGCGCCTACCCGTTCCAGCGCTACAGCTACATCTTCTCCTTCAACCCCACCGCGCACTGGGGCCTGGAGCACGCCCACGGGACGATGATCGGCCTGCCGCAGACGGTGCTGATCGACCCGGCCGAGCGCGCGCGGGCGGTCCGCGTCTGCGCCCACGAGCTGTTCCACGCCTGGAACGTCTGCCGCCTCAAGCCCGCCGACCTGGCGCCGCCCAACTTCACCCAGGGCTCCTTCACCGAGTCGCTGTGGATCGCCGAGGGCGTCACCCGCTACTACGAGTTCCTCTTCCTCGTCCGCGCCGGCGTCCTCCCGCCCGAGGACTTCGTCTCCAACGTGGTGAACTACTACCGGCACCTCGCCGCCATGCCCGCCTTCGGGCGCACGTCGGCGGCGGACTCGTCGCGCGCCACCTTCCTCAACCACACCCGGTACCCGGGCAGCATCAACAACTCCGTCGACTACTACGACGTGGGGATGCTGATCGCCTTCGACCTGGACGCGGCGATGCGGATG
>Ga0134122_10001542_pt1 | contig 16678 bp, 11 predicted proteins | sample KB302_FD_96461 | JGI IMG/M metagenome (GOLD analysis project Ga0134122, IMG submission 96461) | Terrestrial soil microbial communities without Nitrogen fertilizer from Kellogg Biological Station, Michigan, USA - KB3-0-2 | ecosystem: Environmental > Terrestrial > Soil > Unclassified ... | reverse complement strand
CGGCGTGGCCGCATTGAGCGAAGGCCGTGCCCTTGTGCCGCTGATGGACCGCATCGGCTATGACCTGATTCTGCCCGGCAATTGGGAGGTGATCTACGGCAAGGACATGATGCTGAAGAATCTCGGCGGTTATCGCGCGCAGAAAATCTGCGCCAACATGTTTCATGCCGCATATCCGCCGGGCGCCCGGAACACCACCGATCCGAACGCCGGCGCCAGAGGCGAGCTCATCTTTCCGCCGTACTGGACCAAGCAAGTCGCCGGCGTGAAGATCGGCTTCATCGGCTACAACGATCCGCTGACGGGGAGACGTCAGTCCCCGGCTTACAGCTACGGCATCGCGTTTGCGAGACCGGAAACGAATGTTGCGAAGTACATCCGCGTGCTGCGCGATGACGAGCGGTGCGCAATGGTGTTTTTGGTGACCCATATGGGTCTCGCCCAGCAAGTGGATCTGGCCAACAAACCGGAACTGCGCGGAGCGGATTTCATTCTCGGCGCCGATACGCACGAGCGCGTGCGCACGCCGATTGCGGGCAGAAACGCGCGCGTGACCGAACCCGGAGCGTTCGGATCTTTTGTGGCGCGGCTCGACGTGGTCTTGGAAGACGGCAAGCTCAAGGACAGCCACTACCAGCTTCTTGAAGTGGACCCGGAAAAATACCCGCCAAACAAGGCTATGCTCGACTTAGTCGCCGAAGTGAGCGCGCCTTACCGGGATCGGCTGCGTACTGTCGTAGGAAGCACGAACGCGACGCTTGTCCGTTACTATGTGATCGAGAACCCGTTGGACAATCTCATCACCGACGCGATCATGTGGAAATTGAAACCTGAAATCGCACTGAGCAACGGCTTTCGCTTCTGCCCGCCGATCGTGGCCGACGGCAAAACGCCGACGCCGATCACCAACGATCACCTCTGGAGCATGATCCCCGACGACAGCGAAGCCAAATACGGCGAAGCGACCGGCCGGCAGATTTGGGACTGGCTCGAGAGGGAATTGGACAATGTCTTCGCCAAGGATCCAGCCATGCGCTTCGGCGGCTGGGTCGTTCGTTTCAAGGGCATGACCGTCAATTTCACCATGCGCAACGATCTCGGCAAACGGGTGAACTCGATCAAGGCCGCCGACCGGCCCATCGACTTGACGAAGCGTTATCTTGTCGCGGCGTGCGAGCGCTCGGGCGATCCGGCCGACACACTGTGCCGGCTGGAGAAAGTGACCAATCCGCGGCGTGCCAACATCACGATGCACAACATCCTGCGCGAATATTTGGCTGCCTTTTCGCCGGTGTCGCCAAAGGTCGAAGGCCGCATCACCGCCACGGATGCGCCGCCGGATCTCCTCAGCCAGCTCGAAGGCTACGACTACAGCTTTCGCTGAGCCTCAAAAGTCAGGCTTGTCCGCGCGCGGAACGCCAACGTTGAGCCCCGCGTAGTATGCGTCCGTGTTCTCGGCGCAGACGCGCTCCACCCAGTCGCCGGAAGCCCGCCAATAGGTCGAGGTTGCCGACCAGGGCGTGGTGAAGACGTTTTCGTCCTCGACGGTGAACTGAACCTGCAGCGACTTGCCCTTGTAGGCGGTATCGATGGCCACACCGTTGCCCAGGGGATTGTCGCCGAGCAGGCGGCGATTTTCCTTCTCGCTTTGCTTGGCTGCTGCTTGCCCCGCATCGTAGTCGATGAGCCGGTACCGCTCGACCACGTGCAAGGCCTCGCTGTAGGGCGTGCCATACGAGTCGACCATGGAATACGGCCCGACCTTGATGCCGATCGTGTCGACGACCAGCGTGTCGCCTTCGTAGTGGCCCACGGAATCGCCGTACCAGCTCGGGGTCACGCGCGCGGGATGCCGGGCGTTCATCCGTATACGGCGCACCTGCTGATCTTCGTTATAGAGGATCGTGATTTTGTCCTTTTGCTGCAGCATCTGGATTTCCTGGCGCTGCAAAATATAGGGCGGCGACATCGGTCGGCATTGGTTGGACGGATTGGGAGCCCCCGAACCGTATAGTTCCAATTCCCCGTGCTTCTTGACGATCTCCGCTGCATGGGGCTTCAAGATCGGGCTGGTGTAATCGCCGACGAACTGATTGATGTTGCTCTGGCCCGCGATGCGCGAGCGATTGGCGATCGGGCCCGGACCCGACAGCGGCGGCTCAAAGCCGATATAGGGGCGGGCCCAAAGCCCCGTGAAGTCGGGCGGCGGCGCGGTTTCCGCCGCCATGGCCGGCAGCGCGAGCACTGCTGCCGAGAAGACACCAATCGCCACACGCGTCATGACACACCCTCAAAAGTCGAAAAATATAAGGCGAATCGTACTGTACCGATAGCCGCAGAATCGCGAATGACGGCGCGTCCCGCCCGGCGAAGCCCTTCAAGCCCACGGGCAAACGGGCTAGCTTTATTGAAGCGAGAAGGCAGGGACGGGAGCACGGATTTGCGGCGAGATTTCCTCTTAAGCGTGACACTTGTTGGTGTGGCCATGGCGTCTGCGTTGCCGGCGCACAGTGCCGCATCCATGCCGGATTTTTCCGGCCGCTACGGACGCAACGCCTTCAATTTCGAGCCGGTCGCCGGCGCGCCGCAGCCGGTGGTGAACCTTTCGCGCATGCCCGACGGCACTTCCAATATCGGCCAGCTCGTCGGCGATTATCGCAATCCGATTCTGAAACCCGAGACCGCCGAGATCATCCGAAAGAAGGGCGAGATTTCGAAAAGCGGACAAACCTATCCCGACGCGTCGAACCAGTGCCGGACCTACAACCCGCCCTTCAATCTCGCCATGCAGCTTGAGATGGAGATGCTGCAGAGGAAGGACAGCATCACCATTATCTACGGCCAGGACGATCAGGTGCGCCGCATACGTCTGAACGCCTCGCACCCGAAAAATGTGACGCCGTCGCCGATGGGCGATTCCGTCGGCCATTACGAGGGAGACACGCTCGTCGTCGACACCATCGGCGTCAAGCAGGGGCCGTACCAGTTCGTCGACCGCTACGGCTCGCCGGTGACGGAATCGCTTCACATCGTCGAGCGCTATCGCCTGATCGATGGCGCCGCCGCTAAGGAGGCACAGGAGCGTTTCGAAAAAATCGAAGGACGTCTGAACGCCGCACCGCGAGCGTTCGACGATGATCCTTCGAAAAAGGGCTTGCAGGTGTTCGTGACCGTCGAAGATCCGAAAATATTCACGACGCCGTGGGCGGGCTATGTAACCTACCGGCGCATGGCATCGAGCATGCCGTGGCTCGAACAGATCTGCGCCGAGAACCCGAACGAATATTACAAGGATCGCTGGATCGGGCTGCCGAAGGCTGACAAGCCGGACTTCTGAGCGGCCACGGGCTCACCAGTTGACACGCAGACTGCAAGGCGCCGGTAAATATTCGTCCGGGCACGGCAAGACTTAACATTTATTCATAAAGCATTCCGACTCTTGTCACCTTCAAGTAGAAACGCTGGTTTACAAGCAGCAAGATGTTTCACTTCTAGATTTCCGACTCAGCAGCATTGTCCCAATATTTACCGATTACTCACCGCTGCATACATAAAATGCAGTCATGTTCCGGGTCCTAGGCTGCATTACGCAACAACATGACCTGAGGCTTGTGCTCCTCGCTGGTCTGCTGTGCGTATTTTCATGCGCGGCCGCCGCAAGCATGGTCGGTCGCGCGCGCGTCAACAGCGGACGTCCACGGTTTTTCTGGCTGGGAACTGTCGGAACGATCTTCGGATACGGCATCTGGGCCACACATTTTGTCGCGATGCTCGGTTACCAAGCGGGCTTTCCCGTCGGCTACGATTGGGGCCTTACCTTTCTGTCCGCGCTCATTGCCGTCGTTCTGTCGAGTGTCGGCTTTGCTATCGCGATTAGCCGCGTGGGTCCTGTCGTCGGCGGCGCGGTTACAGGCGCCGCCATCAGCGCCATGCATTATGTGGGAATGGCCGCTGTGCGGGCTTCGGCGGACGCGGTGTGGAATGTTCCCTATGTCGTAGCCTCGGTCGCCATCGGCGTCCTCCTGTCGTCCGCGGCGATGTCCGTCATTGTTCGCCGCAATACGGTCCAAGGTTCGACGGTCGGTGCGGGGCTTTTTACCCTTGCTATTTGCGGCATGCATTTCACGGCGATGTCCGGCGTCACCTTTGTCGTCGACCCGTTCATCCAGCCGCCCGACAACGTACTCGAACCCGTAACGCTGGCGATTGCCATCTCGGCCACCGCCATTCTTGTCATAGCGCTTGGGTTTTTCGGCGCACTTGTCGAAGCCTATAGCGCGCGCCGCATGGCGGAGGAGAATCTCCTCCGCGGGCACATCGCTGAGCTCGAACAGGCCAAGAGAGAACTCATCGCCGCCAATGAACTTGCGGAATCCGCCACCCGCGCCAAATCCGACTTCCTGGCGAACATGAGCCATGAGATCAGAACACCGATGAACGGCGTTCTCGGGATGACCGGGCTCCTTCTGGATACGCCGCTGAACGACGAGCAGCGCAAATTTGCCGAGGTCGTGCGGGAATCGGGTGAGGCGCTGCTTGGCATCGTGAACGACATCCTCGATATCTCCAAGCTCGAGGCGCGCAAGTTCGAGCTTGAAGAGATCGATTTCGACCTCTTGAACACGGTCGAAAGCGCCATTGCCCTGATGTCGGGCAAAGCGCGCGAAAAGAACCTTGACCTCGGCGTCTTCGTCGAGCCGGCTGCGCGCGGCGTTTATCGCGGCGACCCGGCGCGGCTTCGCCAGGTCTTGCTGAACCTTCTAAGCAACGCCATCAAATTCACGGATATCGGCGGCGTCGCCGTGCAGGTTTTCGTTCGAAGAGTGGAAAATCCCGTCACGGGCATTTCGAATTTACGGTTCGAAGTAAAGGACACAGGACCCGGAATTTCCGAGAAAGTCTGCGAGCAGCTTTTCAGGAAATTCGTTCAGGCGGACAGCTCGGTTACGCGCCGCTACGGCGGGACGGGCCTTGGATTGGCGATCGCAAAACAGCTCGTCGAACTGATGAACGGTGAAATCGGGGTTGCCAGCTCCGTCGGCACGGGTTCGACGTTCTGGTTTGAGCTGTCGCTACCGCGCTCTACCGCCGAGGTCCCTGACCTGAACAATCTCCCCTCGCATCTCAAGCACCTGAAGGTTCTCGTCGTCGACAACGTTCGCATGAACCTCGAAATACTGGGCCGTCAGCTTAGTGCTTTGGATATCCAGGTCACCGGAGTGGATGACGGATTTGCCGGATTGGCGGAACTCGAGCGCGCTTGGTATCGCGGAAAGCCTTATGACATCGTGTTCCTCGACCAGATGATGCCTGGTATCGCGGGAGACGATCTTGCAGAGCGCATTCGGGCTAACGCCAATCTGGACGATACGAAGCTTGTCCTTGTCTCTTCCGCTGGAGCCTATGGTATCGAGAGATCCAAGGCGAAATTTTTCGATGCCACGGTGGATAAGCCCGTACGCCAACACGAACTCCTCGACGTTCTAGTCAGGGTCTATAGCGGCCGGCGGCATGATGGAAATGCGCCGGGTGACCGGAACCAAGGGAAGCCGCGGCAAATGTCTCCCTCGGCCAATCCGCTGCGAATCCTTCTTGCGGAAGACAACAAGGTCAACCAGCAGTTCGCCGTCGCGTTCCTCAAGAAGGCAGGGCATGAGGTTGATGTCGTCGAGAACGGACATCAAGCCGTCGATGCCGTGCGGCGCACCGACTACGATCTGGTGCTCATGGATATTCAGATGCCGGAGCTCGATGGCGTGGGCGCCACAAAGGAAATCCGCGCCTTGGCCGCGCCGAAATGCGCCGTTCCCATCATCGCGATGACCGCGAATGCGATGGCCGGCGCCAGGGAAAAGTACTTGGACGCAGGCATGGACGATTACATCCCCAAACCGGTCCACGGGGAATCTCTCCTCGCAAAGCTTGCGCAGATGGGCCCGAACACTCAGCGGAAACCGTCGCAGTTACCGGCAGAGGCATCTTCGGCAAGAGCGCCTGCCCGTTCTGAACGCCACAAAGACACCCCCACGGCCTTGCAGGTCTTTGATCTCGCCAAGATCGCAAAGATCGAGACCGTCCTTCCGCCCTCCGAAGTTCGAAGTCTCTTGTTCCTCTACATGAAAGAGACAGGCAACCAACTGGCCTCTATCATCGAGCACAATACGGCCGCGGATTTCTCTCGTATTGCCGATGAAGCACATGCGCTCGTGAGCGCCGCCGGCAATATCGGCGCGGAACAAGTGAGCAGCTTGGCCAGATCGCTGGAACAGGCCTGCAGGAATTCAGATCGGGAAGCCGTCAATCGAATCGTCGAAGAACTGAATTTGGCGGCCTCCGTTTCGTCCGAAGCCATCCGCTCCTGGCTGGTCAGCCGGCGTTTCGAAGGCCACGCCAAAGCAAGCGCCTGAAAGCAATTTCATAGAAGCCGTGTCTCGTCAGAGGTGCACGCGGAGTCCGGCGAAGACGGAGAGCGGCGGCGCGGGGCTGAAGCCGCGCGGATCCGACGCGCCGGGCGCTTCGGCAAGCGGAATATCCGCTGTCGGCGAGTAGGCGCCGAAGGTCTCGTATTTCGCGTCGAAGAGATTGTCGATCGTCGCGAAGATCTCGAGCGCGTCATTGATGCGATAGCGCGAGCTCACGTTGAACACGATATAGCCGGCGGTCTTGCGATTGAGGTTGGCTTCGTCGCCGCGTAAATAAACACCGCTCGCGGCCTGCGCGCCCACCGCGATCGACCAGCCTGCAACCGGCTCATAGCCGACGACCGCCTTGATGAGATGCGTCGGCACGCTCGGCAGATGGTTTCCTCTCGCAACCTGGATCTGACCGTTTGAATCCGCGAGCGGATTGAGCGGGCTGTTCAACGTGAACGGCGAGCGGAAGATCGCATCGGTATAGCTGTAGTCGAGCGAAACCGACCACGACGGCGCCTCAAAATCGAGCGACGCTTCGACGCCTTGGCGGCGCGTGTCGCCGATGTTTTGGAAGAAGGCGCGGCCGAGGATCGTGCTGGCGACGAACATGATGTCGTCCCTCGCGTCCGTGCGGAAGAGTCCGGCGTGCCAGCTGAACGCGCCGCCGCCGGGCGCCGCGGCGCGGCCGCGCAGACCAGCTTCGATGGAACGGGCGACAACCTGTTTCAGCGGCGGATCGCCGACAAAAAAATTGGTCAGGCTGCAGGGCGCGCTCGGGTCGGCGCAGGAGAACTCGGCCGGGGTCGGCGCGCGGTTCGCCTCGGAGTAGCCGGCATAGAGACTCAGCGCCGGCGTGAATCTGTAGCTGGCGCCGAAGGCGGGATTGAGCCGCTCGTAACGATGATCGCCGTTGAGCGCAGTGCCAAGCTGGTCCTTGAGTTCGATCCTGGCGATGTTGTAGCGCGCCGACGCGTTCAGCGAGAGCGCAGCGGTGATATCGAACACATCGGCGATGAAGAGGCCGTAATACGCGTTCGTGCTCGTGACCTTCACCGGCGCGATGGAAAGATCATCCTGGGCGATTTCAATGCCGGGGCCTAAGAAACCGCGGTCCGACGACAGCGCGCCGAGCTCGGAGCGCGCGGAAAAATCCGAACGGCCGCCGTCGAGCGCGGCGCCGATGAGGAAATGATTCGCGCGCCCCATCAGCGCCGCTTCATAGCTTGCTTGCAGCGTGGCGCCGTAGCCAGTGGTGTCGGTCGCGCTGCTGTTGAGCTGCAAATACGTGCCGCCGGAAAGGAAGTCGGAAATCGGATCGCCGTTGGTGTCGGTGAGAAAATCATCTTCGAGACAGAGCACGCTGGGCGTGGACGCGCAGTGACCGGCCTCGCTGGCATCGGCGTTGCGCGTGCGCTGGCGCAAGCGGCTGATATAAGCGTTGCCGTGAACCGACCACGTGTCGCTGAGCTTGTGCGTGCCGTAGAGATTGGCGAGGCCGTAAGTGTGCTTGGTCTCGTCGGGATAGGTGAACACGGCGGAGCGCTTCGCCGCTAACAGCTCGACCGGCGCAGTGCCATTACCGGTGAGCTTGGTCAGCGCGCCGACGAGATTCAGATGGAGTTCGCTGTCGGCGTCGCGCCAGCCGGCATCGGCGAAGATTTGCGCCAGCCGCGTCGGCGAATGCGCGCGCCAGCCGTCCTCGGTCACTGCATTGCCGGCGACATATAAAGAATGAGTGCCGCCGGCGACGCCATATTGAAACGTGCTTTGCCAGCGGCCGAAGGACCCCCCGGCGATTTCCGCTTCGGCGCCCTGAAAACGAAATCCGTTCTTCATCTGGATCGCGAGTGAGCCGCCGAGCGCGTTCAAGCCGAACACCGGGTTCGAGCCCTCGAGCGTCAGTGAATCGATAGCGACGTCGGGGATCAACTCCCAATTCAGCGTGTCGCCGAACGGCTGATTTAGGCGCGCGCCATTGGCGTAGACAGCGAGGCCTTGCGCGTCTCCTGCCAGCGGCGAGGCCTCGAACCCGCGATAGAGAAGATTGGGCTGATAGGGGTTTCCTTGCGCATTGGCGATAGAAACGCCGGCAACGTCGTTAACCAGCGTGCCGAGTGCGCTCGCCGTACCGAAGCGCGTGAGATCGATGCTAGAAAGCGTCTGGATGTTGACGGGAATCTTATCGGGATCGATCGCGGTGCCGGGGAGCGCGCTCGCGGTGATGGTGACTAGTTCGGGCGCGGGCGGCGCGGGCGGCGCGGGCGGCGTCTGCGCGGCAGCGGGCGACACCACAGCGAGCGCGAGAATTGTGATCGCCGTGATGGGTCGCATGAAGTCTTTCGCGGCGCGCATGGTCAAGCAGGCGCGCGAGCGATGTCCGTGAATTGGAAAGGCCAGACGCCCCCCTCACCCTGGCCCTCTCGGGCCACGAGAGGGCAAGGCGGCTACTTATAGAATTCTAACCGCGCTTCGCGGAACCAGACGGTGTTCGCGGGCGCGACCGAGATCGGGCCGTTGATGCCGAACACCGCGATCTGGAATTTGTCGCCAGCCTTGACCGACTGCGAGAGCACGACGCGGTTGGGCATGTTCAGGCCCTGGATCGTCGCCGGGCTCGGATAGCCGCTTTTGCGCGGCATCTGCCCGTTGACCCAGATCTCGGCGTAGTCGTCGACCAGCACGCGCAGCACCGCAATGGCGCCGGTGGTGTCGAAGTCGCCGATCTTCGCGGGGACGGTGAGATTGGAACGGAACCAGATGAAGGCGACGTGCCCGCCGCTGCGGCGTGCCGCGAGGTCCTTGGAGTCGATTTTCGGCCAGCTCGAATCGTCGAAGTCCTTGCCGCCCGCATGCGGACTGATGTCATAGGCCGTCTTGTACTCGGGCATGTGGCCTTCGATCGGTTTCGCATCGACGATCTTGGCTTCCATTGTGCGCCATTGCGCGCCGAACGCGGCCGAGCCCTGCGGCGTCATCAGATCGACGACATAGGTCGGCGGCAGCGACGGCGGCATCACCGGTTCGGGCGGCGGCGGTCCCGCGGGCGCGGCGGCCGGCGGCGCGGGCGCGGCCGACAGTTCAGAAATCACCAAGGGAAGAGCGACAAGCGCCGCGCACGCGGCAAGCATGCCAAGATGAAATGTGCGCATGGGGTGGCCTCCGGACGAAGAGCGTGAGAACCAGTCTCGCTTGGGCGCGATGCTTGTCAAGATTGGGGCCGCGCACACTTGTGGGACCGCCTTAACGCCAGTTCAGATTGCAGCAATTGCTTGATTGCGTTCGCGAATACTATAACAAGGCGGCGCGCCGGGAAGCGGGAGAAAAGATGGTGGTGGCCGCGGCGGAAGCCGGTTCTTTGGTCAAACTGCACGGTGTTGCCGTGGAGCTGACTGAGCGCGGCAAAGGCCGGCCGTTGCTCTTTCTGCATCCCGGGCACCCCAGCGGCAGGCTCGATCCCAAGGCGACCGTGCTGGAGCTCTTGAGCGAACGCGCGCGCGTGATCGCGCCGACGCATCCCGGATTTGGTGGAACACCTGCACCGCGCGAGCTGACCACCGTCGACGACCTCGCTTATCTCTATCTCGACCTCTTGGACGAGCTCGATCTGAAAGACGTGCTGCTGGTCGGCGCACAGCTCGGCGGCTGGATCGCAGCCGAGATGGCGGTCAAATCCTGCGCGCGGATTTCCGCGCTCGTTCTCGCCGATGCGGTCGGCATCAAGACGGGCGATCGCGAGCAGCGCGACATCGCCGACATCTATGCCATCACCGACAAGCAGCTTTCCGAGCTGGTTTACGCCGATCCGGCGAAGATGATGCCCAATCCCAAGACACTGCCCGAAGCCGATCTCATCGCGATGGCGCGCTCGCGCGAATCCACCGGCCGCTATGCCTGGTCGCCCTATATGCACAATCCGAAGCTGAAGGCGCGCCTGCATCGCATCCGCGTACCCGCGCTGGTGCTGTGGGGCTCCGCCGACCGCGTGGTGACACAAGGATACGGCCGCGCTTACGCCGCGGCGCTGCCGATTGGGCGCTTCGAGACGATCGAGGGCGCCGGGCACTTCCCGCATCTGGAACAGCCGGTCGCGTTTGCGCGCGCGGTGACGAAATTCATGGAGCAGAGGCCATGAGAGTCTTTCAATTCACCGAGCAGCCTTATCCGGCGGTGTGGAACGATCACAACGGCTCGCTGCGCGTCAATCTGCCCAACCGCAAGATCGATCCCAAGATCGCCGCGGATTTGTTCCATCGCTATTACGACGAGTGGCAGATGGCCGACGAGCTCGGCCTCGACATCATGCTGAACGAGCATCACTCGACGGCGACCTGCATGAGCGCGGCCTGCGTTATCGGGCTCTCGGTGCTGTCGCGCATCACCAAGCGCGCGCGGCTCTTGGTGCTGGGTTATCCGATCGCCAACCGGCCCGATCCGCTGCGCGCGGCGGAGGAGCTGGCGACGATCGACGTGATCTCGCATGGGCGGCTGGAGATGGGCTTCGTGCGCGGCGTGCCGCAGGAAGTGCCGATCGCCAATTTGAATCCGGTGTTCCAGTCGGACCGCTTCTGGGAAGCGCACGATTTCATCATGAAGGCGCTGACCAGCCACGACGAGCCGTTCAATTGGGAGAGCGAGAATTATCATTATCTCCACGTGAACATCTGGCCGCGCTGTTATCAGCAGCCGCATCCTCCCGTGTGGAGCACGACGGGCAGCACGTTCAATGCGAAGAAGCTCGGACAGTACGGCTATGTGATGGCGACGCTGGGCACCGGCTACGCGACGCGGCGGCTCTATGACGCCTATCGCCAGGGCTATGCCGAGATGCGCGGCGGCGCGCCGGCGCCGGCGGACCGCTTTGCGTATTTGGGCTTGGTCGCGGTCGGACGCACCAAAGAAGAGGCGCGCCGGCGCGGCGAGCTCATCGCGTCCTATCCGCGTTCCTCATCGATCGTGTTCGCGCCGTTTCGCAATCCGCCCGGCTATCTCTCGATCGAGGACAATGTCCGCATCCTGAAAGGCGAGGGAAAGCCGCGCAGCTTCACCAAAGACGGGCGCGTCGTCGATATGTCGACCGGCAGCGTGCAGGACCTGATTGATGCGGGCGTGATGTTCTGCGGCACCCCCGACGAGGTCTACGACCAGATCGCCGATTTCATCGAGCACTGCGGCGGCATGGCGAACCTCCTGATGATGGGCCACGCGGGCCCCATGTCGCACGACGACACAGTCGGAAATCTAAGCCTGTTCGCGCAGGAGGTCTATCCGCGCCTGAAGGCTCTCCGTCAGCCTGAACCCACCGCCGCCGCCGCACAGTGAGGCCATCCCTGTGCGGTTGGCGTCGTAAATCGTAAATAAAGGACCATCCTCCCCCTTGCGGGGAGGTCAAACCGCCGAAGCGCGTCAGCGCGTAGGCGGTTTGGGTGGGGGGAGTTCCTTCATGCCCAGCGCAGAAAGCAAATTCATCGATGTCGAGGGGATGCGGGCGCATTACCTCGAAGCCGGCCGCGGTTTTCCGCTCGTGTTGCTGCATTCCGGCGAGTTCGGCGGCTGCGCCGAGCTGTCATGGGAGTTCAACCTCCCTGCCCTCGCCGAGCATTTCCACGTACTGGCGCCCGACTGGCTCGGCTTCGGCGAGTCGGCGAAGATTTTTTCCTTCGACGACATGGTGTCTTTGCGCATCCGCCACATCGGTGCGCTCTTGAAAACGCTCAAGATCGACCGCGCGCATTTCATCGGCAATTCGATGGGCGGCGGCGTGCTCGCGCGCGTGGCCGCGATGGACCAGCCGTGCTGGCCGATCGAGCGGATGGTGCTGGCGAGCTCGGGCGGCTTCGCGCCGGCGAACGAAACGCGGCAGCTCTTGAATTCCTATGACGGCACGCGCGAGCACATGAGGCGCGTCATCGAGGCGACGATCCTCGTCTCACCTGTGCGCGGCGACGCGGCCTATATCGACCGCCGTCACAGGCTGTCGCTGATCCCGGGCGCCTGGGAATGCACCGCGGCCGCGCGCTTTCGCCGCCCCGGCGTAAAATCGCGCGAAAAGGAAGAGATCGACTACTCGAACATCAAGCGCCCGACCCTGATCGTCGCCGGCGGCAAGGATCCGCTGCGCGAACCCGGCTACGCGAATCTCTTACAGCAGCAGATCAAAGGCTCCGAGCTCATCGTCTTCGAAGAAGCCGCGCACTTCCCCCACATCGACTTCCCCGCCCGCTTCAACGAAGCGACAATCGCCTTCCTGTCGCGCTAACTCCCACTTCACCATGGCCGGGCGCCTGTCCTCGGGCTTGACCCGGGGATGACCCGGCCACCCAGCCCGCGCGTGTCAACGCGCGGAAAAAACCAATCGAGACGCGAGCCGGCCTGCCCTCCGAAGCTGCGAAGCAGCGTAGGAGGGGTGGGGGGCCACCTCGGTGGTCCGAAACTACGATCCGCCTACGGACAAAACGCGAAACCCCGCCGACGAAGCGGCGGGGTTTCAGGCCTTAGCCTTGTGCTTGCCCAGCCAAGCCGGGCTTTCATTTTGCGGATTCGTTCACGCCTACTCGCGACGCACGAATTTCCGCGCTTCATGTCGAATTGTTGGTTGGCGGCTGGAGGAGGCTGGGTCGTTAATTCCAGCGCACTATCCGAGCCGTGGCCTCGCGTCCATCAGCGAGGCCCCAGACTTACGCCCGGTGGAGTGTTTTCCATGCGGAAACCTCCTTGTTACGTTGCACCATCTCCAGCATGCGGGGGCGAACCGCTCGCGGTCTTCGCCCGTCTGCACACGCGAGAAGATAATCCTCCTCCTCTTTTCGACGCTTGTCAAAACACGAGATCAATCGTGCGAACCTAAGGCGCGCAAGAATTGTGTTCGCTGAAGCGCGCGCCGGTTCGCTTTATGCGCGCTTGCAAAAAACTGCGCACCGCATCAATGGCAATAGCGCGGATCGTAATTGTACGACCTGCAGGCATAGAGATTCTGGGCGTTGCCCGACGTGACGCGGTCGCGCATCTCCTCATACGGCGGAGACGGATTTGGCATGCTGGTACAATTCGATAGGAACAAAATGGACGCCGCGACTGTGAGTACCGTTGCAAACATTTTCATGGCGCAACTCCCTCAATCTAGTTTTGCATTCGCGTGTGCTGGTGCTGTTCCTCGTTCTCTACTAAGAGCCCAATTCTACGCCTCTCCAAACCCGGCGTACAGTTCCGAGGGCTTCCTGGCCGACTTAAGGAGAAGCCGCTAGTGTGGCGATTTGGCCGCAATAGGCTGCTTTGCGCGGCGATTTTGCTCTAGTTTATTGATGGGCCGGGACGACCGGTGAGGACCACACGTCCTCCAGGAGATAGCCGAAGGCAAAAGCATGAGCGGACGAGACACCGCCATCATCAACACCGATGCGCTGATCAACGAGCGCAGGATCGGGCCGCTGCAATATCTGGTCGCGGTGCTCGGCGCCTGCGCGCTGTTCGTTGAAGGCTTCGACACGTCGGCGATCGGCTACATCCAGCCGCAGATTACGCGCGCATGGAGCGTGCCGGCGAGCACCGTCGGCACGATCTTGAGCGCCGACATGTTCGGCCTGCTCGTGGGTTATCTTCTCCTCGCCCCGTTGTCGGCGCGCTTCGGCCACAAGCGCATGGTGATCGCCAGCACGACCTTCTTCGGCCTGATGACGTTCCTGACCATCACGGCCACGAACGTGCCCGCGCTGCTCGTATTGCGCTTCTTGACCGGCATCGGCGTCGGTGGCGCGATGCCGAGCGCGGTCGCGCTGACCGGCGAGTACATGCCCGAACGCGTGCGCTCGACCTCGATCACGCTCATCTATATCGGCTATTCGCTGGGCCAGATCGGCGCCGGCGCGGTGTCCTCGCTGCTGCTCGAGGCGTATTCATGGCGCGCGGTGCTCGCCTTCGGGGGCGGCGTGACGCTGCTGTTCGCGCTCAGCTTCGTCTTCGCCCTGCCGGAATCGATCGAATATCTCGTCAATCGCGGCAACGATCAGAAGCGGGCCGCCGCCATACTCACGCGCGTCGCGCCCGAAATCGCGGTGTCCGATTCGACTCGCCTGATCTCCGGCGGCCAGGGCGCACGCAAGGTCGTCGTGCGCCAGCTCTTGGAAGACGGCCGCGCGCTCGGCACGATCTTCATCTGGATCGGCATGTTCATGAATCTGTCGATCTACTTCTTCATGCAGAAATGGCTGACGTCGCTGCTGATCGTCGTCGGCTTGAGCCAGCAGGACGCGATCTTCGCCACCACCGTCGGTTTCGCGGGCGGCATCATCGCCGCGTTCATTTTAGGTCCGCTGATGGACCGCTTCGGGCCGTACCCGGTCGTGTCGGGATTGTTCGCGCTCTCGGCTGCCGTCTGCGCCTGGATGGGCACGGTGCTGGCGATGCCGGAGTCGGCCCTGATCATCGCGACCTCGCTGGCGCTTGGGTTCTGTCTGTCCGGCGGGCAGAAGGCCAACAACGCGCTGTCGGTGTATTTCTATCCGACGGCATTGCGCGGCACGGGTCTCGGCTGGTCGCTCGGCATCGGCCGCCTCGGCGGCTGGCTGACGCCAATCGCCGCCGGCCTGCTGATCGAAAGCGGCTGGAGCCCGTCGGGATTGTTCTATCTTTCGGCGGCGCCCATGCTAATCGGTGGAATCGCAATCGCGCTGATGGCGCAGGCTTACGGGCATGGCGCAGCGCGGCGCGCGCTGGCAGAGGACAAGGCTTAAGACGATGAGGGCTCCGCGACTCTTGGCCGATATCGGCGCGACCAATGTGCACTTCGCGCTTTGGCAGTGGAACGGCGAGATTACGCGTCCCCAAAGCCTGCGCAATCTCGACTACGACAATATCGTCGACGCTCTGGACGTGTACCTTGGCGGGGTGCCGTCCGACGAGCTGCCGACTGCGGCGGCGTTTGCGATCGCCGCGCCCGTGATCGACGATCGCGTGCAGATGATCAACGCGCCGTGGCACTTTTCGATTTCCGCGCTGCAGAAACAGTATGGCTGGACCGCCCTGCATACGCTGAACGATTTTGCCGCCAATGCGCTCGGCGTACCGGCGCTGAAGGCCGACGACGTGGTCAAAATCGGCGACGGCGCGCCCGTCGACGGCGCGACCATCGCGGTGCTCGGACCGGGCACCGGGCTCGGCGTTGCCGGCCTTGTTCGATGCGGCGGCAAGTGGACCGCGATTGCGGGCGAAGGCGGCCACGCGACGCTGGCGCCGATGGATTCGCGCGAGGCGGCGATCATCGACATTCTGCGCCGCCAATACGCGCATGTCTCGGCCGAGCGCGTGCTGTCGGGACCGGGCCTGGTCAATCTGTACGATTCGCTGTGCGAGCTCGCCGGCAAACCCGCGGCCCCCCTGACGCCCGACCGTATCACCGATCTCTATCCCGGCTGCGATCCGCAATGCCGCGAAGCGGTGATGATGTTCTTCGGCATGCTGGGCACGTTTGCGGGCTCGGTGGCCATCACCTTCGGTGCGCAGGGCGGCGTCTACGTCATGGGCGGGATCATCCCGCAGGTTCTCGGCACCTTCATGCAATCGTCGTTCCGCGAGCGCTTCGAGTTCCGCGGCCGCTACCGCCGCTACATGGAAGCCATCCCCACCTACGTCGTAACCCGCCCCAACGTCGCCTTCCTCGGCCTGCAGACGCTGTTTGATGATTGAAGATGAGCAAACGCTCCCACCCTTTCACCATGGCCGGGCCCCGGGATCGCGCGAAGCGCGGCCCAAATATTAACGTAACCCGGCCACCCAGTAGGCGCATGTCCATGCGCCAAGAGAATCTTTTAGACCCTCTTCGATGAGTAACGAACGCGCATCCGCGTCGATCAATTCCTCGGACCCACCTCCCCCTTGCGGGGAGGTCGATCCGCCGCAGCGCTTTGCGCGTAGGCGGATCGGGTGGGGGTCGGGCTGTAAGACCTTTCTTACTCGTGCAGAATTCTTAACCTGGCTCGGCGGCTCGCTCATCGGCTTCGCCGCACCCGCGCGCGCCGCCCCCGCCTCTGTCGAATCGTTTTACCGCAACCGCAATCTCACCCTCATCATCCCTACCGAACCCGGCGGCATCAACAACCTCTCCGGCCGCCTGGTCGCAAAGCATCTCGGTCGCTTCATTCCCGGCGCGCCCACGATCACCGCGGAGAACCGCGCGGCGGGCGGCGGTCTCGCGCTGGCGAATGCATTCGCCAATGGCGCGCCGAAAGACGGCTCGGTCATCGCGGTGATCCAGCGCGCGATTCCGCAGCTCG
>Ga0134122_10001540_pt1 | contig 16693 bp, 16 predicted proteins | sample KB302_FD_96461 | JGI IMG/M metagenome (GOLD analysis project Ga0134122, IMG submission 96461) | Terrestrial soil microbial communities without Nitrogen fertilizer from Kellogg Biological Station, Michigan, USA - KB3-0-2 | ecosystem: Environmental > Terrestrial > Soil > Unclassified ... | reverse complement strand
TCGACGTGTTCAACGTTTTCAACAGCGCGAACTTCCACCGCCCCGAAGTGACCAGCCTGATCTTCAACTTCGACGGCACGGTCCAGAGCGGCGCCGGAGAACCGCGCCAGGCGCAGGTGGGTCTGCGCGTTCTGTTCTGATCGATTGAAGACGTACGTGCGGGGCCTTGCCGCTCTCCCGGGCGGCAAGGCCCCGAGGTGGCGTTGACCGCGCCCACCCGATCTCCTACTCTTGGCGCAGCCGTGGCGCCTTCCCCTTCGCTCCCTCTCGACCCCGCTCAGGAAGGTCCATGGCTCCGGTGGGCTCGCCGGTTTTACGCCCTCCACCTGCTGACCCTCTTCGGCCTCGCGATCTCGAACGCGTTCCTGGGGCTCGCCCTGATCTTCAGCTGGCCGGCGTTTCGCCAGGTCGTCCGAGGTCAATCGCTCGGGCGCCTTCGCCTCCAGCCGATGTTGGCTCCCCTCGCAGCCTACTATCTGTGGCTCGGCGCGGCGGTCGTCGCCTCGCCGTTGCCGCGCCAAAGCGTCGGCTCCTTGGGCGAGATCTTCCTGCTTTCGTCTCTGCTGCTCGCTCCCCTGCTCCTTGGGCGCGAGGGGCTGGCCCGGCGCCTGACCGACCAGGTGATCGCCTCCGGCGCGCTCCTCGCGTTCTGGGCTCTCGGCCAATACCTCCAAGGGTACGGCGGGATCGACCAGCGCATCCGCGGGCCGTTCTCGCACTGGATGACGCTCGCCGGCGTGCTGCTGATCTGCGACCTCCTGCTCATCGCGCAGCTCACGCTGGAGGCGGCGAGCCGGCGGAGCGTCTGGCGCTGGATCGCCCTCGCCGCGATCAACGTCGCCCTGTTGGGCAGCCTCACGCGCAATGCCTGGCTGGCGCTCGGGGTGACGCTGATCGGCTTCGCCAGCGTCCGCCGGCCGCGCTGGCTCCTGGCGCTGCCCCTGGTCGCGGCGCTTTTTTTCCTCATCGCCCCGCAGCCGATCGTCTCTCGCGCGCTCTCGATCACGAACTTGAGCGACCCCTCGAACTACGATCGATTGTGCATGGCCGACGCCGGCCTTCACATGATCGCCGAGCACCCCCTGTTCGGGATCGGACCCGATCTCGTGCAAAGCCGCTACACCCCCTACCGGGACCCGACGGCCCCCCGATATTGGGTCCCGCACCTTCACGACACGTTCCTCGAAATCGCCGCCGAGCGCGGCCTGCCGGCGCTCGCCGCCTACTTCTGGCTGATGGCGGTGGCCGTCCGCACGGCCTTCCGTCGCTACCGCGAACAGGGCGGCCACGCGGGGCCCCACGCCGCCCTCTACGTGGGAGCGATCCTCGCCCTGGTGGGTTTCAACGTCGCCGGCCTGTTCGAATACAACTGGGGCGACAGCGAAGTCCAGCGCCTCGCCCTGTTCGTGCTCGCGCTCCCCTTCTGCGGCCCGGCCGGCAAAGAAACGGGCGACGAGCTCCGCCCGGAGCTTGCGTCGCCCGATGTGCCCGCCTGATCCGCGGCCGTTCCCTTTCTTCGCCTCTTACTTCGCCGGGGTCCCCGCCTTCGCCGTGGCGATCCAACGATCGATCCGGTCGGACAGCACGTCGAGCGGCAGCGCGCCCGCGCCGAGCACCTCGTCGTGGAAGTTCTTGAGGTCGAACTTCGGCCCCAGCGCCTTCTTCGCCCGCTCGCGCAGCTCGCGAATCTTCAGCTGGCCGATTTTGTAGCCGAGAGCCTGGGACGGAACCGCGATGTAGCGGTCGGTCTCGGATTGCACCTCGACTTCGTCGATCCCCGAATGGTCGTGGAAGAACTTGACCACCTGGTCGCGGGTCCAATGCTTGTAGTGGAATCCCGTGTCCACCACCAATCGGATGGCGCGCAACATCTCGTCCATGTAGTGGCCGTAAAGGTTGTAGGGATCTTGGAAGAAGCCGACCTCGCCGCCCAAGTCCTCGGAGTAGAGCGCCCACCCTTCGACGTACGCCACGTTGCCCCCCTGCTGCCGGAACGGCGGGAGCGTCGGCAGCTCCTGGGCGATCGAAATCTGCATGTGGTGGCCGGGAACGCCCTCGTGGTACGCGGTGGTCTCGATGTTGATCGTTTTGCGCGTGGCGAAATCGTAGGTGTTGACCATCACGATGCCGGGGCGCGAGCCGTCCGGCGTGCCCTGGTTGTACTCGGCGCCGGAAGCGTCCTTCTCGCGGAACGCTTCGATCGGCTTGACGATGCACTGCGCCTTCGGCAGAAGGCCGAACAGCTGCGGCAGCTTCTCGTTCATCTGGGCGATGTACTTCGAGTAGAGATCGACGATCTGCTGCGCCGATTTCGCATGCAGCTCCGGGTTCGCCTCGATCGCGACGTTCAATGCCTTCCAGTCCTTGAAACCGAGACGGACCGCGATCTTCTGCATCTCCCCTTCGATCCGCGCCACTTCGGAAAGGCCGAGCTGGTGGATCTCTTCGGGCGTCATGTCCGTGGTGGTCGAATCCTTGACCAGGGCGGCATAGCGCGCGGCGCCGTCCGGCAAAGCCCAGACGCCCGGCTCGCTGCGCCCTTTCGGAGCGTATTCGTCGCGGACGAACGCGGTGAACTTCGCGTAGGCCGGCAGCACTTTCTCGCGCACCGCGGCGAGGCCCTTTTCGCGCAGACGCGCCTGATCCGCGGCGGGAACGGCCTCAGGAAACTTGGCGAACGGCTGGACGAACGGAGTGTCCTCGGCCTTCTGCTTCGCGATCCCCTCGGCCTGCACCGCCACCTTGTCCAGCAGAAGTTTGGGCGGCATCAGCCGGTCCGCCATTCCCTGGCGCATCAGGGCGATCGTCTCATCGAACACCCGCGGAAACTGGCCCAGGCGGGTGATGTAGTCCTCGTAGTCCTTGACCGTATCGAAGGGAAGGTACTGCACGAACGACGGCGCCTGGATGTGGATGCCGTAAAACTGGGTGACCGGCATCTCCTGGTTCTTGAACTTCCGGTTCCCGAGATACCGATCGAGCTCGCGCACCATCAGCGTCTTGTTGAGCCCCTCCTGCTCGGGAAAGCCGGCCGTGTCGATCGCCTCGAAGCGCTTCTTCCAATCGGCCGCCCGGCGGTAGCTGTCCGCGATCGAGGCGGGCGTGTTCTCGCTCAGCTTGTCGTTGTACCGCTTGTCGCCGAGGATCGAGGCGAATTCCGGATTGAGCTTGAGGTTTTCCTCCCACTGCTCGGCGAGCAGGGTGTCGAGCGCCTTCCTCCGAGCTTCAAGATCCATCGGGGCGGCGAGAACGGCGCTCGCGACGAAGCAGAGCGCGGCGGAAGCGATGAGGCGTTTCAGCATAAGCGGGAATCTCCACGGGAAATGAGCGGGCGCCGAGGGCGCCCTTATCAAACGTGTACGCGCGACGGCCACAGGGGTTTCGTCGCCTGTCCCTCCCCGGAAACGCCGCAGGCGATAAGCTTGCCGCAACCCATGCTGCGCCTCACCGAAATCAAGCTCCCCCTCGACCATTCCGAAGCCGATCTCCGCGCCGCGGTGCTCCGCGAGCTGGCGATTGCCGCAAAGGACCTCGGAGCGGTCCACGTGGTGCGCCGAAGCTTCGACGCCCGGGTGCGCGGCAAGATCGCGCTCACCTACCACCTCGACGTCGAGACCCCGCGCGAGGCGGAAATCCTCAAACGGGCGGCCGGCAAGACCGGATCGAAAGTCGGGCCGACGCCCGACACGTCGTACCGCTTTCCCGTCCGTGCCACGAAGGCTCCTGCCCTACGCCCGATCGTCATCGGCACGGGACCCTGCGGGCTGTTCGCCGGACTGCTGCTCGCCCAGATGGGTTTCCGGCCGATCCTGCTCGAACGGGGCAAGCCGGTTCGAGAACGCACGGTAGACACCTTCGGCCTCTGGCGCCGCGGCACGCTCGATCCGGAATCGAACGTCCAGTTCGGCGAAGGGGGAGCCGGCACGTTCTCGGACGGCAAGCTCTACAGCCAAGTCAAAGACCCCGGCCACCGCGGCCGCAAGGTGCTCGAAGAATTCGTCGCGGCCGGGGCGCCCGAGGAGATCCTCTACGTCAACAAGCCGCACATCGGCACGTTCCGCCTGGTGAAGATCGTCGAGAGCCTGCGCGCCACGATCGAATCCTTAGGCGGCGAGATCCGCTTCAAGACCCGGGTGGAGGATCTGCTGCTGGAACAGGGGAAAGTGAGAGGCGTCCGACTCGCCGATGGGAGCGAAATCGAAGCGGATCAAGTCGTGCTCGCGGTCGGCCATAGCGCGCGAGACACCTTCCGGATGCTCTACGACCGAGGCGTCGCGATCGAGGCGAAACCGTTCTCGATCGGCTTCCGCATCGAGCATCCCCAAACGCTCATCGACCGCTGCCGCTACGGCCCTCAAGCCGGCCATCCGATGCTCGGCGCCGCCGACTACAAACTGGTCCACCACGCAACCAACGGCCGCTCGGTCTACAGCTTCTGCATGTGCCCGGGAGGCACGGTGGTGGCCGCCGCCTCGGAACCCGGCCGGGTGGTGACCAACGGCATGAGCCAATACAACCGGGACGAATCGAACGCCAACGCGGGCATCGTGGTGGGCATCACGCCGGAGGATTATCCCGGCGGTCCGCTCGCGGGAATCGACTTCCAGCGTCACTGGGAAGAGATCGCCTTCGACCTCGGAGGCCGCAACTACGAAGCCCCCGGCCAACTCGTCGGAGACTTCCTGGCCCGCCGCCCCTCGACCGCCTTCGGCACCGTCCTCCCCTCCTACCGCCCCGGAGTCCACCTCGGCGATCTGAGCAACAGCCTCCCCTCATACGCCATCGAAGCGATCCGCGAAGCGCTCCTCGCCTTCGATCGAACGATCCGCGGCTTCGCCATGCCGGATGCCCTGCTCACCGGGGTGGAAACCCGCACCTCGTCGCCGATCCGCATCCCCCGCGGGGAAGACTTCCAAAGCCCCGGAACCCCGGGTCTCTACCCGGCCGGCGAAGGCGCAGGATTCGCGGGAGGGATTCTGTCCGCCGCGATCGACGGGATCAAAGTGGCGGAAGCCGTGGGGCTGGCGATCGAGACACGTTGACCAGCCCTTTCTCTTAGCCCTTGCACCCCACGCGCACCAGATCGACCCGGCGGTTCTTCGCCCGGCCGGCGTCGGTCTTGTTGTCGGCGATCGGCGAGGTCTTGCCGTAGCCCTTGGCGGTGAGGCGCCCCGCCTCGATGCCATGCGCGGCGAGCCACTTGCGGACAGCTTCGGCCCGGGCGGCGGAGAGCTTCTGGTTCGCGTCGTCCCCTCCGACGTTGTCGGTGTGCCCCTGGACTTCGACCTGAAGCGTCGGCCGGGCGGCGAGCACATCCTTCGCTTTTTCGAGCAGGGCGATCGAATCCGGGCGCAGGGTGTCCTTGTTGAAATCGAAGGTCACGCCCGAGAGCGTGAGCCGGCAGCCGGTGTCCAGCCGTTTGCCCCAATCTTCGGCCCCGAGGTCCGCGACTTTGACGATCAACCCCGTGTTGCTGTTGTCCGCGCCGCGGCCTGCCACCAGCCAGAGGTTGCGGCCGTTCGCCGCATAGTGCGCCACCACCGACTGGCCCTCCCCCAGTTTCGTGCCGGGCATCAGAGGCTTCACCGTCCACCCCGCCTTGGCGAGCGCGTCGCGATAGGTCGATTCGAACTCGAAGCGCGACAGCGACGCAGGGGGCGTGTAGTACTTGACGACGTGGCCCAATCCCACGAGGACCGTCTCGCGATCCACCCCGCCGACCGTCACGTCGAGCGGCTCGGCGACGTTGGACGTCGTGTCGAGCACCGCTCCGGCCGGCTTGCCGAAATAGGGAAAGTCGTCCTTCGGGCCGATCTTTTCCGCCTGCGGCTTCGGCGCTTGGAGAATCAACGCCGCCACGGCGCCCTGCTTCTCGATCAGGTCGATCACCGGGCTCTGGTAGTCGCCGAGGCGAACGGCGAGCCAACTCTCGGCCGTCCCCACCTTGCGCACCAGAGTGAAGCCGGTCCCACCGTCGTTCCCCTTCACGACCCACCCCGAGGCGGCGAGCGCCGGCTGCCATTCCTTCCAGGTCCGGTCCACCGGGCGGTTCTCTTCGTCCGGTCCGAACTTGAGATACGAGCGGTAGTGCTTGCCGCGCTGGGTGACGGTCTTCCCCTCGCCGAGAGGAAACTCGACCTCCGCGACGTCCTCGACCGTCAAGCTGCCCGGGTCGTAGAGGATCACGCCGGGCGGCAGGGTGACGTAGGCGGGAAAGCCCTGGAGCCCGAAGACAGCGGGCGCGGCGGCGAGGAACAGGGCGAGGGTCAGGATCGATCTGCGCATTGGAAAACCTCAAAACGTACGATTTCAGTTCGGGACGGATCTCCCGCTCCGGACAAAACCCGCGGAGTCTATCCAACGGCGCGAAGCTCTGGGCAATTCGCGTTATTGTCTTGACCATGATCGAGCCCTTCCGATGGATGACGCCGGGGCCGGCGACGGAGGACGATCTGAACGATCTTCCCGCGGGCTGGAAGGGCCAGATCGCCGAAGGCGCGATGTTCGCCTTTCCGCGCCCTGCGGCGCCGCACATCGAGGCGGCTTCGGCTCTCACGGGATTGTTGCTGCCGCCCTTCCGTTTCGGCCAAGGCGGTCCGGGAGGCTGGGTAATCCTCGCGGAGCCGGAGGTTCGTTTCGGCACCAACCTGTTGATTCCAGATCTCGCGGGCTGGCGGCGCGAGCGTTTCTCTTCTCCGGATCAGGGACCGTACACGGTGCGCCCCGATTGGATTTGTGAGCTGCTCTCTCCCTCCACGGCGCGATTCGACCGGATCAAGAAGCTGAGGATCTACGCTGCCCACGAGGTATCCCACGCCTGGATCCTCGATCCGATCCTGACCACCCTCGAGGTCTATCGACTCCAGAACGCCCACTGGCTCCTGACCAGCACGTACGAAGGGGATGCCAAGGTCCGCGCGGAGCCGTTCGAAGCGGTCGAGATCGACCTCGGCCTGATCTGGACCCGAGGGGGTCCGACCACCTGGGACTTCGTGGCTGAAGAGCACGCCACTTACGGGGCGCAAAACGCGCCGTAAACCAGGCACACCGGGCAAGATTTCCGGTGTCTTATGGTGAGAAGAGAAGCGAGGAGATTTGGCGATGGCGAGACTCTCGTGGGTCATTCTTTTGAGCGCGGCCTCTCTCGGAGGCTGTGCGAACTTCGACTCGACCCCGACTCCGGATCCCAGCCCGGCTCTCGACATCCTCGGTTCTCTCAAACCCTCCGACGCGGTCGACCAGAGCAACCTAGAAGCAGCTTTCCGTTTCGGGACCACATCGAGCGAGATCTCCCGGTACGAAGGACGGACTCTGGCATCCGTATCCGCGAATCGAATCTTTTCCCTGCGGCATCCGGAGGACGCTCGACGCTGGATGGTACAGGCGGCGGCCAGAGTCGATGAAATCGTGACCTCTGATGGATTTTCCAAGTCGGGCTGGTCGGATCCGAGTCAGGAAATTTTTCAATCCCGCTTCGAACAGCATCGACCCGACGGCCGCGAGGCCGTCCTCATCGTTCGCGCGCTCCTCCTCCCTCAGGACCGTACCGCGGAGGGACAAAACTTCCGCTGGCTCCTCTGGGCGGACGAGCTGGCGGTCCTGGTCCCCAAGGACTAGACGAGACCGATCTACGGGCGACGCCGCCCAACCATCGAGATTCAGGAGGCGTTTTACGTCTTTTAGGCGGTAGGAGGTTCTACCGCCATGACCGGCCACGACAAGCTGTTCAAAGATCTGTTTCGATCGTTCTTCCCCGATTTACTGCACCTGACCCATCCCCGCCTTGCGGCCCGCTGGTTCGAGGCCCCCGGATCGCGGGACATCACCTTCCTGGACAAGGAGGTGTATCTCCCGGGAGGCCAGCGCCGCGAGGCGGACCTCCTCGCCCAGATACCCGTCCGTTCGGAGGAGCGCAGGTTCCTGATCCACGTGGAGATCGAGCACTTGCACCGGACCGAGATCGGCCGCCGGATCTGGCACTACTCGCTCCAACTCCACCTGGAATATGTCGTGCCCGTCATGTCGATCGTCGTCTTTCTCCATGGCGGGCTGCCCGGAGCGCGGTGGATCGACCATATCGAGCAGGTGCCGGGCGAGCGGATCCACCACTTCCGCTACCTGTCGTTCGGCCTCTCCAAGCTCCCGGCCCAGGTGCTTCTCGATCGGCCGGAGCCGCTCGCCTGGGCGCTCGCCGCCCTCGCCCGCCCGGGCAAGATGGGCCGCGCCCAATTGAAGCTGGAACTGCTGCGAAAGATCGCTTCCGCCTCGATCGGCGAAGGCGAACGATTTCTCTTGACCAACTGCGTCGAAACATACCTACAATTGAAAGGGCGCGCGGCGGCGGAGTATGACAGCCTCTGCGCCGCCCAAAGAACCCCGGAGGTCGAGACAATGCGATTGACATGGGCCGAGCAGATGGAAGCGGAGTATCGCCAGAAGGGCCTTGAGGATGGCCGCCAGGAGGGCACCCGCAACACCCTCCTCCGCCTGCTCACGAAGCGTTTCGGCGAAGTCTCCCCCGCGGTTTGCAAGCGGATCGAGGCGATCGAATCGGCCGAGGAGCTTGGCGGGCTGGTCGATCGAATCTTGGAAATTCGGTCGATCGAAGAGTTGGGGCTCGGGCGCTAGGGTGAGCGGCTCCGCCTCAGCTCCTCTCTCTTCCTCGATCGAAATCGTCGGCGCGATCCCCGCGCGGTACGGCTCGACCCGCCTGCCGGCCAAGGCGTTGGCGCCGATTCTCGGGCGGCCGATGGTCCAGCATGTCTATGAGCGGGTCGCGGCGGCGCGCGGGCTGTCTCGGGTGGTGGTCCTGACCGACGACGAGCGGATCGCCTCGGTGGTGCGCGGTTTCGGCGGGGAGGTCGAGATGACGCCGGAAAGCTGTACCAGCGGAACGGATCGAATCGCCTGGGCGGCGCGAAACTGGAACGCCTCAGGCGTCATCAACATCCAGGGCGACGAGCCGATGATCGACCCCGGCGCGGTCACCCAGGTGGCCGAGCATCTCGCGGCGCACCCGGAAGACCCGATCGTCACCCTCGCGGTCCAGGCGGCGGAGGACGAGCTGGACAATCCGAACGCGGTGAAGGTGGTGCTCGACCGCACCGGCCGGGCGCTCTACTTCAGCCGTTCGCGCATTCCCTTCCCGCGCGGCGAGGGGGGCTGGGTCCCTTTGAAGCACCTGGGAATCTACGGCTACCAACGGGCCGCCCTGCTCGAATTCGCGGCGCTGGCCCCCACCGCGCTCGAACGGACCGAGTCGCTCGAACAGCTGCGGGCGCTCGAAAACGGCATGCCGATCCGGGTGCTCGAAACCCGCGAGACCTCGATCGGGGTCGATACCGCCGAGGACCTCGCCGAGGTCGAACGGCGGCTGGCGGACGCCGCCCGACGTTGACAGCCTCCGCCTCACCGGGCTAACTTTGGACGTGCAACACTCTTTTGCCCCCACCCTCACAGCTTGGTTTCAGGGCCTCTCCGTCGAGCAGCGGACTGCCGTCCGGCTGATTCTCTGAACGGAAGCGACCGGAGAGCAGACATGGCGACCAAATTCATCTTCGTCACCGGCGGCGTGGTTTCCTCGCTGGGAAAAGGCGTCGCGGCGGCCTCGGTCGGCGCGATCCTCGAAGCGCACGGGCTCAAAGTGACGCTGATGAAGTTCGATCCTTACATCAACGTCGATCCGGGCACCATGTCGCCCTACCAGCACGGCGAGGTGTTCGTCACGGACGACGGAGCGGAAACCGACTTGGACCTCGGCCATTACGAGCGCTTCACCCACGCCGTGATGAGCAAGCGGAACAACTACACGACCGGGCGCATCTATCAATCGGTGATCGACAAGGAACGGCGCGGCGACTACCTGGGCAAGACCATCCAGGTGATCCCCCACATCACCGACGAGATCAAGCAGGCGATGCACAAGGTCGCGGGCGAAAACGACGTGGTAATCGTCGAAATCGGCGGCACGGTGGGCGATATCGAATCGCTGCCGTTCCTCGAAGCGATCCGCCAATTCCGCCAGGAGCTGGGGCGCGGCAACGCGATCAACATCCACCTGACGCTCGTTCCCTACATCCCGGCGGCCGAAGAGCTGAAGACCAAACCGACCCAGCATTCCGTGCGCGAGCTGCGCGAGATCGGCATCTCGGCCGATCTGATCCTCTGCCGCGTCGATCGGCCGTTGCCCGACGACATGAAGAAGAAGATCGCCCTGTTCTGCAACGTCGAGACCCGCCAGGTGATCGCGGCGCGCGACGTCTCGACGATCTACGAGGTGCCGCTCGTCTTCTGCCGCGAGGGGATGGACGAGATCCTGCTGGAGATGCTCAATCTCCCGCGCTGGGATCGCGAGATGGGGCGCTGGGAAGCCCTGGTGGCGCGGGTGAAAAACCCCCACAAGCACGTGCGGATCGGCATCGTCGGCAAGTACGTCGAGTTTCCCGACGCCTACAAGAGCCTGAACGAGGCGCTGTCCCACGGGGGCATCGCAAACGACGCCAAGGTCGAGCTGGTCTACATCAACGCCGAGGAGACCGAAGAGGGGTGGCCGCGCGAGATCTTCGAGGTGGACGGCCTGCTGGTGCCGATCGGTTTCGGCCATCGCGGCGCCGAGGGAAAGATCCGCGCCATCCGCTACGCCCGAGAGCACAAGGTGCCGTTCTTCGGCATCTGCCTCGGACTCCAGTGCATGGTGATCGAATTCGCCCGCAACGTCTGCGGCATCAAGGGGGCGACGTCCACCGAATTTGACGCCGACACCGACTCGCCCTTGATCTACAAGCTGCGCGACCTGCTCGGAGTGGAAGAGATGGGCGGCACGATGCGCCTGGGCGCCTACCCCTGCCGGCTCGCCGAAGGATCGCTCGCCCGCCGGATCTACGGCGGAGCGGCCGAGATCCGCGAGCGCCACCGCCACCGCTACGAGGTGAACCAGAAATACCTGCCCGCCCTCAAAGAGCACGGCCTGACGATCTCCGGCCTCTCACCCGACGGCAAGTTCGTCGAGATGATCGAGATCGCCGATCATCCCTGGTACCTCGGCTGCCAGTTCCATCCGGAGTACAAATCGAAGCCGACCGAACCTCATCCCTTGTTCGTCTCGTTCATCGAGGCGTCGCTCGCCGAGCAGACGCGCCGGGCGGGCGAGATCCGCGCCGGAGCGCGCCGCGAAGAGAGCGCCACGCCCGATCCGCTGGGGCCGACGGCGAGTTTTCCGATCAACCCGCCGGCCGGAGCTCCGATCGATGCGCCCGCTCAAATTCCGGTCGGCGCGCTGCGGACGGACGGGTAAAGGTGGCGGAATCCGAAGGCCCGGCCGGGAGGCCGCGCTTCGAACTAGCGCCCGGCGTAGAGATCGGCGGCAATGACCTCGCGGCGGGACGGCTGCCGGTGATCGCCGGTCCCTGCATGCTCGAATCCGAAGAGCTGGCCCTCACGATGGGCCATCGCCTGGCCGCGATGGCCCGCCGGCTCGATCTGCCTCTGGTATTCAAATCGTCGTTCGACAAGGCGAACCGCAGCTCGCTCGGCAGTCCCCGAGGTCCGGGCCTGGAGGTGGGGCTCCGCTGGCTCGCGGCGGTCCAGCGCGAGACCGGACTGCCGATCTTGACCGACGTCCACGAGGTCGATCACTGCGGCCCGGCGGCGGAGGTCTGCGACGTCTTGCAGATCCCCGCGTTTCTCTGCCGCCAGACCGATCTGGTGGTCGCGGCGGCGGCGACCGGCCGCTCGGTGAATTTGAAGAAGGGCCAGTTCATGGCGCCCGACGACTTGCGCCGGATCGTCGACAAGGCGCGCAGCACGGGGAACGAACGGATCACCGTCACGGAGCGCGGCACCTCGTTCGGCTACCACAACCTGGTGGTCGATATGAGGAGCTTCGCCTGGATGCAGGACGACGGCCTCGCGGTGATCTACGACATCACCCACTCGCTCCAGATGCCCGGCGGCGGCGAGCAGAGCGGGGGACTGCGCCGCTTCGCCGAGCCGCTCGCGCGGGCCGCGGTCGCCGCCGGAGCGGACGGCGTGTTTCTCGAAATTCATCCCGACCCCCCCCATGCCCTGTCCGACTCCGCGGTGCAGCTCGACCCGGAGCGCGCGGAAAAGCTGCTCGCCTCGCTGGTCGCGGTGCGGCGGGCGGTGGTTGGAGCGGAGGCATGACGCCGCGAAGCCCGAGGACGATCGCGGCCGAAGTCTTCGAAACGGAAGCCGCCGCGATCCGCGCTCTCTCGGGCCAGCTCGACGAGGCCTTCGACGCGGCGGTCGAGCGGCTCGCGGCCTGCTCCGGCCGGGTGATCTGCACCGGAATGGGCAAGAGCGGCCACATCATGAAAAAGGTCGCGGCCACTCTCGCCTCGACCGGCACCCCTTCTTTCTTCCTCCATCCGGCCGAGGCGGTCCATGGCGATCTGGGCATGATCGTCGAAGGAGACGCGGTGCTCGCCGCCTCCTCGTCCGGCACCACCGAGGAGCTGCTCCGCCTGGTCGAGACGCTCAAACGGCTCGGAGTGCCGCTGATCGCGATCACCGGCAATCCGCAGAGCGCGCTCGCCCGCCACGCCGATCTGCATCTTTCCGTCGCGATCGACCGCGAAGCCTGCCCGCTCGACCTCGCCCCGACCGCCTCGACCACCGCGACGCTCGCGATGGGCGATGCGCTCGCCATGGCGTTGATCGAGGCGAAGGGGTTCACCCGCGAGGATTTCGCCCGCCTTCATCCGGCCGGTCAGCTCGGCAAGCAGCTGATGAAGGTGGAGCAGTTGATGCACTCGGGCGGAGCGCTGCCGGTCGTTACGACCACCACCGCGATGCGCGACGCGATCTACGAGATGTCGAAGAAAGGCCTGGGCATCACCGCGGTGGTGGACGGCGAAGGAAAGCTCGCCGGCTGCATCTCGGACGGCGACCTGCGCCGGCTGCTCGCGACCGATGATGCCCCCCTCGGCCACCTGGCCGGCGAGTGCATGAAGCCGAACCCGAAGACCATCCCACCGGGCGAACTGGCCGCCGCCGCGCTCCACGAGATGGAAGAGCGGCGGATCACCTCGCTGTTCGTCTGCGACAAGGCGGGCCGCCCGATCGGCATCGTCCACCTCCACGACCTCTGGGGGCTGGAGCTGTTCTGATGGCGAAGTCGGAACCCGCAAACCCGCTCGACGACGCGACGTTTCAGAAGCGTGCGAAGGGGCTCGCCTGGCTGCTGCTGGACGTAGATGGCGTGCTCACCGACGGCGGTCTCATCTACGGGCCGAAAGGCGAGCAGCTCAAAAGCTTTGACGTGCGCGACGGTCTCGGCATCAAGCTCGCGCAGGGGGCGGGCTTGAAAGTCGGCATCCTTTCGGGACGCGCGAGCGCCCCGCTGGTGGCGAGAAGCCGCGAGCTGGGGCTCGACGCGTTCGTGCAGAACCGCTCCGACAAACGCGAAGCGTTCGCCGAGTTTCTCGCCGCACACGAGACTTCAGCGGATCGGGTTGCGGTGATCGGCGACGATTTGCCCGATCTCCCCCTCTTCGCCCGCGCCGCCCTCAGTTTCGCGCCGTCCGACGCCGCGCCGGAGGTCCGTACCCGCGCCCATCGTGTCCTCTCCCGGCCCGGAGGTCACGGCGCGGTGCGCGAGATGATCGAGATGATCCTCCGCGCCCGAGGCGAGTGGGAAGGGATCGTCGCGCGGTTTGCTGAGGCGGGAAAGTGAAATTCGGCGTGCAGCCCTCACCCCCGGCCCCTCTCCCAGAGGGAGAGGGGAGAACAGCCGAGAGACGTGTTTGCTTTGCTCCCCTCTCCCTCTGGGAGAGGGGCCGGGGGTGAGGGCTGCGACCCGCACGATCCTTCCCCGCCAGGCGCTAAACCCGTGCCCCGCAACCCCAAATACCTCTGGCACGACCGAGCGCTGGCGGTCGTGGTCGCCGTCCTCGCCGCCACCTGGGGGCGTCTCCCCTGGCGCGCGGCGCAACGGTTCGGCGCGGGATTCGGTCTCGTCGCCTGGAACCTCTCGCGCATCGTCGCAGGGCGCGATCGCCGCCGCGCTCTGGCGCATCTCGAAATCGCCTTTCCCGAGCTACCTCTCGAAGAGCGACAGAAGCTCGCGCGCGCTTCGTTCCGCCATCTCGGCATTACCCTCGGCGAGTGCCTTCACCTGCTGCGCCGCGACGCCGAGAGCCTGAAATCGCACGTCGCGCTCGAAGGCTGGGAACGCATCGAATCCGCCCGCGCGGCGGGCCGGCCGATCGTCATCCTTACCGGCCATTGCGGCAACTGGGAAGTGCTCGCCGCCGCCCTGTCGATCCACGGCCTGCCGCTCGCCGCGGTCGCCCGCTCGCTCGACGAGCCGGGGCTCCAGAAGATGCTCGCCGGCCTCCGCGCCCGGTTCGGCACCGCAACCATCGAGCGCGGCCGGGAAGGGGCAGCGCGCCAACTGCTCGGCGCCCTGCGCAACGGCACCGCGCTCGGAATGCTGATCGATCAGGACACGCAGGTCGAAGGGGTCTGGGTCCCTTTCTTCGGCCGTCCGGCCTTCACCCCCGTCGGGGCGGCGAAGATCGCGCTCAAGCAGAAGGCCGCGGTTTTTCCCGTCTTCATCGAGCGAGTGGCAGGCGGCAGCCACCGCGCGACGATTCATCCCGAGATGATGCTACCGGCCGATGCCACCGAGGCGACCGCCGCGATGACGTTGGAGATCGAGCGGCAGATTCGCCGGGTTCCGGAACAGTGGGTGTGGATCCACCGGCGTTGGAAACGGCAACCCGCCAAACCTTGATGAGCAATGAGGACCGAAATGGATAATACGAGAGTCTTCAGAATGTCGTTCGCGAGCGTCTATCCGCATTACATCCGGAAGGTGGAAAAAAAGGGGCGCACGAAAGAGGAATTGCATACCGTCATCCACTGGCTCACGGGATACGACGAGCAGGCGCTACTGCAACTGATCGACAAGAAGACCGACTTCCAGACCTTCTTCGGAGAAGCCCCTCGGATCAACCCGAACGTCTCGAAGATCACCGGCGTGATCTGCGGCTATCGGGTGGAGGAGATCGAAGACAAGCTCATGCAACAGATCCGCTACCTGGACAAGCTGGTCGATGAGCTGGCCAAAGGAAAGGCGATGGACAAGATCTTGAGGAAGTGACCAACGAGCCCGAACATTGGTCTTGAGATGGCTCCTATAGCTCGACCCTAGTTTCCCCCTGGATCAATGGCCCAGGCAAACTTCCCATACTCGTATTCGTCGAGCTTCTCGAGCCGCGCGATCGACTGTCCGAGTTGGGTGGCCTATTGTTGCTTTGTCTCGTTGTTGCATTTTGGTCCCGAAATAACAGCCAAGGTCTCCTTCAGTTCTCCGAGAGATATATCCTCGTCGACAAGGCTATTAAGAACAGTTAGAACTCGCACGCGAAGGCGTTTGGATTCCAAGATCTTCTGGAAGTCTTCTCCTTCTATATCGACTATGTCGATTCTCTTCTCCATCTCCGTAGGCAGTCTCAGTGGTTTCGCGGGCTCTTCATCGAATCGCAGTACAATGCCCGAAACCCCGCCTCGTCCGCGGAGGCTTACATAGAGGTGCCCGTCGTTTAGCTGAACATCGAACTTATCGTTGTAAAGTCCCGTGCAGGACTTGCTATCGGTCATCGAATCAACCGTAACGCGTACTGACCATTTCCCTACCTTCGCCACTACAGGGTCACGCCTTGCCTCTTCTGCCACCAATAGCCTGGTATCCAGCAGGGCAAGCATGAAGACTAAAATCGATTTAGCGCGCATTCAGTTCCTCCTATTTCATGCACCCAATACCGCCCCTGATGCCGTCAACGGAATCGTGCTCAGCGGCCAGGGAGCTTTTGCCCGCTGGAACAGCCGGAATTAAGCGCCCATTTCCAAATCGTTAGGTGAAGCGAACAATCTCCTTGATTTCAAGCTCTATCGGGACACTAAAGCAATTGTTCCCACGTGTCAAAGGCGGCGAGGGGCCGAAAGTCCTACCGACTAACATTCCTGCCGCTATGAATATCACCATGGCGATGTCACCAAACACACTGCCCTGGAAGACCTAAGGCAAGGGCTACCGGCGCTTGCTGTTGCGTGGTCGTATCATCGTGGGGGCACAGGAATCGCGCCGAGATCTGCACCGTAGTCGTCTCGAAGCGCTCCCCGTAGATCGGCGTGGGCGCGGACGAATCCCTGGAGAGCCCGACAAGCCACCGTCCTAGAGCAACTTCCACCTAATCACCAAGCCCACAGCCGGCACTCCGAAGAGAAAGAGCAGGATCGGCAGCGCCTCGCGGATCGAGTAACCGGCCTTCGTCACGCCGACCCATAGGTTGAACCCCGAGCAGGAGCCACAGCAAGAGGAAGGCGGCGGTCGCCCACGTGGTCGAGGCGGGGTAGTTCTGGGAGACAGTCGGGGGAGGAGGCGACTCCGCCAGGAGCAGGAATCCGGCGAGGAGGAAGAGACCGGTGCGCATAGGCTGCCTCTCTGAGGTTGGTTTGTGGGAGCCTTGTTCTTAGTTCCCACCGTCTGTCGCCGGCCCCGTAGGATGAAACAGTTGCTCGGTCTGGCGTAGGGGCGGAGCTTGCCTGTCCGGCCTTCAGGACATAGGTAACACCTCGACCTCAAGACATCGGTAACAGGTTGAGTCCTTCATTCCTGTCCCGTTTACTTTAATTTGCGGGGCGTACCACCGCCAAGGTACGTCCCGCC
>Ga0134122_10001539_pt1 | contig 16703 bp, 18 predicted proteins | sample KB302_FD_96461 | JGI IMG/M metagenome (GOLD analysis project Ga0134122, IMG submission 96461) | Terrestrial soil microbial communities without Nitrogen fertilizer from Kellogg Biological Station, Michigan, USA - KB3-0-2 | ecosystem: Environmental > Terrestrial > Soil > Unclassified ... | reverse complement strand
CATCGACGTCGTGATCGGGACGCATCGCCTCATCCAGAAAAATGTGCGGTTCCACAACCTTGGTCTGGTCATCATCGACGAAGAACAATGGTTCGGTGTCAAGCACAAAGAACGGTTGAAACAACTTCGCACTCAGGTTGACGTCTTGACGCTTACGGCAACTCCGATTCCTCGAACCTTACAGTTGGCCATGGCAAGCGTGCGAGACCTCACGATCATCGAGACTCCTCCGGCAGGCCGCTTGTCGATTCGTACGCAGGTTGTCCGGTCGAATGACAAACTCATCCGCGAGGCGATATTGCGTGAACTGGGGAGGGGCGGGCAGGTCTATTTCGTCCATAACCGGGTTGAAACGATGGAGAAGACGGGAGCCTGGCTCCAACAACTGGTGCCTGATGCGCGCATCGTGATGGCCCATGGGCAGATGAATGCCAAGCCGCTTGAAGCTGTGATGTTGAAGTTCTTTCGCCGAGAGGCCGATGTGCTGGTCGCTTCGGCTATCATCCAATCGGGCATCGATGTGCCCCATGCCAATACGATTTTTGTGAATCGTGCCGACATGTTCGGCCTTGCGCAGTTGTATCAGTTGCGGGGGCGAGTGGGACGAAGCGGTGACCAGGCCTATGCCTACTTCCTGGTCCCCGATGAGGGGCAGTTGACCGACGATGCCCAGAAACGCCTCACTGCGATTCAGCAATTTACCGAGCTAGGGGCCGGGTTCCGCATCGCCGCGGCCGATATGGAAATCCGGGGGGCCGGCAACCTCCTCGGTAAACAACAGTCGGGGCATATCGCGGCCATAGGGCTCGATCTTTACATGCAGATGGTGGAACAGGCTGTCCAGCGTCTCAGGGGCCAGGTGGTGGAAGAGGAGCTGGACCCCACCCTCCGGCTCAATGTGTCCGCCTTTATCCCCGATGAATATGTCGCCGATCCCCACCATAGGCTTTCCTGTTATAAACGACTGTCGTCCTGCACCCAAGTCGGAGATCTGGCCTTACTCCATGGCGAAATACAGGATCGGTATGGATTGGCTCCGGACTCCGTCGAGCGACTGTTCGAAGTCATGCAGATCCGACTTCAGGCCAAGGCCTTGCGGTTGAGCTCGATCGAACTCAAGCCCCACGCTGCAGTCATCACGCTCGATGCCAACAACCGAGTCTCAAGCCAAGCGATTCATCAGGTGATGGAGCGGTACAAGAAGCGCCTGTGCTTTCTTTCTCCGTTGTCGTTCGAACTCCGGATGCCGCATGAAGACTGGCCTTCCATCTTTCGAGAACTCACCGCAATGTTGCAAAGCCTGAAAGGCTGTGGTACCAACACAACAACGTCTCCGCAGTTACCATGCTAACAAGGTCTCACGCATCTATGACTGCATTATCGATCAGATCCATGAACGCTGTCGCTGTGCGATTCATCTCCCTAGTTGCCGTTGTCATCGGTGGCAGCCTCCTATTCGCGGGCTGTTCACCACCGCCAGAGGAAGGCGTGCTGGCGCTCGTCAATGGCCGGCAGGTCACGCAGACCGAATTCGATATCCGCTGGGGGGAGTTAGCCGAGGCTACTCGGGCACGGTATGAGAAAGAGGGGGGGAAACGCCTCTTCCTCGATGAACTCATCACCCGCGAGTTGCTGATGCAGGAAGCACGCAAGCTGGGACTCGACCAAAACGATGCCATCCGTGATCGCACCCAACGCTATCGGGAACAACTGATTCTTGACGAGCTTCTCAAGGACCGGATCAAGGCTAAGGTCGAGCTCACACAGGAAGAGCTGGATGCCTATTACGAGAAGCATGCTCACGAACTCCTCACGCCGCTGAAAGTGCGTGTGTGGCAGATGTTGCTGCCGAACATTTCGGCCGCGAAGGATCTAGAGCATCAGATCAACGAGGGGGGGGACTTCGCCAAGTTTGCGCAGCGTTATTCCATTGATGGGAAGACAAAAGCAAAAGGGGGCGATCTCGGTCCCTATCACAATGGACTGGTCGTCCCGGAAGTCGACGCAGTCGTTAATACGCTCAAGCTGGACATGGTCAGCGCGCCGATTAAAACGGACTCTGGCTATTATCTGGTCAAGATTACGGCACTCGACAAGGAAATTATTCAAGCAGACGTGGCTGTTCGGGAGCGCCTCCGACAAGAGCTGCTCAACGAGAAGCGTCGAAGACGCTTTGACGGCGTGATTGCCGACATCCGTGCAAAAGCAGTCATCCGTCTCGCCGACGCGTCCCGCTATCTCGCAGACGATGTCAGCAAGCGCTGAATCGTTACGGGTCGCAATTTCTCTCGCACAGGCACCGCAACTCCCACGCAATTCGTGTACAATCCCTCGCACCGTCGGACGACCGCCTGTCCCATGGGCGGGTGGAGATCCTCATATCCATCATCCATTACGATCTGTCCGTTCACCACGATGGCATCAGGCTGGCTGAGACATATAGTCTTCTTCGCGCTGGGTCTGATCGCTCAGGCGTCCCTTCTTTCAGCCGCGCAGGTAGAGGATGGGATCATCGCCATTGTCAATTCTGACCTCATCATGTTGTCAGAAATGAAACGGGAAGTCGCGCCGGAGCGGGAGCGGATTCAGAAAGAATACCGTGGCGAAGCCCTTGAACGACGCCTTAAGACGATGGAATACATGGCGCTGACCACGATGATAGAGCGTAAGTTACAGCTTCAGGCCGCCAAGACTCGAGGCATCTCAGTGGCCGATCAAGAAGTCCTGCAAGCGGTTCAGCAGATGAAGCAGCAGGGGAGATCAATCGACGAAACGAACCCGGCAGACTTGAAAAACGTCAGAGAACAGCTGATCCTGCTCAGGATTGTCGATCGTGATGTGCGGAGCGCGGTAATGGTCGGGGATTCCGACATGAAGCGGTACTTCCAGGAGCATCGTGATCGGTTTGCACTTTCGGAGGAATACACGCTCAGCCAAATTCTCATTCGGCCCCGTTCACCGGTGGATACGGCTGAGGCGATGGAGAAGGTTCGAGAAGTGATGGCTCGGCTGAAGCAAGGGGAATCTTTTCAGGATTTGGCATTGCGCTTTTCTGACGGTCCGAACGCGGCAGGCGGGGGGCGTCTTGGCTTAGTGCGGCAGGGGGAGCTCTTACCGGCGATCGAGCGCGCCATCGCAAACCTAGTACCTGGCGGCATCTCGGATGTGGTCGAGACTCCGGAAGGTTTTAGCATCGTGCGGCTAGAGGACAAGAAACCGAAACAGTTCCGCCCTTTTGAGGCGGTCCGAACTGAAATTCAAAGACTCGTTTTTCAGCAAAAAAGCGAGGATGCATTCCATACGTGGCTCACGGAGCTCAAGAACAAGGCCTACATCGAAATCAAGTTCGAATCCGCTCTTTCAGGGCCGCCCACAACCGTTCCCGCCCCTCCCCTGTCACCGCCGAGTAAGTAATAATCCCAAGGCCGTCGTCCAATTCCAGCCATTCATATAGGCGACGAAGCGCGCCGACACGCTCGCTCATCTTCAACTTGTCCACTTTTGTTGCCACCACGATTGGGGAGCGGCCGACGGATGAGAGCCATGCGATTGTCTGGTGATCTTGCTCGCTCAGCACCCGGCTTTCCACTAAGACTACCACTGCGCGTAATTGGTCATTTCCGTCGAGATACTGCTCGATCAATGGCGCCCACTGAGACCGCATCGCTTTCGACACTCTTGCATATCCATATCCGGGTAAGTCCACGAGCACAAAATGCGCAAGTCCGGGATCGTCGCTGGTGATCTGGAAAAGATTGACGAGGCGGGTCTTTCCCGGCGTTCGGCTCACCTTGGCCAAGCCCTTGCGTTGCAAGAGCGAGTTGATGAGAGAGGACTTTCCGACGTTTGACCGCCCGATAAAGGCGATTTCAGGGAGATCGCCTTTCAGAAACTGTTCTGGGCCCGCACAACTTCTGATAAACTCTGCAGTAAGGATTTTCATGCTGCAGCCAGCTACCTATGTGGACGTTCGCATTCGCTTGCTGAGACAAGCACCCATCGCCTCTGTGATACGCAGCCTCTGATGCGGAAGTCAACCGCACAAGTCCGATCCCCCCTGAAGGTCTTCCTGATCGTAGGCCTCTGCCTTACGGTCGGAGGAGTCCTCCTTTTCTGGCTGCTCGTGATGCCGGACGTGTCGGCTTTGCGAGCCAGCAATCCAAAAGTGACAGCTCTGATGGAAGCGCGACAGGCTCAGGCTGGGGCGCAAGGCCGAACTCTTGAGTCCCGCTGGGTCTGGGTACCGCTCACACGCATTTCTCCCTACCTCCGCCAGGCGGTGGTGACGGCAGAAGATGCGTCGTTTTTCACGCACGAAGGATTCGACTGGGAAGGGATCAAGGAGGCAGCCCTGTATAACTTCGAAGCCAGGGAATTCAAGCGAGGAGGAAGCACGATTACACAGCAGCTGGCAAAGAACCTCTATCTGTCATCCGAGCGTTCTCTGCTGCGAAAGGCGCGGGAAATTCTCATTACACGTTCCCTCGAACACCACCTCACGAAGGAACGTATTCTCGAGTTATATCTCAATGTCGCCGAATGGGGGAAGGGCGTCTATGGTGCTGAGGCTGCTGCCCGTCATCATTTCAAGAAGTCTTCGCGCGCGCTGACAGCCGACGAAGCTGCGTGGCTGGCAGCCATGTTACCGTCGCCGCGCCGATACGATCCACTACGAAAGACGAGCTTCCTGACTCGTCGCCACGAACGTATCCTCAAGCAGATTACTCGAGGTTCTCACCAGGTTCCCCAGCTAGAGCCCGTGCCAAAGGCAGAGCCAGACTCAGAAACAGAGCTCGAGCATGAGCCAGACCGATCTTCGGCAGAGCCCAGAGGCTGGGAGCAAGCGGAAGGTTACACCGAGTCGCCGACATCACGGTAGTCCCGTTCACCGAAGATCGCCGATTCATGGATATAGTGCTTGAATTCGAGGAGGTTCCCGGAGGGATCTTCCAGAAAGAATGTGTGGTGCTCGATCCTGGTGCCAGGAAACCGGACGCGGGGTTGTTGATAGAAGGGCAGCTTATTCGCCTGTGCCTGGTCCAAGAACCGTTGCCATGAGTCCTGGGACAAAAATGTCAAACCGAAATGATGGGGGTAAATGCCTCGTTGAGGGGGCAGTGGTTCTGTTGTCAGATGTGCCACGAGTTGATGCCCCGCAAGTCCGAACGTCACGGCGTGGTCGGACTCTCGGCCCAATGTACATCCGAGTCCGTTGACATAGAACCGTTTCGCCGCCGCCACATCGTGCGTGGGAAAGGCCAGGTGAAAGAGCGTGTCTTTCATGGGATTCTATCCTTAGAACAACCGGGCGGCCCTCTTCTCTGAACCGGAGCTCTCTCGCGCCCCTTAGGAGCCTGAGAGAATCTCTCGCGTAGTCTTATTGTGGATGATGCTTCAAGTCTTACCACGACACGACAGGAGATCGGTCACACCATTTTTCTGCTACGTCGCTGAGCTAAAGCTGTTGCCTGCTACAGAAGCATATGTCGGATGGGGGAGAGCTTACTCTTAAATCTCATTTTAGGCGGCTGCCCGTGCGTCTTCTCTTTGACGGTAGTTGGAGCCTACTTCGCTTTCATGGCACACCACACACACAGTAAACCACCAAGTACCATGCTTGCCACAACCGCTGTGATACTAACCACCATCCACAGCATGAATAATTCGTATAGCATATGTATTTACTTCCCCCTCGTACCTGCTTGTCGGCCTCGCAATTACCGCAAATTCCGCCGCGATAATTATCGAACTAAGGAACCGCGGTGCCTTTAGATTCGGCACTTCAAGCCACCTCTCTCAACACGTTTATTTTATCATAGGGGAGGACTAGATGAGAAGAAGACTTCAATTCTCTTGGACTGTGTAGCAGGTATATTAGCCCTTGCGACTGTCTGCTAAACCCTCCTACAATAGTCTCTCTGCGAGGCTCTCCATGCCATTCTCGGCTAGCCTCTTCCTCTGCTTTTGTGCGGGTTGTTCTGCCATCTACAACACAGGTCCATGCCAGGGCCAATGACCTACTTTCTACCTATTAACACTGTACTGCTTATTATCCTGCTCCAAGTAAGCTTTCAACCACTGATTCACGCTTCCTCTGATACGGAGAGCCTTCTTCCCTACCCGGTCATTGTTGCTCCTGGCGCAATTTTTAGCAGAACGGCATCGGGGGTATTTTTGGGTTCACCCACTACAATCTATTTGATTACGGCGCGGCATGTTCTCGTGAGCGATACCAAAGCACTTGTAAAGCCTTTTGCGTTGGTTCGGGGAAATGCAACCGACCCCCATGAGGATCGGGGCTATATGTTGGAGTTGGATCTTGACGCTCTTCAACGGTCGGGTAACTGGAAAGAGGATCTTGACCACGATGTTCTCGTTGTACGATTCATGTGGGATTCGAAGCTCATGGAGGGTGTTCAGGTCAAGTATGAACCCCCATCAGGACCAGCAATGGTGCCCTTTCCCTCTGTGCTGCGTCTGCATGACGTAGCTTTGCAGAAAGCCGTATACCTCGCGGGATATCGGGTTTCAATCATTCCAAGGGGCGAAGAGACCTCTGACCTGAATATTCCAAAAATTCGAGAGGGTAAGACTCTTCTCAAGGATGAGCAGAAGGGCCAGATTGTTTCTGATTACCTTGCCGTTGGCGGCGACAGTGGTGCGCCAGTTTTCATGTTCGCACGGGGGGGTGCTACCAAGTTAATCGGTATACACATTGGCGGACAGGATTGTATTACCCCCGAAGGACCATTGAAATGTGCGATTGCGACTCCGATGGATTTTATCTTTGCACTCATCTCGACATTTAAGTAGAGCTACACGACGCCTCCGGCAAGAAGCTGAAAAGTCCTTCAGTGTTTTCCTCCGGCTTGTCGGGTCCCGCAATTCAATATTTCACGAGTGTCTTGAGAGGCGGAAGCTGTCAATTGAGGAGAAGGTCTCGAGCCTGTCGATACGCAGGATCTTTCATGCGGTCCAGATCTGACCGCACGAACCCCAGTCCAGTGACGCAGAGCTCGAAATTGTCGGAGAGTTTTCGGAACAGCGGAGGGTTCTCTGATGACGGACCATCAGCTATTTGTTGCGCAACGATCCCGTAAGAGCGCTTTCCCGTTTTCATGTAGTCGACGAGGAAATCCTTATGATAGATCAATCCCGCTGTCTTGAGGCGCCGCAGATATTCAGGAAAGAGCCCTGCCATGAACAACGTGAAATCACCGATATGTTGATGCACGTCCCGCTCGCGATCCATCGACTGTGCTTCGAGCAACACTTCCGATTCGAACAACAGGTCTACCACCGTGTCGACGGGGCGGTTTTGCTGATTCCTAATTTTATAGAGTCGGTCAGTGTGGGTAAATTCGACGAGCAGGTTCGACAGATAGTCCGTGACATTGGGGTCGGCCCATCCGAGATGTTCCGTGAAGCTTTTCTCGGTCAGGGCGTCGAAGAGCTGCCGGAGCGGATGCTGTAATGGGACTTCCGTTCCCATATTCCTCTCCCAAACATTCCGAATACGTGCAAATTCATTATACCAGGTATTGATCGAAGCGCCGTTGTCGGTCCTAGGGCCTCTATCGGTCCTCACAAGACAGACTTGAGCATAGATCTGAATTGGCAGAACCTTCAAGTCGTACAAAAGTGGTAGGTCAATACGCCTTCAGCACCATTTGTAATCTGTCTGGCAGCTTTGCTCATCAATCCAGACCAATGACATTGACGAAACGGACCTTCCTGAATCGGTGGGCTTCTGAGCACTCTGTTCAGCTTGAGCCTCGACTATCGAGCACAAAGGTCACCGGCCCGTCGTTCAGCAACTCGACGTGCATGTGTGCGGCAAAAACCCCTGTTTCTACATGGATTCCATGGCGGCGGAAACCTGCCGCGACCTGCTCGTAGAGTCGCTTAGCGTCTTCTGGTGTTGCTGCCTCTTCAAAGCTCGGGCGACGGCCATTCGCCGTCCTGCCCATCAACGTAAACTGAGAAACCAGCAAAACAGATCCCCCGATGTCCACCAGCGAGCGGTTCATCTTTCCGTCTTCATCCGAAAAAATTCTAAGAGTGCAAATCTTTTCGACGAGATACAGGCCGTCCGATTCTCCGTCGCATTTTGCCACACCTAGCAGGATTAGGAGACCGGATTCAATCTGCCCCGCAGTCTTGCCATCAACGTGAACCGCCGCCCTGGTCACCCGCTGAATCACAGCCTTCATCGGTTATGATGGTCCCAATCTGAGTTCAGCCAAGGTTCCCTCGAGCGTGAGCAGCCTTCGTTTCGTATCTAAGCCGCCTGAGAATCCGCCGAGTGACTTGTCCTGGCTTACAATCCGATGGCAAGGGATCACAATCGGCATCGGATTCGCTCCGACGGCGTTACCGACGGCACGGGCGTATTCACTACCTCCGATACGGACAGCCACCCACTGATAGGATCGAAGCCGGCCATAGGGGATACGGCAAAGGGTCTGCCAGACCTTCTGCTGGAAGTTCGTTCCCCTTGTAAGGTCCAGTGGCAGGTCGAAGGACCTCCGTTTCCCTGCCAGATAGCCGGTTAATTGTACTTGTGCCTCCAGTAGTTGTGGAGAAGTGCGGCCTTCCAATAAGGCGGTCTCGGGCAATTGCAACTCAGTCAGCACGGCTCGCTGCGAGGACTTCGGCAATACCACAACATCGATCCCCTGTGTCGTTTCTGAAACGCCCATCCAGCCCCATCGTGACTTGAAGACAATCGCTTGTCGCATGTGTGACCTCAATGAGCCGTGACTCGGCCCAGTTTCTTCCGCAACATTTCCCATACCAACTTGAGCTCTTCTGACCTCAGTAAGGCGTGAATGCCCAAATATCCGAAAGAACTCAATCCAATCGCCATACAGAGCATGATCGACTTCTCGACCCATTCACCGGGATGTGCCCAGACCTGTGCTGTGGTCACCCAGGCACAGACTATGACCAACGGCACGGAGGCGATCAGCACACGGAGTAATGAGTGTCCCACTGATCCCCAGTCCACACCGCCTAGTCGACGATGCAGCACGACGATCAAGATGCCTCCGTTTACCATCGCTGCCAATGCTGTGGCCAGGGCGAGACCTGCTGCGCCAAGAGACGACATCAGGAGGAGCGAGAAAACGAGGTTGGCTGCGACCGCAATTGCTGCAGAAATGGCGGGTGTGCGCGTATCTTGCAAAGAATAGAAGGCTGAAACGATAATGCGGACCCCACCGAACGCCCAAAGACCTACCGAATAGCAAAGCACTGCCACTGCGGTTTCAGCCGTATCGTGTGCGGTAAAGGTTCCGTGCTCGAAGAACAGATGAACAATTGGCTGACGTAGAAGGATCAAACCCAGCATTGCCGGTAGCATGATAAAGAGGATCATGCGAAGGCCGAATCCAAAGGTCGTGCGCAATTCAGCCAGTGCCCCGCGCGCGGCCTGTGCCGAGAGCGAAGGCAGAATGGCCGTGGCCAGTGCGACGCCGAAAATGCCCAAAGGAAACTGGATCAGGCGCATGCCGTAAAACAAATAGGTCGGCCCACCGACGAAAAAAGAGGCGAGGATCGTGCTTATGGTGATGTTGATCTGGGTCACGGAAAGACCAAGAAGTGACGGCACCATCAGTGTCCCGATTCGCCGGACACCGGGATGGCCCGGGTTGAACCGAAACCCGAACAACATGCCACGCAGACTCAAACCTGGAAGTTGCATGAGGAACTGTGCCAAGCCTCCGGCGACGACCCCAATGGCGACGCCCAAGATCGGCTCAGACATCATCGGCGATAGAAACAGCGTGCAGCCGATGATGAAAATGTTGAAGAACACTGGGGAAAAGGCTGGCGCCGCGAAGGCCCGCATGGAATTCAGGATTCCCATGGCCAATGCAGCGAGGCTGATAAAGATCAGATAGGGAAACATAATCTGCGTGAGCAATGTCGTCATACCCAACTTCACAGGATCCTCATGAAAACCTGGCGCCAGAAGCCAGACGATTCCGGATGCAGCAAGAACCCCCGCGATGGTGACGCCTATGACAACCGTGAGCAACGTAGTGAAGACCGCGCTCGCCAATTCCCAGGCATCTCGTTTCGATCTTTGCGTCTGATATTCGGTAAAGACCGGAATGAAGGCGGAAGACATCGATCCTTCCGCAAATAACTCACGAAGCAAGTTGGGGACTCGATAGGCCACGAAGAAGGCATCTGCCGCTGGTGTCGCGCCAAAGAGCTTCGCAAGCACCATATCGCGGATAAAACCAAGGACGCGGCTGGAGAAGGTGGCAACGCCGATTACTCCGGCTGCTTTGACTACCGAGCGAGTCTCGTCCTGCGTATTCGCGGGAGTTGGGGTCACTACAGTGGGGTTGGGCATGAATCGAGATTCTAACGGAACAAGGGCAGGCAGTCTATCAAGCCGACAATTAAGGTTCCTGAATCAATCTGTCCGGCAACTCGTCTGGATTGTCACCGGACCCGGCAGGGCTGACTCGCGAGAGGAGTTCGCCGCTCTTTGTAATCGCGTCGCAGATGGCGTCGGTGGCATTTCCGGTTCGCATTCCTCCGAGGATGCCGCTGACCAGGCCGTCCCATGTGCCGGATGGCACGCGATCATTGAGACCCTTGTCTGCCAATACGTGCACGCGTCGTTCCAACAATGAAATGAGGATCAAGATGCCTGTGCGGTCTTTTGTATTATTCAAGCCATGCTGATAGAAGGCTTGCTCGGCCCGCAGTTTCACTTTGTACGCCATGCGCGCGCGCGATGTGACGAGGCGGATGATGCTCGGGAAGGTCCCAACCCATTGCCCGATACCGTACGCAACCACTACAGCGAGCATAAGCCAGCCGGCGTTTCCTGCATGCCAGCCCCATGGGAGCCAGTACAGCTCTAAAGTCAGGAGGACGGCCAGCGTGAGCAGAGCCAGAATCAGCCCGGTGCGATAGCCCGCTTCACGGTAGATAGCCGCGGCAGGGACAATCATCGGTACGATCTCTCCCTTTGTGCTCCGTTCGGCTTGTTGTACGGTTTGTTTGATTCGTTCGCGTTCTGCGTCGGTGAAGTGCATCATTTACCAATCTCCCGAAGCTCCGCCGCCGCCAAAACCTCCGCCCCCCCCGCTGAACCCACCACCACCGAACGACCCCCCGAAACCACCGCCTGGCCCTGTTGTGGAACCCTCTCCCCACCCTCCATGCCTTCCTCCGCCCCGATGCGCTTGGAGGAGTAGCCATAGTAACAAGGCCGTTACTCCGGCTGCCGCCAGACCCAGTCCTACACTCGCAAACTGCGCGATGAGGAAGGCGAGTACGCTCCCCAACAACGCGCGGGAATGTTGAAGCCCGTGACTCAGTACGAGGCCAGCCAAAGTCCCGACAACGATCCCAATGATCACATACTCAAACGCGGTCGGCTCCCGGCCAGAACGTGCCTGTCCCTCCTGCGCCCCCTGAGCTTTGTAGGTGCCTTCAATGGTGCCGAGAATGGCCTGGGTCCCGGCGGTGATGCCTCCTGCAAGATCACCGGCACGGAAACGCGGCACGATCTCGTTGCGGATAATGTGGGTGGATCGCAGATCCGTCAGCGTGCCTTCCAGGCCGTAGCCGACTTCGATCCGGACCTTGCGATCTTTGAGCGAGACAAGGAGGAGGACACCATTATCAGTCCCCTTCTGTCCAAGCTTCCACGTGGTGGCGACACGATGTGAAAATTCTTCCAGCGGTTCCCCTTCGAGGGACGGCAGAATCAAGATGGCCACTTGATTGCTGGTTTTCGTCTCGTGGGATTCAAGGTCGCGAGCAAGCGAGGCAGCGACCTCGGTGGGCAACACGTGCCCGAGATCCACAACCCGCCCTGTGAGCGGCGGCACGTCGAGAGCCCAGGAAGTTGAGGCTAAGGTCCAGATTAAGGCTAAGACTAAGACGAGGAAAGGTCCTATTCCCCAGACTCTCCAGCTGAACCTCAACCCCAACCTCGACCTGCCTCTTAGAATTTCACTTCTGGCGGCTTGGCCACAGCCTTTTCATCCGCCACGGTAAAGTTCGGTTTTTCTTCCATGTGGAGGAGATATTTCGCCGTCAGATTCGTGGGGAAGAAACGGACACTCTTGTTGTATTCCGCCACTTTCTCTATGTAGCGCTTACGCGCAACGGCGATACGGTTCTCCGTCCCTTCGAGCTGACTTTGGAGATCACGGAAGTTCTGGTCAGCTTTTAAGTTCGGATAGTTCTCAGCAATGGCGATCAGGCGTCCCAAGGCCGAACTGAGACCGGCCTGGGCCTGTTGGAATTTCTCGAATGCTGCAGGATCTTTCAACGTCTCCGGTGTCACTTGAATTCCAGTGGCCTGAGCTCGCGCCTGCACAACGCTTTCTAGTGTGTCCTTCTCATGCGCAGCATAGCCTTTAACGGTCGCGACCAAGTTCGGGATTAGATCGGCCCTCCGCTGGTACTGATTGACCACTTCGCTCCATGTGGCCTTGGTGTCTTCATCCAATCCTTGGAGATCGTTGTAGCCGCACCCTGAGAGCCACACAAACAGGATTGTAGCGGCAACTGTGGTGAATGCTGGCATGCGACGGCTCATGGAAATCCTCCTTCACTCCGACAACGCTCTTTAGCGCTGGTATCGATCATGCTATCATGACAAACGCTATTATGGTACGTACAAGGGTGGCCGATGTCGCTTGAACCCACCTCACATTTGCCCGGCGGGTTTCAGATCACACATCGTACCCTCGGTATCTACCAGGGAAGTGCGATTGAGCTGGCGTTTTGGTATCCCTCATCTGGCATGCCGGAATATGGGCTGTGTCGATTTGCCACGAAAGGCAAGGCCGAAGCCTATCGCGCCTATCTCTGTTCTTCCGTCTGTCCGGAGCCGCTCAACGAACAGGACCTCACCGTCGAACCCTATGATCTGGCCACACACGATGACTTAATCAATAACCATCCGCTTCACTCTGCCTGGGAAACACCACTCTAACAGGATCCTGAAAAAATCCTCCAGGGACCGTTTCGCGTGACATATGAGACAGGCGTGACGTGAGCAGATTGATCCCCACGTCCTTTGACCCGTTTCGCTAGTCTTGTTCGTCTATTTTTCTTGTGTTGATAATGCTGGGGACAGAAAACAGGTTCACTGGCCTGCTCAGGCGGCGGCACCGGTGTTAAGCGGGTGCTTATCCGGCTGATCTGTTGTCTGGGCCTGGACAAAGGCCTGTAAGCGCCTGTTCTCTTGAGCGGCACGAAGGAACTTGAAGGCAATGCCGCGGGTGCTCGCAGAACAAACCATCGCAGCCACTTCAAGCGGTGGTTCGCCTTCACCAAGTGACAGCTGCAGATAGAAGATGTCGTCCGTATGGACCCGCGTGTCGCTCTTGACAATACAACCACCCATCGAGAGATCAAGCACTGTCCCCTCACCGCGGATCTTGCCTCCTGAAAAGGAAAGATAGAGCCGCACGGGGATCCGGAGGTGCTCTCGTCGATCGATCGGATGCGTGGGATGATCCAGCCCTAGACGGGACGCCAGAAAGCGATGACTGCACGATGGACAGCGGAATGGCGCTACAAAGATGAAGGAGGCAAGGTGCTCGCGCGGCGATTGCGGGTGAGACCGCAAAGGACCATTCTTCTGGCATCGTGGACAGCTCAGAATGCGACCCATATCCTCAATTCCTGTGGTTCCGACCGCTTGGGCTGTTCGACAGACCTTCGCTTGTCAACGGATAGACGATCTTCTCCATACTGTCAAGCAAAGTAAGGTTCCAAGCGAAGCTGCGTTGATAGAGATCTTAGGCCTATCGGCTGACCTAAACGTCTGCAGGCATATTCTTGGCGGCCGCATGTCCTGCGAGCCATCCCGTCGCCCACGCCCATTGGAAATTGAAGCCGCCGATCCGGCCGTCGCAGTCCAGGATCTCACCTACCAGATAGAGCCCTGGCATCAGCTTGGATTCCATTGTGCGATAGTCGATCTCCTCGAGAGGGACACCCCCCGCTGTTACTTCTGCATAGTTCCAACCTCGAGCATGTTCCACTGGAAACCTGAACCTCGAGAGGGCCTCGATCAGACGATCTCGATCTTTCCTGTGCAATTGTGCGATCGCCTTCTGCGGTTCGCATTCGACATACATGCAAAGCGCCTCGGCAAACCGTTCCGAAACTCGTTGCGCTAGAGTCTTGACAAGGGACCGTCGAGGACTGCCGGCTGCTTGACCCATGAACCACTGCTTCGCTTGGTCCTGCATCGTGCCTGGAAGAAAATTGCCATAGAGGGCCGGGCTCTCACCAGTTTCTTGTCCCATTGTCCAGAAGCGGCTTGCGTCCATAGCTACTGGCCCACTGATGCCAAAGTGTGTCCAGAGAATACTCCCCATTCGCTGATCGACTTTGCGTCCCTGCAGCATCGTCGTCAATTCGACCTCTTGTGAAAGGCCCGAAAGCTTCTTATGAAACATGGAGTCCTCCAACAACCGAGGTACTAGCGCTTGGGCTGTAGCTGTCACCGAATGGCCGAGACGGCGGGCAATCCCGTACCCAAAACCGTCACTTCCGGACTTAGGGATCGATCGGCCTCCGGTCGCCAGGATGACGCGCCCCGCGTGCAGCGCTCCGTGGCTGTGTTGCAGGATAAATCCAGACTCCGTAGACGATTCCACGCTCATGACGCGATGATTAGATAGAAGGTTAATCCCTAGTTCGTGACAGCGCGTGACAAGGGCACTGAGGATGGCTCGCGCCTTGTCAGTGACGGGGAAGAGCTTGCCAGTCTCTTCGCGTTTGAGCGCGACGCCTAGCGAGGCAAACCAACTGATCGTTTGCTCGACGGTGAAGGCTGCCAGCACATTCCTGATGATATGTCGGTTGCCGAAATAGTCGGTGGCGGTCACAACATCGTGGGTGACATTGCAGCGACCGCCGCCGGATAGAAGAATCTTGGCCCCGATGGTCTTTGCGCCATCGAACAGCATAATTCTCCTTGGACGATCACCCTTCGCAGCCGCTTCGGCCGCGAAAATCGCGGCCGCCAGCCCAGCGGCTCCCGCACCGATCACCGCAATATCGTGCCTGCCATTATGGATAGACATTAGAGAGTTTTAACTGCCATTTAACACCCTATTAATCTTCCGATGTTACAGTCCCCCCTATGCAAGGTCGACGCATCGGCATTGGAACACATGAGAGTGGGAGGTGAACCAGATGACCTGTCAAAAATGCAAAGGACTGATGGTGAAAGAGTGGCGACCGGAGTTTTCTCAGGAAGCCGCGGTGCTCCGCTGTATCAATTGTGGGCTGGTCCTTGATCCGTTGATTGCACAGAATCGCGTAATCTCATTGGGTGTGAAACAACGGGTCCTGAAGGCGGCTTGATGGCTAATTGAAGCTTGTGAGCCAGTTCGGTCGGTGCGGGCGACTTGCCACACCAATCGAATTGGGCAGGTGTGGATGTTGCGCTCGTGGTTAGACCGAAAACTCCGCCCATAAGAATGTGTGATCTGAGGGGTCTTTCGCTCGCCGCGGCTCGATGTCCACGTCTACCCTTTGACATTTCTCTGCCAGCGGGGCCGTTGCCAGAATATGGTCGATGCGCCAGCCTTTATTGGCTTCCAGCGAGCCAGGTGCCCGATAATCCCAAAATGTATACTGTTGTCGCTCAGGATAGAGTTTCACGAACACGTCCTGAAATCCCCACGCCACTGTCTGCTCATAGGCCCGGCGCGCACTCTCGTGATAGCAGACGTGCTTGAGGTGTTTCTCGGGACTATGCACGTCAATCGGCCGAGGAGCCACATTCATGTCACCGCACCAGATTGCTGGTTTGTTCGAGGGCACATGCTTCTCGAAATATTTGCGCAGTCGATCATACCAGCCGAGCTTGTATTGATATTTGGGTGAGTCTATCTCGAAGCCCTGCGGCACGTAGGTATTGATGATGGGAATTCCTTTGATTATCACGCGCAGGATGCGCGCGTCCTCCGATTCACCTCCATCGTCAAACCCATATGCCACCGATTCCGGTTTCTTCCGGCTCAATATCGCGACGCCGTTATACGACTTCATTCCCCGATAGGTAATTTCGTACCCGGATTCCGCCAATGCCAACAGCGGAAATTCGCTATCCTGAACTTTAGTTTCTTGAAGACAGAGCACATCGGGCTTCTGCTGGACAAGCCAGCCCAGCACGATCGGCAGACGTTTTCGGAGTGAATTGACGTTAAAGGTGGCGATTTTCATACAAAGCTTGATCAATGGTGAGGCCAACGCATCCTAGCAAAAGGTCCGTGGGGGAACAAGGCGAGTGATAGGTTTAGTAAAAAGACGGGCCGATAGAGACATTCCTGCCCTCAGAAAGAGAGGTCTTTCGAGGCCCAGGCCACTGCCGAACTGCAAACAATTATGGAGCAGGTGTGATAGCAGGAGCAGGGACGGGGGCGGGAGCTGTCGAATTGGTCTTCGCAGCCTCTCTATACGCCTTCATTCTTTCCATCATTTCATGACGTTTTGCCTTCATCTTCTCTCTGTTTTGCACGACCGGGCCTTGCCTCCCCATATCGCGCTCCATCGCATCGCTCTTAGCCTTTTGCACACCTTTGACGGCTTTCTTGTCATCATCCGTTTGACTCATATCACTCTTCAGGCTCTCGTCCGCCAGCGCGAGCGAACTGGTTCCAATCACGCATAAGGCTCCAATAAGGACAACACTCAAT
>Ga0134122_10001538_pt1 | contig 16711 bp, 10 predicted proteins | sample KB302_FD_96461 | JGI IMG/M metagenome (GOLD analysis project Ga0134122, IMG submission 96461) | Terrestrial soil microbial communities without Nitrogen fertilizer from Kellogg Biological Station, Michigan, USA - KB3-0-2 | ecosystem: Environmental > Terrestrial > Soil > Unclassified ... | reverse complement strand
GGGTGTTCGCCCCGCGCCTCGGCGGCGTAGCGGTTGAGCTTGTTGTAGAGCGTCTTCTCGCTCACCCCGAGGATCTCCGCGGTCCGGGCCTTGTTGCCGCCCTTCCGCTGGAGGCTGCCCAGGATGTACTCCTTCTCCAACATGTCGATCGTCAGGCCGTAGGGCACCTTGAAGATCTGGCGCTCGGGCGCCCGGCCGGCCATGTCCGGCGGGAGGTGCTCGCGGCCGACCAGGTCGGCGTCGCAGAGGATGACCGCGCGCTCCACCGAGTTGCGCAGCTCGCGGATGTTGCCCGGCCACTCGTAGTGCTTGAGCACCTCCAGCGCGTCCGGGTGGACGCCGGCCACGTGCTTGCCCGACTCGCTGGAGAACTTCTCCACGAAGTACTGGACCAGCAGCGGCACGTCCTCCTTGCGGTCGCGCAGGGGCGGCAGGGCGATCTGGAAGACGTTGAGGCGGAAGAAGAGGTCCTCGCGGAACCGCTGGTTCTTGATCTCCGCCTTGAGGTCGCGGTTGGTGGCGCAGAGCACGCGCACGTCCACCTCGATCTCCACCTTCCCGCCCAGCCGCCGCAGCCGGCCCTCCTCGAGGACGCGGAGCAGCTTGGCCTGCAGCTCGATGGGGATCTCCCCCACCTCGTCGAGGAAGAGCGTGCCGCCGTGGGCCAGCTCGAACACGCCGGGCCGGCGCTGGTCCGCGCCGGTGAACGCGCCGCGCTCGTGCCCGAAGATCTCCGACTCGATCAGCGTGGCCGGGATGGAGGCGCAGTTGACGGCGATGAACGGCTTCTCGTGCCGGGTGGAGAGGTTGTGAATGGAGCGGGCCACCATCTCCTTGCCGGTGCCGGACTCGCCGGTGATCGCCACCGACGCCTTGGCCGGGGCCACCCGCTCGATCAGCTCGAACACCCGGCGCATCGCGCCCGACTGGCCGATGAACTCGGACGGGCCCAGCTGCTTGAGCCGCCGCCGCAGGCCCTGCACCTCGCGCAGGGTCTCCTTCTTCTCCAGCGCGCGCTCGATGCAGACCTTGAGCCTGGCGGAGTCCAGCGGCTTCTCGATGAAGTCGTAGGCGCCCTGGCGGATCGCCTCCACCGCGGCGTCCACGCTGCCCCGCCCGGTGAGGAAGACCACCGGACAGTCGGGCATCTCCTCCTTCAGCGCCCGCAGGAGCCACAGGCCGTCCGTCTCCGGCATCGCCAGGTCGGAGAGGACCACGTCCGGGCGGAACTCGGCGGCGCGCTTCATCGCGTCGTTGCCGTCCACCGCGGTGTCCACCTTGTAGCCCCACCGGGAGAGCATCTCCGCGAGGGCTTCACAGGTCGCCCGCTCGTCATCCACTGCAAGGATTCTGGCGCTCGCCAAAGTACGCACCTCGGAAGACATGAACCTCAGATGACGGCTGGACTCATCCCGCCTTGAACACCAACTCGCAGCGACCCCCGTGGACGCTCACCTCCACGGACCTCGCCCGGCCCAGGGCCTCCATCGCCTCCCGGCTGGGAAGGGCCGGCTCATCGTCCCCGCCGTCGTCCTGCACGCGCAGGAGCGCCTGGTCGCCCGCCCGCCGGAGCGAGACCTGCACCTCGCCCCCCTTCTCCGACCGCGCCAGCGCCCGCAGCACCGCGTGGTACGCCAGGAAGCGCAGCGCCCCCGGGTCGTCCAGCCGCGCCGCCACGCCCTTCTCCACGTCCGCCTTCACCTTCATTCCCCGCCGCCGCGCCTCGAAGACCAGCATCTCCAGCGCGCGCTCCAGCACCTCGGAGAGGGTGAGCTCCGACTGCATCGCGGGCGAGCCGACGGCCAGGAACTCGGCGTAGGTGCGGAGGATGAGGTCGGCCTTGAACACCTGCTCGCGCATCGCGCGGAGGTTCTTCTCCAGCGCGGGGTCGACCGCGCCCTGCTCGTCCTTGAGCTTCTCGTTGAGGACCTCGAGGTTGATGGCGAGCGCGTTGAGCGGGTTGCGCGCGTCGTGCAGCAGGCCCTCCACCAGCACCGGGGCCACCGCCTGGGAGGCGGCGATCACTTCGTTCGGTTGTTGCGCATCGGGAGGAGGTGCGGCGCCCCGACGAGCCGTTGAGCTGACCAAGATGAACTCTCCATCACGCCGATCCCGCCCGCGCCCGAGCAGGATCTAGGGAGCCCCCCCCAGGGCGTCAACCGGCGTCAGTAAGAGTTACCGGGAAGTGTCTTCGATTCGGTCATTCGAGCCGCGAGGCGCCGGTGCACTGTCCAGAGCCAGACGTTTCCGGTGGCTTCAACGCCCCGCGGCCGCGGGCGCGAGGGGGATGGCCGCCGGGCCAATGGCCTGGGCCGCGCCGTCCACCATGGCGAGCAGCGCGATGCCCAGCTTCTCCGCGTACTCGAAGATCCGCTGGTCCCGGTAGAACTCGCCGAAGACGATCTTCACGCAGCCGGAGTTGGCGATGAGCTTGAAGCAGGGCCAGCACGGGCTGGCCGTCGTGTAGATGACGGCGCCATCGATCCGGACGCCGTTGCGCGCGGCCTGGATGATCGCGTTGGCCTCCGCGTGGACGGTGGCCACGCAGTGCCCGTTCTCCATCATGTGGCCCGCCTCGTCGCAGTGCGGGAGGCCGCGGATGGACCCGTTGTAGCCGGTGGAGAGGATGGTCTTGTCCCGGACCAGCACCGCGCCGACGTGCTTGCGGTCGCAGGTGGCGCGGGTGGCCACCTGGCGGGCGATGTTCATGAAGTATTCGTCCCAGGAGTCGCGAACGGACATGCCGGCCGTCTAGCAGACGACTCTGACGTTTCCCTGCCTACGCCTTCACGGTGCCCAGCAGCTCCAGGAACTTGAGCCGATCCTCCTCGGTGGGGTGGCCGGACGCCTTCCGCTCGGCGTCGAGCGCGGCCTTCACCGCCGCCGGCTCCGCCTCCAGCGCCCCGGACAGGGCCCCCGGTTCGGTCACCAGCTCCGCGTGCACCTCGTGGAGGGCGGCGAGCGCCACCAGGGCGGCCTCGGACATCGCCTCCGGATCGCCGCGGGCCTGGGGCCCTCGCGAGAAGAGGCGCTGCCACGGGGAGACCACCTGCACCGGCTCCTTCTCGGCGCGCAGGCGCATGGCCCAGAAGCGGAGGCGGTTGAGGAACCGCTTGAGGGCGCGCGGCGTGGGCTGGCGGAGCTGGATGACCTCGCACCAGCGCTCCAGCGCCTCCCGGAAGTCCCGCGAGTCGGTGGTCATCGGCCGGGGCGAGGACGAGACCGCCAGCGACAGCAGGCCCGCCCAGACCAGGAACACCCACGGCAGCACCGCCCACAGGCTGCGGGTGGGCCGCGGGGGCTCCTCGATGGTCCAGCGCTCCGGGAGGCGGACCGGCGATGCGGGCGGGCGGGCCGCCGGAGCGGCGGGAGACTGGGCCGGGCGGACGTCGCCGCGCTGCTTCCCCTTCTCCTCGCCGGCGTGGGTGGACGAGACCGGCGGCGGCGGCGGCCGGGCCGCGGAGGCGAGGGCCTCCTCGGGCGGCGGTTCGGCGGCCTCGGCCACTCCCAGCGTGTCCTCGGCGGCCTCGCCCAGCTTGGCCCCCGCGTTGAACATCACGATGCCCACGGTGAGCGCCACCGCGACGCCCAGGCCCCAGGCGGCGAGGCGCGAGATCGGCGAGCGCTCCGCGGGCTCCTCGACGGAGGTCCCGGGCGCCGCGCTGGCGCCGGTGATCAGCGTCTTGCCGTGGTGAGGGGACAGCTGCGGGAGCGCCACCTCGACGTTGATCAGCTTCTGCAGGTAGCGGTCGGCGCGCTCGGCGGGCGTCCCCCCACCCGCCTCGGGCAGTTGGGTGGCCAGGGCCTCCAGCACGATGCCGCGGGACATGGCCAGCACCACGAAGCACTTCCCGGAGGAGACGAGGAAGTTCATCGCCTCCAGCACCTTGAGGAGGTTGTCCGGCGCGCAGCGGTCCAGGTCGTCGATCAGCAGGACCAGCCGCCGCCGCCCCAGCGCCCAGGTGACGTCGTCGAACTCGTCGGCGAACTGGGCGTGGAAGGTGAGCAGCTCCCGGTCGTCGCCGCCCTTGCCGGAGACCGCGCGCAGCAGCGTGCTCGGGTTCACGCCGAAGGAGCGGAGGCTGCGCAGGAGGCTGGCGAGGATGGGCGCCACCAGCACCAGCGTCGCCAGGCCGCCGCCCCAGAAGGTGTGCGCGTGGGCCTTCTCCACCTGCGAGGTCTCGCCGCCGGCGGCCTTGGCCGCCTCCTTCTTCGCGTCCAGCTCCGGGCAGTCGGAGAAGAAGCAGGTGACGATGGGGGCGATCGACTGGAAGGCGTCGTGCGAGTAGTGCGGCGCCTTGAAGTACAGCCCGAACAGGAACGAGCCGAGCACCGCGATCACCGCCAGCATCCAGGCGCGCCTCCGCCAGCGGCGGGCCAGCAGCCGCAGGCGGTACTCGGCGAGCGCGGGGACGCGGGGCACGGCGCCCTTGACGATGGACGCGTAGAGCGCGGCGAGGGGGTCCGCGTCCTGCTGGTGGTGCCAGGCGTTGAAGCGGATCACCGGCATCCCCGAGCGCTTGAGCCGCTTGTGGACCAGGTTGAGGACGGAGCTCTTGCCGGAGCCCCACTCGCCGGTGACCGCCAGCGTGAGCGGCGCCTCGGTGCGGTCGTTCTGGAGGAAGTAGGCGATGGTCCGGGCCACCTGCGCCTGGCCGAGGACGTCCTGGCGCTCGTCGGTGATCGGCGCGTCGGAGGCGAGGAGGTCCTCGATGTGCGAACCCACCACCTCGGGCGGGATCTTCGTCCGCGCGCCGGCCGCGCCCAGGACGAGGGAGAGCGCCACCGCGAAGAAGCACCAGGGCGCCGGGTAGAGCCGGTTCTGCGGGCCGCGCCAGGTCAGCCCGCCGTCGTCGCTCCAGCGGACGGTGTCGCCGTCGCCGAAGACGGTGACGCGCTCGGCGCCGCTGGAGAGGAGCACCGCGGTGAGCGCGGCCTGGGTGGGGAAGGTGACGCGCTCCCAGGAATGGCCGCCGTCGGTGGAGCGCAGCACGGTGCCGCGGTCGCCCACCGCCCAGCCGGTGTTGCCGGAGATGGCGATGTCGCGGAGGGTGGCGGTGCAGCCCTCCACGGTGCGCTCGTCCGGGGTCGAGTCGGGGGAGAGCGCGAGGGAGATGCGGCAGCGGCTCCCCACGCTCCAGGTGGTGGACGGGCCCAGGCCGCCGGTCACGAAGACGGCGGTCGCGCCGGGCTGGCTCGCCATCGGCGGGGGGACGAAGTTACGGAACCACGAATCCCCCAGGTCCGCGGGGAGGTCGTTCAGCGGCGGGTAGGTGGCCGAGCCGTCCGGGTGCGGCGCCTGGACGACGGTGACCGCGCTGGTGAGCTCCTCCTCCTCCCAGGCCCCGCCCTTCTGCTCCAGCCATGCCCTCCAGGGCGGCGGGTCCGCCTCGAAGGCCGCCCAGCGGCGGTCCGGCGTCTGCCCGATGGCGGCCACCGGGCCGTCGAACGAGGCCTCCACCGTCCAGCTCGCGCCCAGGTCGCCGGAGCGGAGCAGCAGGCCGGTGGAGGTCGCCGCCAGCAGCGCGTTGCGCTCCGGCTCCGCGGCGGCGGTGACGGAGGAGCGGAAGGCGATGGCGCGGCGGACGGAGCCCTCGTCCTGGCGCCAGAGCGAGTCGTCCCGGTCGAGGATCCACGCCCCGCCGGGCCCGAAGGCGATCCGGCGCAGGTCGCGCCGCCACGCGATGGGGAGCCGGGAGGAGACGAAGCCCGCCGGCCCCACCATCACCATCTGGGCCCCGGCCCCGTCCAGCGCGGCCAGGTCCGAGATGCGCGGGTCCGCGAAGTGCTCCCACGGCTCTCCGTTCGCGCGCCGCCGCCAGGAGCCGCCCTCGGCGTCGATCAGCCCGATGACCTGGAAGCGGGAGCGGACGCAGCGGACCAGGTTCGACCCCACCGGCGCCGGGAGCAGGCGGCCCTCGGCGGACACGGTGAACGCCGCGGCCGGGGTGATGAGCCAGGTCTCGGTCTGGGTGGCGCAGACCTGGTACGCGCCCTCGGGGGGACGGGCGCGGTCCCCGCGGCGGGACGGCGCGGGCGCGGGTTCGGGCTCGGATCCGGGCAGCTCGGCGTTCTCGGAGCGCCTCGCCGCGGAGGCGGGCCTGGCCGCGTTCGGCGGGGAGTACGGGGACTGCTGCTGTTGCAGCTGCGGCGATTCGCCCTTCTTCGGCGTGTCCGACAGGAGCCAGCTGCGGGGGATGGGCAAGGGCGTTCGGCCGCCCCCCGAGGTCTGCTCCGCCATCCACCCCTCCGGCGGGACGGCCTCCAGCGGGAAGTGCGTCCAGGTCAGCCCGTGGTCGCGCGAGCGCAGCGCCTCCTTCTCCGCCACCGCCCACAGCACGCCCGCGTACGCGTCCACCGCCAGCAGCGGCGGGAGCGTCTCCCGGCCGATCAGGCGCTCCCAGCGCGCGCCGCCGTCCGACGTGCGGAACACCACGCCGGTGCCGGCCACCGCGTAGCCCTCCAGCTCGCCCAGGAAGGCCACGGACATGGGCCCCGGCACCCGCGGGACCTCCAGGCGCGTCTGTTGCCACCCGTCGTCCTCGGAGTAGCGGGCGATGGTCCCGTCATTGAACGCCACGAAGACGTGCGAGTCGGTGGCGGTCAGGTCCTCGACGGGCGAGCGCTGCGCCCGGCCGGGCCCGTACACCGGCGCCACCGAGAAGCCGCTCCCGTGCGCGCCCAGGCGCATCCACGCGTTGCTCTCCAGCGGGGTGAAGAACCAGGAGAGGCCGTGCGGCGGGTGCGCCGGGTCCAACCACGGCCGCTGCCACCGCCACCCCAGCGCCGATGCCAGCCCCAGCGCGGCGGCCAGCCCGAACAGCGCGGTTCGCATCGACCGGGCGCGCCGGTGGGCCTTGGCGGATTCCGAACCTTGCACGGGGCCCCATCAAACCACGGAGCGCGCGCACTCGCTGTTGCGCGGCCCCGGCCCGCCCGAGCACACTCCGGCGCCGGATGGGAGAAACTCGATGATCATCTGGGGCTCGCGAGGTCGCACGAGCGTGGTGCAGGAGGGGCAGTTCTTCTGCCCCCGCTGCCGGAGCAACCAGCCGTACAAGCTCAAGCGGGTCCAGCGCTGGTTCACCCTCTACTTCATCCCGATCATCCCCATGGGCGTGCTGGGCGAGTACGCCGAGTGCGGCCAGTGCCTGACCACCTGGAAGACCGAGGTGCTGACCGCCGGCCCGCCGGCCGACCGGGAGCAGACCGTCCAGGACGAGCTGCGCCGCGCGATGCGCCGGAGCATGGCGATGGTCCTCCTGGCGAGCGGGCGCGAGGACCCCGCCGCCATCGACGCCGGGTCGCGCATCTTCCGCAAGCAGATCGGGATGTCCATGCCGGACGCGGAGCTCTCCCGCGAGCTGAAGGACGTGAAGGAGCAGGGCATCGACGTGAAACGGTACCTCGCCAACTTCGGCGCCCACCTCAGCGCCCAGCAGAAGGAGGCGCTGGTCACCGCGGCCTGCGAGGTCGCGCTCTTCGACGGGCCGCTGGAGCCGGTGGAGCAGGAGGCGGTCAGCGCCATCGCCCAGGCGCTGGGCGTCACCGACGCGCACCTGCGCGGCATCCTCGCCGGCATCCCCGCGGCGGCCGCGTCCGCATGAGGACGGCGCTGGCGGCCGGCGCGGCCGGGCTCCTGGCGCTGGCGCTGGTCATGCTGGCGGTGATGGCCAATCGCTGGCTCCTGGACGCCTTCCTCCTCGCCGCGCTGAGCGGCGCGCTGTGCGCGGGGGAGATCATGCTCGCGCCGGAGCCGCGGCTCCCCGTCGGGGTCACCCACCGCGCGCCCGGCTGGACGGTCCCGGCGGCCGTCACCGGCACCGCGTTGCTGGCGATCCAGATCGCCGCGGCCGTCTCGCGGGAGCTGCGGCTCCCGGCGCTCGCGGCGGCCGGCGCGGCGCTGATGGTGCTGGGCGGCCTCCTGCGCCTGTGGGCCATGCACACCCTGGGCGAGGCGTTCCGCACCGAGCACGAGATCCACGAAGGCCAGGAGCTGGTGCGCGCCGGCCCCTACGCCTTCGCCCGCCACCCCTCGGAGATCGGGCTCCTCGCCTTCGCGCTCGGCGCGGCGGCCGTCACCCGGAGCTGGCCGGCGGCGGCGATCTGGGCGCTGGCGCTGCTCCCCGCCAGCCTGCTCCGCCTCCGCCGCGAGGAGGCGCTGCTGCGCGCCGCCTTCAAGAGCCCGGAGGCCCGGCCGCCGGGCCGGTCCGCGGCGCCCCCCTGACGCGGGGGCGGTCCCCGCTACACCGCGTAGCGCTTGCGCATCACGAACAGGATGGCGTCCTTGGCGCACGCCTCGCAGTACCCGTAGCGGGCCGCCATCTCCTTGAGGGTGCTCTCCACCTGCTGCTGCTCCTTGTTGGAGAGCTGGTTCCGGTCCTCGGAGAGGTACTTGAGGATGTTCTCCTTGTTCTTCCGGAGCACGCGCTTGCGCTCCTCGAAGAAGTGGTCGCGCAGGCGCCGGAAGAGGTCCGGGAAGATCCGCGCGTAATCCATCTCCCCGGAGTCCGGGTTGTCCAGCCGGTGCGCGCCGATGGTGGCGATCAGCCCGCGGCGGAAGTCGCCCGCGTCCTCGCCCTTGGGCATGACGATCGCCTCCATCTCGCCCATCCGCCCCTCGTCCGGCTTCTCCGACTGCCCGGTGACGCGGTTGACCATCTTCTCCCCGCGCACGAAGTGGGAGACGTTCTGGACGTACCGCTCGAACAGCTCGCGGTACTGGCCCTCGGAGATCAGCCCCATCGACTCCCGCACCTCGCCGTCGACCTTGTCCAGGTACTCCCCCTCCACCGCCTTCACGAACTCCTCGTGGTCGTGGTACCCGTCCACCACCTCCTGCTGGAGGAACTCGTACACGCTCTTGTCCTTGCAGAGCGCCTCCAGCTCCTCCAGCACCGCCAGCGCGTTGAGGCACCGGTAGCTGGGGTTCTGGGCGGCGTTGAACAGCGCGGTCTTGATCTCCCGCGCCGACCCGCCGCTGCGGCCCTCGTAGTTGGGGTACGCGTCCGACTCCGCGTAGACCGCCTCGCGCTGCTTGCGCAGCTCCTTGGACTGCGCGACCGCCAGCCGGTCCGGCGCCACGCCCTCCTCGTACAGGTGCATCTTCTCCATCGGCGTCAGCCCGTCCACGACCTCCTTCACGTCCTGGTTGTACCGGTCCGGGATGGGCTTCTTCAGCCGCGTGAGCACCGCCCACATCGCGGCCACCTCGGTGGCGTGGGGCGCCACGTGCTTGCCCACCGTGGTGGAGGTGATCTGCGCGTCGTAGATCTGCTTCTCCACCAGGTAACGGCGGAGGTACGGGACGCGCACCAGCTCGATCCGGCCCTTGAAGGAGGCGAAGTCCGGCAGCTCCTTGAAGGCGGAGAGGTGCTTCTCGTTGGAGGAGGCGATCAGCACCTCGTCCAGCTGGAGGATCATGTGCTCCAGCGGGACCTCCGACGTCTCGGAGAACCCCAGCAGGTACTTGAACGCCTCCAGCGGCCGCTTGAGCAGGTCCGCGTACTCGATCAGCCCGCGGTTGGCGTTCACCAGCGCGCCGTGCGGCTCGAACAGCACCACGTTCTGCAGCGCCGCGGGGACGTTGGCCATCGACCGGTCCGCGGTCACCTGGTGGTACGCCGCGTCCACGCTCATCTGCGGCTCCACCGTCATCGTCCCGGTCTGGTAGCGGCGCGAGATGTAGAAGCGCTCCACCTGCACGTGCCGCAGCACCTTGAGGTAGTCGCCGTGGTTCACGCTCATCAGGGCGGTGAAGATGCGGCGGCACTTGTGGCAGAGCTCGCCCTCGGCCACCACGTCGGGGATGACGAACTCCTTCCCCCCCGGCTCGTCCTTGATGTCCTTGTAGCACTGCTCCAGAAGCCGCTTGCGCTCCTGGCGCGGGAGCACGAAGAGCGGGTGGTCCCGCATCTCGCACGGCTGCCGCATGTCGATGTGCTCGACCTCCAGGTGCGCGTAGGAGGCCAGCTCGCCGGCCTTCTCCAGCTTCTCCCCGAAGCCGATGGAGCCCTTGATCAGCTTCTCGGTGGGGAAGACCCAGTTGATCTTGTAGAGCGCGCCCTGCGGCAGCTCCGAGTACTGCTCCATCCCGCGCTTGAGCGAGTCCACGATGGACGACTTGGCGGAGCCGTTGGGGCCGTGGAGGAAGAGCAGCTTGTTGATCCGCCCGGCGCGGACGAAGTTGCCCAGCAGCCGGTAGATGGCGTTCTGCACCTCCTCCTGACCGGCCACCCGCCCGTCCCGGTCGCTCTCCATCAGGTCGAAGATCTTGAAGCGGCGGATCTTCCCGGAGCCGGTAGGGTGCGGCACCTGCTCCGCCCCGAAGTGGTCGATGACGTCCTTCAGGTACTGGGCGGCGTTGCGCGACTGCCGGCGGGGCTCCTGCGCGAAGAGCTTCAGGTACTCTTCGAACGAGAGGATGGTCCTGCTCTTGGCGAAGTCGTTCGAGACCTCCGAGCCGATCTGCTGCAGCGTCCGCTTGGCGTCCACGGTGATCTCCTGGCCGGGGAGGGATTCTCTCAGGAACAGGCCCGCGGCGCTCGTACTCCTGGCGGCGGCACTGGCCCTGGTGGGATGCCCTTCCACCAACTCGGAGCCCTGCCAGGCGGACGCGGACTGCGGGGCGGGGCGGCGGTGCCGGCTGGGGGCCTGCGCGCCCGAGTGCCGGGACGACGTGGATTGCCCCGCGGGGGAGGTGTGCACGGCGGAGGGGCGGTGCGCGGAGCCGCCCCAGTGCATGAAGGCGTCGGACTGCGCGTCCGGGTTCACCTGCGCGGAGGGGAAGTGCCTGTGCCTCCGCGACGCCGCGTGCGCGGCCGGCGAGGCGTGCCTCTCCGGGACGTGCGGGCCGATGCCGGCGTGTGCGCAGGACGTGGACTGCTCCGCGTACGGGCGGGTGTGCGAACCGAACCAGGGGATCTGCCTCGCCGCCTGCACCACGCCGGACGACTGCGCCCCGGGCTCCGATCCGCAGCTGGCGCTGCTCCTGTACCGCTGCGACGCCGGGCGGTGCGTGCGGCGCTGCACCGGGACGCTGGCGTGCGGCGGCGGGCTGGTGTGCTTCGACGGCGACTGCGTCCGGTCCAACTGCGCCACCCTGGCGGACTGCCCGGCCGGCACGTACTGCACCGGCGCGCAGGGCGGCGTGTGCGCGCCGTACCAGGCCTGCACCAGCCCCGCGCAATGCCCGGTGGAGTTCGAGTGCCGCCCGTTCTCCCCCTGCCCGCCCGGCTTCGACTGCGCCCAGTCCGTCTGCCAGGAGCTCCCGCGCTGCCTGGTGGACGCGGACTGCGCGGCGCCCGCGTATTGCCAGGACCGACACTGCCAGCCCACCACCGCATGCCCGTGCGCGGGCGCCGGGGAGATCTGCGTGGGCGGCGTGTGTGTCCCCTCCCCGTGCCGGGGGAACCCGGACTGCGCGTTCCCGGCGGCGTGCGTGGACGGGCGGTGCGTGCCGCCGCCGGCGGCGTCGGCGATCGTGGGGTTGCGCCTGCTCCCGGCGAGCGGCGTGTTCGAGGTGGGCGAGTCCCGGCAGCTCTCGCTGGTGGGCGCGCGGGCGGATGGGTCCACGGTGCCCCTCTGGAGCGCGACGTACGCGGCGTCGCCGGCGGGCGCGGCGGACGTGGATGCCTCCGGCCTGGTCACCGCGCGGACCGCCGGGCCGTTCCTGGTGACCGCGACCCTGGCGGGTTCGCCGGCGGCTCCCGCATCGGCCTCGTTCGTCGCGTACGCGCCGGCGAGCGCGGGTGAGCGCGTGGTGCGCGTCATCGACGCCGCCACCCGGGCCCCGCTCCAGGGCGTGCGCGTGGCGCTGTGCCCGGATCCGCCGGCGAGCGGCCCGTGCCCCGGACTGCTGGAGGGGCAGACGGACGCGGCGGGCGAGGCGCGCTTCCTCACCTCGGCGGCGCTGGTGGACGTCGCGGCGGCGTCGCCCGACCTCCGTTCCGACGGCCTCCCCCGCTACGACCGGGTGTCGGTGGCGGCGACCTCGGCGGTGGACGTGCTGCTGCCGCTGGAGTCGAACCCGGTGCACGGCTCGGCGGGGTTCACGGCGGGGATGGGGTTCGGCTCGGCGCACGGGAGCGGCGAGGTGGCGCTGGGGCTGACGGTGGCGGCGCGGTGGGACGTGGTGGACCAGGACCTGGGGGACCTCTTCGGCGACCTGTTCTTCGTCACGCTGCCGGTGTCGGGGCAGCGGGCGCCGTTCTTCGGCTCGACGGTGGCGGCGCTGGACCTGGGGTTCCCGGTGCCGGTGCCGGTGAAGCAGGCGGCGGACGCGCCGGCGGATCCGGGGCCGCGCGGCGTGGTGGGGTTCGGCGGGAAGGTGCCGCTGGACGCGTTGGGCGTCGCCGGGTCGGCGGACCTGCTGTCCTACGTGGGCGCGCTGGACTACGCCGTCGCCGCGCCGGTGGGGTTCTCGGCGCGGCCGTTCGTGGCCGACGCGGCGGACGTGGACGGCGACGGGCTGTGCGCGGATCCGCAGCGGTGCCCGGCCGGGTCGGAGGACGTGCCGGACTACTCGGCCTTTCCCAGGCTGACCTTCACCCCGGCGCGCCAGCAGCTGCTGCGGACGGAGGTGCAGCTCCCCGCGCTCCCGCCCGGCGTGGATTCGCTGGTGGTGGCGGCGGTGCAGGCGCGCGCGGACGTGGGCGCGCTGGTGCTGGGGTTGACCTCGCGCTCGGGCGGGGCGGCGGCGGCGGCGGTGCTCAAGAGCGGCGCGCCGTACGACGCGGCGGAGGCGGGGCGGCCGGGGCTGTGGGCGTTCGCCACCAGCGCGCTCCCCGGCGGAGGCCGGCGGACCACCGCGCGGCTGCTGCTGGCGGACGCGCTGCCGGTGAGCGCGGACCTGGGGCCGCTGCTGCCCCTGCCGGCGGGGATGAGCGTGGATCCGGCGGCTCGGACGGTGTCGGTGGGGCAGCCGGCGTGGGACGCGGTGGCGGCGGCGGGCGCCTCGCTGGGTCGGGCGGTGCTCCGGTCGGCGCAGGGGCGGCACGTGGTGTACTTCGAGGTCACCTCCGGGCAGGGGGCGATCCGGGTGCCGGACGCGCCCTCCGGCCTGGCCGGCGACCCGGCGAGCGACCCGGCGGTGGGGCTGGAGCTGCAGGCGATGGAGCTGGCGGGCGGCGTGAGCGCTGGGGACGCGCTGGACCTGCGCGGGCCGAACCTGTCCGAGCTCCCGGCGTTGGTTTCCCGGTACGCGCGAGGTCCTTGACGTTCGTTGTGGGCGGGCCGGTTTCCGAGCCAGAAACTGTGGGGTAACGTCGGAGCGCATATGCTCGGGGGGTAGGCCCGGCCAAACGTCATGTCCAAGGAACCCATCATCGGGATCGACCTCGGCACCACGAACTCGTGCGCGGCCATCGTCGAGGGCGATCACCAGACGGTGAAGCTGATCCCCTACAAGGGCGGCGAGTACACCATCCCGTCCATCTTCGCGATCGACGACAAGGGGAACGAGCTCATCGGGTACGAGGCCAAGCGGCAGTGGCAGCTCAACCCGAGGAACACGGTCTACGGCGCGAAGCGGCTGGTGGGGCGGTCGTACAAGACGGACGTCGTGGACACCATGCGGAAGGTGGTGGCCTACAGCATCCGGGCGAGCCAGAAGGGCGACGTCCTCCTCGACGTGGGGAAGAAGGAGTTCTCGCTCCAGGAGATCAGCGCCCGCATCCTCAACAAGATCCGGGACGTCGCCTCCAACTACCTGCGGGTGCCGGTGAAGCGCGCGGTGGTGACGGTGCCCGCGTACTTCACGGACCGGCAGCGGCAGGCGGTGAAGGACGCCGGGAAGCTGATCGACCTGGAGGTGGTGCGGATCATCAACGAGCCCACCGCCGCCTCGCTGGCGTACGGCGTGGGCAAGGGGAAGAAGGAGACCGTCTGCGTCTACGACCTGGGCGGCGGCACGTTCGACGTGTCGATCATCGAGATCCGCGACCGGGTGTTCGAGGTGAAGTCGACCGGCGGCGACATCTTCCTGGGCGGGATCGACTTCGACAACGCGATGATCCACCACGTCCTCAAGGACTTCGCGGCGAAGACGGGGATCGACCTGTCCTCGGACCCGGTGGCGATGCAGCGGATCAAGGACCTGGCGGAGCGGACCAAGTGCGACCTGTCGTCGCGCGAGGAGGTCCCCTTCAACATCCCGTTCATCACCATGACGGCGCAGGGCCAGCCGCTGAACATCGAGATGAAGTTCACCCGGAAGATTCTGGAGCAGCTCACCGCGCACCTGGTGGACCGGACGCTGCAGATGGTGGCGAAGGTGCTGGTGGATTCGGGGCTGGCCACGTCGCAGATCGACGAGGTGATCCTGGTGGGTGGGCAGACGCGCATGCCCATCGTGCAGGACCGGCTGCAGAAGTTCTTCGGGAAGGCGCCGAACAAGAACGTCCACCCGGACGAGGCGGTGGCGATCGGGGCGGCGCTGTACGCGCACTCGCTGGAGGACGACACCAACCTGCGGATCCAGCTGCTGGACGTGATCCCGATGGCGATCGGCCTGGAGAAGGCGGGAGGGTCGTTCCACGTGGTGTTCCCGAGGAACGCGGCGATCCCGAACGCGAAGCAGATCCTGGCGACGACCAGCTTCGACAACCAGACGGAGCTGGCGATGCGGATCTACCAGGGCGACAACGACATGGTGGAGCGCAACGAGCTCCTGGGGAACTTCACCTTCTCGGGGATCCGGCCGGATCGGGCCGGGAAGGTACAGGTGGAGATCACGTTCGACGTGAACGTGGAGGGCATCCTCACCATGCGCGCGCGGGACCCGGATTCGGGCCGCGAGATGAAGACCACGGTGCGCGTCACGCAGTCGTGAGGCGGCTGGCGGCGGCGGCATTCGTGGTGGCGGTGGCGAGCTGCCAGCCGATCACATGCCATGGAACGACGTTCAAGGAAGAGCTGCCGTTTCCGCCGGTCAAGTACGAGATCGTCAGCCCGTGCGTGTACCGGTACTACGGCGAGCCGGACGAGCCGGGCTTCCCTCATCCCGAGATCGACGGGCTGGCATACCCTGCGTTCGAGGTGAGCACCCGGCAGCATCTCGTCACGTTCACGCACTGTGATCCGGATGCGGGGATGCGAGGCAAGATTGAATTCGTCTATGTCTACACGCATGGAGCGCCGCCGCCGTTCTGACCTGCTGGCGTTCTGCCTTCTCCTCGCGGCAGGGTGCGAGCACGGGACCAGCGATCCGCCCGCTCCTCTCGAGCACCCGGAGCCGACGGCATTGGCCGAGGATGTCCTCCGGCTCGAGTTGGAGGCCCAGGAGCTTCGTCCCCTCGCACGCGCACTGGCAGGCCGGTCATTCGGAGAAGACTCGGTTAATGCTCTCGAATCGCACCTGGCGGTGACCGCGTCATTGCTCCTGTCCGGCGAAGGCCGGCCCGAAGGCGATGCGCGGACCGCAGCCGAGATCGGCGTGAGCGCGGCCGGGCTCTATTACGACCTCCTCCGGGTCGACCTGGAGGCCACTGCCCGGGGCATGAGCGCCATTCCTCGCTCCAACTGCAACCGCGGTGTGCAAGAGACGGCGACGATCCGTAACGGGATGGCGAGCGACTGGCGCTGGCCTCTTACCCACCGCGCCGAGGCGGAGCAGGCGCTCGCCGCCGCCCAGCGGTACCGCGACAACGTGATGGAGGTGATGCCCCTCGCGAACGTGATGAAGGTGGGGGTGGCGGCGGCGAACGTGAACAGCCTGGAGATCTCGCTCGCCAAGCTGGCAGCGACCGGCCTCCCTGCTCTCGCGGCGCTGACCGAATGGCTCACGGTGGGAGGGTTCGAAGGGGCGAGCCTGGAATTGGCGGGAACGGGAGGCGGGCTCGCCATCCGCGCGGTGGTGGGGACGCAGGCGTTGGTGCTGAGCGACGCCGCGGTGATCGCGCTCGAGCAGGCGGGCGTGGTTGCGAGCAACGCGCTCCCGCTGCTGTACATGGCCCGCGGGCACCTGCACCACATCTGCACAGACAAGAACTTCGAGTCGGACGCGCGCGGTGGCCCGTGGTCGCCGAGGTTCAAGTTCTTTCTCGATGACGCCAGGCTGCACTTCGATTCACCCGAGAACCTGGTCGAAGTGGAGGGCCATCAGGGTCCGCATCCAGAGGCGTACCATCGAGCGGTGCTCAAAGAGCTTCGAGAACAGACCGCCGGAACCACGCCAGGCTCGGAGCCCTTCAGGGCTGGCGTCCTCCGCGCGCTTCGCACTCTTGCGGAGAGGATCAAGACACCGGGAAGCCAGCTCAATGGGCTCGTCACGGGGGCTGTCCGGTGAGCTATTTCGATCTATGGGACGACATGGAGATCCCGCGCCGGTGGGTACTAGGCGAGATCCCGGAAGTAGACCCCTGGCAGTTCTCGATCGGAAAGCCCGCGATGGTCGTTCCTCCCCAGACCTTCGAGGTGTTGCTACAAGGAATCGCACTCGACTACAGCACCAGCCCAACCGGGGTTCCGGTGGTCACCCCTCGCGCCGCGGATGTCCTCGAGAAAGTCTGTGGGCCACAGGTCCAACTGATCCAGGTCTCGGTCCAGGGCCACGAAGGCCCCTTCTTCATCGCAAACGCGATCCGGACCGCTGACTGTGTCGACGAGCAGCGTTCTCAGGGCGTGAGCCGCTGGACGGAAGCGGACGGCCGACCTGATCGGATCGGCGACTACCGCGCGATGGATAAGCTGGTGATCGACCCGAACCGGACCG
>Ga0134122_10001536_pt1 | contig 16715 bp, 16 predicted proteins | sample KB302_FD_96461 | JGI IMG/M metagenome (GOLD analysis project Ga0134122, IMG submission 96461) | Terrestrial soil microbial communities without Nitrogen fertilizer from Kellogg Biological Station, Michigan, USA - KB3-0-2 | ecosystem: Environmental > Terrestrial > Soil > Unclassified ... | reverse complement strand
GTCCTTCGCCTCCTTGCCGGCGCCCTCGACCCACCCGACGCTCGTGCTTTGAGGTCCGAGCCGCTGGACCATCCCCATGTCCTGCGAGCGGTGCATGCTGCGGCTGGCCATGGCGAGCTGGAAGATCGACTTGCCGGCCAGGGGATCGATGCCCCCGAGCGGCAGGACGATGCTCGGCGTCTCCGGGTCGAACCGTGTCGAGCGGTAGAGAGCCTGCGGCGTCCAGGGAAGGAGACCCTCGGCCGCGAGCTGCGGCAGGGCGCCGGCATCGCCGGCCAGGGGGAAGGCGGCGTAGGCGGTCACGCCGGCGGCCTGATGCTGGCCGTGATTGGGATGGGGAATGCCGGGGAAGACCGAGACCACCACCTGCGGCTTGAAGCGCCGGATCACCCGCGCGGCGTCCTCCACCAGCACGTCCTTCGGCCACAGGCGCAGGGTCTCGTCGAGCGAGCGGGTGTAGCCGAAGTCATAGGCGCGGGAGAAGAACTGCCGGCCGCCGTCCAGCGACCGCGCCGCCAGCAGCTCGCGGCTGCGCAGGAGCCCCAGCCCCACGCCCAGCTCCGGGCCGATCAGGTTCTGCCCGCCTTCGCCGCGGCTGAGCGAGAGGTAGGCGGCCTCACCGCCCAGGCCGCGCGAGACGAGGGCGATGAGCGAAGTGTCCTCGTCGTCCGGATGGGCGGCGATCACCAGCAGGCGCTTGTAGGTGGAGAGCTTGGCGAGCGCCCTGTCGACGGCCGCCACGCCGCCCGTCGCCGCCGGCTCCAGCGCCGACGGAGAGAGAGTCACCTGGGTTGCGACGGGCAGGGGCGCCAGAACCAGTACAAGCAGGAGGATCGAAAGCGGTTTTGAGAGACGGATCATTTCGCGGCTCCAGATCGGGGTCGGAGTCTAGCATCGGCCCTCACCTCCCCGGCCCTCCTCTCCGCCCCCTCCCTTCCCCCTCACCGGGAGAGGAGGGAGACTGGACGCCGATTCATAATGCTCCGTAGACATATCAGAAACGCACGAGAAGCAGCTCGAGCTTGGCGTCGTTGAGTTTCGAGCGGGGAGCCCCGGGATTCCCGCGCCCAGAAATGGCGAAAAAACCGATCGCGAGATCGATCATTCGAAGCGAAGGAGAAACGATCATGGAGCGCAGTCTTCGACGTACTTTTGTAGCGGCTTTCGCTCTGCTCGCGCTGGCCGCTTTCACCTCCGCCGCGAGCGCGGCGGTCTACATCCCCACCAAGACGGCCGACTCCGCGGACGGCGCCTGCGACGCCGACTGCTCGTTGCGCGAGGCCGTGCTGGCGGCCAACGCCCATGCCGGCGACGACGTCATCGTGCTGCACGCGGGGGTCTACGTGCTGACGATCGCGGGCAACGAGGATCTCGGCGCCGCCGGCGACCTCGACGTCCAGGGCGGTCTCGTCGTGCTCGGCAGCGGCGCGGCGAGCACGATCATCGACGGCGGCGGCATCGACCGCATCTTTCAGATCCCCGGCGGCGTCACGGCCGAGATCCGCGACGTGACGCTGCGCAACGGCCTGGCGCCGGGGGCCGGCGGCGCCGTCCAGAACAGCGGCGAGCTGACGATCGTGCGCAGCGTCCTCTCGGGCAACAAGAGCGTCGCCGGCACCGCCGGCGCCGGCTTCGGCGGCGCCATCCTCACGGATGGCACCGAGTCCTCGCTGACGGTGACCGGCAGCACGCTGGCGAGCAACACGGCGCAGGGCGGCGGCGGCGCGATCGCCATCGGCGGCGTGGCGAATCTCGACAACGTTACGATTACCGGCAACCAATCCACCGCAGACTTCGGCGGCGGCCTCTACGTGTTCACCGACGCGCGGGCGATCGTCAACAACTCCACCATCGCCGGCAACACCGCCGTTCAGGGCGGCGGCGTTCTCGCCGAGTTCTCGGCCTTCATCGGCTTCGCGCCGAAGATCATCAACTCGATCATCGCCGGCAACACCGCCTCCTCCAATCCGGACTGCTCGGGTGACGTCGATTCCGGCTACGACCTGATTGGCAATGGCACCGGCTGCCTGGGTCCCTCGGCGGCCAAGCACGACATCGTGGGAGCGCCGTCGATCGATGCGAAGCTAGGTCCCCTGGCCCAGAACGGCGGACCGACCCCGACTCGCGCTCTGCTCGCGGGCAGTCCGGCCATCGACGCCGGCAATCCGTCCGCGCCGGGCGCCGGCGGCGACGCCTGCGAGGCCACCGATCAGCGAGGCGCCGCGCGGCCGGGCGGCACGCGCTGCGACATCGGCGCCTTCGAGGTCACCACCGCTTGCGTGCCAGGAGGAAGCAGCCTCTGCCTGAACAACGGCCGCTTCAAGGTGACCGCCAACTGGCAGACAGCCTCCGCCACCGGTCCCGCGCAAGGCGTCACTCTGACCGGCGAGAGCGGCTACTTCTACTTCTTCGATCCCGGCAACGTGGAGCTCACGGTCAAGGTGCTGAACGCCTGCGTCGGCAACAGCCCCCGGTATTGGTTCTTCGCCAGCGGCCTGACCAACGTCCGCGTCGACATCACGGTCACCGACACCAGGAACGGCGCGGTCAAGACCTACACCAACCCGCTGAACCGGACGTTCCGCACCATCCTGGACACCGGCGCCTTCGCCACCTGTCCGTAGCCCCCTCTACCCCTCCTCCTTCTTCTTTCTTGCTTTTCTCCCTCCTCTCCCTTGGGGAGAGGAGGGCCGGGGTGGCGGGGGGCCCCGCCGGCAGGAAGCCGCTGAAGCTGAGGCAGCAGCAGGATCGGGTTTAGAATCCCTGCCGGATGATCGGCTACCTGCAAGGCAACCTGATCCGGGCCACCCCGGAGCGCCTGCTGCTCGACGTGCAGGGCGTGGGCTACGAGGTCCACGTCCCTCTCTCCACCTGGTACGAGATCGAACGGCGGCGCGACGAACGCATCCAACTGTTCATCCACACCCACATGCGGGAGGACGGCATCGCCCTCTTCGGCTTCTGGACGGAACGCGAGAAGCTGCTCTTCGAGCGGCTGATCGCCGTCTCCGGCATCGGCCCGCGCCTGGCGCGGGTGATCCTCTCGGGCATGCCTCCCGACGACCTTCTCGGCGCCATCGCCGCCGGCGACGTCGGCCGCCTCGCCACCATTCCCGGCGTGGGGAAGAAGACCGCCGAGCGGATGGTGCTGGAGCTCCAGGACAAGATGCGCGAGCTCGCCGCCGAGCTCCCTGGGAAGGCCGCCGCGCCGCCCGCCGACCAGGACGTCGTCTCCGCCCTGGTCAACCTCGGCTACAAGGCCAGCCAGGCCGAGCGCGCCGTCGCCGACACCCGCCGCGAGAAGCCGGACGCCGCCTTCCACGAGTTGCTGCGGGCGAGCCTGAATAGGTTGTCGCGGGCGTAAAAGGTCTTGGGTCTTGGGTCCTGGGATTTTCAAGACCCAAGACCTCAAGACCCAAGACCTTGCCTCAAGACCCAAGACCCGCCTTCATCTACAATGCCTCTATGCCCGCCGTGGACGACCGCATCCTCTCCGGCGCTCCCGATCCGGAGGACCTGGGAGTCGAGCCGGCGCTGCGCCCCCAGCGGCTCGAAGAGTACATCGGCCAGCGGAAGGTCATCGACAACCTGCGGGTCTTCATCCGCGCGGCGCGGGAGCGGCGGGAGAGCCTGGATCACGTGCTCCTCTTCGGTCCGCCGGGACTCGGCAAGACGACCCTCGCGCACATCATCTCCAGCGAGATGGGGGCGCCGTTGCGCACCACCGCCGGGCCGGTGCTCGAGCGGGCCGGCGATCTCGCGGCGATCCTCACCAACCTCGAAGCCGGCGAGGTTCTGTTCATCGACGAGATCCACCGCCTGGGACCCACGGTCGAGGAGATCCTCTATCCAGCGCTCGAGGACTTCCGGCTCGACCTCGTCATCGGCCAGGGACCGGCGGCGCGGACCGTGAAGATCGATCTCCCCCGCTTCACCCTGGTGGGTGCGACCACGCGGGCCGGTCTCATCAGCGCGCCCCTTCGGGCTCGCTTCGGCATCGTCCACCGGCTCGACTTCTACCGTCCGGAGGAGCTGACGGAGATCGTGCTGCGCTCCTCCCGGCTGCTCGGCGTGCCGATCGAACAGTCCGGGGCCGAGGAGATCGCCCGCCGCAGCCGGGGAACCCCGCGCGTGGCGAACCGGCTGCTGCGCCGGGTGCGCGACTTCGCCCAGGTGGAGCGAGCCAAGGCGGTGGACCTCGAAACTGCCCGCCGGGCCCTCACCCTCCTGGAGGTTGACGAGTTCGGCTTCGACGATCTCGACCGCAAGATCCTGAGCACGCTCATCGAGCACTACGACGGCGGCCCCGCCGGCATCAAAGCGCTGGCCGTGTCGGTCGGCGAGGATACGGGCACCATCGAGGACCTCTACGAGCCCTACCTCATCCAGGAGGGCTTCCTGCAGCGGACTCCCCGGGGCCGGGTGGCCACCCGCCGCGCCTATCAGCACCTCGGGCTCCGCCAGCCGCCCGGCACCACCGGCACCCTGTTCTGATCGGTTTCTGATCGTTCGCGATGCGCCGCGCCGCCCTGATCTACAACCCCAGGTCGGGGCGACAGCGGCATGCCCGCGTGCTGGACACCATCCTCGCCGCGCTGCGCCGGGGCGGCTTCGCGGTCGATGCCGTTCCCACCGCCTTCGCGGGCCAGGCTACCGCGCTGGCCGGCGAGCTGTCGCGGGATGCCGAGGTCGTCTTCGCCTTCGGCGGCGACGGCACGATGCGGGAGGTCGCCGCCGGGCTCCGCGGCGGCCCGGCGGTCCTGGGCGTGCTTCCCGGCGGCACGGCCAACCTGCTGGCGCGGGCGCTCGGCCTTCCCACGGACCCGGTCGTGGCCGCCGGCGTTCTCGGACGCCTGCCGGCTCGACCGCTCGACGTGGGGCTCGCCGGCGATCATCCGTTCCTGATGATGGTCTCGGCCGGCCTCGACGCCAACGTGCTCGTTGCCCTGGACACGCGGCTCAAGTGGCGGTTCGGCAAAGGGGCGTTCGTCTACCAGGGGCTCCGCGAGTGGTGGCGCTATCCCTATCCGGAGCTGGAGATCACCGCCGACGCCGCGCCGCTGACCGCCGCCTTCGCCGCCGTGTCGAACATCCCTTTCTATGGCGGCCCGTTCCGCCTGGCGCCCGGAGCCTTACCCGACGACGGCTGGCTCGATCTCGTCGTCTTCAAAGGGACCGGCCGCGCCGTGACCCTGTCGTTCGTCCTCGACCTCCTCCGCTCCGCTCATGTCCGCCGGCGCGACGTCGAGGTCCGCCGCGTTCGCGAAGTGGTCTTCGCAGGACCGGCCGGCGCTCCGGCGCAGGTGGACGGCGACGTCTGCCAGGCGCGGCTGCCGCTGGCAATCCGCCTCTCGCCGGAGCGGTTGCTGGTGCTGGCGCCGTGAGAGAATGAAGAATAGCGAATGAAGAATATGCCGCGTCCGCTCGACCCCGTCTTCACGCCGCGCTCGATCGCCGTCGTCGGAGCCTCGCGGCGCCGCGACTCCCTGGGATTCAGCCTGCTCCACAACCTGGTGGTCAACGAATTCAGCGGCGCCATCTTCCCGGTCAACCCGCAAGCGCGCGCCATCCACTCCCTCAAGTGCTACCCGACGGTGGCGGCCATCCCGGACGCGGTGGACCTCGCCGTCATCATGGTGCCCCGCGACAAGGTGCAGGGTGTGGTGGAGGAGTGCCTCGCCAAAGGAGTGGGCGGCCTCGTCGTCATCACCGCCGGCTTCTCCGAGACCGGCGAGGAGGGCGCCGACCGCGAGCGGCGGCTGCGCGAGGCCGTCCGCGCCGCCGGCGTGCGGATGATCGGCCCCAACTGCATGGGCGTGATCAACGCCGATCCCGAGGTGCGGCTGAACGCCACCTTCGCGCCCACGCCCGCCTGCTGGGGATCGATCGGCTTCGTCAGCCAGTCCGGAGCACTGGGGGTGGCGATCCTCAACGTCGCTCAGGACGTCGGCATCGGCCTCACCCAGTTCGTCTCCATGGGCAACAAGGCGGACGTCTCGGGCAACGACCTCCTTGAGCATTGGGAGGATGACCTGGAGACCAAGGTCATCGCCATGTACCTGGAGTCGTTCGGCAATCCGCGGCGGTTCACCGAGATCGCCAAGCGGGTGACGCGCAAGAAGCCGATCCTGGTGGTCAAGTCGGGGCGCACGGCCGAAGGGGCGCGGGCGGCCACCAGCCACACCGGCGCCATCGCCGGCACGGACGTCAGCGTCTCGGCGATCCTCGACCAATGCGGCGTGCTGCGCGCCAACACCATCGAAGAGCTGTTCGACGTGGCGCGGGCCCTCGCCCGCTGTCCGCTGCCCGGCGGCTTCCGCGTCGGCATCGTCACCAACGCCGGCGGGCCGGCCATCATGGCCACGGACGCCTGCGTCAACCTGGGGCTGCACATGGCCGAGCTCGCCGACGCCACGCGCGCGGAGCTGCGCTCCTTCCTGCCGCCCGAGGCGAGCGTCGCCAACCCGGTGGACATGATCGCCTCGGCCACCGCCGAGCACTACGCCCGCAGCGTCGCCGCCGTGCTCGACGACCCGCAGGTGGACATGGCGATGGCGATCAACGTCACGCCCATCGTCGGCAACCCCATCGACGTGATCGAGGCCATCGGCGCCGTGGCGCGCGAGCGGACCAAGCCGGTGCTCGCCGTGATGATGGCCACCGAAGAGTTCTACGACGCGGTGAAGACGGCCCGCGACCTGCCGCCCGTCTACCACTTCCCGGAGTCGGCGGCGCGGGTGATGTTCCTGCTGGCGCGCTACGCCGCCTGGCGCCGGCGTCCGGCCGACCTGCCCACCCCCGAGTTCGAGACCGACGACCGACAGGTGGCCGCGATCCTCGCCGGCGTCCCCGAGGGCTATCTCGATCCCGCCGCCGCCTTCCGCGTGCTGGACCTCTACGGCGTGCCGCTGGCCCGCTGGCGCCTGGCGCGGGATCCGGCCGAAGCTGCGGCCGCGGCGCGGGAGATCGGCTTCCCCGTCGTCCTCAAGGCGGTGGCCCCGAGCCTCGTCCACAAGAGCGAGGCGGGAGCGGTGCAGGTGGACCTGCGCGACGAGGCGGAGCTCGCTGAGGCCGCGGCGGAGATGGAGCGCCGGGTCGCCGCCGCCGGCCATCCGCTGGAAGCCTTCCTGGTGCAGGAGATGGCGCGCGGCGGCCACGAGGTGATCTTCGGCGTCACCACCGATCCGCGCTTCGGGCCGCTGCTCATGTTCGGGCTCGGCGGCAAGTACGTCGAGGTGTTCCAGGATGTCCGTTTCGCGGTGACGCCGCTCGACGCCGAGGAGGCGCGGGAGGTCGTCCGTGGCATCCGCGGCTTCAAGCTGCTCGAAGGGGTGCGCGGCGAGCCGGGCGCCGATCTGGACCTGCTGGCCGAGATCCTGCTGCGCCTCGCCCAGCTCGTCCAGCGCCACCCGCGCATCCGCGAGCTCGACGTCAATCCGTTCCTCGCCGCACCCGACCGCAAGCTTGCCCTGGCCCTGGACGCCCGCATCCGCGTCGGCGATGTCTGATCCGCCGCCGGATCGTGCGACAATCCGCCAAACCATCACGACAGAAAGGGGCTGCGATGCTCAAGAAGCTGATGCAGACGGACGACGATGCCGGCAGGCTGATCGTGCGGCTCGCCCTGGGAATCGTCTTCTTCCCTCACGGCGCTCAGAAGCTGCTGGGCTGGTTCGGCGGCGGGGGCTACGCAGCCACCATGGAAGGCATGACGAAGATGGGGCTGCCCGCGGCGGTGGTCTTCCTGGTGATCTTCTGTGAGTTCTTCGGCTCGCTCTCTCTGATCACCGGCTTTCTCGGACGGCTCGGCGCCCTCGGCATCTTATGTGTGATGGTTGGCGCCATCCTCACGGTGCACCTGCCCAACGGCTTCTTCATGAACTGGATGGGCAACCAGAAAGGCGAAGGGGTCGAGTACCACATCCTGGCGATCGGCATGGCGCTCGCCATCCTCATCAAGGGGAGCGGAGCTCTTTCGATCGACCGCTCGATGTCGGACAAGGGGGTGTACATCTCTCGTAGGTAGGAGCGAACATTCGATGGAGCGAAAGGAGTCCCGCGACATGCTGAAGCACCCGAGCGCGTTCCTTCCCGTGGCCATGTCTCTCGGTGCCCTCGCCACCGTGCTGATGTTCATCGCCTTGCACGGAACCGCTCCCCAGGCGGATGAGGGTGCGGCGGCCCACATCTGGCAGCTTCTCATGGCGGCCCAGGTGCCGATCGTATTGTTCTTCGCGGTCAAGTGGCTGCCGCGGTCACCGAGGCAGGCGGTGCCTGTCCTGGGCCTGCAAGCAGGCGCTGCACTGGCGGCGATGGCGCCTGTTTTCTTGCTCCACTGGTAGGGGCTTGGTGCGCAGACCCAGGAGGTCCTCTGGTTCCCCATACGGGCGTTACCAGCCGGTGGGGTATTATGGATGAATGCAACTAGCCACCGGCACCGTCATAGAAGGCAAGATCGTCGTTGAGGGGCTGTCCCTGCCCGAGGGGACGCTCGTTACCGTCCTGACGCGAGACAGCGAGCCCGCAGCGCGCTTATCACCGGAGGAGGAAGCCGAGCTTCTCGACGCACTTGATGAGGCCGACCGCGAGGAGGGCATCTCTGCAGAAGAGCTGTTCGAAAGGCTTCGCCGGCACGGTTGATCTTTGTCTCTCATCGTTCGAGTCAAGCCGCGCGCGCAGCGCCAGATCGAGAGAGCCGCTGAGTGGTGGGCTGATAACCGCTTGGCCTCCCCCGGCGCCATACGCTTGGATCTGGAGGCGGCGCTCTCCATCCTTGTCGAACATCCCGGGATCGGTACGAAGGTGCAGACGTCTCGGCCCGAGATGGTCCGAAGGTTGTATCTCTCCCGAGTGCATTACTTCGTGTACTACCGTGTAAAAGGGAAGTACTTGGAGGTCGTCGCATTCTGGCATGCCAGTCGCGAGACCGGTCCCTCTGTCTGAGCGGCGGTAGGCTGGCGCGCTCACCCCTGGCGCATGAAGTGCCACCGCAGGTCGCCCTCAAGCCGGCGGTAGACCTCCGGATGAATCTTGTGGGCGAAGCGGTGGAGGAGCGCGTTGATCGGCTCGCCGCGGGCTGCCGCTTCGAGGGCGTCGGCGGCGTCGCTGCCGGCCTTGCTGATGTAGGTCTGCCAGATCGCCTGGCGCACGGAGACGGAGCCCATCGAGACGTTGGGCATGCGCGCGACGCCCTTGCGCAGCAGCGCGAGCTTCTCCTTGAGGCTCCGCTCGTCGTCCATCGGCTCGCGCTGCCAGGGGGTGTAGGGCTTCGGCACCAGCACGTTGACGCCGAGGTGGATGTTGCCGATCACCCCGCTCTTCGCGGCCTCCTCCAGCAGGATTCCACGCGCCCGAGCCGCGAGGTCGAGGATGCCCTGCACGTCCGCCATCGTCTCGCCCGGCAGGCCGACGATGAAGTAGAGCTTGAGCTGGGTGAAGCCATGCCGGAAGATCAGCCGGACCTTCTGCAGCAGGAACTCGTTGCTGATGGGCTTGCCCATCTTCACCCGCAGCTCGTCGGTGCCCGTTTCGGGCGCCAGGGTGATCGAGCGGTCGCCCGAGGCGTGGAGCGCCGCGAGCACTCCCTCGGTGACGGCGGGGATGCGGATGGACGAGACCGACGTCCGGAAACCGAGCTGGTTGGCCTCGCGCAGGATGAGCTCGATGTCCGGATGGTCGCCCACGGCCGTGGCCACGAAGCCGAGCTGATTCGTCACCGGACGGGCCCGCTCCAGCGAGGCCAGGATGTACTCCGTCGGATGCCAGCGGAAGCGCCCCATGCCGAAGGTCGCCCAGCAGTAGCGGCACTTCTCCGGGCAGCCGCGCGACATCTCGATGAGAAACTTCTCCGAGAACTCGGTGTGCGGGGTGACGATGGCGGTGGTCGGCAGATGCCCCGGCGCCTTCATCTGCTCCTCGGTCAGCTCGAGCTTGTCGAGCTTGGGAAGCTCGTCCCCTCCCTCCTCCTCGGGGTGGTGGAAGGCAGGCACGTAGAAGCCGCGGTGCGCCGCCAGGCGCTCGATCACGGCTTCTCTCTCCGTCTCCTCCTCCAGCGCGCCGAGCAGGTTGGGCAGGACGTTCTCGGCCGCGCCGATGGCGAAAACGTCGACGAGCTCCGATATCGGCAGCGGATTGATCGAAGCGCAGGAGCCGCCCATGACGATCACCGGGTCCCAGGGCTGGCGGTCGCGGCGGCGCAGCGGGATGCGGGCGCGGTCGAGCATGCGCAGAAGGTTGACGTAATCCTCCTCGAAGGAGACGGAGAAGGCGACGCAGCGGAATTCGTCCAGCGGCCGCCGGCTCTCCACCGACACCGGCATGCCGAAGCCTTCGTCGAAGAAGCGCTCGCACGTCCAATCGGGCCGGCCGTGGACCAGCTCGTAGACCCGCTGGAAGCCGAGGCTCGACATGCCGACGTGGTAGGTGTTCGCGTACGCCAGCGCGAGGCGGTGCCGGCCGTGGGGGGAGAAGCGCGCAACCGGCCGTTCGGCGGCAAGGACCGGAGACCAGTCGTGGGCGGGGTTCTTCATCAGGAGATCTATTGTAACCGCCCCGCCGCCTTCACCGTGACCCGTACCTCTTTCTCCACCCGGAGGAGGAAGAAGCTCGGGTCTTTGAGGCCCCACTCCACGTACGGAATCACCAGGCTGCCAGTGGCGCTCACATGGTTGCCTTCGGCCTTCGCGACCACCGGCATGGCGATGAACCGGCGGTCGCCGTGAAAGTCGAGATAGCCATGGAGCTGCAGGTCGCTTTTGCCCGTGCGGTTGATGTTGCCGCTGACCCGCTGCACGTCGAAGACGATGTCCGGGAACCGCCGGCTCTCCAGGATCTTCTCGTGCATCTTGCGGTCGCGCCTGGAGTTGCCGGTGTTGGCGCTGGTGGTGTCCATGACGATCCAGCCGCTGGCGGCGCCGGTTTTGGTGTCGATCTTGATCGATCCGTGCTTGGCCTGCAGAGCGCCGGTGACGGAGTGGAGGGTGGCCCCGAACGTGAACGTGATGAAAGTGGCCTTGGGATCGAGCTCGAACGTCAAGCTCTCTGCGGCGAGGACCGAAGCGAGAGACCAGACGACTACGAACAGGGGGAGGGTCCTGCGGCGAAGCATCGGCTGTCTCCTCGGCGCCAGAGCGCCAGTTCCTACAACGTCTATGTCGCGACCAGACGCCAGGCCAGGCGGAGCGCCCCGTCCACGCCGAGGCGGCGCGGCGGCAAAGTGCGGGCGTGGATGCCCAGCAGGCGCGAGAACAGGGCCGGCTCCGCGGCCAGCGCCCGCACGGCGCGGGCGCGCAGCCGGGGCCGCCGTTCCAGGGCCAGCACCAGGGACGTCATGGTGTTGGGAAGCCGGTTGATGCGGCGGTGCGCGGCGGCATAGCGGCCGAGGTCTCCCGCCAGGACCGCCGCGATCAGGGCCGCCGACTCGTGCAGCGCCACGGCCAGCCCTTCGCCGGTGATGGCGTCGAGATACCCCGCGGCGTCCCCCACCAGCGCCAGGTTGCCGCGGACGACCCTCCGCGCGCGCTGATGGAGCGGCCCGGCGCCGCGGTCCCGCGAGGCGGCGGGAGCCGCGGCGACCCGCGCGCGCAGGGCCGGAATCCTCTCGAGAAGGTCGTCGAAGCCCGCCTTCGCTTCGCCCCACAGCATGGCGACGCCCACCTCGCCGCCGCTTACAGGAGTGACGTAGGCCTCGCACGCCGGCCCCCAGTAGACCTCGACGAAGTCGCTCCAGGGCGCCATCGCGAAGTGCCGCCGCACGCCGAACCGCCGGACCGGACCCTCGCGCGCCGCGAGGCCCGCCCATTGGCGGACGCGCGAGCGCAGGCCGTCGGCGCCCGCGATCCAGCGCGCCCCGAAGATGCCCTGGCCGGTCTCCACCCCTGCCGGCCCGAGCCCCTCCGCCTTGACGCCCCAGCGGAGATCGACCTCCGCCTCTTCGGCCCGGCGCACCAGCGCCGCGTGCAGCTCCGTCCGCCGTACTCCCAGGCCGCCGCCGTGCGGGAAGACCCCCTCGGCCACCACCTCGCCGTCGAAGTAGCGGATGCCGCGGAAGGGGAGCCCGCGCGGCTCGACGCCGATCTCGCGCAGCCGCGCCACGGCGTCGGGCATCAATCCCTCGCCACAGGCCTTGTCGATGGGCGGATGGGAACGATCGATGACGACGGTGCGGAGCCCCGCGAGCCGCGCCCGGATGGCGGTGGCGAGCCCGGCCGGGCCGCCGCCCACGACGAGCAGGTCGGTCCCGCCGGAGGTCATTCCGCGTCCTCGTGCAGCCGGGTGTATTCCTGGCCGGACCCCGCCGTTACTGCCGCGAGCCGCGGCGCCGGCTGCGGCGGCACCAGCTCGCCGGCGAGATACAGGCGCAGGGCCTCGCCGCGGCGGAGCTTGCCGGAGGTGGTGAGAGGGAGCGCGCCGGGAGCCAGCACCACCACTCGGTCGACGGCGAGGCCGGTGGCGCCGAGCACCGCCTCTCGGCAGGCTTCCGGCAGGGCCTCCAGCTCCGCCGCGGTGGCCTCCCGCGAGGCTTCGACGAAGAGGGCCAGCACCTCTCCGGGGGCGTCCTCCGGCAGCCAGCCCGCCGCCACCGCACAGCCGGAACGCACGCCGGGCACACCCTCGACCGACCGTTCGATCTCCTCGGGCGCGTAATTGCGGCCGCGCAGGATGATGGCGTCCTTGGCGCGTCCGGTGAGATAGAGCTCGCCTTCGTGCAGGAAGCCGAGGTCTCCGGTGTCCAGCCAGCCGTCGTGCAGGGCACGGGCGGTGGCCTCGGGATCGCCGAGGTAGCCTTCCATCAACGAGGGTCCCTCGATCCAGACCCTTCCTACCCTGGCCGCGCGCAGATCCCGCCCGGCCTCGTCGACGATCCGCACCCGGAATCCCGGCACCGGCCGTCCCACCGAGACGATCTCGCGACCCTGCCGAGCCTCGCGGGCCAGGCCCTCTCGGGAGAGATCGTCGCGATCGAAGCTCCGGCTGCGGAACGGCCGGTCGAGAGCCGAGAAGGTCACGGCGAGACCCGCTTCCGAGAGTCCGTAGACGGGGGTGAGCGCCTCCGGCCGGAATCCCCAGCGCGCGAAGCGATCGCAGAAGGCGCGCAGCACCGAGGGAGCCACCGACTCGGCGCCGTTGAGCGCCGTCCGCCAGCCGGAGAGATCCACGCCTTCCATCTCGGCATCGGCGATGCGGGTGACGCAGAGGTCGTAGGCGAAGTTGGGAGCCGCCGAGACGGTCGCCCGATACCGGGAGAGCGCTCGCAGCCACACCGCCGGCCGCGCCGCGAACACCTCCGGTCCGATCAGCGTCAGCGTCGCGTCGCGCGAGAGGGCGGGGAAGACGCAGCCGATCAACCCCATGTCGTGGTAGAGCGGCAGCCAGGAGACGCAACTGTGGCGCCGCTCCCCGGTGTCCGGCCAGAAGCCGTTGAGGATCTCCACCTGCGCCGCCACGGCCCGGTGGCTCAGGGCGACCGGTTTCGGATCCACCGTCGTGCCGGAAGAGAACTGGATCAGGGCGAGCTCGGCCGGCTCGATCCGCACCGGCGCGGCCGCCGCCTGCGGCAGGTCGGCGAGCGCGCGGCAGCCGAGGTCCGGCCGCGCCACCGCCTCGCCGAGGGCGCGCCGCAGCCGGGAGTCCGCCAGCACCAGGCGGGCGCCAGCACGCTCCAGCATGCACGCCGTGCACCGGCGGTATTCGCCCATCCGGCCCAGGCGCACCGGTGGATAGAGAGGCACCGGCACTGCGCCGGCGAGCTGAGCGCCGAAAAACGCCGCGAAGAACTCGATGCCGGTAGGGAAGAGCAGGGCGACCCGGTCGCCGCGCTCGATGCCGGCGGCGCGCAGACCTCGGGCCACGGCGAGCGCCCGCTCGCGGACCTCTCCCCAGCCGAACCAGGTCTCCCGCTCGTGCCGGTCGAGAAATCGAAGCCCGCCCTCGGGATGGCGGCCCGCCCGTTCGAGCCAGTCCTGAATCGTCTCACCCACCCAGCTTCCTCCGAATGACGGATACGAGGTCGCCCACGGTCGCGATGGCGCCTTCATCCAGTTCGTCCAGGAACACGCGAAAATGGTTCTCCACCTCCGCCGCGAGGGTCAGCAGCCGGACCGAGTCGAGGCGCAGATCTTCGATCAGACGCATTTCCGGTGCCAGCTTCCCCTCCCACGCGAGGTGGAGGCGCGCCACCTCCTGAATGCCGGCGAGGATGGCCTCGTCGCTCATCGTCCGCCCGGGAGCAACCGCGGCCGGCCGGAGAAGGCGGCGCCGTAGTCGGAGAAGCGCGTGAGGGCCGCCTCCTCGGCGCGGATGCGCACCCTGAGGAGCACGGCGTTCAGGGCGCTGAAGAGGATCGCCGTGAGCCACGCCGTGTGCACCAGCGGCAGGGCGAGCATCTCCACGATCACGGCGAGGTAGTTGGGATGGCGGAGAAACCGGTACGGTCCGCCGGTGACGGGCGGCACCCCCCGCAGGCAGACGATGCGGGTCGTCCAGCGGCCGTCCAGGGTGGCGATGACCCAGTACCGCAGGGCGGCCGCCAGGAGGACCAGAAAGAGCATCGGAATTCCAAGCATCGGTACGAACGGCCGATTGAGCAGCCAGACCTCCAGCGGGCAGGCCACGAGAAAGGCGACGTGCAGGAGCACCATCCAGCGGTAGTGCTCCGGCGCCGCCTCGACGCCGCCGCGGGCGAGGAGAGCGCGGAAGTTCCGGCCCGCGATCCGCAGCTCGACGAGGCGTCCGGCGGCCACCAAGCCGATGAGGATGGTATAGAGGACACGGGTATCGAAGCCGAAGAGCGTTCGCATGCGCGCGGTTGGCTACTTCGGAGAATCCCTGAACGGATTCACGACTTCGAGGCCCTCGAGGCGCCGGCCTTCCTGGAGATCCTCGCTGTAAATCACCCGGCAGCCGGCGTTCAAGGCGGCGCGGATCACGAGCGCGTCCCAGATGGAGAACCCGTGCAGGCGGTGGAGGTCGATGGCGGTCAAGAGGTCTTGGACTCCAAGGATCACCACATCGAGCCGGCCGAGAAGCTCTACCCGCCGCCGCGCGCTTTCCGCCGAGATGCCGAGCTTTCTCGTGGCGACCGCGAAGTACTCCTGGAGGACCTGAAGCGACAGGACTCCCGTCTTGGTGCGCATCACGTCCTGGATCAGCTTTCGCGCCTGATACCGCTTCGGGCCGGCGCTGCGGTCATCGGCGTAGACGAGGACGTTGGTGTCAACGAAGCACCGGCCGGTCATGGACCTCCTCCCGGTTCCATGTCCATCCGCCCGAATCGCCCTCCTCTTCATTCCAGAGGCGCTCCAGCTCGGTCAAAGCCTGGCCAGGATCGCCCGCGGTCAATGCCTCCAGATAGTCCCGGATCATCTGGTTCAGGGACGTTCCTTGCTGTTGAGCGAGTTGCCGCGCTCGATTGACCGTCTGTTCGTCGATAGAGAGGGTCACGTTCATGTCACACAGAATACGTGCGCGCAGTCTGCACAGTCAAGCCGCTCCAAGCCGCGCCCTGGGCATGTCGGCAGTGACGCATAGACCCCGTTCGCGCTAGACTTCCCCGTCGCGCTCGGGCGCCTCGCAGCGAATCCCTATGAACGGAATCCCGGTATCCGACGAGCCCTCTTTGCCCATCTCCGTGAAGCTGGCTGACTTCTGGGAGATGACCAAGCCGGGCATCACCCTCATGGTGGTGCTCACGGCCGGCTTGGGCTACCTGCTGGCGGCGCAGGACCGCTTCGATTTCCTGCTGCTGGTGCATACGCTGCTCGGCACCGGCCTTATCTCGGCCGGCGCCTCGGTGCTGAACCAGGTCCTGGAGCGGGACACGGACGCCCTGATGCACCGCACCGCCGGCCGGCCGCTGCCGGCGGGCCGGATGGACCCCGACGTCGCGCTGTCGTTCGGCGTGCCCCTGGCGGTCCTGGGCCTGCTCGAGCTGGCTCTGGCGGTGAACCTGCTGACCGCCCTGCTCGGCGCCGCGGCGCTCGCCGGCTACGTCTTCGTCTACACGCCGCTCAAGCGGGTGAGCTCGCTCGCCACCGTGATCGGCGCGGTGCCGGGCGCCATCCCGCCGATGATGGGCTGGAGCGCCGTGCGCAACGACCTGGACGCCGCCGCCTGGGTGCTCTTCGGCATCCTCTTCTTCTGGCAGCTTCCGCACTTCCTGGCCATCGCCTGGCTGTGCCGCGAGGACTACGCCCGCGGCGGCTTCCCGATGCTGCCCGTGCTCGATCCGGAAGGCTTCCGCACCGGCCGCCAAGCGGTCCTCTATAGCGCCGCCCTGGTGCCGATCTCGCTGCTGCCGTCGCTGCTCGGCCTGATGGGCACCGTCTACTTCTTCGGCGCCTTCGCCTTCGGCCTGACCTATCTGGGGTTCGCCTTCGCCTTTGCCGAGGCGCGCTCGAATCCCGGAGCGCGCCGGCTGATGCTGGCCTCGCTCGTGTACTTCCCGGCTCTGCTCCTCGTCATGCTGCTGGACCGGGTGGTCTCCTAGACGGCGTGGCGCTTCCGGTACGCCGCGGCGTTCTCTGGGGGCTGCTGGTCGTCTGCCTCCTCGGGGTGGTCGCTGCGGCGCTGGTGCGGCTGCGGCGTCCCGAGCCGCCGCCCGTGCTCGGCGAGGTGCCGGATTTCACGCTCATCAACCGCGACGGCCGCACCATCCGCCGCGCGGACCTGGCCGGGTCGGCCTGGATCGCCGACTTCATCTTCACCCGCTGCCCCGC
>Ga0134122_10001533_pt1 | contig 16721 bp, 13 predicted proteins | sample KB302_FD_96461 | JGI IMG/M metagenome (GOLD analysis project Ga0134122, IMG submission 96461) | Terrestrial soil microbial communities without Nitrogen fertilizer from Kellogg Biological Station, Michigan, USA - KB3-0-2 | ecosystem: Environmental > Terrestrial > Soil > Unclassified ... | reverse complement strand
CGTCACCCGAATACACGACGCCGCCCAGGCTCTCCAGGTTCGCCAGCATCCGCTTCGGATACACCACCAAGCGCTGCATCATCCCAGCCAACCGCATCAGCGCGAAATCCAGCGCAAGGGTCGCATCTGGCGCAATCACCCGCTCCACCGAGGAGTGGGAGATGTCCCGCTCGTGCCAGAGCGCCACGTCCTCCATGGCGCTCACCGCGTAGCCGCGCAGCAGGCGCGCCAGCCCGGCCAGGTTCTCGGAGAGGATGGGGTTGCGCTTGTGCGGCATCGCGGAGGAGCCCTTCTGCCCTTGCGTGAACGGCTCCTCCGCCTCGCGCACCTCGGTGCGCTGGAGGTGGCGGATCTCCACCGCGAACTTCTCGATGGAGGCGCCGCAGAGGGCCACCGCGTTGAAGTACTCCGCGTGCCGGTCGCGCTGGACGATCTGGTTGGACGCGGGGGCGGGCTTCAAACCCAGCGACGCGCACGCGTGCTCCTCCACCGCGGGCGGCAGGTGGGCGAACGTCCCCACCGCGCCCGAGATCTTCCCGACCGACACCACTTCGACCGCGCGCTCCAGGCGCTGCGCGTGGCGGCGCAGCTCGTCGTACCAGATGGCCAGCTTGTGGCCGAAGGTGATGGGTTCGGCGTGGATGCCGTGGCTGCGGCCGATCATCGGCGTCCGCCGGTGCTCCAGCGCGCGCCGCTTCGCCGCGTCCATGGCGCCCGCCACCCCCGAGAGGATTCGCTTCCCCGCGTCCCGCAGCGTCATCCCCAGCGCGGTGTCCAGCACGTCCGAAGACGTCATCCCCAGGTGGAGCCAGCGCGCCTGAGCGCCGATGCGCTGCTCCATGAAGGTGAGGAAGGCGATGACGTCGTGCTTGGTGGTCTTCTCGATCTCGTCGATCCGCGCCACGTCCCCGGCGGTGAAGTCGCCGGCCCGTTCGCGGCACTCCTTCAGCGCGTCGGCCGGCGCGATCCCCGCCTTCACCATCCCCTCCAGCGCCGCCAGCTCCACGTCGCGCCAGCGGCGCAGCCTGGCCTCCGCCGACCACAGGGCGGCCATCTCCGGTCTGCTGTAGCGGTCGATCACGCCCCGCCGTCTAGCACTATTCGAAGACCTTCACCGGGTAGCCCTTCCGGGCGGCGTAGCGGAAGAGCTCCAGCGATCCGTCGCAGCTTCCGGTCAACCGCTGGGCGGATCCGAGGCTGACGGACAGCTCCAGCACCTCCGGCTGCGCCACCGGCATCGTCCCCGGATCGACGTGCTCCTGGAGGATGCGCGCCGCCACCCGCCCGGCCTGCGCGCCCAGCGCGGTGGCGTTGGCGGAGAGCGAGAGCGTGGCGCCCTCCTTCACCTGGCTGGCGGAGATGGCCAGCAGCGGCAGCTTCTCCGACTCGCAGAAGGCGATCAGCCGCCGCACCACCTGCGCGGTGGCCACCGTCTTGTCCGCGAGCATCAGCATCGCGTCCACCCGCCCGTGCGCGGTGGAGATGGCCTTCTCCGCCCGGGCGCCCTCGGCCTCCACCGGAACCATGGACAACCCCAGCTTCTCGCCCGCCGCCCGCGCCTCCGCCGCCACCTTGGCGGACAGCCGCGGGTCGAACAGCAGGCCCACCCGCTTCACGTTGGGGAAGGCGCCCTTGAGCGCGTCCAATTGGGTGGCGAAGTCGGTGGTGAGCGCGATGCCGGTGACGTTGGGCGCCTCCAGGCCGTAGCGCTGGTAGTACGGCACCATGGTGAAGATCACCGGCACGTCCGGCACCACCTTGCGCACCGTCGCGGCGGCGGTGGGGCCGATGGCCAGCACCAGCTTCGGGCGGGAGGTGGCGATGGGCTGCAGCGCGCGGAGGATGGCGCGCGGATCCGTCTCCGGCTTCTCGTCGAGGTCGATCTCCTCCACCTTCGCGCGCAGCTCGGAGGAGAATCCGGCCAGCACCTGCGCGTAGGCGGCCCGGTCGGCGGACTTCACCACCGTCACCCGCGGGAGCTCCGCCGCGCCTGACTGGGCGGCGGCCATCCCCCAGATCAGAGCGGCGAGGCGCAGCACCGGAAGCCGACCTCGGGGGCCTTGGCGGACGTGGCGCCGCTCCTGCGCGCCGAGCACCGCGCCGCGTAATCCGGCCGGTCGAACGACCCGCCCTTCTGCGTCCGGTCCGCGTGCCCGGCGAACGGGGTGTCCGTCCACTCCGCCACGTTCCCGGACAGGTCCTTCACCCCATAGCCGGAGTCGCAGAGCGGGAACATCCCCGCCCCGGAGATCTCCCGGTCGTCGCCGCCCTTCTTCTCGGTGTTGCAGGCGTTGGGGTCGAACGCGTCGCCGTACGGGAAGCGCAGGCTCTGGGGGCCCTTGCACGCCTTCTCCCACTCCTGTTCCTGGCACAGCCGCTTCCCCTTCTTCTCGCACTGCTTCTTGGCGTCGCCCCAGCTGACGTTCACCATGGGCTGTTCGCCCTTGCGGTTCGGGTACTCGTACTCGTCGACGCAGAAGGCGTCCACGTCCACCGCGCCCAACGCCCGCTCGTCGAACCCCATCATCGGGTCGTCCTTGGCGGTGCCCATCTTGAACGGGCCCTTGACGATGCCCACCATCCCATCCGGGCACTTGAGCGCCGGCGCCGGCGCCGCGGCCGCCGCCGCAGCAGCCGCCGCCGCCGCGGCCTCCGCCTTCTCGGGAGTCCCCTGCGACTGGGGCGGGGGCTCGGCCGGGCGGCGCCGCATCCCGGACAGCACCAGGTAGCCGCCCAGGCTGCCCAGCACCACGCCGCCGGCGACCAGCAGCACCAGCCAGAGCATGGCGTTGCTGCGCGGGGCTTCGGGCGCGCGCGGGGCCACCGCGCCGAACAGCGGCCGCGGGTTGAGCACCTCGTCCAGTTGGGACTCGTCCATCGCCATGGTGGACGCGTTGTCGCTCCCCACCCGGTACAGGGGCCCGGCCTGCGGGTCGTCCACCGTCTGGAGTCCGTCCGTGGGCGTGAACCCGTCGGTGGGCGTGACGGACACCGGCGTGGAGGAGTTGGGCGGCGGGCGCCACGGAGGCGCCTCGTCGATGGGGAGGGTGCTGCGGCCTTCCCCCGCGATGTTCCCGCGCGCGTCGATGCGCGGCGTGGGCGAGGAGCCCGGGTCGTCCGGGCCCTGCGTCGCGGGCAGCCCGGCGCGCAGGCGCTGCGCCAGCTCGCGCGGGGGCGGGAGCGCCGGCAGCATGGAGGCGTCGAACGGCTGCGTCTGGTCGGAGAGGAGGCCGGAGATCTCCGGCGGCAGCATGGAGACGTCGAACGGCTGCGTCTCGTCCAGGCTGTGGTCGGTGGGCGAGCGGACCAGCCCGCCGTTGGGCCTGGGGTGCGACGGCGCGTCCGGCGGCAGCGTGGGCCCGTCGGTGGACGCGTAGTTCATCGCCGCGGCGCCGCCGATGACCGCGTTGCCGCTGCGCACCGCCTTGGAGTAGCCGCCCGCGGAGGAGGTGCCGTTGGAGTGCAGCGGCGCGGGCGGCGGCGGGGGCGGGATGAAGCGCTCCGGCACCGGCGGCGGCTCCTCCTGCAGTTTGGACAGGCCCTGGCGCGCCGGCACCTCCGGGGGAGGGAGGCCCTTCTGCGCGCGGGCCGGCATCCGCTTGATGATCGCCGACAGCTCGTTGATCAGCTCCGCCGGGGTCTGGAAGCGGTCGCCCGGGGTCTCCGCCAGCGCCTTGCGGTACAGGGCGTCCACCGCCGCCGGGAGGTCCGGGCGCATCCGCTGCAGCTCCGGGATGCCGGAGCCGTCCGGCGTCAGGTACACCAGCATCTCGCCCAGGATGACGCCCAGCGCGTAGGTGTCGGACCGGGCGTCGATGGGCGCGCCGCCCCGGTGCCACTCCGGCGCCAGGTAGCGGTCGCCCTTGCGGCCCTTGAGCGCGGCCACGAACGGCGCCCGCGGGAGCGCCACGCCCATCCCGAAGTCGGTCACCTTGAGCAGGTCCGGCAGGACGATCACGTTCTCCGGCTTGAGGTCCGAGTGCGGGCCCAGCCGGTGCGACGCCTGCAGCGCGATGGCGATCTGGGTGAGGATGGGCTCCACCTCGTGGAGCGTGAACACCTGGTTCTTGGCGACCCGGTGCTCGAGGATCTTCCGGAGGGTGAGCCCCTCCAGGAACTGCGAGGTGTAGAACGGCGCGTCGTCCGACAGCCCGTCCTCGTTCACCCGCGCCAGGTTCTGGTGGGAGAGGCGGCGGCCGGTGCGGATGACGCGGGAGAAGTGCTCGCGCTCCTCGTCGGTCTGGATCAGCCGCTTGCTGATGACCTTGAGCGCCACCTCCAGGTCCAGCTCCCGGTCGTGGGCGCGGAAGACGAAGCCCAGCGGGCCGGCGCCGCGCACGTCCTTGACCTCGTACCGCTCCGCCAGGATGTCGCCGCTCTTGTAGGGCGCGCCCTCGACGGTGGTGGCCACCACCCGGCGCCGCGAGAACGTGGAGGGGCCGTGGCGGGCGGAATCGCCGAGCCGATGCCCGCAGCTCTTACACACCTCCGCGTCGTCGGGGACGAAGCTCCCGCACCGATAACAAAGCACTCGTGGGTCCCTTACCCTTGGGCGGGCCAGCTTATCCCGAGGGGGCTATGGGAGAAATCGGCGGCCCTCCAGCGGCGGTCACGAGGCCCGCCTGCCCTACCGGCCGGTCGACCCGAAGCCCCCCGCGCCCCGCGAGGTGCTGGAAAGCTCTGGAACTTCTGAGAGGACGGCCTGGGTCACCTGGGCGACGACCAGCTGAGCGATGCGGTCCCCGCGCCGGACGGTGAACGGCTGCGGGGAGAAGCTCATCAGGATGACCTGCAGCTCGCCCCGGTAGTCGGCGTCCAGCGTGCCGGGGGAGTTCAGGCACATCACCGCGTGCTTGAGCGCCAGCCCGGAGCGCGACCGCACCTGCCCCTCGTAGCCCGGCGGCAGCTCGAACGACAGGCCGGTGGGGATGGCGCGCGGCTGGAACGGCTGCAGCACCTGGTCCTCCGCCACGTCCGCCAGCAGGTCCAGGCCCGCCGCCTGCTCGCTCTGGTACCGCGGCAGGGGGAGCGGCGGGAGGCTTTCGCGGCCCTCGGAGACGCGCTTGACCTTCACGGTGACCGTCACGGGGTCCGGGGTTCTAGCGCACCGGCGGGGCGGAGGGAGCCTGGACGTGCTCCAGCACCTGCGCCAGCAGCGCGTCCCACTCGAACGGCTTCTGGAGGGCGAAGGCGAAGCCGCGGCGCCGGGCCTCGCCGGGGTCGAGGGTGGCGCCGGTGACGATGCCCACCGGCGCGGGCTGCGCGGCGTCGAGGAGCCGCTGCAGCTCCTGCCAGGGCGCCTGCTGCCCGCCGAGCTGGAAGTCGGTGAGGACCAGGTTGAAGCGCGCCTCGGACAGGGCCTGGAGCGCCGCCGGCACGGAGTCCGTGGTGACGGCCTCGAACCCGTCCGCCTCCAGAAGCTCCACCATCACTTCCAGAAGGTCCGGCTCGTTCTCGACCAGGAGCAGCTTCGCCCCGCGCCCTTCGCTACCCATATGGAGCGCACCTTGGCCCGGGGGGCGACCGGCCGTCGAGTGCCAATGCTCTGGATCGTTCAGCGAAGCGCTTCACTCGCGAGCCGCGCCGGCCGCGAAGGCGGCGGGCTGGGCCGTCCGTCCGCGCCGCCGCGGGCGATTTCAGAGGAGGAACCGGGGTGGAGGGGCCGGAAGCGCAGCGGGTCAATTGGCGTGTCGGCCAATGCCAGCTGGTAGTGCAGATGCGGGCCGGTGCTGCGCCCGGTGCTGCCACTCCTGGCGATCACCATCCCCCGCTCCACGCGCGCGCCCGGCGCCAGCAGCAGCTCCGAGGCGTGGCAGTAGGCGGTGGTCACGCCGCGGCCGTGGTCGATGACGAGCACCTTGCCGTTCACCGCGTCCTCGCTCGCGCGCCGCACCGTCCCCGCCGCCGCCGCGTGCACCGGCGTCCCCATGGGCACCGAGATGTCGATGCCGGTGTGCATCTTCTGGACGCCGAGGATGGGGTGGTCCCGCATCCCGAAGCCGGAGGTGATGGGCGCGCTCTCGGACACCGGCCAGGAGAGCCCGTAGGCGGTGGCGAGCGTGAGGCCGTTGGCGGCGCGCAGCGCGCGGTCCTCGAACTCCGGCGGGAGCTGCCGGACCAGGAGGCCCAGCTCCGCCGCGCCGCCCTCCGCGTGCGCTCGGTCCTTCGCGTAGCGGGCCGGTTCGTAGCCGCACATCACCGCCAGCATCGCCGCGTCCTCCGAGCCCAGGTCGGCCTTGGCCGCCTTGAGCACCTTCGCCAGCTCCAGCGGACCCTTGTCCGGGTCGTCCAGCCGGGACCCGTCCATGCCGTAGTGGATGGCCAGGTCGCGGGCGGGCGCGCGCTCCGCGACGGGCAGCTGCGTCCAGGCGGTGTACGCGCCGTAGCCCAGCGCCGCGCCCTCGGGGACCGCGCCGTGCAGCTGCGCCAGCTGCGGCGGGAGCTGGAGCGGCGTGGTGGGCATGAACAGGTCGTCCCCGCCGCCCTCGTAGTAGCTGAGCAGCGGCCGGGCGGAGGACTTCACGTCCAGCGCCCACGCGCCGAAGCGCCGCGCCAGCGCGCCCGCCGGCGTGTGGTAGGCGGCCACCCAGAGGCACAGGACCGCCACCAGGAAGTCGAGGAGGCCGCGGCCGTGTTTCTTGAACATGGCGGCGCCCTCAGCGGAAGAACGACAGCAGCGGCGTGGCGCCGGCGAGCGCGGCGAACGCCAGAGGGATGACCACCGCGGTGCCCGGCAGCCCGCGCCACAGCGCCTCGGCCCGGCTGGGCGAGCCGTCGTCGGACATGGTGTCCGCGTCCTGCAGCGTGCGCAGCACCGCGCGCCAGCCCAGCGCGTAGAGCACCGCCGCCATCGACACCAGCGCGGAGACCCGGCCCAAGAAGCCCGCCGGCCCGTCGCCCAGGAAGCCGCGGGTGGGCAGGTAGACGGCGCCCTGGACCATCCGCGCCACCGCGCACCCGCCGGCCAGCGAGATCAGCGCCACCGCCAGCGGGCGGAAGACGCGCATCGTGGTCGGGCGGGCCTTGAGGCGGCGGAGGAGCTGGCGGAAGCCGCCGGTGCCGGTGACGCTGGTCTCGAAGACCACCGGCTTGCGCGCGTCGCGCTCGCGGTAGCCCAGCGCCGGCCAGCAGAGGATGACGTCCGCCGCCAGCTCCCAGGCGAGCGCCACCGACCGCGCGATCTTCACCCGCTGCTCGATCCCCACCAGGTCCACCCAGGACGCGGTGGCCTGGAAGCGGCCGGCGAGGGAGTCGAACAGCGCGTCCGCGTGGTCCACCAGCCACAGGATCCGGTCGTCCACCACGTCCGCCGCCGCGTGCACCCCGACGGCGATCAGCGCCACCAGCCCGAGGGGCATGAAGACCCATCGGAACCCCGACAGCTTGCGCGAGACCTCGGTGACGAGGCCCTCGAACTGGCGCTGGGCGGGGCTGGGCGGAGCACTGCGGGGCATGGGCGGAGAGGTGAACGTGTGACGACCGGCGGAGATCTTTCTTGCAACGGCCCCGCCAAGGGAAGTCAGGACCCGCGCGGGAAGGCGAAACCGCCGGGATGGATGGTCCTGTAGGTCACCGCGACCGAAGGTGTGCAGATGGGCATGTTGGGCGGGGGGAGGCGGGGGTGGAACGGATGGTCCGGGTGACGCGGATCGCCGGGCTGAACCGAAGTGCAGGGCATGGGGTCGGCGGCGAGGGACTCCACCACCACCGCCCAGGCCAGGACATTCGCGATCATCGGACGCTCCTTGGTGGCCGGGTATTGCCCAGAACGGCTCCTTCCCGCCATGCTAGCGGCGTGACCGGGGCACGGCGTGTCCTCGCCTTCGACCAAGACGAGGAGTTCCTCGGCGCCGCGAGCCGGTGGCTCGCCGGGGCCGGCTTCCAATTCCGAGCGGTGCGCGACCCGGCCCAGGTGTCGGGCCAGGTGGCTGACTTCAAGCCGGACCTGATCCTCCTGGACCGCGCGGCGCCGGGGACGGCGTTCGCCCACGTGGTGGAGGCGCTCCGCGACTCGGCCATCCCCAAGGTGTTCGTGCTGGCGGACCGCGGCGAGCGCGAGCTGATCCGCGCCGTGCAGGCGGGCGCGGTGGAGGTGATGCTGCGCCCGTTCGGCGAGCAGCACGCCGCCCGCCTGGGGCCGCTGCTGGACGAGCTGGCCCGCCGCCCGAAGGACGAGAAGGCCAGCCGCGAGGAGCAGATCGCGCGCAACTTCATGGAGGTCGCCCGCCGGAACCAGCTGCGCGGCTCGCTGGTGGTGAACCGGACGACGCCGTTCGAGGGCCGGGTGGTGCTCAAGGACGGCGCGCTGGTCCGCGCCTCCTATGGGCCGCTGACGGGGATGGACGCGGTGCGGGAGATCCTCCAGTTGGAGGACGGCAACTACGAGCTGGACTCGTCGCTCAACCTCCCCGTCCCCAAGGTCGCCCAGAACGCCACCACGCTGGACGGGCAGTCGCTGTCGCTGGGCGTGGGCGACACGGCCGACATCCGCCCGCGGCTCCTGGCGGTGGACGACGAGCCGCACCTGCTGGCCCTGGTCTCGCGGGTGATGATCGCCGCCGGCTTCAGCGTGGAGACGTCGGTGGACGGGGCGGACGCGGTGGAGAAGGCGCGGAAGATGCCCTTCGACCTGATCGTCGCCGACCTCAGCATGCCCCGCATGGACGGGTGGGAGATGCTGAAGACGATGAAGGCGGACACCCGCACCGCCGAGGTGCCGGTGATCTTCCTCTCCGCCCACGACGACTACCGCGAGGCGCTGCGCGCGGCCCGGTCCGGCGCGCACGACTACCTGGCCAAGACCGGCCGCTCCGACCAGGTGGTGGGCGCCGCGCTGCGGACCATCACCCCCCGGCTGGAGATCATGTTCCACCTGCTGGTGAAAGAGCCGGTGGAGGTGCGGACCGCGGCGGTCGGCCTGCAGTGGTTCCTGCGCGCGGCGCAGCGGCTGGCGTGCAGCGGCGTGCTCTCGCTGGAGGACGACTGGGGGCACTACCAGCTGGCGGTGCGGGACGGGCAGCCGGTGGGCGCGCAGGCGGTGGTGCAGGGGCGGCGGGTGACCGGCATCCCCGCGTTCGTGCGCACCATGGTGGCCAGGGGGGCCCAGGGCGCGTTCACCTTCGGCCCGGCCCCCGAGGGCACCGGCGACCTCTCCCACGCGATGGAGGACCTGATCGCCAAGGGGTGCGAGATCCTCAACGCCAACGAGGCGAAGCTGGCGGAGAAGAAGCTGGCCTCCGCCATCGAGCTGGACCTGGACCCGGAGCTGTTCGACCTGTTCTGCCGGATCGCCCCCGCCCGGAAGGTCGCCTTCGCCCAGGCCATCTGCGAGAAGCGGATGTCGCTGGCGGACGTGGCCGGGTCCTTGATGATCACCCAGGAGCAGGCGGCGGATTGGTTCCGCGAATTGCTCCGGCGCGAGGTGCTGGTGCCCCCGGCGGCGCTGCGCGGGCGGCCGGACCCGTCCCGCCCGTGGACGCCCAACGAGCTCCACCCGCAGATCGTCAAGCGGCGGGAGCGCAAGCGCGCCATCGTGGACAAGGTCCGGGCCCAGCTGGGCGAGGACCCGTGGGTGCCCATCGCCTCGGAGATCGCCACCGTGCTGGGGCTGGCGCCCGGCCGCGAGCTCACCTTCCCGGACCTGGTGAAGTTCGCCGCCACCCGCGGCTTCCGGTGGCCGGACGTGCACGTGGTGGTGGAGCTGTTGACCGCGTTCGGGGTGCTCCAGCGCCGCTTCGTGATGGCCGGGGCCGACCTCGCCGCCGTGCCCGCCACCGAGGTCTCGCAGCGGCTGGGCGCGGCCATGACCGACGACGCCGCCCGCGACGCCTGGGGCCACTGGGCGGGCGGGATCCGCGTCGTCTGGCGCAGCACCCCCGGCGCCCTGGAGACGTACCCCGCATGAGCACGCCACCTTCCGTGTCGCCGCCCTCCGATCGGCTGTCGGACTACTTCAAGTACCTGGCGGCGGTGTCCCCGACGACGCACCGGGTGTGGGCCGCCACCACGGAGGCGGAGTTCTCCACCGCCGTGGGCGAGGTCGTGGACGACGCCCTCAAGACCATCCACGCGGAAGGAGTGGCGGCCACCGCGCACGAGCCGGGCCTCTCCCGGCGGGTCGTGCAGCTGCTCAGCGCCGCCGCCGTCCCCTGCGGCGCCGAGACGGGGCTCGACGGGCGGGTCATCGTCACCGTCAAGCACCCCGCCGAGCTGGCGTTCACCGTGCGCAGGGCGCTCGGGCCCCGTTGAGCGGAGGTTTCCGAGAAAACCTGTATTGCAGAGAAAGGTTCCACCGACCATGCTAGCGGGCGTGACCGGCGGCCGGCGCATCCTGGCGTTCGAGCAGGACGAGGCGTTCCTGGAGGCGGTGGAGCGCCTGCTGGGGAAGGCCGGGCTGCAGGTGCTGTCGGTGCGGGACCCGGCGCGGCTGTCGGCGGAGCTGGGGGCGTTCCGGCCGGACCTGGTGCTGCTGGACCGGGCGGTGCGGGGGTTCGCGCAGGTGGCGGAGGTGCTGCGGGACTCCAGCGTGCCGCTGGTCTACGTGCTCTCGGACTCCAGCCCCAAGGAGCTGATCCGGGCGGTGCGGGCGCACGGGGTGGAGGTGATGATCAAGCCCTTCAGCGAGCCGCACGTGGCGCGGGTCCAGGCGCTGCTGGAGGAGCTGTCGCGGCGGCCGAAGGGGGAGCGGACCACCTGGGAGGAGGCGGTCGCGCGGAACTTCATGGACCTGGCGAAGCGGCACAAGCTGCGCGGATCGCTGGTGGTGAACCGGGGGACGCCCTTCGAGGGGCGGGTGGTGCTCAAGGACGGGGCGCTGCTGCGGGCGGCGTACGGGCCGCTGACGGCGATGGACGCGGTGCGGGAGATCCTCCAGCTGGAGGACGGGCTGTACGAGCTGGACGCGACGCTGGACCAGCCGGCGGAGCGGGTGGCGCACAGCGCGGTGGAGTTGGAGGAGGGAAAGGGGCTGGCGCTGGCCGGGGACGCGGCGGGGCTGCGGCCGAAGCTGCTGGTGGTGGATGACGAGCCGGACATCGTCCTTTTGCTGGGCAAGTCGCTGGCGCACGCGGGGTTCGAGGTGACGACGTCCGGGGACGGGAAGGACGCCGTCGAGCGGGCGCTGAAGACGCCGTTCGACCTGATCATGGCGGACCTCTCCATGCCGAAGATGGACGGCTGGGAGATGCTGAAGCTGCTCAAGGCGGACCACCGGACGAGCGAGGTGCCGGTGGTGATCGTCTCCGCGCACGACGACTACCGGGAGACGCTGCGGGCGGCGCGGGCGGGGGCGTACGACTACCTGGCGAAGGCGGGGCGGTCGGACGCGTACGTGGCGTCGGCGCTGCGGGCGATCACCCCGCGGCTGGAGGCGATGTTCCAGCTGCTGGTGAGCCACCCGGTGGACGTGCGGACCCAGGCCATCGGGCTGCAGTGGATCTTGCGCGCGCTGGCGCGGCTGAAGGCGACCGGGTCGCTCTCGCTGGGGGACGACTGGGGGGCGTACCGGGTGGACGTGAAGGAGGGGAAGCCGGTGGCGGCGGTGTGGGAGGTCCAGCAGCGGAAGGTGGCGGGGCTGGCGGCGTTCGTGCGGACGATGGTGGCCACGGCGGCGCACGGGACGTTCCAGTTCGGGCCGGTGGCGGCGGCGGGGCCGGGCGGGCTGAGCCTGACGATGGAGGAGCTGATCCAGCGGGCGTGCGAGACGCTGAACGGGGCGGAGGCGCGGGCCAACGAGCAGCGGGTGGGGTCGGAGGGGGAGCTGGACGTGGACCACGAGCTGTACGAGCTGTTCTGCCGGATCGCGCCGCCGAAGAAGGTGGCGTTCGCGCGGGGGGTGATCGACCGGCAGATGACGGGTTCGGAGCTGACGAGGGCGCTGGGGGTGACGCGGGAGCAGTCCGCGGAGTGGCTCAACGAGCTGCTGCGGCGAGGGGTGATCAAGCGGCCGTCGCGAGGCATCCTGCGCTCGCCGATGCCGGGGACGCCGAGGCACGCGGCGGCAGAACGCAGGGTGGCGCTGGTCTCCCTGGTGCGGTCGGAGCTGGGGGAGGCGCCGTGGGTGGGGATCGCGGAGGCGCTGGAGATCAGCCTGATCTCCAAGCTGGACCGGGAGATGAGCTTCCAGGAGATCGTCCAGTTCGCGCGGTCCCGCGGCTACGACTGGCGGGACGTGTACGTGGTGGTGGCGAAGCTGACCAACAAGGGCTTCCTCCAGCGGACGGCGATGGGCGCGGACATCGCGCCCCCGCTGCTCCATCCCGGCCCGGACCACGAGGACAAGCAGCTCCAGGCGTGGACGGAGTGGGCGCGGAGGGCGCAGAACTCCTGGCGGAGCGCGCTTGGCTGAGCACGAGGAGTCGCGATGCCATTCAATATTCGCGAGCTGATCGCAGGCAAGCCAGTCACCGTAGCGCTGGAGGATTCGGCGGATGTGGCGGTGAACCGGATGCTCGAGTACGACTACAGCCAATTACCCGTCGTGGACGCCGAACACCGGCCCGTAGCACTGGTCACCCACGGCTCCATCCTTCGCGCGCTCGACCATCTGGACACGTCGCTCCAGTCGCTTGCCGTCGGTCATGCAACCGAGCTTGGCCACCTCCCGGTCTACGAACCAGACGATGACCTGTTCGAGCTCCTGGACGCGCTCCGCCAGCGGAATGCCGCGCTCATCGTGACCGCAGAAGGAAAGCTGGACGGAATCGTGACCAGCTCCGACGCGACCGATTACCTTCGGCGGCGCTCGGAAGACCTCATGTTGGTCGAGGACGTGGAGAGCACCGTCAAGCGCTTCATCCTGGCATTCACGGAGTCCGATCAGCATCAAGCGATCACCGAAGCACTTGGAGATCGGAGCGAGATTCGAAAGCAGTCGAGGGCGATCATCGGCCGGTACCTCGCGACGACCGGCGGCCAGAAGCTGGATGAACAAGCATTCGCTCAGGCCTTCGATCAGGCAGTGCCGAAACGACCTCCTCTCGCTTTCGACGAGCTGACACTTGGCCAGTACATCCAGTTGTTGCTGGATGACTCGCGCTGGAGCTCAGTGAACAGACAGCTTCGCATCGAACGCGAGAACCTCAGGAACCTGCTTCATGGAGTGCTCGGGACGCGAAATGCGCTGATGCATTTCCGGGGAACGCCAGACGTCCGCGCCAGGGAGCGCCTCAAGTACGCCTCCGACTTGCTCACGCGCCATTACGATCAGATCACGGAGCGCCCTCAACTGCCGGATGCCACCGATACCGCTGGGGTGGACGATGACGCGGCTCAGGTCGATCCCATCGCCGAGGTCGTCGATCCGACGGACAGTCGGTACGCCCGCCTCGGAGCGTTCCTCGGAAACCAGACGTTGTCTTCTCTTTACATCGGGTTCCAGGCGCTGGAATCAATCCTCGGAGCCAAACTGCCAAACTCTGCCAGGGTTCACCGTTCCTGGTGGGCAAACGACGAGACCAGCCATACCCAGTCCATCAACTGGCTCAAGGCGGGTTGGCGAGTCGAGGACGTAGACATCGAGGGTGGGTGGGTCAGCTTCGGCCGCACTTCTGCTCGAGAGCAGCTCTACAAGATGTTCTATGAAGACCTACTGACGAAGCTGAGGAGGCAACCGGGCTTCCCCCTCAAGGAGAGCCGCAACAACGGGAACGGCTGGATCTGGGTTGCGGACATCCGTCACGGCGTGGGGCTGGCCCACTTCGGGTTCTCCTTTGCGCAAGTCGGCCGCTTCCGGGTGGAGTTGTACATCGACAACGGCTCCAAACCAGACAACAAGGCATTCTTCGATGGGCTTCTTGGTAAGCGCACACAGGTCGAAGCCGACATGGGTAGGCCCGTGAGCTGGGAGCGACTCGAAGAGCGCCCCGCTTCTCGGATCGCCGTCTACGAGACCGCCACCGTCACCGATGAACCGGCGCGTCTGGAAACGCTCTCCAACACCGCACTCAACCTCATGCTTCGATTCAGGAGCGCCATCACCAAAGCAGTCACCACGGGCTAACAAGCCGGATCGACCCCCCGAAGTAAGATGCTGTTGTATGCGCCGCAGGCGGGACAGCGCATGTGCCGCTCGACTCTCTGGCCTTCGAGTCTTTGGTCAAGCACTTCCAGATTGCCCTTTCCGCAATGAGGGCACCGCACCACTGCATGGGGATCTTTGGCCAACTCAATCCCTGCTTCCACCCAGCGTTGCCGCTCGTCCCTCACTGCCGTCCACCTGCCAGCACGGCCTTGAACGCCTTCTCTGCAAAGGCGCTCGCCGCCTGCGTCTCGGCACGAACGGTTGCCATTGACGCCCCGTTCGCATGGACCACGCTGGTCGAGAGCCGATGAAGCTCGTGCAGGAGCGTCTTCACCAACTCGCTCTCCGAAGCGAATGCCTCCCGACCTAGCAGAAATCCGTTCTCTCCAAAGAGCGTCATTCCCGAACAAGGTGCTCCGGGTTCGTACTGGATCAGCCGGCCACTGATTCGAACCAGCAGACTCCTCCCCGCCTGCTGGGCCAGTCGAAGCTGGGCGAGCTCAGGCGAGGCGAGGATCCTCCTCGCCTCCAGGATGATCGACTGCTCCGTGGTTGAGAACCCCTCGAGGCCAGCGCCGACGGGGAACTTGAGCTGGATGGGATTCCGGGCACCGATGTACCAGAAGAGCAACTGAATCGAGGTGTCCCGGGCCGAGAGCGCGTTCATCCTCTCTCGCTCAACAGCGAACCGGAGCGCCCCCAGGACTGCCGGGGCGGTGGTCTGCGAGATCACCGTCGGAAATATGTAGCCGGCCGGCCCTACGTAGTACGTGTAGGAACCATCGCGCGCCATCCTGGACACGGCGGCTTCCGCCAGCTCGGAAGATCGGAAGACCACATCCAGCGAGATGCTTCCACACTCAAGCGGATCCTGGTCGAGATGCACCGCTGCCCGTTCCAAGTAGATGCTTCCTTCGGGAACGGAGCCTGAGACGTCGCTGTCCAGCCGGAACGGACCGCCCCATCCCAGGATACTGACGGCGCGAATGGCGTTGTCGATGTACTTCGGATCCTTCGTCGGCCCCCCTCGAACTGATACCGTGTCGCGAGCCTGGAAGAGTGGTTCGCCAGATTCGGCACCACCAGCCAGGAAACTCGCCAGCGCCAAAGACAGCATCTTGAAGGCACGGAAGGTCATGACCAGTCTCGACAACCTCCTCACGCAGGACTCTAGTCTGCCCGCTTCTCACACATGAGCGGGGAGCGCAGAAGGCGCAGAGCGCGCTTGGCAGCTAGAGGGCCGCTGGCCTTCGCGCTGTTGGCGCTCGCGCTCCTCGGCTGCGAGGCCGGGCCGGCGCCCTCGACGGAGCCTCCTCCGTCGCCCGCGTTCGAGTACGCATCGGCGGAGCGGATCGTGGCGATCGGCGACCTGCACGGAGACGTGTCGGCCGCCCGTGGGGTCCTGCGGCTCGCGGGCGTGATCGACGCGGCCGACGCGTGGACGGGTGGTCGCACGGTGGTGGTCCAGACCGGCGATCAGCTCGACCGCGGCGACGACGACCGGGAGGTGCTGGAGCTCCTCGATCGACTCGCCGGCGCGGCGGCGAAGAGCGGGGGCGCGCTGGTCGTCCTCAACGGCAACCACGAGGTCATGAACGTACAGAGCGACTTCCGCTACGTCTCACCGCACGGCCTCGCGGAGTACGAGGAGTTCAATCCAGGTTGGCTGCACGCGTGGAGCACCCCGAGCGAGCAACGGGGCCGCACCTTCGCGTTCCGGCCGGGTGGCGCCGTGGCCCGGCAGCTCGCCCGGAGGCCGGTGGTGGCCAGGGTCGGCGACACGCTCTTCGTGCACGGGGGAGTCCTGCCGCAGCACGTGTCGTACGGGCTGGCGCGGATCAACCGGGAGGCGAGCGCCTGGATGTGGGGGGCGCAGAAAGAGATCCCGGAGATCCTGACCAGCAAGGACGCGCCGATCTGGACCCGCCTCTACTCCGACGGCGACCCGGACGCAGCCGCGTGTGGGACGCTCGCCCAGGCGCTCGAAGGCGCCGCGGCGAAGCGGATGGTGGTCGGCCACACGATCCAGGAAAGCGGCATCAACAGCGCCTGCGACGGGCGCGTCTGGCGCATCGACGTGGGGCTCTCGAAGGTCTACGCCGAGGCCAGCGAGACCAGGCCCAAGCCACAGGTGCTGGAAATCCAGGGACAAGAAGCGCGCGTGCTCGTTTACCGGTGAAGGACGACGGGCTGTCCCACCGCCAACCGCCCGGTGCGCGTGACCGTGCCGTAGATCCCCGCGTTGTTCTGGTTGGCTCGAGCCACGGCCTTCAGCACCTCGGGGGTGAGGTTCCCTCCATCCGGATCGATGTTCACCATCGCGCAGCGGACGTCGTGCATCGTGACGGCCACGGCGGGCGCATCGTCCGCTTCGCCGAACCTGAGCACGCCGCCCACCCATTCGCTCTCCTCGAACGGGACCGCCCGGGTGGATCGGACGACGATGTTCGGGCGGAATCGCCGCACGTCCGCGCTCACCCCCGCGAGCCGGCCGATCTCGTGAACCGTATCGGAGGTGATCACGGAGATGCTGGCGTCGTCGAAGATGCCGTCCTTCAGCTGCATCATCTCCACCGGCGCCCCGTGGCGGCGCCCGACCTCCGCCGCGAACGCTTCCCCGAACAGGGGCATCTCCTCCCCCTCCGGCGTCACCACGTGCTCCGGGAGCCGCGGCGTGAAGCGGACGAGGTCGGGGAGCTTG
>Ga0134122_10001532_pt1 | contig 16745 bp, 18 predicted proteins | sample KB302_FD_96461 | JGI IMG/M metagenome (GOLD analysis project Ga0134122, IMG submission 96461) | Terrestrial soil microbial communities without Nitrogen fertilizer from Kellogg Biological Station, Michigan, USA - KB3-0-2 | ecosystem: Environmental > Terrestrial > Soil > Unclassified ... | reverse complement strand
GTGACGATGTGGTCGTTCCGGCTCCGGTTCATGAAGTCGATCATGGACGCGAGGCTGGTGGACTTGCCGGAGCCGGTGATGCCGGTGACCAGGATCATCCCGCGGCGCTCCATCGAGAGCCGCTCGAGGACCTTGGGCAGGTGCAGCTCGTGGAAGGCGGGGATGCGCTCCGGCACGTGCCGGAAGACGCCGCGCACCTCGCCCATCGCGAGGAAGAGGTTGCAGCGGAAGCGGCCGACCCCGGGCAGCATGTAGCCCAGGTCCATCTCCCGGCCCTCCATCAGCATGTTGAGCCGGCGCTCACCGAGCAGGCTCTTGGCCATCAGGTCGATGAACTCGCGGGTGATCTGCGGGAGGTCGTCCTGGACCTCCAGGTGACCATGGATCCTGAGGATCGGCTTCGAGCCCGGCTTCAGGTGCAGGTCCGACGCCTTGCGCTGCGCCGTTTCCGTCAGCAGCTGCTGCAGTTCCATGGGCTACCCGCTCCTACTTGGCCACCTTCTCCGGTGCCGGCTGCGACACCCCCCCAACCGGCTTGAGGCCAAGGGCATCGCGGACTCTGACTTCCAGATCGGCCAAGATCTTGGGATTGTCCTTCAGGTACCGCTTGGCGTTCTCCCGCCCCTGCCCGATCCGCTCACTCTTATAGGTGTACCAAGTGCCGGATTTTTCGACAACATTGTGCTCGGCGGCCAGGTCCAGGACCGACCCCTCCTTGGAGACCCCCTCGCCATAGATGACGTCGAACTCGGCCTCTCGGAAGGGCGGAGAAAGCTTGTTCTTCACCACTTTAACCTTGGTCCGGACCCCGATGGCCTCGGTGCCGTTCTTGATGGTGTCCTGCCGCCGGATGTCCAGCCGTATAGAGGAGTAGAACTTGAGCGCCCGCCCGCCGGTGGTCGTCTCCGGCGAGCCGAACATGACGCCAATCTTTTCGCGGATCTGGTTGATGAAGATGACCGCCCCGCCGGACCGGGAGATGGCGGCGGTGAGCTTCCGCAGGGCCTGGGACATGAGCCGCGCCTGCAGGCCCGGGAGCGAGTCGCCCATGTCACCGTCCAGCTCGGCCCGCGGCACGAGCGCGGCCACCGAGTCGATCACGATCACGTCCACGGCGTTCGAGCGCACGAGGGCTTCCGCGATCTCGAGCGCCTGCTCGCCGGTATCGGGCTGGGAGATGAGCAGCTCGTCGGTATTGACCCCGAGGTTCTTGGCGTACTTCGGATCGAGCGCGTGCTCGGCATCGATGAAGGCGGCGGTGCCGCCCATGTGCTGCGCCTCCGCGATGATGTGGAGCGCGAGCGTGGTCTTGCCGGAGGACTCCGGCCCGTAGATCTCGGTCACCCGGCCGCGGGGAATGCCGCCGATGCCCAGCGCGACGTCGAGCTGGAGCGCTCCCGTGGGAATGACGGAGATCTCGTCGAAGATCCCGCCCTGGCCCAGGCGCATGATGGCGCCCTTGCCGAACTGGCGGTCGATCGCGGTGATGGCCAGTTCCAGGGCCTGGCGGCGGTCGCTCTTGACGTCAGCCATGCGTGTCTCCTCGTGCTGGAGTGTCGAATCGTGCGCTCAGGTGTCCCGAGCACTGTGGAACCTCGGCCCGACGCTGTCAAGCGGGACCGGTGAGAAAACCGAGAAAATCCGATACACCCGCGCCGGCGTCACGCCCCGGACAGCGGGGCGAGACGACGCACGTGATAGCGCGCGCCCGACGGCGAGAGATCGCTGCGCATCAGCGCCAGCTCCGTCACCCGCTGCGTGCCGAACGTCGTGGTGGCGACCTGCGCGAGCGCGCTGCGCAGCGGCGGGCCCGCCTCCCGGCGCCAGCGACGCTCGTCGTGGACGCGCCCGATGGTGAGATGCGGGTGCCACGCCCGCTCCTCCTTCGCAAATCCGCACGAGGCGAGCGCGTTTGTCACCCGCGCCTGCAGGCGCCGCGCGTCGAGCGCGCCCTGGGCCAGGCCGACCCAGAGAATGCGCGGGCGCTCGAGACCGGGAAACGCGCCGACGCCGTGGAAGGTGACGTCCAGCGGCGCGCTCCCGGCCGCGGCGTCGGCCAGGGCGGCCTCGGCCGCGACGAGGCGCTCGTCGCTCTGCTCGCCGAGGAAGTGCAGCGTGACGTGGAGATTCCGCGCCGGCACCCACGCGACCGCCGGGCCCAGCGGGCGCAGCCGCTCGATGGTGGCCGCGATGCTCGCGCGGAGCGCTTCGTCCAGGAGCAGCGCGACGAAGGCGCGGGTCACGCCCGCGCGAGGAGGGCCCGGCGGAGCATGTCGAGCGCGGCCTGCGAGGACTGCCACTTCACCGCCTCCCGGCCGCCCGCGAAGCGGAACCGCCGCACTTCGATGCGCGGGCCGGCCGGGCCCGGCGCGGCCGCCGCGATGAACACGGTGCCGACCGGCTTGGCGGGCGTGCCGCCGTCGGGGCCGGCGATGCCGGTCACCGCGATCCCGCAGGCCGAGCCGGAGATGCGGCAGATCCCCGCCGCCATCGCCTCCGCCACCGGCGCGCTCACCGCGCCGTGCGCGCGCAACAGGTCCTCCGGCACGCCCAGGAGCTGCTCCTTGGCCTGGTTGGAGTACACGACCACGCCCCGCTCGACGTAGCGGGAGGAGCCCGCGATGTTGGTCAGCCGATGGCCGACCAGCCCGCCGGTGCAGGACTCGGCCATGGACACGGTGAGCCGCCGGTCGAGCAGGAGCCGGCCCACCACGACTTCGAGGGTGTCCTCGTCCTTGCCCCAGCAATCCGGCCCGAGGGCCTCGCGCACCTCTCTCTCGACGGGGTCCAGCGCCGCCTCCGCCGCGCCGCGTGAGGCCGCGCGCGCGCGGAGCTGCACCCACACGTCGCCGTCGACCGGCACGCAGGCGACGGTGACCGCGCCCTCGACGCCGAGCCAGCGGCCGAGGCGATCCTCCGCGTCCGCGGGCGAGAGGCCGGTGGTGTGCAGTGTGCGGAGCACCGTGCTCTCGCCCGCGCCGAGCCGCTGGCGGGCGAGCGGGCGCAGGTGCGACTCCACGAGCGAGGCGAGCATCGCGGAGCCCGCGGGCAGCACCGCCACCGCGGCGCGCCCGGTCTCGAGCACCCACGCGGGCTCCCCCGCCGCGGGCCAGAGCAGGGCGCCCTGCGGCAGCAGCGCCAGGCGATCGAGCCGCCGTGGCATCGCCTGGCCGCGCCGGGCGAAGTCCTCCTCCATCGCGGCCAGCAGCTTGTCGTTGAGCACCAGCCGCGCCCCGCCGAGACGCGAGAGCGCGCGCCGGACCACCTCGCCGCTCGAGCCCCCCGGCTGCGCGAGCACCACCACCAGCGAGGCCGCCTCGACCGCGCCGCGCAGGGCTTCCTCGAGCGCGGTCTCGTCCTCGTCCACGACCTGGCGCGAGGCCACCGGCACGCCCTCGGCCAGGAGGGCGCGGGCCACCATCATGCCGGCCGGGTCGTCAGCCGCGCCGAGCTGCGCGGCGCCCACCGTCACGATCCAGGCGCCGCTCACGGCCGGGCCCCCAGGCCGGGGAAGAGCATCAGCGCGCCCATGACCAGGACCAGCGCGTAGAAACCGGCGATGAGATCGTCGACCATCACGCCGACACCCCCGGTGAGGACCTGGCTCTCGCGAGCCGGGAACGGCTTCCAGATGTCGAAGAGCCGGAAGAGCAGGAACGCGGCCGTGAGCACGGGAATGCTGAGCGGAAGCGGGAGCAGGATCACCGAGAGCAGCATGCCCGCGACCTCGTCGATCACGATCACGCCAGGGTCCTTCCGGCCCAGCACGCGCTCCACGCGGGAGCCGGCCCAGATGCCGATGAAGGTGACGGCGACGAGCGCGATCCCGAGACGCAGCCGGGTGAGCGGCAGGAGCCAGATCGCCGCCGCCGTGACGAAGCTGCCCACCGTGCCGGACGCCACCGGGGCGTAGCCCGCGCCGAAGACGCTCGCCAGCACGAAGGCCAGGCGATCGACCGGACCGAGTGACTTATTCGCCGACGAGCTCGTAGCCCTCGACCTCGACGATGGAGACCTCCGCGAAGCGCCCCGGGGTGAGCGCGCGGTCGCGCAGCAGCACCACGCCGTCGATCTCGGGCGCCTGGCCGGCGGTCCGGCCCTCGAAAGGGAACGCGGAGTCCGCGCTCGGCCCGTCGACCAGCACGGTCTGGCGGGTGCCGAAGAGGGCCTTCTGGCGTGGCCAGGCCAGCCGGTCCTGGAGGTCCTGCACCTGCTGGGCGCGCTCGGCCATCACCTCCGCCGGCACCTGGTCACCCATGTCGGCGGCCGGGGTACCCTCCTCCACCGAGTAGGTGAAGACCCCGAGCCGATCGAAGCCCGCGTCCTCCACGAAGCCGAGCAGGTTCTGGAACGCGGCCTCGGTCTCGCCCGGGAAGCCCACCAGCACGGTGGTGCGGAGGGTGACGCCGGGAATCGCGTCGCGCAGGCGGGCCACGATGTCCTTCATGCGCTGGGCGGTGACGCCGCGGCGCATGGCGCGCAGGATCCCGTCGTCGCCGTGCTGGACCGGCATGTCGAGGTACGGCACCACGCGCGCGCGCTGCCACTTGGCGATGAGCCGCTCGGTGACGTGGGCGGGATGCAGGTACATCGGCCGGATCCACGGCATCGGCGTGTCGGAGAGCGCCAGCAGCAGGTCGCCGATGTCGCCGTTGCCGGCGAGATCGCGGCCGTAGGCGAGCGTGTCCTGCGAGACCAGGATCGCCTCCTGGATCCCGCGCCGCGCGAGCCCGTTGACCTCCGCCACGATGTCGGCGAGCGGCCGGCTCCGGTGCTTGCCGCGGAACTGGGGGATCGCGCAGAACGTGCAACCCATATCGCAGCCCTCGGCGATCTTCACGTACGCGTAGGGCACCCGGCCGGTGAGCAGCCGCGGAGTCTGCGCGTCGTACAGATAGCCGGGCGGTGCCTCGCTCACCCAGGCCTGGCGCCCGTCGGCCTGGTTCACGAGATCCACGATGCGGTGCAGCTCGGAAGTCCCGAGGATCGCGTTGATCTCGGGAATCTCGGTGCGGATCTCGCCGCCGTACCGCTGGGTGAGGCAGCCCGTCACGATGAGGGCCCGTGCCCGCCCCCGCTCCTTGAGCTGGGCCAGCTCGAGGATGGTGTTCACCGATTCCTCGCGCGCCCGGTCGATGAACGCGCAGGTATTGACCACCAGGCAGTCGGCCGCCTCGGCGGCCTCCACGATCTGGTGGCCGGCCCGGGAGAGCATGCCCAGCATCAGCTCGGAGTCCACCTGGTTCTTGGGACAGCCGAGGGTCGTGAAATGGACTTTCATGACGGGCGCTTATGATCCCACACGCCCCCCCGGCGGGTCAAACGCGGCCCCGCCGGCGGCCCGTCTCGTGCGAATTCGTGGTACAGGGAGCGTGGCCATGTCGGGATCGGGCGGGCTCCGGGTTAAGGCAGCGACCGCGGGCTCGGCGGAGCGGCTCGACGGCAACCATACCCGCGCGGTGCCGAGCGTGAAGGCCAACCTGGTGCTCGGCCCGTGGTACGACACCGAGCTCTTCGCCAACTTCGGGACCGGCTTCCACAGCAAGGACGCGCGCGCGGTCGTGCTGGACCCGCGCATGCCCGCGCTACCCCAGGCGCGCGGCCACGAGCTCGGGGTCAGGTCGAAGATCCTGCCGCGCGTGGAGCTCTCCGCAACCTACTGGGTCCTCGACCTCAAGAGCGAGCTGGTCTTCGCGGGCGACGACGGCACGACGGAGGCGCGCGGGCCGAGTCACCGCCAGGGCTGGGAGGTCGCGACGAAGATCCGCCTGCTGGACTGGCTGACCTGGACCGGGAACGTGACGCTGACCGACTCCGCCTTCGACAACGGTCAGGCGATCCCGCTGGCCCCTCGGGTGACCGCGCGTGCCGACCTGACCGCGCGACTGCCCTGGGGGCTCTCGGCCAGCGCGGCCGTGCGCTACGTGGGCAATCGCTACGCCGACGAGGGCCGGCAGCAGACCGCCCGCGGCTACACGCTCTTCGATCTGAGCGCGCGGTATCGCTACCGGAACCTCGAGGCCTTCCTGAGCGTCGAGAACGTGGCCAATGTCGAATGGCGCGAGGCGCAGTTCTTCTTCGACTCGCGCCTGCCCGGCGAGCCGGCGGGCGGCGTGCCCGATATCCACTACACGCCCGGCAATCCGCGGACGTTCCTGGGGGGCCTGGCGCTGCGGTTCTAGGCCCGGAACCTTCCTTGACGTCGCCGGGTTGAGTGGTTACCTTGTCGCGTATGCTGCCGGTTCGTTTCGTATCCCTGGCGCTCATGCTGGCGCTGGCCGTCATGGCCGTCGCCGGCCCTGCGGCGGCTCACGGCCCCACGCCGGTGCTTTCCGCGGCGACGGCGGAGGCGGCCGCGGGTCCCGCGATCGTCCCGATCCTGAGCGCCGCCCCCGCCCCGCCCGCGCTACTCTGGCACCTCGCGGCCGCGCTGGCCCTCGTGGGGCTGACCGCCTGGCATCGGCCACGGCGGGCCCTGGTCGTGACGCTCGCCGTGCTCCTCTGCGTCTTCGCGTTCGAGAACGCGCTGCACTCGGTGCACCACGGGTTCGATCCGAAGCAGCAGGAAGAGTGCACGGTCGCCGCGGCGTCCGCCCACCTGGCGGCCGTCCAGGTGGACGATCCCGGCCTCGCTTCCGTCATGCTCCCCGTCGTCGGCCGGGCGGAGGCCGCTCCGCCGGCGTACACACCGATCCGCTTCCTCAGCCCCGACCAGGGGCGCGCGCCTCCCTCCGCGATCCTGTAGCTCCCCGCGGTTTCCCGCGCTCCGCGCGCGGAGGCCCCGAGTGGAAATCCCGGTCGTCGCGGTTCCAATTCTCGCTCCTGTGGAGGGAAGCGTTCGTGCTCAACGAGCTGCCGTGGTCGCGTGCGATGCCGATCGGCCTGTCCTGCCTGCTGCACGTGGGGCTGGTCACCGGTCTCATCCTGGCGCAGTCGTGGGTGACCAGCGTGGTGGCGCTGCCGCCGCCGGTGCTCCCCGTGCAGCTCGTCACGCTCGATGCCGTCGAGCCTCCGCGGGATGCGGCACCGCCCGCGCCGCCCCGCCGTGAGCGCGCGACCCCGATCCGGCGGCCGGAGCCGCCGCGGCCGCGGGAGGTCGCCGCCGTGAAGATCGAGGAGCCCGCCCCGCCGCCGGGCGCGCCGGCCCCGACCCCGTCGTCCGCGCCCGCGGAGACCGCGCCCGCCCCGGCCGCCGTGGCCGCCACCCTGCCCGCGATCAGCGAGCCCGCGCCGGCGCCGGGTCCGTCGGCACCCGCGGCAAGCGGCACCACGGTCACGCTTCCCGCCTCGGCTCCCATCGTGGCCGCGAAGCCGCCCGCCACGACGCCGGAGGGCGTCACCCGGACCGCGCGGCCGCAGGGTGGCTATCAGGTGCGTCCGGCCTACCCGTCCGGGCCGCGCCGTCTCGGCATCCAGGGCACCACGATGCTGCGCGTCCACGTTCTGGCGGACGGCCGCATCGGCGACCTGCTGGTGGAGCGCTCCGCCGGCCACCCCGATCTCGATCAGGCCGCCATGGAGGCGGTGCGGCGCTGGCGCTTCGAGCCGGCCCGCCGCGGCAGCGACCCGGTGGCCATGTGGGTTCTGCTCCCCGTCGAATTCCGGCTCACCCAGTAAAGGAGATCAATGCGTCCCATCGTCGTGCCGGCCCTTGGGCTGGCTCTCGCCGCCGTGCTCACGCCGCTGGTCACGACGGCCCAGCCCTGGCCGGAGACCACCCTGCCGCCGGTGGTCGTCGAGGGCAGCCGCTCGCCCGACGAGCGCACGCGGACCGAGAGCGAAGCCCGCGAGGAGCTGCGCCGCGTGCCGGGCGGCACCGAGGTGGTCGGCCAGGAGAAGATCGAGCAGTCCCGCGGGGCCAATCTCAAGGACGCGCTCGACTTCGTGCCGGGCGTGTTCGTGCAGCCGCGCTTCGGCGCGGCCGACGAGAGCCAGATCTCGATCCGCGGCTCCGGCCTCCGCAGCAACTTCCACCTGCGCGGCCTCAACATCCTGATCGACGGCTTTCCGTACGGCAACGCCGACGGATTCGGCGACTTCGAGTCGCTCGAACTGCTCACCACCAAGCGGATCGAGGTCTACAAGGGCGCCAACGCCCTGCGCTTCGGCGGCTACACCCTGGGCGGGGCCATCAACCTCGTCACCAAGACCGGCTACGACGCCCCGCTCATCGAGCTACGGAGCGAGGCGGGCTCGTTCGGCTTTCTCAAGAACTACGTGGGGACCGGCCAGGTCTACGGGCCCTTCGACCTCTACGTCGGCCTGAGCGACACCGAGCTGAACGGCTACCGGCAACACGGAGACCAGACCCGGCGCCGCGCCTACGCGAGCCTCGGCTATCGCCTCGCCGGGGGCACCACGGTGCGCCTCGATCTCGGCTATGTCCGCAGCGAGGAGAACCTCCCGGGCGCCCTCACCCAGCCGGAGATGGACCGCAACCCCCGCCAGCGCAACCCGGCCAGCAGCGCATTTCACGAGGAGCGCAATTACAACTACACGAGGGGCGCCCTGACCGTCCGCACGCCGCTCAGCGAGAACCAGGTGCTCGAGTGGGCCACCCAGCTCAACTACCAGGACCTGGATCATCCGCTGTCGTTCGCGATCATCGACGACACGACCTATAGCTACGGCACCGAGCTGCGCTACGTGCTGACCGCGCCCTTCTTCGGCCTCGCCAGCCGGCTCACCGCGGGCTTCCAGTTCTTCGGCACCCGCCAGATCGACGTCAACTTCGCCAACAACCTGGGCAACCGCGGGGCCAAGACCAAGGATCAGTTCAACATCGCCAACAACGTGGCGGGCTACCTGGAGGAGCAGCTCGACCTCACCTCCACCTTCACCGCGGTGGCGGGCGGCCGGGTCAACTACGCGACCCGGGAGGTCCGCGATCGCTTCGAGGCGGACGGCAACCAGTCCGACGCGGTGGACTTCTTCTCCGCCTCGCCCCGGGCCGGCTTCGTCTGGAAGGTGGCACCGAATATCCAGATCTATGGCAACGCCAGCCACGCCTACGAGCCGCCCGCACTGCTCGAGCTGACCGCGCCCGGCCAGCTCGGCGGGAACCTGGGCCAGCTCGCGGCCCAGAAGTCGTGGCAGTTCGAGATGGGCACCCGCGGCACCGTGGGCGAGCGGCTCGCCTGGGACGTCGCGGTCTACGACGCCGAGCTGTGGGACGAGATCCAGAACGTGAACGTTCAGCCTTTCCCGGGCGCCGCCTTCACGATCCCGAGGTACCGCAACATCGACCGCTCGCGCCATACCGGCGTCGAGGCGGGCGTGGACCTGCTGCTGGTCAAGGACATCCTCTCGCGGATGGGCCTCGGCCGCATCGGGGACACGCTGCGGGCGCGCGCCGGCTACACCTGGTCGCGCTTCGTGTTCGTGAACGACGTCAACTTCCGCGACAACGACCTGCCCGGCGCGCCGCGCCACTTCATCCAGACCGAGCTGCGCTATGATCACGGCTCGGGGTTCTGGATGGCGCCCGGCCTCGACATCGTGCCCAAGGGCTACTTCGTCAACAGCGAGAACGACGCGCGCAACGATCCCTACACCCTCGTGAACTTCAAGGCCGGCTTCGAGCACACGCCGACCGGGATCGGCGTGTTCTTCGAGGCCCGCAACCTGGCCGACACCACCTACTCGGGGGCGGTGGCGACGGACGACGCGAACCGTCGCTTCTTCTTCCCCGGCGACGGCCGCTCGTTCTACGGCGGCGTCTCCTGGAGATGGCGATGAGCGCGAGACGGATCGGGCTGGCGGTCGCGCTCGTCCTGGCGGCCTCCACCACCACGCAGGCGGCCGAGCTGACCCTCGGGCCGCGCCTCGAGTACAAGCACGTGAGCCGGGGGCACGAGTTCCACCTCTCGGGCGCGGCGGTGGCGGCGGGCCCGGCCGGCCGGCCGCTCCTGGCCTGGGCGGCCCAGGAAGATCACGCCAACCAGCTCTACGTGCTCCAGCTGGGCGACACGCCGGTGCGGGTCAATCCCGAAGGGCTCGCGGTGGAGGCGCTGCACCATCCGCCGCGGCTGGTGGTGGCCCCGGACGGGCCGGTCTACGTCTCCTGGTCGTCGGAGAAGGCCAAGCCGGAGGGCACGCTCTTCGCCTCCGACCTGCAGCTCTCCCGCTCGCTCGACGGCGGCCGGCGCTTCGAGCCGCCCCTGCGGGTGAACGAGGATCGGCCCATCTCGCATTCGTTCGACGGCCTCGCGGTGGCCCCCGACGGTACCGTGCTGGTCACGTGGATCGACGGCCACGAGGGCCGCAAGGATCCCGCGACCTGGGTCGCGCGCGTGACCGAGCGGGGCACGCGGGTCGAGGCCATCCGCAAGGTGGGCGACGACACCTGCGTGTGCTGCCGCGTGGACGCGGCGACCGGCGCGGGCAACCTGGTGGCGCTCACCTGGCGGCGCGTGTTCCCGGGCGACGTCCGCGACATGGTGATGGCGGTCTCGCGAGACGGCGGGCGCACCTTCGGCGATCCCACCCTGGTGAGCGCCGACCACTGGAAGATCAACGCCTGCCCGCATCGCGGGGGCGCGGTGGGCCTGGACGCGAAGGGGCGCGTGTACATGAGCTGGTACACGGAGGGCAGCGACATCCGGCCCGACCTGAAGTTCGCGGTCTCGACGGACGGCCAGCGCTTCGGGCCGCCCCGGCGGCTGCACACCTCGGCCACCTCGATCCCAGACCAGGCGCGCATGGCGGTGGACCCGGCGGGCCGCGCGGTGATCGTGTGGGAGGAGTCCACCGCGGTGCGGCGCCGCATCCTGCTGCGCTACACCCTCGACGAAGGGCGGACCCTGAGCCCGGTCCGCGTGCTGTCCAGCGCGATCAAGGCCTATTCACCCGACATCGCCTTCGCGCCCGACGGCTCGTTCCTGGTGGCCTGGCACGAGGAGCAGTTCCCGTTCCTCAAGACGATCGTGCAGCCGGTCCTTCTCCCCAAGACCCGATGAAGCTCGCGATCCTGGTCGTCCTGGGTATGATCGGATCATGCTTCTGGGGGCTCCCCGACGCGGACGCGCACGCCATCATCCTCGAGTCCGCCCCGCGCCACGAAGAAACGCTGTCGACTCCGAAGCGAATCGTCCTGCGCTTCAACAGCCGTCTCGAGAAGCCGCTCTGCTCGGTCCAGCTCGTGGGGCCGCGGCAGAAGACCATCGCGCTGCTGCGCCAGGACCCCGACACGCCGGCCGATACGCTCTCGTACGCCCTGCCCCCGCTCGATCCCGGCCCCTACCAGGCGCGCTGGAAGGTGATGGCCGCCGACGGTCACGTGACGGAGGGGATCGTGCTCTTCACGATCACCGCGCCGGAGCCGGCCGGGAAGAAGTGAGGGCGCCCGCCCCATGAGCCGCGCGCGGCGGGGGCGGCGCGCGACGCTGGCGGTGGGGCTCCTCGCGGTGCTCCTCTACCCCGCGCCGCCGGCGGGGGCGCACGCCTCCCTGGTGCGATCGACGCCGGCGCATCGCGCGGTGCTGGGCCAGATGCCGGAGCGCGTGCAGCTCTGGTTCAACGAGCGGCTCGAGCCGGCCTACAGCACGGTGTCGGTGTGGAACGAGGCGGGCGCGCAGGTGGACGCGCGCGACGTAGCGGTGGGCCCGGACGACCCGCGGCGCCTGTCGGTCACGGTGGACACGCGGCGGTCCGGCCTCTACACGGTCAAGTACCGCGTTCTCTCGGTGGACGGCCACATCGTCGACAGCCGCTTCACGTTCACGGTGAAAGCGTCACAGTGAAAGGACCACCCTCATGACACGACCCGATAGCCGGATCCGCACGTTTCTCGCGATGGCGGTCGTCGCCGCCGTGGTCGGCCTCGGCGCCGCCGCGGGCTGGGAGACGGTGCGCGCGCAGGGCCAAGCCCACATGCACGGCGCGGTGGACCCGGGCGGATGGTACAAGCGTCTCTCGCCGGACGCCCGCGCCGCCGCGATCGAGCGGCAGTTCGGCGGCTTCGAGACCGCCATGGCCGAGGTGGCCTACCGCTACACCGAGATGTACTTCGGCGCGCTCGACGGCAACTGGGACTACGCCGGCCACATGGGCACCACGATGGCGACCGCGCTGGCCAACGGCCTCGAGCGGCGGCCGCCACGGCGGAAGAACGCGGACGCGCTGTTCCTCAAGGGGCCGTATCCGCAGGTCATGGACGCGATCCGGGCGAAGGATCTCGCGCTGTTCAAGCAGCGCATCGAGGTCATGCGCGCGGCGTGCACGGCCTGCCACGCGGCGGAGGCGCATCCGTTCATCAAGATCGGGGTGCCGACGGTGCGGCGGAATCCGGTGGTGAACGAGTAGGTCTCGCGCTCGAGGAACCCCTCACCCTGCCCTCTCCCCTGAGGGGAGAGGGGGGTGAGGAGCGCGCGGGGCGCGCGGTCTCAGAACTTCTCGGGGAACTGGGTGACGATGGCCTCGGCGAGCGGGTCCGCGATCATCTGCATGTGCCCGGCGCCGGTGCGCTGGGCACTGAAGGCCCGGCCCTGATCCTTGGCGGCCTGCGCGTCGATCACGTCCTTCAGCGTCACCACGTGGTGCTTGACCAGGTCGGCCACGACCGCCTTGGGCAGGTTCGGATTGGCCGCGGCGAGGAACGCCACGAAGTCCTGCGTGTAGCCGATCAGCTCGCTCACCGCTCGGTCCTGCTTCGCGCGGTCGCTCGAGGCCGCGCCCACCGTGTAGTCCACCACCATGCCGATGTGCCTGCGCCACAGAGGCAGGAAGGCCTTCTCGGCGTCCGGCCCATACACCGAGCCGATCGCCTTCGCGATCGCGATGGAGTTGGCGTCCAGCGCGCCCGCCGCGGCCTTGAACTCCGCGTCGCGCCCGCCCAGCGCCGCGCCGGTGGCGGCGGAGGCGAGGTAGACGTGCTCGCGCATGGCCAGGTTGAGCGCGGTCCGGAGCGACGCGGCCGGCGTATCGGTCACGCCCGCGATCCGGTCCGGGAACTGCTTGACGATCGCGCCCGCGAGCGGGTCGGCGATCATCTGCATGTGGCCGGCGCCGGCGCGCAGGGCCGCGAAGGCCTTGACGTCGTCCCGGGCGACCTGCGCGTCGATCACCGCCTTGAGAGTGAGCACGTGGTGCTTCACGAGATCGGCGACGACCGGCTTCGGCAGGTTCGGGTTGGCGCCGGCGAGGAAGGCGCCGAAGTCCTGCGTGTAACCGACCAGGTCGTCGACCGCCTTGTCCTGCTTGGCGCGGTCGTTGGTGGCCGCGCCCGTCGTGTAGTCCACCACCATGCCGATGTGCTTGCGCCAGAGCGGCAGGAACGCCTTCTCGGCGTCCGGCCCGTAGACCGAGCCGATCGCCCGGGCCACGTCCACCGAGTTGGCGTCGAGCGCGGCGGCGGCCGCCTGGAACTCGGGCTGCCGGCCGGCGAGGGCCGCGTTGGTGGCCGCCGCGGCCAGGTACACGTGCTCGCTCAGCAGCGCGTTGAGCCCGACGCGCAGGCCGGCGGCGGGCGTGGCGGACGTGGGCTGGTTGAGACGCGCGGCCCAGACGTCGCCCACCCCCATCGCGGTGACCGCGAGCAGGGCCAGACCTCCGATCAGTCGAATCATCGTGCGTTTCATGGCTGTCTCCTTTCCGGTGTCGAGAACGTTCACTTCACGCGAATCTCGCCGCGCATGGACTGGTGCCGGCGGCAGAAGTACGGGTAGGCTCCGGGCGCTCCGAGCTCCACGGTGGCGGCGGCCCCCTTGCCCTCGAGCCGCACGTCGAAGCGCCCGTCGGGCTGCTCCGGCGTGCCCGAGGTGACGGTGTGCGCGATGTCGTCCTGATTGGTGAAGGCCAGACGCGTGCCCGCCTTCACCTCGAGCTGGCCCGGCCGGAACTGGAAGAGCTGGACGCTCACGCCGGACTGCGCGCGGCCGCCCGTCGCCACCCCGAGCATCAGGCTGCCCACCACCAGCGCCATCGCGGCCTTGCCGATCCGGTGTGTGCTCATCGTGCCCTCCTGCTCACGTCTACGCGGCCGGCGGGCGTTCGGATTGCGGCCGCGAGCGGAAAAACGAACGGCGGCCCGGGCCACTGGGGCCCGGGCCGCCGGATGCGGCGGGGTGACGCGGCGCTCGCCTAGTTGGGGAGCACCACGCGGTCGATCACGTGGATCACCCCGTTGGACTGGTAGACGTCGTACGTCGAGATGCTGGCCACCGCGCCCTTCTCGTCCTTGAGCACGATGTTGCGGTCACCGTTCATCATGGCCCACAGCATGCCGCCGCTGGCCGTCCTGAGCGTCGCGGTGCCGTTGCCGGCCTTGATGGCCTTCTGCAGCGCGGCGGCGTCCAGCTTGCCGGGGACCACGTGATAGGTCAGAACCTTGGCGAGGCCGGCCTTGTTCTCCGGCTTGAGCAGCGTGTCCACCGTGCCCGCGGGGAGTGCCGAGAACGCGGCGTTGGTGGGGGCGAAGACGGTGAACGGCCCCTGCCCCTTGAGCGTGTCCACCAGGCCGGCCGCCTTGACCGCGGCCACGAGCGTGGTGTGGTCCGCCGAGTTCACCGCGTTATCCACGATGTCCTTGCTCGGGTACATCGCCTGTCCTCCCACCATCGGCTCGCTCTTGGCGAGCGCCGCGGCGGGCAGGATGGCCAGAGCGCTGAGCAGCACGAACGCGATTGTCCGCTTCATATCGTCCCATCCTTTCCGGCTAGAGTTGCCCCGGGCGGAGGGGGCCGGCGGGCGCCCCGCTCTCCGGGTTCACCCTGACTTACGGCCGGAAGGGCCCGACGGATCTATGGGGGCGGATCTACGTGGAGCGGTAATTCGTGAACTGGAGCGCGATGCCCAGATCCTTGCCCTTGAGCAGCGCGATGATCGCCTGCAGGTCGTCGCGGTTCTTGCCCGCCACCCGCACCTGCTTCTCCTGGATGGAGGCCTGCACGCGGATCTTGGAGTCCTTGATCAGGCGCACGATCTCCTTGGCCTTCTCCATGGGCACGCCGTCCTGCAGCGTGATCTTCTGACGCACCAGGCCGCCCCCCGCCGCCACCGGGTCGTTGATGGTGAGGGCCTTCAGATCGATACCGCGGCGATGCAGCTTGGACTGCAGGATGTCCAGCACCGCCTTGACCTTCATGTCGTCGGTCGAGGAGATCGTGATGTCCATCTTCTCGATCTCGATCTCGTTCTTCGCGCCCTTGAGATCGTAGCGCGTCGCGACGTCGCGGCGGGCCTGATCGATCGCGTTGGTGACCTCCTGCATGTCGATCTTGCAGGCGACGTCGAAGCTGTTCTCGGCGGCCATGGCGAGGTCCTCGGCTAGCGCGGGTCGAGCGGCACCACCGCTGCGTCCTTCGGGGGCGTGAAGACGAAGAGGCTGTCGCTGATCCCCGGATTGATGGCGACCCGGTTGAAGGTCATGGTGACCGTGTTCTGGAACTGGTCGTAGAGCACCGCCTGGCGCACGACGTAGTCCTTGGGATCCACCGTGATCACCAGGCGCGTGAGCAGCGGGGTCGGCTGCTTGGGCGTGAGATCCAGCACCGGCCGGCCGGTGCCGTCGCGCGGGCTCGCCGGATTGAGGAAGCGCACCGTAAACTCCTCGCGCAGCTTGCCGAGCCCGGAGAGGAAGCTGCCCGCCGGCCCGGCCAGGGCCTTGGGCGCGTTGCCCTTGTTCACCTGGTTGAGCTCGGGGGTGTACACCCAGAGCGAGGTGCCGTCGGAGACGATCTGCTGCGGCGCGGGGCTCTTGTAGTCCCAGCGCATCTTGCCGCCCTTCTTGAGCAGCACGGTGCCTTCGGCCTTGATGTCCTGGCCGAGGCTCTTGTTGCGCGCGGTCTGGGTGAACTCGGCGCGGAGATCCACGATCTTGCCGTAGGTGGCCTCGACCCCGTTGACCACCTCGTCGAGGGTCTGGGCGGCCGCCGCGGCGGGCACGAGTATGAGGAGGGCGAGCAGACAGAGGTTTGGGAGGATATGCTGGCGCGCTCCTCCTTTCATATTGCTCGCCTCGCCTTTGGCTTCAGCTCGCACTGCGTCTCTTCTGGAGATATTCCGGCCCGACCAGGATCTCGCGCGGCTTGGCGCCGTGGCCGGGGCCGATGACGCGGTCCTGCTCCATCATGTCGATGAAGCGCGCGGCCTTCGGATAGCCGAGTCCGAGCCGCCGCTGCAGGAACGAGATGGACGCGGCCCGCTGCGCGATCACCAGGTTCACCGCGTCCCAGTAGATGTCGTCGCGATCTTCCCCGCCCCCGCCCGGGCCCGCCTCGTCGGCGGGCAGCTCGACGTGCTCGTACACCGCCGAGCCCTGGGTGCGCAGGAACTCGCACATCGCCTTCACTTCCTTGTCGGAGACCCAGGAGCCGTGCACGCGCATCTGCCGGCTCGCTCCCGGCGGCACGAAGATCATGTCGCCGCGCCCCAGGAGCTGCTCGGCCCCGTTGCCGTCGAGGACGGTCCGCGAGTCGACCTTCGACGCCACCTGGAAGGCGATGCGCGTCGGGAAGTTGGCCTTGATCAGGCCGGTGACCACGTCCACCGACGGCCGCTGGGTGGCGATGATCAGGTGGATGCCGACCGCGCGGGCGATCTGGGCGAGGCGGATCAGCGAGTTCTGGACCTCGCCGGCCGAGACCATCATGAGGTCGGCGAGCTCGTCCACCACCACCACCCAGTAGGGCAGCCGCTCTTCCGGCGGCACTTCCTTGTTGTAGCCCTCGATGTTGCGGACCGCCTTGGCCTGGAGCTGCTTGTAGCGGGCGTCCATCTTGCCCACGATCCACTTGAGCCGCGCCGAG
>Ga0134122_10001531_pt1 | contig 16745 bp, 12 predicted proteins | sample KB302_FD_96461 | JGI IMG/M metagenome (GOLD analysis project Ga0134122, IMG submission 96461) | Terrestrial soil microbial communities without Nitrogen fertilizer from Kellogg Biological Station, Michigan, USA - KB3-0-2 | ecosystem: Environmental > Terrestrial > Soil > Unclassified ... | reverse complement strand
GCTGAGCAGGCGATGCGTCCCGATGATGATATCGATCTTTCCCTTTGCGAGATCCGCTACGATCACCTTTTGCTCCGCGGCGGTGCGAAAACGGGAGAGCATTTCTATTTTGATACCAAATGCCTGCATGCGCCGCCGAAAGGTATCGAAATGCTGTTGGACGAGAATGGTGATCGGCGCGATCACCGCAACTTGTTTGCCGGATTCCACCACTTTGAAGGCGGCGCGCATCGCCACTTCGGTTTTGCCGAAACCGACATCACCGCAAAGCAGGCGATCCATTGGTTTCGGACTTTCCAAATCGGCTTTGATGTCGCGGATTGCCGCGACCTGTCCGGGGGTTTCTTCGTAGGGAAATTGCTCTTCAAATTCTTGTTGGCGACTGGTATCCGCGGCGAATTTCACGCCTTTGGCCTGCGCTCTTTTGGCATAAATTGCCAGGAGTTCCTTGGCTATTTTTTCGGTTTCTTTTTTTACTTTGCGCTGAATATTTTTCCATTCAATGCCGCCGAGGCGGGTCAGTTTCGGCTCTTTGCCGTCTTCGGAGATAAAGCGTGAGACCTTGTCCGCCTGATCGACCGGCACGAAGAGCTTGTCGTCGTGGAGGTAGGCGATTTCCAAGTATTCGCGGGTGATTTTATTTACCTCCTGTTCACAGATCCCGAGGAAGCGTCCGATGCCGTGATCGAGATGCACCACCAGATCTCCGACTTTTAAGCTTGTCAAAAAGTCGATGTTGACGCCGGTGGTGGTGATTTTTCGTTTCTTTCCGCCATGGAGTTGAAAAATTTCGCGGTCGGTCAAAAAACAAATTTTCGCTTCCTGATTTTGGAATGACGGCGGCACCACTTCCAGATCTCCGGCATCGATTAAAAGAATTCCGTGCGCCTCTTCCCTTTCGGCCAGCGGAATTTTCTCGGCGGCGAAGATGTTTTTGAGCTCTTCCTCGCGCTTGGTAAGGATCACCACGCGCCAATTTTCAGCGCGCTTTTCCTGCAGATCGAGGAGCAAATCGGCGAGGGTGTAAAATTTTAGGACCGAGAGAAAGTGCAAATGAATGGAGGTCTCTTCCTCTTCGGGAAAGGAGGAAAATTCTAAAATGCGTGCTTCGCGTTTCTTCTCCGAAAAAGTTGTGAGCGCTGCTTCGAGTTCGTTGCGCACTTCCAAGTCATTCTCGGTGAGGACACTTGAAAGAAGTGTTTTTTCCGGGGCCGCAAGCGGTGAAACTTGAATTCGCTCGAGCGAATTTCCGACCTTTTTCGTTTCCGGAAAAAATTCGAAGATGCTCTCGACTTCATCATAGGAAATTTCAATTTTGACCGGTCGCGTTGCTCCCAGAGGAAAGAGGTCGACCACATTGCCGCTGCGGCGGTATTCGCCTTTTTGCAAAAAGAGATCGCTCGTCAGGCTGTAGCCGAGTTCCACCAACTTATGAAAGAGCTGCAGCGCGGAAATTTTTTGCCCGCATTCCAGAAGAAGCGATTCGTTTTTCAGAAATTCCGGATCCGGGAAATACTCCGCCGCATCGGCTTCGGTACAGAAAAATATATTTCTGGTGTTTTGTGGGCTCATGTCCTGCAAGGAAAGTATCCACTCCACTTTTTCGCGCCCGCGCCCTTCGGAAAAGGAAAGCACGTGCAATGATTCGGGCGTGAGGTGGGAGAGAAAATATGGCGCCAACGCCATCGTTTCATGAAGTTCATTTTTTTCCGGCAACACCAACAGGATATTGCAAATTCCCGGTTCGGCTTCAAGAATTTTTTGTAAGAAAAAAAGTTTTGCCGAAATATTCGGCAGGCCCGAAACGGTCAGACGGCGCTGCTCCCGAAAAATTTCCGCGCCGGGAGTTTTGGAAAAGGCCCCCGGAAAAAGGGTGCTAAAAAATCCGTTCTGAGCTGCGGCAGAGGAAAAATCAGTCATGAGAAGAACAGCGCGCTCCGATCACAAAAAAATGATCGTGCCAGAATATATTTGGTAAGAAAAATCAATTTAAGAATTTTTCCCCTCGCCCGAAAAATAACTCCGCTCTTTGGAAAATAGCTGCGCCGCGAATTCTGAGAAAAAATTCGGTTTTTGGCAAGAGCTTTTATACTTTGAGCGGCATGATGACCTGAGTGAGCCCGGAGGGCTTTTCCGGGAAGATCACCACCGGCGAGAGTTTTCCTTCTATTTTTACCTGCGCTTTTTCTCCGGAAAGCGTCTGGAGAATGTCGAGCAGATACTGCCCATTGAGCGCGATTTGGTTTTCTTCCCCTTCCACCTCCGCTTCGATTTCCGATTCTTCACTGCCGACTTCGGTGGCATCGGTCGTAATTTGTACTTTTTTCGGGGCAAAGAGAAAACGGATGTTATTGTTATTCTCGCGGGCGAAAAGTCCGACGCGTTTAATTCCCAGGGCTAATTCAGAGATGGAAACCAGCGCTGTTGTTTTTGAAGTCGTAGGAATGATTTGGAGGTACTCCGGGAATTTCCCTTCAATCAGGCGCGAGGTGAGTTCGGTGAGGCCGACCCGAAACAGGATTTGGTTTTTGGAGGCGATCACTTCGGCTTCTTTTTCTTTCGTCCCGGCGAGGATGCGGGCGAACTCCTGCATCGTCCGAGCCGGAACGATGCTTTTGAGCTCCTCAGAAAAAGTTTTTTCCGAAAGTGAAATAATTTTTTCGCCCAAGCGGTAGGAGTCGGTGGCGACGAGTCGGAGTTCTGAGCCCTTGCCCCAGAAATATACCCCAGAGAGCACCGGACGGGTGGTAGAAGTGGCGCAACAAAATACAATCGCTTCAATCGCTTCTTTCAGGGTGTTGGTTTCTAGAGTGAAGCTTTCTTCTTTTTCCACCAAAGGGATCGGGGGGAATTCTTCGGCGGCGATTCCTTTGAGTTTGGTTTTTGAGCCCTGCGCTTTAATGGCGAGGGTGCTGCCATCTTCCACCGCAAATTCAACTTCCCCTTCTTTGAGAAAACCGATATAGCTCACGAGGATTTTGGCGGGAATAGTTATCTTTCCTTCGTTTTTGACTTCCGCTGGCAAGGAAGTGGTGATCGCAATTTCTAAATTCGTAGCGGTTAAGTAGAGTTTTTGCCCCTCCGCTTTTAAGAGAATATTCCCGAGGATGGGGAGGGTATTATGGGGATTGATTGCTTTTTGAACGGTGAAGAGCCCTTCGAGGAGTTGTTTTTGTTGGCAAATAAGCTTCATGTTTCTGAAAAAAACTTATCTGTAAATTACGGTTTTTCTCCCGGAAATGCAAATACAAGAAAAAGCAAACGGCTTCATTTAGGAAATAAATATATAAACCTTTAATTTTTTTAATTTATAAAGCACCCCTTGAATTTATAAAAAACATTATATAAATATAAATCATTCAGGAAAACTATTCAGAGAAACAAAACTTAACAGGATGAATACAAAAATAATGCAAAAATACGCATCATAAAAGCCTGTTTAAAAGAAAGTCGAGCACAAGCCATTTTTTTAAGGTAGAAAAAAAAATGTAAAAAAGAATAAACCGTATTATACGGCGAGCAATATAGAAAAAATCTGTATTAAAATATTCTTCAGGGTGAAAAACATTTATATCAGGTCTTTTCTCGGAGCAACTGCGAAGATATTCGGCTTTTCCTGGAGCTCAAAACTTCCGGACACAAATAGGTTTTCAACCACATCTTTCCCCACCGTAACCCCCGCGCCGAGAAAAGAACCTGCACCGACTTTTACTCCCGGGAGCAAGCTCGTATTGATTCCCACCCGGACATCTTTCCCACACACCAGGCCGAATTTTTTTAAATCCGTTGAGACCTTCTCCCCTTGCATCACACTGGAGACAACCCCCTCATCTAAGCGAAAATTTGCCGTGCGGGCACCGGCGCCAAAAGAGATATTTTCATCTAAAATTGAGTCGCCAATATAGTTCTGATGCAGCCAGATGTTGCCGCGAAGATAAGATCGTGCCACTTCCGTGCCATGTCCCACCACACAATTTGCGCCCAAATATGAGTTCCGGATTAAAGTGTGATTTCCCACCACCGTATTTACGCCGAGATACACTGGACCCTGAATGACCGCATAATCAAAAATTTTTACTCCTTCACCAATAGCAACAGCCCCGAGGATTTTCGCGGTCGAAGCGATCTGTGAGCTCGGCGCGATGCTTTGTCCGGAAAGACTTTTTAAGAAATACTCCATCAGACTCAAATGATGCCAAGGGTATTTAAGCGCCTGCCAAAAGCCGTCATAAGGAACTACTTCAGCGGTGGAGCCGGAGTCAATGAGCTTCTGCAAAGATACTTCATAGCCATAGTGGCTGGCGGCTTTCCGGACACGCCCTTCCTGAAGTGCGGTGAATAACGCTGCCGGTTTTGTAAAAAGATGCAGCACCAAATTTATGAGATCCGACGGCTCATTTCCCACCCCCGGCTTCTCGAGAATTCTTTGAACATGATTCTCAGAATCCACCACGAGATATCCACCGGGAAAATACTTTTCCACTTTTTTCCCACAGACAAAAATGTCTGAATTCGAGGTTTTTCTTATCAGAAGCAGCTTTTGGAAGAATTCTTTTTCCACAAAATCATTGGCGCTCACCACCAGCATCGGGGCATTACTGTCCAAAAATGGCTCTGCCGAGAGGATGCCGCCGAGCATCCCTTCCTCCAGGTTTTCCTGAGTGGAAAATGAAAAATTCACTTTTTCAAAAAGTGAATTTTCAGCGCTCTGCACTTTAATTTTCGCCAAATTTTCCGCATTTCCCACGATATGGATGCGTGTAAAAGAAGCCGCTACCAGAGTGGAAATCTGATGCGCTAAGACGCTTTTTCCCAGGTATTCAAAAAATATCTTGTCACTGAGCGGCCACATCCGCTGTGATCTCCCGGCAGCGAGCAATACCACCTGAGTATCCATAAGAGAAAAATATGAGCGCATTTTCTCATTTTCGAGCAAAACCGCAAAGTTATAGTGCTGCTAATGTGCCGTGTGAACAGAAAGTTCCTTCCCCGTGGTAAGCAGTTCGATATCGCCATGATCACGGGTGATGACAGTGGGGATGGAGTCATTCTTTAAGCGATCGGTGGTTTCAGCATGCGGATGTCCAAAGCGGTTCCCCTGAGCGGCAGAAATAAGGGCGAGCTCCGGGTGCACCGCCGCGAGGAATGCTTCCGAAGAAGAAGTTTTGCTGCCATGATGCGCCACTTTCAGAATACTGGTTTTGAGCGAGTTTGGCAGCGCCAGGAGCGTATTTTCCACCGGCGCTTCGATATCCCCGGTGAGGAGCAAAGAAATCGCACCATATTCCAGCCGCAGTACGATGGAAGTGTTATTTGTTTTCGGTACAATCGCCCCCACCAAATTGTTTTCTGGAAAGAGAACGTCGAATTTTACGCCGTCCATGACAAAATCGTCTTGCGCTGTAACAAAACGAATCGGAATAGTTCGACGTTCCAGCTCTGCCGAAAAATCCTGAAAAGCACCGCTGCGGGTAGCAACTCCAGTCAAAAGCACCGTCCCGACGGTATATTTCTTTAAAATTTCCAATCCGCCCGCCAAGTGATCTAAATCGGGATGGGTAATGAGCAGGATATCAATGTGTTTTTGCCAAAAGGGGAGTGCGGCATCCAATTTCGCCAAAACGCTTTCATCGTCGCCGCCATCGATAAAAACTATTTTACCATGCGGAGTTTTAAGAAGCAGTGCATCGCCCAACGGAATATCGAACATGAAAAAATGCAACTTTCCATCAGCAAAAAGAAAAGCATCGCGCCCAAGCAAAAAGACGGTGCATACGAAGAAAGCAGCAATCAGCAGCCGAAATTTCCCAGAAGTTTTTTCCAAAAAACAAAGAACATCATGATGTTTTTAAAAAACTTTTTGCAAAAACGAAAGAAAACTGCAGCGAACTTTAAGTGAGAATTAAGAAAAAAGGCTCCGATCTGATCGGAGCCTTTTTGATGTTCAAGGATTAAATTGCGCGCTACTTTTTGTTGCGAAACTTCCGAAGAGAAGAGGCGATAAAAGAACCGCCTAGGGCTAAAAGTGCGAACGGCGCACCGGTAGCAGCGAGTTTTGGCAGACGAATCGACGCGATCACGCCGGCGCTTTCATTGCCGGAAGTATCGACGGAAGTAATTTTATAGGTGAGTTCGGTCTCGGGAGCACCGGTAGTGCGATAGGTCTCCGTATCTTTCCCGAGAGAAGTGCCACCGGCGAAAGGTCCTTGCGCCGTGCTCTCATAGAGCTTTTGATCGGCGAGGTCGGGAGCGGAACTCTTTTTCCAATTGAGGTCGAGCCAAAAGCTGCCTTCACCCGGGGTCGAAGTGATCGCGAAATTCGAAGCGTCTTCCGGAGCAATCGTGTCCGCTACCGCAGCAGCATCTTCCGGAGTCGGATTTGTTCCCGGAGCGGAATTTCCCGTGAGTGGTTTCTCAGCTGCCGGGATCTCCGTGGCGTCAGTTCCGGTAAAGATGGCGAAGTCGGTGACACCGCTCTCAATCGGGTTGCCGAGTGCATCCGTTACGGCAGCACTGGCGGTGATCGTGTATTCGGTATCGACCATGGTGTTTTCTTGCAGCGTTACAAATACGATATTTTTATGAACCTGTTCATTCGATTCGCCTTCATAGTCGATTTTGTAGACCACTTTTTCCACGGCAATGCTCACCGCCGGATCATCACTTTGGCTCACCGAGAAGCTCAGTTCCGGAAGGATCTCCGGGAGCTCAATATCTTTGGAAAACTCCACCTTCACGAGGTTCGTAGTAAGTGCGAGGGCAGACTCCACCGTAGGCGCATCATTTTCTGTCGTAACGTTTGCAGGAGGAGTTGCAGTACTCACTGTGGGCAAAGCGTCGTAGACGGAAGAAGGAGTGACGGTAATCTCGGAAGAGAAATCCGCACTTTGTTCATTCTGCGTCTTCGCCTTTACGGCAACGTAGTATTTTACGCCATTGGTAAGGTTCGGCAGCGCAAAGGAAGTTTCCGTACCAGGAGAATTCACACTCTCATCGTAGCTCGTTGCCAAGCCCTCGCTGACGGAGTACAGACCGGAGAAAACCTCATAAGAGGTCGCACCGGGGACAGCGTTCCAAGAGATCACCGCACCGCTATTATAGGGGACGCCGCTCACATTTTGGACGGTAGCCGGAGCTGCTGCCTCAGCAGTAAGGTTTGAAACCCCGAATGCGAGCAGCACGAGGCTCAAGAGCGAAAAAGAACTAAAGAGTTTCTTTGCGAACGAGTTCATAAAAAGTGGAATAAAATGAAAATATCATGTCATTATATACTTTTTAGTTTAAAAAAGCAAAACACTAGAAACTTTTTAAAGAAAATTTGCAATTAAAATGGCACTAATACCCTAATTAACAGGTGTTTTAATTTCTTAATTACATCTTAGTTAGAATTGCTTTGACTTCTTTCCAATTAAAGATTTATATGAAATTATCCAGCTCAAAAGAAGCCCCAACGCTAATTAGAACTTCTTTTGAAAAGATTTATGCCGCCGTATCTCAATTGGATAGAGACCTCTCTTGTAAAGTTGTGACGCGGGTTCGAGTCCCGCCGGCGGCACCATTTGGGGAGTTATTGCTCCTTTCTACCGATTTTTAGAGTCAGCAGAAAGGAAGAATAACACTGGGGTTTCAAGGAACTCTCTCTTATTCACGCGTGTTGAAGATTTGTCCGATGTTTTGCTATAACTTGTCTGACAAACTGTAAAGGAGTCTTTACACTTTTAAAACTTGTTTTTAATGACACTAAATTAAATTGTGTTAAAGAATCATGTATACCTTTCTTCATGAGTATTTCATATTAATATTCTTAGATTTAATTGTCAATGATTTTAAGGTACACGCCCTTACCTGTAGATAGGATATAGCTGCCCATCAGATATTACTTAAACATTTCAGGAATTTCTTCGGGCACAATTTTTTGAATAGTAATACTTTTTGGTAAAAAAGCTTGATAGGAATTCCCAAAGTTGCCCGGTTGTAAGAGTCGCGGATCAAAACAGAAAAAGACATAAGGATCTTTTTGTAAACTCAGCAACCGATACACTTCTTTCTGGAAACGCTTTTGACTGCGCGGCAGCAGGAACTCTTCAAAGCCGTTGCGCCAGAGTTTTTTGCGCGCGGTGATGATGAGGTTGCCCGGCGCATCAAAGCCGAATTTTTGGAAAAGCACGACGGAAAAAGAGGGATTTCGCAGAGGAAAAAGGCGCTCGAGAAACCCCGCCGGAGCGCACAGGAGTTTTCTCCCCGGCTGACGAAAGAAATTTCGTATTTTTCCGATGCCGCCGCTTTGCGGCGTGAGGATTTTTATGCCGTGCGCTTTGAGCTCTGCCGAAAGCGAATCTTCCAGCGATTCCGAGACTTTTTGCGAAGCGACCACTGCGAGCGTATTGCCCGCATTGGCGAGGGCAATGGACTTCACCCAAAAACCCACTTCAGCGATATTATCCTGAGAGCTGTTTTGCTCCTGTGGAGTGAAAACTTTAATCTTTTGCTCTGGTGCGATGTCGCCTAATACAAATTGGGTTTTTTCTGAAAAGAGCTGGGTATCAAAAGAAAATACGAATTCACCGCTTTTATTTTTTGCAAAAGGAAAGCCGAGGAAAAGGAGTGCACGCTTCTCCGCGAGAAAGGTTTGCACAAAAGGGGTCAGGTCGATCAATTCAGCGACGAATTCGATTTCTTCATCAGGAAAAATTCGGCAGAAATGGAGTTCATTTTCCGGCCTATTCGGCGAGAAAAATTCTTCCCAGAGCTGCATTTCCTCTAAAATTCTGGTATCAGCTGAGTCTGCGGCAATATTTTCCAATTCGCTATGCCAGGTTTTTAACTCCTGCCGAAATTCTTGCCAATCGCGCGAAGTTTTCACCTTATTGTCCAAGTGAAGTTCGCGCGAAAACTCATCGATATCCGCGCTCTTCCGGAGAAAAGCGCTCAAGAGATCCAGCCAAAAGCTCACCTTTTGTCCAAATTCGGGCGTAAATTTCTCGGCAATAGAACGGAAGCGCGCTGAAGAGACGCTGCGACTTGCCGCTGGAGAAAAAATGTCATTAGCATTTTCCGCACCAAAGACCAGCAGGTTTTCGCCGGGAAAATTCTTTAAGAATTTATGCGGAAAAAGAAAGATGTCATGTTTCGCAAAAAGATTTTCCGGTAACGCGAGCTTTCCGGGGCAATCCAGCGGACAGTTCTCATGATTTTCTCCAGAGAATTCCGACCAAATACGCCACTCGGCATGTTTCAGATTTGGCGCTGCCAAGTTCCCCTGTGCCATTTCGCGCAGCACCTTGAGCGACACTGCAGTTTCGAGCGCCGAAAATTCCACTTTTTTTAAAAAGTCCTGCCATTTGGTCGTACAGAGAAAAGAAGTTGCCGGAAGGAACTCCGCGAAAGAAAGTTCGGGAAAGTTTTGTTGCAATTCCGCCGCAATTTTTTTCAGCAGCAGCTGTTCGTAGGCATGGAAGCTCACCCCAAGTTTTTGTTTACTCTCAGCAGCCCATTGCACCGCCGCACTGAAGCTTGAACGCACAGCACTGTGCGGAAATACCGAGAGCACTTCCCAAAGCACCTTCTCTCCGTTGGTGAAAATCCGCTGCACTTCTGTCGCAAATACTACTTCTTCCTTGGTCTGCGGAGTAATTGATAATACCTCCGGTAAAATTTCAGAAGCGGCAGTTTCGGGAGAAAAATTTAAGGCAAGCGCGCCTTCGCTTGAAACATCTTTTTCTGGAAGAGTTGGCTTTTCCAGAAAAAATATCCGTCCGACCCACTGACTTTTTTTGAGCACCGCTTCGTATTCTTCCTGCAATTTTGGCGAAAAGTTTGTGCGAAATTTCTGTTGGAGCAGCTTCCAGAGTTCTAAATTGGCAATGGCATCTGCCAGGGCGCGATGGGCGTTCTCATGCGGCAATTCGTATTTCTCGGTCAGCACCTCCAGCGAATGACTTTCTTCTTCCGGCAGGATGATGGTGGAGAGCGGATAGGTATCGATCTCGTCATTTCCAAACTCAAAACCTTTGACACGGAGAAAGCCGGTGTCGAAAGAGATGTTGTGACCGACGATGATATCTGCTTGGTCTAAAAATTCGGCCAGAAATTTTCGACGGATTTCAGCAATGCTGGGTTTTCCCACGAGATCCTCTTTTCTTATGCCGGTAAGGCGCTGTACCAAGGGGGGAATTTCCAAGTTTTCGTCATGGAGCGCCACGAGCTCATCGAAGGTTGCCACAATCTTGTCGCCATCGAAGCGCACAGCGGAAAGCTCCAGGAGTTCTGAGGTTTGGGAGTCAAGTCCGGTGGTTTCGATATCGAGAAAGAGGAGCATGACCAGATGAAATTTGCGGAGGAATTCTTCGGGATTTTTCAAAAAAGGGCAAACGTGGAAAACACATAAATCAAAACTCCGAAAAACTTGCCCTCGCTCCTCGTCCCCCATATACTCCATCCATATTGGTGCGTCCGCTAAAATTTCTTCCCCGTTGACCAAATATGTCTTCATAACCGGCGGAGTGTGTTCTTCCCTGGGAAAGGGAATCGCTTCCGCCTCCATCGCGATGCTCCTCAAAAATGCCGGATTCACGGTGTCGATTCAAAAGCTCGACCCCTACTTAAATGTGGACCCCGGCACCATGTCGCCCTTTCAGCACGGTGAAGTGTTTGTGACCGACGATGGCGCGGAAACCGATCTCGATCTCGGACATTACGAGCGCTTCATCGATGAAAATCTCTCGAAGTACTCCACCGTCACGACCGGGCGGATCTACTCCGAAGTGCTCGATCGCGAGCGCAAGGGTGACTTTCTCGGCGGCACGATTCAAGTGGTCCCGCACATCACCAATGCCATTAAAGCAAAAATCGAACTCGCTGCCACGGCGGCAAAAGCCGAGATTCTCGTGATCGAAATCGGCGGCACGGTCGGCGACATCGAAGGCGAACCGTTCCTCGAAGCGCTGCGCCAAATGCGCATGGAAAAGGGCAAAGAAAACGTCATCTCGGTGCATTTAACACTCCTTCCGTATCTCGCCGCATCCAATGAACTCAAGACCAAACCGACCCAGCTGTCCGTCCGCGAAATGCTGCGCTCGGGAGTGCAGCCGGATGTGATCCTCTGTCGCGCCGACAAAGATATCCCAAAAGAACTGCTCGAAAAAATTGCGCGCTTTTGTAACGTCGAGCCCGCCGCGGTGATCCCGGCGCCGACCGTGGCGAGCATCTATGAAGTGCCACTCACGCTGCAAGCGCACGGCATCACGAAAGTGCTGGAGCACAAGATGCAGCTCAAAGAGGTGAATCCGAAGCTCACCGAATGGCGCAAAATGGTGGAGAACATTGCGGCGGCTGAGACCGAAGTCACGATCGGACTGTGCGGCAAATATAACCACCTCGACGACGCCTATCTCTCCGTGCTCGAATCGGTAAAATCCGCTGCCTTTGCATTGAAGCACCGCGCCAAAATTGTCTGGATCGATACCGAGAAGATCGAACAAGATGACGCCGAAAGCTGGAAGAAACTGAAGTCCTGCCAAGGACTCTGCGTGCCCGGCGGCTTTGGAAAACGCGGCACCGAAGGGAAAATTCTCGTAGCAAAATATGCGCGTGAAAAAAAAGTTCCCTATCTTGGACTGTGCCTCGGAGCACAAATCATGGGCATTGAATTCGCGCGGAACGTTTGCAAATTACAAGATGCCACTTCGGAAGAGTTCGACCCCAAGGCGAAACATCAGATCGTGCACTTCCTGGCCGACCAGAGCGAAGCCCGTGCCAAGGGCGGCACGATGCGACTGGGTGCTTGGCCCTGTATTGTAAAAAAAGGCAGCAAAGCGCACAAGGCCTATGGCGCGATCAATATTTCCGAGCGCCATCGCCACCGCTATGAATTTAATAACGCCTATCGTGAAGTCTTAGAACAGCATGGCTTTATGATTTCCGGCACCTCACCCGATGGCGGCTTGGTGGAAATCGTAGAGGTGGAAAAGCACCCCTTTATGGTCGGTTCGCAGTTTCATCCGGAGTTCAAGTCGCGACCAAATCGTCCGCACCCGCTCTTCGCGGCCTTTCTGGAAGCAATCGTCGCGCAAGAATCTTAAATATTTGTATGTTGCCGCCCGAAGATCCCGCCGCTTTTCTCAACAAAAACTTTCACTTTGCGGTGGTGGAGGTCGGAAACGATGCCCGGAATTTAGGTTTTCAGCTATACTCCACCCTCAAATCCACCGGTTTTATGGTGTCAACGGTCAACTTGCACGAAAGAATCGTGCAAGGCGAAACCGCTTTTCCCACCATTGCGGACGTACGACCTATTCCCGATGTCATCGTCTTCACGATTTTAGAGCGCGAAGATCCGCAGCGCGGTATAAATACGCTGAAAGAAATGCGCGATCATGGCATCTTTCGCCTGTGGGCAGAACCCGATTGCGCTTCATTTGCCATGCGTGAATTCGCTGCGGCCAATGCCATCGACTTGCTCACGAGTTTTTCGCTCGCGGCAGAACTCGCAAAACAAGCTACACCATAGGGCATGGAATTGTCCCGGAGCAGGACAATTATTTTTGGGCGTCGCCGGATTCATGACATTTCTGCTCGATATAGCGCACCACCTCTTCGTGATTGCGCACATTTTTATCATTAATAATACCTTCATCCGCTGCGGTTTCGATCGTGATTTCGCCAAAGCCGAACAGCGCCGACCAAATTCCGGATTCGCTCGGGTGAATATTGGTGATATTGCGATACTCCACCTGATTGATGTTCTGTCCAAAGAGATGTTTGTTCTGGGAAATCACGCGAAAATTCGTGATGTAAATCACGTCATAGTAGTAGTCCAACCAGGCATTATAGAAGAGGATCCCCATGAAAATCGCCAAAAAGACGCTCACCCCCACCACCAATGGTTTAAAGTCGCCGATCAGCAAGATGCAGACACTGGCGGCGCCCAAGATGAGCGGCAGTAAAATTCCGCGCAGCAGAAAAAGCGGATGTTTCACCGCGATCTTTTCAATTTCCTCATCTTTCATCAGTTTAAAATGCAGCGACTTGCGCCGAATTTCTTCCTCCGTATCCTGGGAAGAACGAATATGGAGAATTTTAAAAATACGGACGACGCGCAACAGCGCAAAAGTGTAGCGCCAAAAAAGTTGTGGCAGCAGCAGGCTCACATAAAAGGGCAATGCGGAAAAAAGGTCGACCAACCCCTGCCAGGAGAAGATATATCTGAAGCGCTCCGGTGCCGCAAAAACCCGCAACAGGTATTCACAGCTCAAAATCACCGCCGTTATCACTTCCACACCCTGGATCCAGGGCTCATAAGCGGAAAGCGCCGGGATAAAAACCGCCGGCAACGTAAAGAGTGAGAATAAAACAATGGTAAATAGCAGCATATTCAAAATACGCCCCGACGCGCCTTCGTCATGCTCGATGATATTCCAGAGGTGTTTGCGCAGATCGCTTTTGAGCGACGGTTTTCCCTCCGGCACGGCGGAGCCGACGACCCGAAGGAGGCTATCATGAAAGTCTTGGCGCGGATTTCCCATATATTTCAACAAAAACTGAGCCTGATTTTATACCAGAAGCCGAAAAAATACAGCAAAAGACATTTTTCGCAAATTTGTCCATAAAGCAGGCAGCAAACCCACCATATATTTTCAGGTTCCAATCAAATTGATTTCATAGAACGCTTTCAGTAAGCTTTTTTCCATGGAGACCATCCAACCAAAAATTGAGGCGAGCTGGCGCGAAGTGCTGCGCGAAGAATTCACCCAGCCCTATTTTTTGCTGCTGAAAGAATTTCTGGTGCAGGAAATCAACAATAAAAAAGTGCTCTACCCGCCGCCGGGGAAAATATTTTCCGCCTTCGAACACACGCCGTTTGATCAGGTAAAAGCAGTTATTTTGGGACAGGATCCCTATCACGGAGCCGGACAAGCGCAGGGGCTTTCCTTTTCCGTTCCCGCCGGTGTGTCGCTGCCGCCCTCGCTGCAAAATATCTTTAAAGAACTGCATGATGATCTTGGAATTCCGATCTCAAAAACGGGGAATTTAGAAAAGTGGGCACAGCAAGGAGTGCTGCTCTTAAACTCAATATTGACCGTGCGCGCCAACCAAGCCGCTTCGCATCAGGGTCAGGGCTGGGAACAATTTACCGACAGCGTCATCGCGCATCTTTCGCGCGAACGCACCGGAATTGTCTTCTTGCTCTGGGGCAGATATGCCCAAGAAAAAGGAAAGATCATCGATACCTCCAAGCACTTTGTGCTGCAAGCCGCCCATCCCTCGCCTTTTTCCGCGCACAGCGGTTTTTTCGGTTGCCGGCATTTCTCCAAGACGAATGAAATTCTACGGGCACAGGGCAAAGCAGAAATCGATTGGAACCCGCAGGAATAATTTTCAATGACGAATTACGAATGACGAATACAAAATTTTAAATCCGGAATTTTTTAGCTACCTGTTCACTGACTGCTGACTGCTGATTGCTTACTACTTACTGCCTACAACTTACTGCTTTCTTTGCTACAATTCCCCTATGTTCTTCACACTCGCCCTCCTCTCAATGCTGGGGTATACCATTCAGGGCACGCTCCTCGTGAAGTATGCCCGCACCATGGACGGCATGGCGCTCGCCATGTACCGCAATCTTTCGCTGGCACTCAGCATGCTGCCCATTTTTTTCTTCGTTGATTTTTCACAAGCGGCAACTCTTAGCACCGCATGGCTAGAACTCCTGCTCGGCGCTATCAGTGGTGCCCTGGCACTGAGCCTCTCACTGGCGGCACAAAAATCGCTGCCCGTGGGCATCAGTTCGGCCTTTAGCGGCATACGAATTCTCCTACTTTTTCTTTGGGGCTACTGGTTTTTCAGGGAAACCATCACCTTGATCCAGGCTTTTGCCAGCCTCATCATCATCGGCGCGCTCATCACTTTAAGCGCGTCTAAAAATCAGATGCCCCATTTAGATGGCAGGGGGCGACGAGGAATATTTCTCGCGCTGCTCGGAACCTTCTTCGGCAGCTTGGCGTTTCTCATGGTGAGCATCGCCGCGCGCAAGACTGATCCATTGCTGGCGGGATATATTTGGGAAGTTGCGATCGGCGTTTGCGCCTTGCTGATCCTCTGCGGGCAAAAGTTTTTTTGGAATCTGAAGTTCCCGCGCATTCCCACCCGCCAGTTTTGGCATATCGCGCTGCTTTCCAGTGGCACACTGCTCGGGACCGGAGCTTTTGCCCTCGCCGTGAGCAGGGGACCGATCGGAATTGTGAATGCCATCGGGAGCACCTCGATCGTCGTGAGCGCACTGCTCTCGCACTTTTTGTACGCCGAAAAACTGCGCTTTCGGCAATGGTTCGCGATCGGACTCGTCATGCTCGGGCTGATCGGCTTGCGCTTGGGATTGTAGGAAACTTATTGTCGGGAGAAAAATATTTGCATTCGAGAAAAAAAAGGCGCTACAATCGCTCCAAGAAAGAAAATTTCAGGAGGGGAAGGCTTGCGGAAAGGTTTTCTTTTTGCTATAATTTTCTGAAATATTTTGTTTTCTTCATCCATTTTTTCTTTCTCCCTATGAATGCGCTTTCATCTATTCAAAAGCTTTGGCGGAGTACGGTTTGCGGCGGGATCGTGTTCCTTTCCGGACTGGGGACTGCCAGCGCAGCGTTGATTGATCCAGGCGACAAACCTTCCGATGTCGTTTCGGCCGATTTCCGCACTGCAGTAGTCGGTTTCATCAATTATTTTCTCGCCTTCCTCGGACTCGTGGCCGTGGCCTTTGTGGTCTACGCCGGTATCCTGATGGTGACTTCACAGGGTGAAGACGAAAATACGGGCAAGGCCAAGAAAATCCTGCTCTACGCCGGGATCGGAATTATCATCGTTCTCCTCTCTTTCGCGATCGTCCGCCTCATCGTGGGTGCAGGGGACGCCGTGGCGTAAAGAAATTCTTTCCAGCGTTTATAAAAAAGAGGCGTTTCGCCTCTTTTTTTGTATCAAAACATGGTAGGGAATTGCCACGGCAATTCCCTACGGATAATTAGGCCCCTTCGGTGAAAACCCCCAATTTTGGAAGCGGGAGCATTTCGCGGCGAAAGACGCGATTCTCATCCTCGACCACGATGAGTTTTTTCTCCGGCAATACTTCAAAAATCAGATCGGCGGCAAAGATCCGCGCCCCAAATTTGTGCCCGAGAAATTTTTTGACACAAGAGAACTTCGTCACACACCACACTTGCGTATCGCACCAGATTTCAGCGACGCGCCCCAGATTTTTGCCCCGGCGATTTGCGACGCGAAATTTCAGCCAGTTAGTCCCGGAATGTTCTCCTGCAGTTTCCTTGCTGAGTCGCAAAGATCCTTCCGTCCAGAGCAAATTTTCCACCGGGAAGAAATGGCGGCACGCCTTGATGCCGGTAACCTTTCCACTCTCGGTATCAAACAAAAGCGCCGTCGGGATAAAGGTTTTCCCGGAAGGAAATTTGCCCGATGTCTGGAATATTTCAGAAAGTGCTTTTTCCATACTTTTACGGTAGCACAACGGGAAAAATTAGACAGGACTCCCGCGCCGCACCTTTTCCGTGACCTGAAATTCCAAGGGCTTTTTGAGCGCCATCCGAAGCTGCGCCTCCAGTGCCGGGAATGAACCCATCAAGACCGTCATCACCGGGAGAAACAGCCACTGCCAGAGCAGTGAAAGGCGCTTCCAGCGCGATGGCGCCGTCGGAAGTGTGGTCAAAGAGATCGCCATGGCAACCAAAATCCCCACCAAG
>Ga0134122_10001530_pt1 | contig 16746 bp, 11 predicted proteins | sample KB302_FD_96461 | JGI IMG/M metagenome (GOLD analysis project Ga0134122, IMG submission 96461) | Terrestrial soil microbial communities without Nitrogen fertilizer from Kellogg Biological Station, Michigan, USA - KB3-0-2 | ecosystem: Environmental > Terrestrial > Soil > Unclassified ... | reverse complement strand
GGGCGAAGTACATCTTCGTGGATTCCGTGAAGTACCACAAAGAAGCCACTGCGACCGATGCGGAACTTGAAAACTACTTCAAACAGCACGAGGAAGACTATCGGCTCAAGGACACTGTTACCGCGCAACACATTCTGTTTAAGACGGAAGGGAAAAAGCCCGAAGAAGTCGAAGCCATTCGGAAAAAGGCCCTCACCGTTCTGGAACGGGCCAAAAAGGGCGAAGATTTTGGCGGCCTTGCGAAAATGTTTTCCGAAGATACCAGTGCCGCCCAGGGCGGCATGCTCGGTGAGTTTCCTCGAGGCCAGATGGTTCCCGAGTTCGAAAAGGCCGCTTTCGGCCTCGGCGCCGGCGCGATCAGCGATCTGGTTCAGACGCAGTTCGGATTTCATATCATCAAAGTACTCAAGAGGCAGGAACCCAAATTGCGCACCTTTGATGAAATGAAGGGCGCCATTCGCTCGATCGTGCTGGGTACAAAGGGCGCGAACAAGGCTGCGGAGATTTCCCAAAAGGTTTCCGCCGAATTGTCGACCAACAAGAACCTGGATGCCGTCGCGCAGAAGTATGGCGTTGAAGTGCGTCAAACCGCGCTGCTTTCAGCGGGAACCAAAGTCCCGGAGTTGAGCAATTCCGCCGAATTCATCAAACAGATTTTCACCATGGCAAAAGATCAAATCGGATCCACCATCCAAAACGATGAAGGCTATGCCATTCCTTCCGTTGCCGAAATACAGAAGGCACATGACGCATCGTTTGAGGAAGCTAAGGAGCGAGTCCTCGGCGACGTCAAAACGGAAAAAGCCGGTCAGATCGCAATGGAAAAGGCCAACGAAGTACTCGCCGGCATCAAGTCCGGCAAGGATCTGCCCGCATTAGCCAGGAGCGTGGGAATGGAAGTCAAAACCAGTGCACCTCTTGTCCGCGGCGGTTCGATTCCGGAATTTGGTGCCATTGCCGATCGGGACAAGGAAATATTTTCGCTTCCTGTGGGAAAGCCTGGCACGCCAAGTACAGTCGCAACGAAGACGCTGGTGTTTGCCGTCAAGGAACGCAAGGCTCTCGATCCGGAAGAAGTAAAGAAGGGGTTGGATTCCGCGCGCACCACGCTTCTGGCTTCGAAGCGCGAAGTGTATTTCACCGACTGGGTCGAAGACGCAAAAAAGAAAATGCAGGATAGTGGTTCGATCAAGGTCAACCAGGCGGCTTTGGCGCAGCTGGTGGATCAGACCAGGTAGTAGGTTCGTTGTAGGCGCGGTCTGTGACCGCGCACATTCCAGAATGTGAAGTAACGTGAAATCAAGGATTGTGCGCGGTCATAGACCGCGCCTACAGTGGAAGTCCCTCCGCTTCTTCGTTACACCCCCAGCAAATCCGTCAATTCCTTTACCGCTGCAGCCGAGCGGTGCAACGCGGCACGTTCATCATTTGTCAGCGAGATCTCGATCACCTGCTCGATTCCCTTCTCGCCCAGCTTCACCGGGACGCCCACGTAAAGATTGCTGATTCCGTATTCCCCTTCGAGGAACGTCGAGCAAGGCAGGATCTTCTTCCGGTCGTTCAAAATGGCGTCGACCATCTCCACAATGGATGCCGAAGGGGCATACCAGGCGCTGGTGTTCAAAAGCTTCACAATCTCCGCACCACCGTCTCGGGCGCGTTGAGCCAACCGATCGATCGTTTCCTTCGACATCAGTTCAGTAATCGGAATGCCTGCCACCGTCGAGTACCTGGGCATCGGAACCATCGTGTCGCCGTGCCCTCCCAGCACGAATGCATGAATATTGTCGACCGACACATTCAACTCCATGGCAATAAACGCACGGAAGCGAGCCGAATCGAGCACTCCCGCCATTCCTATGACGCGCTGCCGCGGGAATTTGCTAACGCGGAAAGCCGTCTGCGCCATCGCATCCAGGGGATTGCTAACGACAATGATGATGCAGTTCGGAGAAGCCTTGACGACCTGCTCGGTCACGCCCTTCACAATGTCATGGTTCGTTTTTAACAAATCGTCGCGGCTCATGCCCGGTTTGCGTGGTATTCCTGCAGTGATCACCACGACATCGGAGTCTGCAGAATCCCGATAGTCGTTGGATCCGCTGATGCGGCAGTCGTAGCCCTCGACCGGTCCGCTCTCGGCCATATCCAGCGCCTTGCCCTGAGGTACGCCCGGAACGATGTCCACCAACACTACATCGGCGAGATCCTTGTCGGCGATCCGCTGCGCGGCCGTCGCACCGACATTTCCCGCGCCCACGATTGTTACTTTTCGTCTTGCCATGAGTTGTTCTCCAATTCGCTATTTTGCAGACTCGTCGGACGACGCCGATTCGCGTGGTCCGAGATAGGTGTATTCATGAAACGCTTTACTGTATTGATCCAGAAGCTGCACGCCGATCTTGGGACGGATCAAGCCTTCCTTGACCTTCTGCTGAATGATCTGTTCCATCCGGCGCTGTAAATCATTTGGAAAATATTGAACGACCGCCAGGATCTCCTGGACGGTTGTTCCTTTGATGACCTTTTCGACAAAATAATTGTCCGGCTCTTCTGAGTCGGCATAGACATGAACCTCGGTGACACGGCCAAACAGGTTGTGAATGTCCCCAAGAATATCCTGATAGGCGCCCATCAGAAAAAACCCCAGATAGTAAGGCTCGCCTTCATTGAGTCGATGCAGCTCGAGTGCATTCTTTGTTCCGGAAGGAGATACAAAGCGATCGACCTTGCCATCCGAATCACACGTCAAATCGACCAGCGTTGCCAGACGCATCGGCTGTTCGTCCAGACGCTGAATCGGCATGATCGGAAACACCTGACCAATGGCCCAGTAATCGAGGATGGACTGAAACACCGAGAAGTCGCAGAGATACTGGTCGATAAGCTGTTCCTGCATGGCCAGCAGGTCCTTGGGAAGCGCTTCACGATTCCGCTTTTGAACCATTCGATTGATTGCCCCGCACGTCGCCCAATAGAATTTTTCTGCCAATGCCTTCTGTTCGAGCGTGAGATAACCCAACTCAAAGAGCAGGCTTGCTTCCTGCCGCTTCTCTGCAACGTCGTGAAACACTTCGAGCAGGAATGGCACGGATTTCCGGCGTGAGGATTTGTCGACAACGGAACCGAGCAGCCGGGCGAGATCGTTCACCAGTTGGTGGCTCGCGGACTCGGGAACGGTGGTGTCCTCTGCCACGTCTCGTACGTTGGCAGCGATCACTTCCACAATCAGCACCGAATGATGCGCCGTCAACGCACGTCCGCTTTCGGAAACCAGAATGGGATGTGGAACCTTTTCCGCGTCGCAGATTTCTCTTACCGAGTACACAACGGCATTCACGTACTCTTCCAGCGTGTAGTTGATGCCGTGGGGCGCCGTGACTTCTCCGGCTTCGTAGTTGACTCCCAGGCCGCCGCCGACATTCACATACTGGATATCGAGTCCACGGCGGCGCAGAGTCGCATAGACACGGGCGATTTCCTTGACCGCCTGTTTCAGATTCTGGACATCGAGAATCTGACTTCCGAGATGGAAATGAAGCAACTTGAATCCATCGGCGATACCGTACGTATTGACGTCATCCAGAAGCTTGACCAGTTCCGTAATCGAAATACCGAATTTCGAACTGTCACCGCCGGATGCGGCCCATTTCCCCGATCCTGTTGCCGACACCTTGACGCGCACTCCAAACCTGGGAACAATGCCCAGTTCCTTTGCCTGAAGCATCAACGGACGGAGCTCCGCAAATTTCTCGAGAATCGGGATGGTGTTTTTGCTGAGCTGCTGACCGATCAGCAGCAGACGGATCATAATGCCGTCCTTGTAGCCATTGCAGATCAGAAGCGTGCGATCGTCTTCGAGATGCGGCAGCGCCGCTACCAGTTCGGCTTTCGAACCGCATTCGAGGCCAAAACCAAACGGCCGGCCTGCTTCAAGGATTTCCTGAACCACTTCGTGAAGCTGATTCACCTTGATGGGATATACGCTGACGTATTGGTTCTGGTATCCGGCTTCTTCGATGGCCTTTCGGAAAGCGGTGTTAATCTCAATGACGCGGGAACGCAGCAGGTCCTGAAACCGGATCAACAGCGGGAATTCAATTCTCTGCTGCCTCAGGTCCTTAACGACCTTGAACAGATCGATTCCGATGGGATCCCCGATGACCGGGCGGACCTCCAAATGTCCTTCAGCATTCACGCAAAAATAAGAATCTCCCCAGAGCTTGACGCGGTACAGCTCTTCGGAGTCTTGAACGGTCCAGGTTTCTTCTTTAGCCATGAGCGAACGTCAGAGCTTAACTCAGAGAGTGAGCCTTGCCAATACGGAAAGGGCCCGACTATTTCGTAGAGAGTACCTTTCCTTCCACGTCACGCACTTCCTCGGCGCCAGGGTCCAGCTTCTTCAGTTCCGCTTCGATCTTCGCCCGGTCTCCAACAGCGATGACGACCATCTTCTCCGGGAGAATGTATTTGCGGGCCATATCCTTCAGTACCTCCGGCGTCACTGCGGAAACCTTCGTCGCGAATCCACTGAAATAATCCAGCCCAAGGTCGTAGACCCACTCTTCGGTCAGAGCGCCAGTTGTTTGATCCGTGGTTTCGAATCGCGCAGGAAGTCCTTTCACGATGAGATCTTTCGCGCGTGCTGTTTCATCCGCAGTCGGCGGCGCGTCACCGCGCACTCTTGTCAGCTCGCGGAGTGTTTCTCGCACGGCCGGCGAGGTAACATCGGTACGCACTCCCGCACCGACCGAAAACCAGCCGAGCGTCCTCAAATACGTAAACCGGGACTGCGCGCCATAGGTGTATCCCTTGTCTTCACGGAGATTCATATTGATGCGGCTGGTGAAGGCCCCGCCCAGCATCGAATTCAAGACCTGAAGCGGCGCATAGTCTGGAGTCGAGCGCGCGGGTCCGCGCGATGCGACTCGCATCTGGGTTTGCGGAGCTCCCGGCACATCCACCAGAACCAGCCGAGGCAATTGTTCGGGCACATTTGCCTGCGTTCCGCTGGTTACGGTTCCCGGTTTCCACTTCCCAAGCGCCTTGTCCAGAATGGAGGTCAATCCATCCTGCGTCAAATCCCCTGAAACAATCAGTGCCGCATTGTTGGGGACAACACGTTCCTGCCAGAATCCCTTTAAATCAGCCGCAGTCATGGCGCGGACGGACGCCTCGGTCCCAATCTCCGGATAGCCGTAGGGGCTATCGGCGCCGTTCATCACCATTGTCATCACTCGATTTGCGATATCGCGCGTGCTGGACTTCTCCTGTTCAAGCTCGCCAAGGCGCGATTGGCGCACGCGCTCCACTTCCTTCTCAGGAAACACCGGATTCAAGAGGACATCGGCCAGCAGTCCGAGCGCCGGCTCGACATGAGATTGACCGACACCCAAATTGATCGAAGAATAGTCGCGCGTTGCCGACATACTCAGGCGTGCTCCGATCTGCTCCAGTTCCGTCGCGAACTGAGCCGATGACCGCGTCGAGGTGCCTTCATCCAGCATGTCGAGGGTGAAACTCGCCAGCCCAGGTTTACCGGCGGGATTCGCTCCGCTGCCACTGCGCATGACCAGATCCGCGCTCACGACGGGCCAGCCGGCGCGATGGTCCAGAATAACCGTCAGGCCATTCGATAATTTAAAGGACACCGGGGCCGGAATGACCAGAGACGGTTCAGGCCCTGAGCCAGGCCGTTGATTCCTCCATGGCTCATCGGCATTGACCGACTCCGGTGCATCGCGTTCGACAAGCTTCGCCGGCGTCGGCACCGGTTTGCCAAGATCCTGTACTCCCGGCACGCCATACACAACGACACGTTCCGAGTTTTGCAGATACTTCGCTGCAAAATTGTGAACGTCCGCAGCCGTGGCCTTGCGAAACCGGCCAATGTCTTCGGCCAGGTAGTCGGGGTTTTTCAGATGATGGTTGTAGGTGTTGATCCGATCCGCAATGCCATCGAAACCACCATTACGCTCCAGAGAGAACAGCGTGTCGGTTTCAATCGACGTCTTCGCACGATCCAGTTCCGCCGCGTCCGGGTCCTTTGTGCGCAATGCCTCCAGCTGGACATCGATCTCCTTTTCAAGGGTCTCCAGCGTCTGCCCTTTCCTTGCCGTCGCTTGAATGAGGAAAACCGATCCCAGCGTCAGGGATTGGCAATATACGGTCACGTCCTGCGCGATCTGCTTGTCGTAGACCAGGCTCTTGTACAGACGGCTGGACTTCCCTTGCCCGAGAATAGCGGCAGCAATGTTCGCTTCGGCTTCACCGGGTTTGAAGATCGGTGGCGCAATCCACGCCATGAAGACCCGGGGCAATTCGACGCGATCCTGGACGGTGACGCGGCGCTCGGATGTAATCTCCGGCGTCTTGACCTGGACGGGAGGAACTTCCGGTCCCTTCTTCAGCGTCCCGAAATATTTTTCGACCATCGCGCGCGTCTTCGCCTTGTCGATATCGCCAACGATGGCGATGCTCGCGTTGTTCGGCGAATAGTACTGCTTGAAGAAATTGCGAACGTCGGCCAGTTTCGCGGCCTGAATGTCCTGATGGGAACCAATCACGACGGCATAGTATGGATGTTCCTTTGGAAACAAGGTGTGGTACACGGCTTCTTCCACGATCCCATACGGTTGGCTTTCCGTGCTCTGCCGGCGTTCGTTGCGTACAACGTCCTGCTGGTTCTTGAAGGACTCCGACGTGAGCTTGTCGAGCAGATACCCCATGCGATCCGATTCCAGCCACAACACAAGCTCAAGCTCATTGCTCGGAACGGTCTCGAAATAGTTGGTGCGATCGAAATCTGTCGATCCATTCATGTCGCTGCCGCCCGCGGACTCCAGCATTTTGTCGAAGCCATCCTCAGGCACATGTTTGGAGCTTTCGAACATCATGTGCTCGAAAAGATGGGCAAAGCCGGTGCGTCCCGGTAGTTCGTTCACAGGACCGACGTGGTACCAGATATTCACCGCGACACGCGGGAGCCGGTGGTCTTCAACCATCAGAACGTCGAGTCCGTTGGCGAGTTGTATTTTCTCAACGGCGATCTTCGGTATTGGAGATTCCGCAGGTGCGCTGAAATGTGAACATGCAGATGCCGCAACAAGGACAGCCAGCAATCCCGCCAATCGAAAACGAATTCTCATCATTGCCTCCGAAGGAATGCGGGAGATTGTAGCTTGAGCTACGAAAGAATCCAGACTAGTTTCAGGACGAGCAATGCAAGAAGCGCGAAAGGAATCGCTGGAATCCAAATGGGATCCTCAACCACTCCGGGAGGCAAATTCTTTCTGCTCCAGCTCTTGATCGATATGCGCGCAAATCGCAACACATAGAATCCGCAAAATACCAGCAGCGGAAAGAAGACATAGCGCGAGCGGACCAGCAGCGCCGATGCATAGATGGCCACGGTCGCCGGCATCCCAAAAATAAGCCACGACCCTCGCCCCCACCTCCGATGGATTGGCGCCCACCCCGCTAGAAAGGAGTCTATCGACAAAACTAACGGCGGCAAATAACCTGATAAAGGAATTGCATGGTCACCCACCAGGAAATTCATGATGTCGTCCGTTGCATCCCGCGCGGCCGTGTCGCCACATATGGCCAGGTCGCCGAATTGGCGGGAATTCCCGGACAGGCGCGTCGTATCGGTTATGCACTGAGCGCGCTTCCGGAGGATTCTCCGATTCCATGGCAGCGAGTGGTGAATGCCAAAGGCGAAATCAGCCTGCGTTCCCATGCGGGGGCTGAAACGCTGCAATTCAAGTTGCTCCGGCAGGAAGGGATCGTCTTCGACAAGAACAAGCGTATCCCGCTGCCGCGGTTTCAGTGGCGGCCGAGGTCATGAACGGCATCCGCGAGGACGCAGCCCCCAATTTATTTATGCGTCCTCGCCGTTTCCCTTCATACTCGGCCTCATGATTCAACGCACAGCCATATGGATCCTGGCGACACTGGCCATGTGTTCGCCTGGCGCTGCTATTGCCGGCACAAAGCCGCCGGCTGGTTCTTCTTATGTCTGGTCCGTCTCCGCCGATCGCGAACTTCGGGAACGGCAAAACTTGCGCGCGCCGCGCCGGTATCGCGGAACGCCGCACAGATCCCCTCTCAAATCAGGAAAGCTTGCGACATCAATTGCGCGCTGTCTCCATTGCGGATCGCTCTATAACCGGCCTCCTCCCGCAGTCCTCTCCTTCGTCTAGCAACTGTCTCCACCACAAACAAACTTGCTTCGAGGAGGGTGGCATGCACCGTCTTATTCAGAAACTATTTCGAAATCCGAGTCCTCTTGAGTCGGAGATTCACAACATCAACGCGCGACGTCACACGCTTTCCGCCAGCGGCGATGAGGAATTGAAAACAATCGCCGTAGATCCCGGAACGCTGATTGAAACCATCGCGGTCACTTCGGTTGTCGCAGAGCGGGTATTGGGACTACGTTTGTTCGATGTTCAGTTGAGGGGAGCGCTTGCGCTCGCTCACGGCCGAATCGCCGAGATGCAGACCGGAGAAGGGAAAACGCTCGCTGCGGTTCCCGCGATCGTCTGGTTTGCGAAAACAGGTCAGGGAATCCACGTCATGACCGCCAATGATTATCTGGCCCGGCGCGATGCCGCCTGGATGGGACCGGTGTTTCGTTTTATGGGGCTTACGGTTGGCTGTATTCAGCAGGGAATGACGGCGGTGGAGCGTCAACGGGCGTATGCCTGCAATCTCACTTACGGCACGGCATCCGAAATTGGCTTCGACTATCTTCGAGATCAACTGGCGTTAAGACCGGAAGATCAAGTCCATCGGCCGTTCCATGCGGCATTGATTGACGAAGCCGATTCCATCCTGATCGACGAAGCGCGCATGCCGCTGGTCATTGCCGGAGACGAGCAGAATTCCGAATTGCTGGCGTATCGTGTCGACGCCGTGACGCGTCATTTTCGCCGCTCCCTGCACTACTCGGTCGATGAATTCGGCCGGAACGTCGTTCTCACGGATCACGGAATCCGGATTATCGAGAATGCATTCGGATGCGGGAATCTCTTCGCGAACCAGAACCTCGATCTCCATGCGGCCGTCCAGGACTCGCTTCACGCGCATGCATTGCTTCGGCGGGATGTGGACTACCTCGTCAAAGAAGGCGTTATTGAATCGGTTGATGAATTCAAGGGCCGCGTCGTCCAGGATCGCCGCTGGCCGGCCGGACTTCATACTGCAATTGAAGCCAAGGAAGGAGTCGCACCTCGAACTCAGGGACGGGTATTGGGATCTGTCACGCTTCAGAATCTTGTGAGCCTGTACCCCTATGTTTGCGGCATGACGGGGACCGCCGCCACGCAGGCCGAGGAGTTTCTGAAGATCTACGATCTGAGCGTGGAGGTGATTCCTACCAACCGTCCGATGATTCGTGTGGACCTTCCCGATGTTGTCTTTCGAACCCGAGGAGAAAAGGAAGAAACTCTCATTCAGGAAATTCTCAGGATTCACCAGACCGGCAGGCCAATTCTCGTGGGAACGGCCAGCGTTGAAGAGTCGGAACGTCTCAGCAAGCGGTTGCGCGATGTTCCCCATCATGTGCTGAACGCACGCAACGACGAGGTGGAAGCCGCAATCGTTTCGACGGCCGGTAAACGCGGCGTGATCACGATTTCTACGAACATGGCGGGCCGAGGAACTGACATCAAACTGGGTGAAGACGTTGCGGATCTTGGTGGACTTCACGTCATCGGCACCAACCGGCATGAAAGCCGCCGCATCGACAATCAGCTTCGTGGGCGTGCCGCGCGTCAGGGAGATCCCGGCAGTTCGCAATTCCTGGTTTCTTATCAGGATGACCTGCTGGTGAAATACGGCATCGACGATCCGGAACTCGATATGGATCCCGAAAGTGTTCAGCGCCGGATTGAAGGCCAGCAACTCGATATCCGCAAGTTTCTGCACAAATACGAAAGCGCGACAGAAGGCCGGCGGTTGGCCATTTGCCAGCGACGCCAGGACATTCTCACCGGCGTCGCCCCATGCGCTTCGGAATTCGAAAGACTCGTTTCGTTGACGACCATCGATGACCTCTGGGCGGAATACCTCGCGGCGCTCGCAGAACTGTGCTCCGGCGTCCACTGGGTTTCACTTTCCGGTGGCGCACGCGATCCGCTTCAAAGCTTCTACCGGTTGGGCGGATTCGATGCGTTTCGGGAATACATCAAGAAGGTGGATATTCTCTTCGAACAGCTTCTTGCGGCAATCGACGACGAGATACCCAAACGGCTGGAAACAGCAGACACCGGTGGAATGGATCCGACGCAGCGGGGCACAACATGGACTTACATCACTACAGATCAACCCTTCGGAACCTGGATCGGCAATGCGATGCGCGATCTGTTGCGGAGAAAAGCATCATGACGCCGCACTTGAGGAGGACGAATACCAATGGATACTCAGCGACCGTGCCGCAACTAATCCGATCTGCGGGGAGGTGCTGCTGTTAAAACGGAAAAGCATCACGTTGTCGTCAATCTGGAGATCGAGCGCTTTGCAGACTTCATCTCGATCGGATCCTTCCATGAGAAACAACTGATCGCCGTACCAGGCATCCGGCCACTTCGAACCGTCTGCAATATTGGTGAATTCCACACGCCGGAAATCGAGGTGAAGCTGAACGTAGTATGCAAAATCGAAACTGCCTTCGACGAGCAACTCGGTGCCTTCGCTGACAGTATCCAATTGAGCTCGAAACGAATAGCCTGCGTTGTGCAGGCGCTCGTTCAACAGTTTCAATTCTGCTCTCGCCGATGCCGCGTCTGTGATTTCCATTCTTGTATGAACCACTCCCTTTGGACCTGCAATGTCTGATTCCATGGCTATTATGCGGCGGACGCAGGACATGACGAATCGAAAGAAGCAGGTATATGCGTGGGCCATGATCGACTGGGCGAATTCATCCTTCGCCATCGTGGTGATGACTGCCTTCTTCCCGGCCATGTTCAAGCAGGTCTGGGCCAGGGACCTATCGGCTATCGACTCGACGTTCATGCTCAGTCTCTTCAATTCGGCATCGAGCCTGGCCATCGCGCTGCTGGCGCCCATCCTTGGCTCGATCGCAGACCAGGGCAATGCCAAGAAGCGTTTTCTGACAGTCTTCACGCTTCTGGGCGTCCTGGCCAGCGGTCTCCTGCCCATGGCCGGAGAGGGCCAGTACATGCTGGCAGGCTGCCTGTATGCATTGGGGGCCCTGGGCTTCTCCGGCAACAACACCTTTTATGACGCCCTGATCACGGATGTTAGCGAGGCCAGGGATTTTGACCGGGTCTCGGCGCTGGGTTATTCGCTTGGCTACCTTGGCGGCGGCCTGCTCTTTATGGTTAATCTCCTGATGGTGAGTCAACCAGAGAGATTCGGACTTTCGGGCAAGGGCCAGGCCGTGGATTTCGCCTTCATCATGACTGCGGCTTGGTGGGCTATCTTCACAATCCCGGCGCTCTTGTGGATACATGAGACCCCGGCGGTGCCGGCCGTGGGCGGTGGCGGCTCGGTGCTGACGCGGGGCTTCAAGCAACTGGCCGAGACTTTCCGCGAGATCAAACAGTTGAAGCAGGTGGTGCTTTACCTTGCCGCCTACATGCTCTATATCGATGCGGTGAACACAGTAATCAAGATGGCGGTCGACTATGGCCTTTCGATTGGACTGCAGGACAAGGACCTGATGACGGCGCTGCTGCTCACACAGTTCATCGGCTTTCCCGCGGCGATCTTATTTGGCAGGTTGGGAGAGCGTTGGGGCGCCAAGGCTGGCATCACTCTGGCCATACTCGTCTATATGGGGATTTGTGGTTTTGCCTACCGCATGACCACCTCGAGGGAATTCTTTGTGATGGCGCTGGTTGTCGGCCTGGTCCAGGGCGGCATCCAGTCCCTGAGCCGCTCGTATTTCGCCAGGCTGATCCCGGCGGAGCGGTCGGGCGAATTCTTCGGCTTTTATAACATGCTCGGAAAATTCGCGGCGGTGATAGGCCCTACTCTGATGGGCGTGACGGCCAAGCTGACCGGCAATTCGCGGATGTCGATCCTTTCGCTCCTGCTGCTCTTTGGGACAGGCCTGTCCCTTCTCTTCAAGGTCAAAGAGACGCGGGCTTGACGACGCTTGCTTTCCGGATTGCTGCCGCCTCTGATATAACTCCTTCCAGAAGAAAACCAAAGTCAATCACGAGAGGAATCTATGGCACGCATCGTCGGAGGAATTGGAAGTTCGCACTCGCCCACAATTGGATTCGCGTTCGACAAGAACAAGCAGGACGATCCTATGTGGAAACCCATATTCGATGCCTACATGCCCGTGCGCCGATGGCTGGAGGAAAAGAAACCGGACGTTCTCTTTTATATCTTCAACGATCATGTGACCTCATTCTTCTTCGATCACTATTCGCACTTCGCGCTCGGTGTCGGCGAGTCCTATTCTCCCGCGGATGAAGGCGGTGGTCCCCGCGCGCTGCCCGCAGTGAAAGGTCATCCGGCGCTGGCCCATCATGTGGCTGCAGGGCTGGTGGCCGATGAGTTCGACCTCTCTTATTTTCAGGACAAGCCTTTGGATCATGGCCTGTTCTCTCCGCTGTGCATGCTGTGGCCGCACGAACCGACATGGCCCGGAGCGTTAATTCCGCTGCAGCTGGGAGTCTTGCAGTTTCCCATTCCGTCGGCGCGGCGATGCTACAAGCTGGGGCAGGCGCTGCGTCGGGCAATCGAGAGTTATCCGGAAGATCTGGCAGTTGTAGTTGTGGCCACCGGCGGACTCTCCCATCAGGTGCATGGCGAGCGCTGCGGATTCAACAATACGCCGTGGGACATGCAGTTCCTCGAGATGCTGGAGAACGACCCCGTGCAGCTCACGGACATTACTATCGCCGAGTATGCCAGGCTCGGCGGAATGGAAGGCTCGGAAGTCATCATGTGGCTGGTAATGCGCGGCGCGCTATCGGCAAACGTGAAGAAGGTTCATCAGACGTACTACCTGCCGTCGATGACGGCTCTGGCGACTGTCATTTATGAAAACGAAGCGGCAACGGCGAGACCCGAGGCAACCGAAACTTATATGGAGCACGTGAATCACGAACTCGCCGGTGTCGAGCAACTCGATGGCACATATCCGTTCACGCTGGCACGGAGTATCAAAGGATATCGGCTCAACAAATTTCTTCACGCGCTGATCGAGCCCGCCTCGCGGCAACGCTTTCTTTCCGATCCCGAGTCGGCGTTCGAAGATGCGAAGCTTTCCGACGAAGAGCGAGACATGGTGCGGACGCGGAACTGGCGCGCGTTGATTCAGTATGGCGTCATTTTTTTCTTACTGGAAAAACTCGGCGCGGTCGTGGGAATTTCCAACCTGCACATCTATGCGGCAATGCGCGGGCAGACGCTGGAAGAGTTCCAGAAGACCCGCAACGCGCAGATTGTTTACTCCGTTGCCGGCGTCGAAAAGAAGTAGGTCAGCGGACGTCATCACCGCGCTATTCGCGAGCGCGGCAAAGTTTTCAAACCCGCCTTCCACGGTCTTCCAGTCCGGTTGATTCTTCGCGCGGTCGAGCAAGGCTTGGACACCGGTACGCGATGAAATGTTCCATGATTGTTTCTCGGCGGCGACGCGGGAACAAGCAACGCCACGCGGTGTCTAACTCCACGAAGTTCGAAATCCAACAATCGCAAGAAAGGTGGAAATATGTTCGAGAATTCTTTGATGGAGTCCGCTGGAAATATCAAAACGAAAAAGAGCCGCACGGTCGCAGTATCTGCCGTGGTTCATGTCGCCCTGATTATCGTATTGGTAATGGTGCCGCTCGTTTTCACCGATCAGATTAAGGGTGCGGAGCTCACGTCGTTTCTCATCGCGCCGTCGCCGCCATCAGCGCCCGCTCCCGCGCGCGCGCCAACGAATGGACGGCCAAAGCCTGCTGCCGCACCGAGAGTTCAAGTGGATCCCGATGCATTTACTGCACCAGTGGTTATCCCCATGGATATTGCCTACATCGTGGATCCCGCACCGTTTGGCGACACCGGAATCGGAGTTCCCGGTGGAGCGACGCCGGGCGGTGGGACCGGCGGGCCAGGCTTCATGCCGGGCCCTTCAGCGGTGAAACCTCCGGCTGTCGGACCGCCTCCGCCACCACCGCTGCCACCTTCACCGCCTCCGACACCGCCGCCGGATCGGCCCAGGGTCCCCATTCGCGTTTTCTCGGAATTGCAAGCCGCGAAGATTCTCTTTCAGCCAAGCCCCGTCTATCCGTCACTGGCGAGGATTGCCCACGTCGAAGGATCCGTCGTCCTTCAGGCGACTATTGCAGACGATGGATCGGTCAAAGATTTGAGAGTTGTCAGCCAGACAAGTCCGTTGTTGCTTACCGGCGTGATCGATACGGTGAAAACCTGGAAATACAAGCCAACGCTCCTGAATAATGAACCCGTGGAAGTCCTGACGACGATCACGGTCAACTTCAGGCTCGGCAACTAGAGAAATTACTTGTCCATGGAAGCGAGACGCAGATCGATTTTTTGCTCGAGCCGAACAAAGTCCGTGGACAGTACATGCTCCACACGATGGATTTCGGCGACGAGCTCGCGGCGGAAGCTTTCAAGTTTGCTATCGAGCGCACCGATCTTAGTGTCGTGCGCACCGATCTTGGCGTCGAGTAATTCGAATTTCACCTCGAACTTCGCGTCGAGTGAGTCGATTTTGCTGTCGAGGGCGCGGATATCGCCTTTGAGGCCTTCAAACTGAGGGAGTATGAAGGCCTGGAAGAAGTCCCTGAAGTCATTGAGCATCTGCATCTCCATGGCTGTTCCGCAAAAGGCAGGCTAATCTTATCACGCTCGATTCGAGGTTCGGAGACTTGAAAATACGGTAACGAACGCTCTACCCCTCAACCGGGCCCTTCGGGAGAATCATTCCTCTCCCGAAAAGAGAGGGTGCCGCGAAGCGGCGGGTGAGGGGTCAAGAATTCGTTAGTGTATTTATGAAATGACCTGCCGGCCGGAAGACCGCTTCCAATTTCTCCGTCTTGCTAAGTGGATATGGACTATGGCTGCGGCGTGATCTTCACCATATTGATCACGAAGTGCTTGCCATTTTCAACGAAGAACTGATGCGGCACATTGGCCGGAATGTAGATGCTGTCGCCCGCGGCGACCGCGTACCGCGTTCCACCTTCAATGGAGTCTCCGCGGATTTCGTCGGCCCTGGCGGTTTTTCCGCCAATCAGCTTTCCACCTACGACAATGGCGCCTTCGCCCTCGCGCACGAAGATGAAGTCGGCCTGCTTTTCATGGACCTCGGAACCCGAGTCTCCGTTGCGGTAGATCATCGACGCCGACGGCACTAATTGAACGCCTGCCATATGCGTGTCTGCGCTGACACGGGTGGACGCCTGCGCGCTCAAATCTGCCATCGCTTTGGCGCTCCAGAACGCCGGAGTTTTGGAATCTCCGCCCGCAGCGCCACGTTGCGGCGCCTGCGCGAACAGAACCAGCGATCCCACAATCAGCGCGATAAATCCAACGACGAGAAATGAACGCATTGAGACCTCCATAATGTGTGGCCATTCTATCGCCACTAGCGTGCAGTTGGCGTGCGAAACATTTCGAACGAAGTGCCCACCGGCCGGGTTATTCGCTTCTGAGCGTTGCGCGACTTCTACCGACGGCGTCACGGATCATGAGTGTTGCTCAAAGAAGAGTTACTGATCCACGTGCGAAATCTGTCCTTTCCCTACCTTCACAACCGACATGCTCTGGGCGCGATTTTCAAGCGTTGACCCTGCTGCAAATCGAGCATCGGTCAGAGGTGCATACACTTCCAGGCTGGCCTGAAGCAGCTTTCCAGAATTCAGGGCTTCCGCCTCGTCGGCGTTAAGAGCGGACCGGAATACCAGGAGATCTTTGTAGTCGGCACGCACGCCACCGCCAATCGTAAACATGCTGGGCTGAAGTCGCTCGGGAGTTCGGCCAGCCAGCTTTCCATCCACGAAGAACAGCGTTTCGCCACGAGCCGTGTAGTGGCTGACAACCACCTGATGCCATTTCGAATCTGCAGTCACGCCCGAGATCAGATTCATTCCGTTGGCGGAACGATACGTCAACTTGCCGTTGAGCACGATAACGGCAGCGCCAAATGCGTTCCCGGCACTTAGGGTGGCGGACTGAATGCTTCCGCCTCGTGCAGTCTGTTTTGCTGCGATCACCGCTCCGATCAAGTGCCCCGTGATATCGGCAATACTGCCATTCTCCTGCGCCTGGACACTGAAGCTCAGCGCAAACGAGTGCATGGCGTCCTGCGGTTCGTACACCGCCAGAGTTCCACCCTTCGCGACTCGCGCAAATCCCTTCGCCGTCGTTCGGGACGGAATCGGTTTGCCTTTTTCCAGGGCCTCGAACAGCGAGGGTACGACGGAGTAGAACAGTTCATGGTGCCCCGCGGCATTCGGATGCCGGTCGTCGGAATCGAAGCCGATGGTGTAACGTCCGGTTCCATCATCAAGGGCTCCAAGCAGATTTATTGAAGGCACATCCCACGAATTGATCAGCAGATTCATGCGCCGTACGTATTCGTACTCTACCGGCGTGTACGACATCCGAGGATAGGCCAAACCGACGATGGGAGTGATGTTGTTCTGCCGGGCGCGTTGGACAAAGCCCTGAATGCCTTCGGCATATTGTTTGAACACGGCTTCCTTTGCCTCGGTGGTGCGGGCTTCAAGAATGCCTTCGTTCGTC
>Ga0134122_10001529_pt1 | contig 16752 bp, 12 predicted proteins | sample KB302_FD_96461 | JGI IMG/M metagenome (GOLD analysis project Ga0134122, IMG submission 96461) | Terrestrial soil microbial communities without Nitrogen fertilizer from Kellogg Biological Station, Michigan, USA - KB3-0-2 | ecosystem: Environmental > Terrestrial > Soil > Unclassified ... | reverse complement strand
CGCGCTCGCCCCGCGCGGAGCGGACGCGGAGGACCGCCCGGCCCCCGTCGGAGGACACCTGGCGCACGTCCTGGGTTTCGAGCACGTGGTTGTCGGTGGAGACGAAGAGCGCGGCGGGCTCGTCGCGCACGCCGCCGTCGGAGTCTGCGTGGAGCTTCCTGGCGCGCGCCTCCAGGATCTGCTTGGTCGGGGTCGAGAGCGCTTCGTACGCTTTCGGATACTCGCCCTTGTCCACCGACGTCGCGAGCGCGCTGTATGCGGTCACGGGATCATCCTTCTTGCTGCAGCCACCCCATAGCGCTCCTCCGAGGAGGGCCAAGGCGATGGCGGGGGCCTTCCGGCTCACGATCCGCTGTCTAGACCGTTTCCATCTTTTCCGCACCGATTCTTGAGGGTGGGGGCCACCGGCCGATGGCCGGCGCGCTTGACGCGAAGTGATCGCCCGGCCGGCTGCTCAGGGTTTGCGCAGGCGGGCGCGGTACACCGGCTGCCCGGAGATGAGGTAGCGCTTCTCGCGGGTGGAGGGCGCCTCCTCCGGGTCGTAGGGGTGGAAGGCGCCAGGGCCCAGGGGGTTCACGAACCCGGCCTCCTCCAGCGTGGCGAGCATCGTCCGGGCGCGGTCCTCCACGTCGGTGCGGAGGTCGAACGCCGCGCCGGGGGCGCACAGCTCGAACAGCAGCTGGGTGAAGTCCGGGCTGAGGACGGCGCGCTTCTGGTGGGAGCGCTTCCACCACGGATCGGGGAACTGGAGGTGGACGGCGGCCAGCGATCCCCTGGTGAACAGCCGGGGGATCTCCGCCCGCGCGTCCGCCTCGATCACCTTGATGTTGGTGAGGCCGCGGGTGGAGGCGCGGTGCTGGACCTCGCGGGCGTACTTCTTCCGCCACTCGAAGGCCACGTAGCGGACCCGCGGATGGCGGCTGGCGTACTCCAGCGCGAACCCTCCGGCGCCGCAGCCGATCTCCAACTCGAGCGGCCCGGAGAAGCCGAACACCTGGTCCCAGTCCGGCGGCGCTTCGAGGCCGACCAGCTCCGGGCCGGCCGGTTGGGGCCGCAACAGGGGGCGACTCACGCGCGCGCCTTAGAGCATCGCGACCGCGGGCGTGCAAGGTGCTATCTCCCGCAAGGTCTCATGCGCGTCTTCCACTCCATCTCCGAGGCCCAGGGGGCGCTCGAGGGCGCCTCGGTGGCGCTGGGCAACTTCGACGGCGTCCACCTGGGCCACCAGGCGCTCTTTGCCGAGGCCCGGCGCCACGGGCCCGCCTGGGCGTTCACCTTCCACCCCCACCCGGGCAAGGTGCTCCAGCCGGACCTCGCCCCCAAGCTGATCAACCTCCTGCCGCGCAAGCTGGAGCTGCTGGCGGAGACCGGCCTGGACGGCGCGGTGGTGCAGCCCTTCACCGCCGAGTACGCCCACACCAGCCCGGAGGCGTTCGAGGCGCAGGTCCTGGACGCGATGGGCGCCAGGCACCTCGTCATCGGCACCGACTTCACCTACGGCCAGGCGCGCAAGGGCACCCAGGCCACGCTGGAGGCCGCGGCGCAGAAGCGGGGCGCCGCCGTGCACGTGGTGCCGCCGGTGACCGTGGACGGCGTGGTGGCGTCCTCCAGCAAGATCCGCGAGTACATCCTGGAGGGCCGCGTCTCCGCCGCGCGCCGGCTGCTGGGGCGGCACTTCGACCTCGACGGCACGGTCATCCCCGGCCAGGGGCGCGGGCGCGGCATCGGCTTCCCCACCGCCAACGTGGACACCCAGAACGAGCTCCGGCCCGGCGCCGGCGTCTACGCGGTGCGCGCCCGGGTCCTCGACGACGCGGCGGCCCACTGGATGGACGGGGCCGCCAACATCGGGGTCAAGCCCACCTTCGGCGGTCACGAGGTCACCATCGAGGCGCACCTGCTGGACTTCCAGGGCGATCTCTACGGGAAGCGGCTCCGGGTGCAGTTCCTGGATCGGCTGCGCGGGGAGCGGCGGTTCGCGTCCCCCGCGGAGCTCGCCGGCCAGATCACCCGCGACGTGGAGGCTGCCCGCACGGTGTGCGCGCGGGCCACCGACTGACTACATGACGGGCCGCTCAACCCGCGCCGGATGGACTATCCTCGGCCCTTCCCACCCCCAATCGAGGGAGACGCATGTCCGGCCGGCTTGGTGAGCTGCTCGTTCGCGAAAACCTGATCTCCGTACAGCAGCTGCGCAAGGCCCAGGAAGAGCAGCAGAAGAGCGGCAGCCGCATCGGCACCGCGCTGATCAAGACCGGCGCCATCGAGGAGTCCAAGCTCACGGACTTCCTCTCCAAGCAGTACGGCGTGCCGGCGATCAACCTCAAGGACTTCGACATCGACCCGGAGATCATCCGGCTGGTCTCCAAGGAGGTGGCGGAGAAGCACCTGGTCATCCCGGTGAACCGCGCCGGGCCGTCGCTGATCGTGGCGATGTGCGACCCGTCCAACATCTACGCGGTCGACGACCTCAAGTTCCTCACCGGCTACAACATCGAGGCCGTCGTCGCCTCCGAGCCCTCCATCCGCGACGCCATCGAGCGCTACTACGCGGAGAAGGGCCCCTCCCTGGAGGAGATCGTCGGCCAGGTGGAGGAGGACGTCGAGGTCGCCAAGGAGGAGATCGAGTCCATCGAGGACGCGGCCAAGGCGGCGGACGACGCGCCGGTGGTCAAGCTGGTGAACCTGATCCTCCTCGACGCGATCAAGAAGCACGCCTCCGACATCCACGTCGAGCCGTACGAGAAGGACTTCCGCGTCCGCTTCCGCATCGACGGCGTGCTGTACGACGTGATGAAGCCGCCGATGAAGCTCAGGAGCGCCATCACCTCCCGCCTCAAGATCATGGCGGAGCTGGACATCTCCGAGCGGCGCCTCCCCCAGGACGGCCGCATCAAGATCAAGGTCGGCGGCGGCAAGGAGATGGACTTCCGCGTCAGCGTCTGCCCGACCCTGTTCGGCGAGAAGGTGGTCTTGCGCCTCCTCGACAAGTCCAACCTCCAGCTGGACATGACCAAGCTGGGCTTCGACGCGGAGCCCCTGAAGTGGTTCAAGGACGCCATCGAGCGGCCGTACGGGATGGTGCTGGTCACCGGCCCCACCGGCTCGGGCAAGACCACCACGCTCTACTCGGCGCTCTCCTCGCTCAACACGGTGGACGTGAACATCTCCACCGCCGAGGACCCCGTCGAGTACAACTTCGGCGGCATCAACCAGGTCCAGATGCACGACGACATCGGGCTGAACTTCGCCTCGTCGCTGCGCAGCTTCCTCCGCCAGGACCCGGACATCATCATGATCGGCGAGATCCGCGACTTCGAGACCGCGGAGATCGCGGTCAAGGCGGCGCTCACCGGACACCTGGTGCTCTCCACCCTCCACACCAACGACGCGCCCGGCACGGTGAGCCGCCTGCTCAACATGGGCATTGAGCCGTTCCTGGTCACCGCGTCGCTCAACCTCATCCTCGCCCAGCGCCTCTGCCGCAAGCTGTGCAACGCCTGCAAGAAGCCGCTGCCGATGGAGGACCAGGTGCTGATCGACGCCGGGGTGCCGCCGGACCGGATGGGCACCTTCTCGCCCTTCGGCCCCCAGGGCTGCCGCGAGTGCAACGACCGCGGCTACCGCGGCCGCGTGGCGGTCTACGAGGTGATGCCCTTCTGGGACGGCCTCAAGGAGCTGGTCATCAACGGCGCCTCCGCCGCCGAGCTCAAGCAGGAGGCGATCCGCCTGGGCATGCAGACGCTGCGCATGGCGGCGCTGCTGAAGATGATCAACGGCGTCACCACGCTCGAGGAAGTGGTGGCCAACACCGCGCCGGACCGGTTCTAGCGAGAGGGGACATGGCGAACCTGCACCAGCTGTTGAAGGCGATGGTCGAGAAGGGCGCGTCCGACCTGCACATCACCACCGGGTCTCCGCCCCAGCTGCGGATCGACGGCGACCTGGTCCCGCTGAAGACGCCGCCGCTCACCCCGGTGGAGACCAAGCAGCTCTGCTACTCCATCCTCACCGACGCGCAGAAGCACAAGTTCGAGGAGGACAACGAGCTGGACCTCTCCTTCGGCGTGAAGGGGCTGTCCCGCTTCCGCTCCAACATCTTCATGCAGCGCGGCGCGGTGGCCGGCGCCTTCCGCACCATCCCGTTCAAGATCCTCACCTTCCAGGAGCTGGGCCTGCCGCCGGTGGTGGCGGACCTCTCCAAGAAGCCGCGCGGGCTGGTGCTGGTCACCGGCCCCACCGGGTCCGGCAAGTCGACCACGCTGGCGTCGATCATCGACAAGATCAACACCGAGCGCCATGAGCACATCATGACGATCGAGGACCCCATCGAGTACCTCCACCCCCACAAGAACTGCCTGGTGAACCAGCGCGAGGTGGGGGCGGACACCCGGTCCTTCAAGACGGCGCTCAAGTACATCCTCCGCCAGGACCCGGACGTGGTGCTGGTGGGCGAGATGCGCGACCTGGAGACGATGGAGGCGGCGCTGGTCATCGCCGAGACCGGCCACGTCTGCTTCGGCACCCTGCACACCAACTCCTGCGTGCAGACCATCAACCGCATCCTGGACGTGTTCCCGCCCTACCAGCAGCCGCAGGTCCGCGCCCAGCTCTCCTTCGTCATCGAAGGCGTGATGTCCCAGGCGCTGCTGGCCAAGGCGGGCGGGCCGGGGCGCATCCTGGCGCTGGAGATCATGGTCCCCAACGCCGCCATCCGGAACCTCATCCGCGAGGACAAGGTCCACCAGATCTACTCGGCGATGCAGGTGGGACAGGCCAAGTTCGGGATGCAGACCTTCAACCAGTCCCTGGCCAACCTCTTCAGCCGGCGCCTGATCACCCAGGAGGAGGCCTTCGGCCGGTCGTCCGACCCGGAGGAGCTGAAGAACATCCTCGCCTCGGGTGGGGCGGCCATGGGGTTGCCGGGCCACCAGGCGACCTCGCCCGGAATGCGCGGTAACGTACAGCGGTAGAAGTCGATTTTTACCCCGGGCGGGTAGAATGCCCGGCCGCGCCTCCGGGCGCGGAGGAGACGTCACGTTATGGCGAGCCCAGCGGTCACGGTCACCCAGAAAGCGCCCGGCCCCCGCAACAAGCCCCAGGTATGGGTCTGGGAGGCCCGCACCAAGCAGGGCGAGATCCGCAAGGGCGAGATGGAGGCCGGCGACTCGGAGGCGGTCAACGCGCGCCTCAAGTCGCTGGGGCTCAACCCCACGCGGGTCAAGCGCAAGCCGCTGGAGCTCAGCATCCGGCTGCCGGGGATCGGCGGGGTATCCGGCAAGGACATCCTGGTCTTCACCCGCCAGTTCGCGACGATGATCGACGCCGGCCTCCCGCTGGTGCAGTGCCTGGACATCCTGGCCACGCAGATGGACAACGCGTCGTTCCGCAAGGTGATCTTCGCCATCAAGGCCAAGGTGGAGTCCGGCTCCACCTTCGCGGACGCGCTGAAGGACCACCCCAAGGTGTTCGACGAGCTGTACATCCAGCTCTGCGCCGCCGGCGAGGTGGGCGGCATCCTGGACACCATCCTCAACCGGCTCGCGTCGTACAAGGAGAAGAGCGAGAAGCTGAAGCGGAAGGTGCGCGGGGCGATGATCTACCCGGCCATCGTGCTCACGGTGGCGGTGGGCGTGACCGCGGTGCTGCTGCTCAAGGTGACGCCGGTGTTCGCCAAGATGTTCGCCGACTTCGGCCAGGCGCTCCCCGCCCCCACCCAGTTCGTGGTGGACCTCTCCGAGTTCCTGCAGAACTGGATCTTCGTCCTGCTGGGCGTCGGCGTGGGCATCGTCGTCGCGATGACGATGACCTACCGGAACCCGCGCGGGCGCCGGGAGATCGACCGGATCCTCCTCAAGCTCCCGCTGTTCGGGCCGGTCATCCGCAAGGTGGCGGTGGCGCGCTTCACCCGCACCCTGGGGACGATGATCAGCTCCGGCGTCCCCATCCTCGACGCGCTGGACGTCACCGCCAAGACGGCCGGCAACCGGATCATCGAGGAGGGCATCTACTACGTCCGCACCAAGATCTCCGAGGGCAAGAACATCGCCGGCCCCCTGCTGGAGACCAAGGTGTTCCCGCCCATGGTGGTGCAGATGATCGGCGTGGGCGAGGCCACCGGCGCCATGGACGCCATGCTCAACAAGATCGCCGACTTCTACGACGACGAGGTGGACACCGCGGTGGCCGGCCTCACCGCCCTCATCGAGCCCCTGATGATGGTCTTCCTCGGCGTGGTGGTGGGCGGCTTCCTCATCGCCATGTACCTGCCGATCTTCAACATCGCCGGCGCGGTGCAGGGCGGTTAGCGCGGCCCAGCCGGCGGTGGCGTCCAGGAGCGACCTGCAGGTCAAGCTGGTCTGGCTGACGGCCTTCCGGCTGGTGGCCACCACGCTGCTGCTGGGCACCATCGTCGCGCGGGTGCTGACGCGCGCGGCCCCGGAGTCGCTCACCTTCGAGGACCAGGCGTCGTTCGCGCTGATCGGCTTCGTCTACGTCCTCACCCTCATCTCCGGGCTGGTGCTGCGCCGCGGCCGGGTGGGGATGGCCACCGCCTACCTCCAGGTGGCCGGGGACCTGCTGGTGGCCTCCGCGGTGGTGTACCTGACCGGCGGCGTGGAGTCGCCCTTCACCTTCACCTACTCGGTGGCGGTGATCGCCTCGGCCATCCTGCTCCCGCAGCGCGGCGCGCTCACCGTGGCGGTGCTGGGCGCGGCGGGCTTCGCGGCCCAGGCGCTGCTCATCCAGCGCGGCCTGCTCCGCCCGCCCGCGGACGCCCTGCCGGTGTCGTACGGGCGGCTGTCGTTCGTGCTGGTCTCCAACGCGCTGGCGCAGCTGCTGGTGGCCGCGCTGGTGGGGTACCTCAACCGGCAGCTCAACGCCGCCGGCGGCCGGCTCTCCCAGCGCGAGGCGGAGGTGAAGTCGCTCGCCGCGCTCCAGAAGCAGATCCTGGCCTGCATGCCGTCCGGCCTGGTCACCTGCACCTCGGCGGGCCAGGTCACCTTCGTCAACCGCGCGGCGGAGCAGATCCTGGAGCTCCCCGAGGGCGGACCGCGCCCGCGCATGGAGGAGCTGATCCCCGGCGTCTTCCAGGTCCCCAAGGCCCGCGGGCGGCACGAGCTGTCGGTGGAGACCCGGAGCGGGAAGAAGACGCTGGGGCTCTCGGTCACCTCGCTGGAGGGGGCGCCCGGCGGCGCGCTGCTGATCGTCTTCCAGGACCTCACCGAGCTGAAGCGGATGGAGGACGACCTGCGGCGCGCGGACCGGCTGGCGGCGCTGGGGTCCCTGGCGGCGCAGCTGGCGCACGAGATCCGCAACCCGCTGGCGTCGATGCGCGGCTCCGCGCAACTGTTGATGCAGGACCTCAAGGAGAACGATTCGGCGTCGCGGCTCTCCACCATCCTGGTGCGCGAGTCGGACCGGCTGTCCGCGCTGGTGGAGGACTTCCTCAAGTTCGCGCGCCCGCCCCCGCCCGCGCTGGCGGAGACGCGGCTGGACGCGCTGGTGGCGGAGACGGTGGAGATGCTGCGCGCGGACCCGCTGGCGAACGGGGTGGACGTGGCGGTGGAGGCGTCCCCGGCGCGGTGCGCGGCGGACGCGGGGCAGCTGCGGCAGGTGCTGTTGAACCTGGTGCGCAACGCGCTGGAGGCGGCCAAGCCCGGCGGCAGGGTGAAGGTGAGCGTGGAGGCGGCGCCCGTGGGGCCGCGGATCCACGTCTGGGACTCGGCCGGGGCCATCCCGCCCGCCGACCTCCGCCGCATCTTCGAACCCTTCTTCACCACGCGGGACCGCGGCACCGGCCTGGGGCTGTCCACCGCGCACTCCATCGTCCAGGCCCACGGCGGCACCATCTCCGTCAGCTCCACCCCGCAGCGCGGGACGGAGTTCGTGGTGGAATTGCCCTCGGCCCCGGAGGCGCGCCTTGCACGTGCTGGTGGTGGATGACGAGCTGAGCATGCGGGAGTACCTGGAGGTCCTCCTGCAGAGGCTCGGCCACCAGGTGACCACCGCCGCGGCCGCCCCCGCCGCGCAGGAGGCGATCGCGCTGGCCGGGGTGGACCTGGTCATCTCCGACATGCGCCTGGGCCAGGGGAGCGGGCTGGAGGTGCTGCGCGCCGCCCGCGCCCAGCCGTCCCCGCCGGAGGTCATCCTGATCACCGCCTACGGCACCCCCGCCTCCGCGGTGGAGGCGATGCGCGCCGGCGCCTACGACTACATCTGCAAGCCCTTCGACAACGAGGAGCTGAAGCTCCTGGTCTCCAAGGCGCTGGAGAAGCGGTCGCTGCTGCTGGAGAACCGGGAGCTGAAGCGGACGCTGTCCGGCACCGACCGGCCGCCCTGGGTGGGCCGCAGCCCGGCGATGCAGCAGGTGGCGCAGCTGGTGGACAAGGTGGCCGCGTCCCGGTCCACGGTGCTCATCGCCGGCGAGAGCGGGTCCGGCAAGGAGCTGGTGGCGCGCGCCATCCACTGGAAGAGCCCGCGGGCCTCCGAGCCGTTCCTGGCCGTCAACTGCGCCGCGCTGGCGGAGGGCGTGCTGGAGAGCGAGCTGTTCGGCCACGTGAAGGGCGCCTTCACCGGCGCCATCGCCAACCGGGTGGGCATCCTGGTCTCCGCGGGCGAGGGGACGGTGCTCCTGGACGAGGTGGGGGAGATCTCCCTGGCGATGCAGGTGAAGCTGCTGCGGGTGCTGCAGGAGCGGAAGGTCAAGCCGGTGGGGAGCGCCGCGGAGGTGCCCTTCGCCGCGCGCGTGCTGGCCGCCACCAACCGGAACCTCGACGCGGAGGTGAAGGCGGGCCGCTTCCGCGAGGACCTGCTGTACCGCCTCAACGTCATCACCATCGACCTGCCGCCGCTGCGCTCGCGCGGGGCGGACATCGCGCTGTTGGCGGAGCACTTCCTCACCCAGATGCGCGGCGAGCTGGGCCGGCCCCTGCTCCGCTTCGCCCCCGAGCTTCTGGAGTTCTTCGAGGGCTACGCCTTCCCCGGCAACGTGCGCCAGCTGCAGAACCTGGTGGAGCGCGCCGCCACCTTGTCCGACTCCGACGTGCTGGGGCTGGACGCGCTCCCCCCCGCCCTGCGCGGCCAGCCGGAGGCCCTGGAGGCCGGAGGTGGGCAGGAGCTGGCGCTGGGCGGCGGGTTCTCGCTGGAGAAGCACCTGGACCACCTGGAGCGGCAGTACCTCACCCACGCGATGCAGAAGGCGGAAGGGGTGAAGACCCGCGCCGCGGAGCTGCTGGGCCTGTCGTTCCGGAGCTTCCGCTACCGGCTGGCCAAGCACGGGCTGTCGTCGCCGGACGAGAAGGGCTGAGCGGGCCCACCCGGGGCCGACCGGTCGCCGCCTTGTCAGGCGTCCGGCCCGGGCTACTCTGCCCGCGCCCTCCATGCGACCGACGCCCTGGAAACTCGCCCCGCTGCTCTTCGGCTCCGGCCTGTGCGCGCTCATCTACCAGGTGGCCTGGTTCCGCGAGTTCCGGCTGGTGTTCGGCGCCTCCACGCTGGCCACCTCCGCGGTGCTCGCCATCTTCATCGGCGGGCTGGGCCTGGGCGGGCTGTACTGGGGCCCGCGCGCGGACCGGACGTCGCACCCCCTGTGGCTCTACGCCCGCCTGGAGATCGGCGTCGCGCTCACCTCGGCCGTCACCCCCGGGCTGCTCTGGCTGGTGCGCGCCGCCTACCTCGCGCTGGGCGGGCAGTTCGCGCTCGGCGCCGCGGCCGGCACGGTGCTCCGGCTGGTGCTGGCGGCGCTGGTGCTGGCCCCGCCGACGCTCCTGATGGGCGGCACCCTCCCCGCGGTGGTGCGCGCCGCGCAGAGTGACGAGGACGCCCAGCGCCGCGGCCTGGGCCTGCTCTACGGCGCGAACACGCTGGGCGCGGTGGCGGGCGCCTTCTCCTCCAGCTTCGCCCTCCTGGAGGTGCTGGGCACCCGCCAGACGCTGTGGACCGCGTGCCTGCTCAACCTCCTGGTCGCCATGGTGGCGCGCGTCCTCTCCCGGCGCTGGGAGGCGGGGCTCCCGCCCGCGGCCGAGAAGCCCGCCGCCGCGGCCGGGGAGCCGGCCACCGGGGCGGCGGCGCCCGAGCGCTTCGTGCTGGTGGCCGCCGCGGTGGTCGGCTTCGCCTTCTTCCTTCTGGAGATCGTCTGGTACCGCATGCTCGGCCCGCTCCTGGGCGGGACGGTCTTCACCTTCGGGCTGATCCTCTCCTTCGCGCTGCTCGGCATCGGCGCCGGCGGCGCGCTCTACGGGCGCCCCACCGGACGCCGCCCCGCGCTGTCGACGTTCGCCGTCACCTGCCTCCTGGAGGCGCTGGCGGTGGCGGTCCCGTTCGCGCTGGGGGACCGGCTGGCCGTGGCGGCCCTCTTCCTCCGCCAGTTCGGCAGCTTCGGCTTCTCCGGGTTCGTGCTGGGGTGGAGCGTCATCGCCGCGGTGGTGGTGCTCCCCGCCGCGCTGGTGGCCGGGTACCAGTTCCCGCTGCTGATCGCGCTGCTCGGCCGCGGCCGCCGCGAGGTGGGCCGGCAGATCGGCCTCACCTACGCCTGGAACACCGCCGGCTCGATGGTGGGGTCATTGGCGGGCGGCTTCGGCCTGTTGCCGCTCCTGGGCGCGCCCGCGCTGTGGCGGTTCACCGCGGCGGCGCTGGCGCTCCTGGGCGCCTGCGCGGTGGCGCTGGGGCTGCGCGCGCCCGGGCCGCGCGGGCGGTCGCTGGCGGCGCCGGTGGCGCTGCTGGTCCCCACGGTGGCGCTGCTCATGGCGCTGGGGCCCACCGCGATGTGGCGGCACAGCGGCATCGGCGCCGGCCGCGTCCAGGGCGGCGCGCTGCGCACCACCGCGGAGATCGAGGAGCTCATCCGCGGGAACCGCCGCGTGCTGGTGTGGGAAGCGGACGGGCTGGAGAGCAGCGTCGCCGCGCTCAACGGAGGCAGCCTGGCCCTGGTGGTCAACGGCAAGAGCGACGGGGAGATCCGCTCGGACGCCTCCACCATGATCATGGGGGGCCTGCTGGGCGCGCTGCTCCACCCGCGGGAGCCGAAGCGCGGCCTGATCGTCGGCCTGGGCACCGGCTCCAGCGGCGGCTGGCTGTCCGAGGTCCCCGGGATGGACGTGGACGTGGTGGAGCTGGAGCGCGCGGTGGAGGAGGTGGCGCTCCGGTGCGGGCCGCTGAGCCGGTGGACCCGCGACAAGCCCCACGCCAGGCTCACCATCGCCGACGCGCGCGAGTTCGTCCTCGCCTCGCGCGAGAAGTACGACGTGGTGATGGCCGAGCCCTCCAACCCGTACCGGGCCGGCGTGGCCAGCCTGTTCACCGTGGAGTACTACCGCGCGCTCGCGGACAAGATGGCGGACGACGCCCTGTTCGCGCAGTGGGTGCAGGCGTACGAGATCGACGCCGACACCCTCCGCACCGTCTTCGCGTCGGTGTCGGAGGTCTTCCCCTGGGTGGAGACCTGGGAGGTCGGGCCCGGCGACCTGATCCTCCTGGCCTCCAAGACGCCGCAGGTGCACGACGTGGAGCGGCTCCGCCGCCGCGTCCAGCAGGAGCCGTACAAGACCGCCCTCTTCGCCACCTGGCGCGCCGACACGGCGGAGAGCGTGCTGGCCCACTGCGTGGCCGGCCCCGCCTTCGCGCGCGCGCTGAAGCAGGTGCACGACGAGGTGAACACCGACGACCGCACCGTCATCGAGTTCGCCTTCGCCCGCCAGCTGGGCCAGCGCAACGGGCTGAGCACCGTGGACGTGATGTCGCTCGCGGTGGCGCGCGGGGAAGGCCAGGCGGAGGTGAAGGGCGCGGTGGACTGGTCCGAGGTGAGCCTGGCCCGCGCCGCGTACTTCGCCTACGAGGGCCGCACGCAGTTCCCGCCCGGGCTGGGCGCGGCGGAGGTGAAGGTGTCCCAGCCCTGGAGGCAGTACACCCAGAAGGACGCGCGCGGCGCGGCGGAGGCCCTCCACGCCGCCGGGCGCGAGCCGAAGAGCGCGGCCGAGCTGCAGGTGGTCGCGCAGATCATGGCCTCCGCGGGAGACGAGGCGGCCGTCCCCTACCTGGACAAGCTCCGCGCCCAGCCCTCCGGCGCGGTGGACGCCGACCTGCTCACGGCGGTGCTCCGCGGCGGGCAGGGCAAGCCCGCGGAGGCCGCCCACGCGCTCTCCGCCGGCTTCATCGCCATGCGCGCCAACCCGTGGGCGACGCCGCGCCTGGCCGAGGCCAGCGTCTCCATGGCGGGGAACGTCGCCCGCGACGCGCCGGACACCACCCGCGAGCTGCTCGAGGCGCTCTCCCAGCCGTTCTCGGTCAACCAGGAGAACGAGCCCCGCGTGGAGCGGGCCCTGCAGCTGGCGCTCCGCGAAGGGTCGACCCAGGCGTGCCTGCGGGCGCTGGAGCCGTACGCGGTCTGGCCGCCGTTCAGCCAGCCCGCCGTCGGCGCCCGCTTCGACTGCTACAGGCGCGCCGGAGACCCCCGCGCCGCCGGGGCGGAGCGGGATCTCGATCGCTGGCTGGAGCTGACCCCCGTGTCGTTCGACCAGGGACTGGCGCCTACCCACCGGCCGGGCCGGTGACAAAAATCGTCACCGCGGCGCCGTCTTTTGCCACCGTCGCGGTGGTGGGATATGGATCGGATCCTTCGTCAATCCCGCGACATGTCTCGGAGTCTCGTGCCGGACGGACATGGCGGATGGATTGCAGAAGACCAGCGGCTTTCTTTGCCCCTCACACCCGTCCAAGGAGTGTCCGTGATCGCCAGGCTACGCAAGCGCGGTTTCACCCTCATCGAGCTGATGATCGTCGTGGCGATCATCGGCATCCTCGCCGCCATCGCCATCCCGAACTTCATCAAGTTCCAGGCGCGGTCGAAGCAGAGCGAGGTGAAGGCCAACCTCAAGTCGTTCTTCACCGCGGAGAAGTCGATCTTCCAGGAGAAGGACTACTACACCGAGTCCATCGGTGACGTGGGCTTCTCCCCGGAGCGCGGCAACCGCTACGCGTACTACTCGTCGGCGACCCTGACCACCTGCCAGGCGCGCAACGTCGCCGGCCTCGCCAAGCCGACCGGCACGGAGGTCTGCGTCGAGGTCGACCAGTTCAAGTACCCGAAGGCGGCGAACAAGCCGGGCTTCAGCGGAACGGCCACGTACGGTGGCGTGGGAACCGACCCCGGCGTCCCGCCGCTCGCCGGCCTGGGCGCGGGCGCGACCACGTGCCCGGACTGCAACATCACCATGACCGCCGCCGGCCAGGTCGACAACGAGACCAACGGCGTCGACTCCTGGTACGTCTCCACCAAGGACTCGCAGGGCAGCCCCACGTCTCCGGGCTGCGCCGTCGCGAACGACCCGGGCCCCGCGGGCGCGCCGGTCAACACGTTCAACGACGTGAACTGCGACTAGCTCGCGGCTTCACCTGACAGTACGCATCTCCTCCGAGGGGGGCGGCGAGCTCGAACCGCCGCCCTCCTCTTTCTTTCGTCCCTCCGCCCGGCCCTTCCCCAGGGAGGTCATGCGAGCCGCCACCGCCATCGCGCGACCGCGCGAGCGACGAGGATTCACCCTCATCGAGCTGATGATCGTCGTGGCGATCATCGGCATCCTCGCCGCCATCGCGATCCCGAACTTTCTCCGGTTCCAGGCCCGCAGCAAGCAGAGCGAGGCCAAGGCCAGCCTGAAGTCGTACTTCACCGCGGAGCGGGCCTACTTCGCGGACCGTGAGGAGTACACCGGGAACATCTACTCGGTGGGCTTCCAGCCCGAGCGCGGCAACCGCTACGCGTACTATGGCGAGGGCGCGGTCGGGTGCCAGGACCGGTCGAAGGCCGGCCTGCCGCCGCCCGCCAACGAGACCTGCATCCTGGTGGACACCTTCAAGTTCGGGAAGGCCATGCTGCCGAACCCGGGGCCGCTGGGCACCGCCACCTTCGCCGGCGGCGGCGTGGACCCGGCGATTCCGCCGCTGGCCGGCCTGGGCGGAGCGCTGTGCCCGGCCTGCAACATCACCATGATCGCCGCCGGCACGGTGGACTCGGAGCTGGCCGGCATCGACACCTGGTACGTCAGCACCAAGGACTCGATCTCCCAGCCCGTGCCCGGCTGCGGCAGCTCGGAGGGAGTCCCGGCCGGCATCCCGGCCAGCATCTTCAACGACGTGACCTGCGACTGATGCGCTTCGCGCCCGGCATCGCCATCGCGGCCGGCGCGCTGGGGGTGGCGTTGCTCTCCGCGCCCCCGCCGCGCCGCGCGCCCCGCGGTCCCCACCAGCCGCCGCTGCTCCCGCGCCCGGAGCTGTTGCACGCGCTGTTCGCCGCGCAGCAGAGCGTGGTGGCGGACTACTACTGGGTGCGGACCACCGAGGCCACCGGCGAGGCGGAGACGCCCGAGGAGTACCGAGACATCTACGACTACGCGTCGCTGGTGGCGGACCTGGACCCAGACTTCGCCTACCTCTACGTGTTCGCCGGCGCGGCCATCCCGGTGAACCTGGGCCGCGACCGCTGGGTGAACACCGGGGAGTCCACCCGCATCCTCGAGCGCGGCGTGCAGCGCTTCCCGCGCCACGTGTTCATGCGCATCCTCTACGCGCACAACCTCACCTTCTTCCGCAAGGACTACCGGGCCGCCGCGGACTTCATCGCGGAGACGGCCAGGCTCCCCGGCGCGCCCAGCTACCTGGCCCCGCTGGCCGCGCGGATGTACGCGCACGCGGGCGCGTTCGACGCCGGCCGCGCGATGGCGGAGTCGCTGGCGGAGGCCACCACCGACCCGGAGCTGAAGGCGCTGATGATGCGCCGCCGCGACCAGATCGCGCTGGAGGAGGAGCTGCAGAAGGTGGACCGCGCGGTGGCGGCCTTCCAGCAGCGCGCCGGGCGGCTGCCGTTCGGGATGGAGGAGCTGGTGGTGGCGGGCGACCTGGCGCGGATGCCGGTGGACCCCCTGGGCGGGCAGATCTCCTTCGACCTCAAGGGCCGCGCCGTCTCCAGCTCGACGAGCGGGCTGCGCTTGAAGCTGTTCGACCCGCGGGGCGAAAAGAGCTACGTGGGGGATCCGGACCTGGAGGGGAAGTAGTCGTGGCGCACGCAGAGGAGCTGCCCGTGGTGGCGCGGGGGCTCTCCAAGACGTACCGGCTGGGCTTCTGGATGAACCGCAAGGTCCGCGCCCTGGAGGGCCTGGACCTGGAGCTGCATCCGGGCGAGGCGTTCGGCCTGCTCGGGCCCAACGGGGCCGGCAAGTCGACCACGCTGAAGATCCTGATGAACCTGGTGCAGCCGTCCTCGGGCGAGGCGACGCTGTTCGGCAAGCCGCCCCGGGACGAGGGCGCGCGGCGGAGCGTCGGCTTCCTCCCCGAGAACCCGGCGCCCTACGAGTACCTCACCGGCCGCGAGTTCGTCCGCCTCTGCGGCACGCTGGTGGGCCTGTCCGGGCACGAGCTGGACGGGCGGGTGAAGGAGGTGCTGGGCGTGGTGGGGATGGAGCGCGCCGCGGACCTGCTCGTCCGCCGCTACTCGAAGGGGATGATCCAGCGGGTGGCGCTGGCCCAGGCGCTCATCCACCGGCCGAGGCTGCTGGTGCTGGACGAGCCGACCTCCGGCCTGGACCCGGTGGGCCGCCGGCTGATGCGGGACATCATCCTCGCCGAACGCCAGAAGGGGACCACCGTCCTCTTCTGCACGCACATCATCCCGGACGTGGAGGCGGTCTGTGACCGGGTGGCGGTGCTGGTGGGCGGGCGCGCGGTGCGCCGCGGCACCACCCAGGAGCTGCTCTCCGCCGCCGCGCCGCACTGGGAGCTGGCGGTGGAGGGGATGAGCGCGGAGCAGGTGCGCGCGCTGGCCGCGCCCTCCGTGCAGGTGGAGCTCATCGCCGGCAAGGCGGTGGCCAAGGGGCCGGACGCGGACGTGCAGGCGCTGCTGCGCAAGGTGGTGGAGGCGAACGGGCGGGTGGCGCGGCTGCAGCCGGTGCGCTTCTCCCTGGAGGACCTGTTCATGGAGGCGCTGAAGGAGGCGCGCGGCGGCACGGTGGGGAGCGAGATCGAATGATCCGGTCGTTCGCGGCCCTTTCGTGGAACGGCTTCCGCGAGGCGCGGCGCAACCGCGTCACGCTGGTGGTGGCGGCGTTCGCGCTGGCGCTGCTGGTGACCGGGATGCTGCTCACCTCGTCCTCGGTGGCGGTGCTGGAGCGCGTGCTGGCCGACGTGGGCCTGGGCTCGATGAGCCTTTCGCTGTCGCTCCTGGCGGTCTTCCTCTCCTCGGGCCTGCTCAGCCGGGAGATCGAGCGGCGCACCATCTTCCTCGTCGTCTCCAAGCCGGTGTCCCGCGGGAGGTTCCTGCTGGCGAAGCAGGCGGGGAACATGATCACCCTCACCGCGATGCTGGCGGCGATGGCGCTGCTCTTCTGGGGCCAGCACCTGCTCTACGGATTTTCGGCCACCCAGCCGATGGTGGCGGCGGTGGGCGGCCTGTGGTTCGAGCTGTTCCTGCTGAGCAGCCTGGGCCTCTTGCTCTCCAGCTTCGCCGGGCAGATCACCTCCGGCGTGGTGGCGCTGGCGGTCTACCTGGCCGGCCACCTCTCCGCGGACCTGTACCGGCTGGCGACGAAGTCGGACAGCGCGGGGGTGCAGATCCTGGGGAAGGCCGCGTATTACCTGCTGCCCAACCTGGAGAAGGTGAGCTTCCGCGGGCAGGCCACCTACGGCGTCCACGTGGACGCGGCCGCGTTCTGGGGCGGGGCGGCGTACGCGCTGGGGTATTCGGCGGTGCTGCTGGGGCTGGGGGTG
>Ga0134122_10001528_pt1 | contig 16752 bp, 16 predicted proteins | sample KB302_FD_96461 | JGI IMG/M metagenome (GOLD analysis project Ga0134122, IMG submission 96461) | Terrestrial soil microbial communities without Nitrogen fertilizer from Kellogg Biological Station, Michigan, USA - KB3-0-2 | ecosystem: Environmental > Terrestrial > Soil > Unclassified ... | reverse complement strand
GCAGCCGGGAAATTTTGTTCGATGTCCGGTAAAGGTACCGGGTCGAGTAAGGAGGTAGTTATGAAAGTCTCTAATCGAACTGGAATTTGGAAGCGAGTATTGCCGGTGGCATTCGCCGCAGGCGTATTTTGTTTGCTGTTTTCAGGCACGACATGGGCACAAATGACCGACCACAAAACGGTAGTCACTTTCTACACTCCCGTTGAGGTGCCAGGTTCAGACCCCCAGATTCTGCCGGCTGGAACCTACATTTTTAAGGTGGTAGATTCCAAAACCGACCGAAACGTCGTCCAGATTTCGAATGAGAACGAAACACACATCTATACAACCGTTCTCGCAATTCCGATTGCTCGTGACTTAGAGACCAGCAGGACCGTCATGACGTTTGTGGAACGGCCTGTGGGAAATCCGCAGACGTTGCGGGCCTGGTTCTACCCATACGAGAAGCATGGGCAGGAATTCGTATATTCCAAACGTCCGATTGTTCCGGCGGAAGACGGTTCTGATTTTGCCGGCTCCATCCCGTGATAGAGGGGCGTTTCGGTTCCATTAGCCGCAGTCCATTTGCGGATGCCAGGGCGGCCTTCGTTGATCGCGCAATAGCTCATTTTTCGCGGAGTTGAGCATGCCGATCGCCGTCCTGGCAGAGCAGGCCAAAATGCCGGTATTGTTGCTTCGATTTGTTTCGGTGGCCGAACTGCTCACCAGATTCTTCATTCAGCCGCAAGCATCCGCTGCAATCGTTCGAGAAACGCCAGCTCGTTTCGTTTCGCCAGGGCGCGGGCTTCGTCCCTTTGACGCTGATCGTTTCCGCCATGCATTTGTTGCACGGTAGTGCTGAAGAATGGCTTCGGATCGAATGCGGAGTTGATTTCCTCTTCCAGCAGTTTCTGCCAGCGGGGAATTCGTTCGAGTAACGCCGGCGCATCTACCGGCAGATAGTCCTCTGCGAGTTTCAGCAGATTCACGGCATCGGAGAGGTTATAGGTACCTGCTGCAAGAGACGCTCTGAGATATCGATCGAGGATGCTGCATCGCGTGTCACTTTCCCAGACCCCGCGCCGGGCAATGGCCTTCAGCATCGGCTGATCCGCGGGGGGAGTCCAGTTGATCGACGCAACGATTGAGTCGGAGATCGTTCCGTCAAGACGCAGGCGGTTCACAAAACGTTCGATGGATACTTCGCGCAGCCGGACTGTGTGCGTCTGCCGGTCGCTGGTGACTAATCGCGCATGCGTTGGCCGGGCGGTGAGTTGTTGGATCAACGCCGGCCAGTCTTTGCGCGGAATGGACCTGCGTCCCAACTGTTCGGCAAACACCGACTGATCTGCAAGCTTTGGTGTGAAGAGAGGAGAAAGAATCAGGTCGTGCTCGTCGTCCTCGAGCTGTGGGAGCCGTTCCTTCAGGAAAGGTCCGACGGCGTCCCGATCGACACCGTAGGTTCCGTCGAGGTGTTTAACGACCTGGTTTGTGAGTTCCCGGGGGCGTTCGAGTTCGGTGACGATGGATTCGATCAATTGAAGCACTTCATCAGTATCTGTTGTCAGTCCCGCACCGCCAAGCGGAATTCCAGAGCGCCACCGAAGGTGATAGTATGGCTCCCGTCATGAAACCAATCGGACAGCACCTTGACGAAAGAGGGATCGGCGTCGCAGAGCTTGCCGCCGCCTCATCATTGGACGCTAAATTGGTGAAGGCAATCGTTACAGGCAACTATACCCCCAGTCCGGACGATCGTCGGAGACTTGCAGCGGCGTTGGGTGTTTCGATCGACGAGGTTTCCTGGGGACACGCGGTTCCGGTCGAGCACCTGCGGGGAAATGGGCCGCAATCCGGGCGATCGACCTGATTTTCCAAGAGGGGATGGGCGCTTCAATCGATCCTTGCAATTTTAGGCCCCGATATATACTTCCCTCAAGTATATGGAAACCATGACGAAACCAGTTCAACAGCGGACGACCGATACACTGCGACAGGCGTTGGCAACTCTGGCTGCGCTGACGGATCGCACCATCAATGAAGTCAATGCGCTCGATGCAGAAATACAGGATGACATTCGTCATGCCGTACAGGAAGCGCAGGAGTCACTGCAGAAGCAGTCTTTCGATCGCCAGCAGATCGCGATCGAAGAAGCCGTACAGAAGACCCGCACCCTCGTTGCCGAAGAATTCTTCGGGGAAATGCAGCGGCTCACCGATGAGGTGAATCGTGCGAATGCGCAGGTTGAAACAAGCAAGGAACAACACCAGCGTGAGCTGGTCGATACCGAAGAGGCGGCGGCCATTGCCCTGGAGCGGCAGGTTGCCAGAGCCGTGGAGCGCGTTCGCAGTGAGATGTCTGGCGAAAGTACGGGATTGAAATCCGAGCTCGAGCGCGCACATCAGCTTCTGGCGGAAAGCAAAACTGAATTCCACCGTGTGGCCAATGAAACGGAAATCGCGTTGAAGGATGTCGCCGACAGACTTCGAAGTGAGTTGGAACAAGCCATCGCGGCTGGAGAGCGGACAAGGCGTCAACTCGCCGAGACCGAAGCGGCAAATGCTCGTATGGTGCTGGATTCACAGCAGACGGCGGATTCGGTTGCCGCAGCCCATAAGAGCGAGCTTGCCGATGCGGTGGAGCGAGTGCGAACAGAACTCACCGAGGAGCGCGACCGCTTGAGCCGCCAACTGGATGATCTCCTGCATGCCGCGGCACAGTGGGATTCCGAGCGCGAGCGCCTCCAGTCTGAAATCAGGATTGCGACGGCTGCGAAAGATCAGGCCATTGTCGCGGCAAAAGTGGAGGTTTCAGCCAGGAGCGTCGTCGCCAGCGAATCCCTTCAGACGGAAGTCGGCCGCGTGGAAGAATCCATTCGAACCATTTCCGCCGTTATTGATGCTCCGGAGACAGAACTGTCCATCGTGATCCGCAAAAACGTGGAACGCGCAGAACTCGAGGCTTACCTGAAAGGAATCCGTTTCGTCGTTACCGGAAAGTAGCCAAACCCTCTCAATCTCGAGCGTTTTAGAGTAGGCGCGGTCGAAGAGCGGAGCGAATGCAAGCCCGACCGGGCGCAGCCATCAAGCGATAACCGCGCACTCTCTATCGTCTACAACAAATTCAATTGAAGGATTGTGCGCGGTCATTGTTTGATGGCTGCGCCCGGTCGGGCTTGCATTCGCTCCGCTCATCGACCGCGCCTACAGCTATTCGGATGCGCTTCGCGCACCAAAATTCCTAACGTGTGGACAAGGGACCGACGACGATTGGTATTTCCGTATCGACACACCGGGTGCCGCTGGCATCCATTGCGGATGAAAACTTCCAGCGATCGACGGCGGCCTTCACCGCGGTATTGAACAGGGGGTTGCCCCCCGATGTATCGGAACTGATGACATTCCCGTTTTCATCAATACGAACTCTCATGCGCACGGTCATCGAACTGTTCTGAATATATGCTCGAGCTTCGCGAGGAATGTCCGGTTCGACGCGGGTCTTCAAGCGCGTCATGGCAACACGGTAATCCAGCGCCAGGCATTGCTTTGTTACCGGGCTTATTACAGGGCTTGTTGTGGCGGCCGGAACGTTTCTGGCGGCCGGTTTGTCCGCTTTCGGCTCTACCCTGACAACGGGTTTGATTTCCGGTTTCGTTTCCGGGCGTGCTTCCTGCCGGACTTCGGCCTGTAGTGCCGGTTTCATGGCCGGCTTATCGCAGGGCATCATCTGCGATCGAATGTCGGCGCCGAAGGCCGGATCCGGCAGCAATTCCGATATCTCACCGCGAATTTCGTTCAGGGCTGCCTCATCGCCGCCAGGACACGTTTGATTCCATGTCTCGACAAGTCCGGTCAACGTCTTTCGATACTGTTCGAGAACCTGCCGAGCCAATTGCGAACTTTTGGTGTCGTTGAATGCGACAATCTGACGATAAGCCACGGCGGCATCCTGGAGCTTGTGGGAATCGAAGGCCTTTTGCCATTCAATCAAGATACGTTCTTCGGCAACTTGTAATCGTCCCTGAGCCACATCGTTGTACTGAGACGCCAGTTCGTGTTTCGGGAAGAACTTCAATGCGGCCTGGAAATACTGCACCGCATCTGAGAAATCCAAATTCTTATATGCGTCCAGTCCGGCCTTATACAGCAGGTCCGCGGCATCGCTTCCTATTGCCGCAATGTCCACGCATTTGGCATCGGGCGAACCGATCAGTCTGCGGATTGCAGCAGTGTTGCCTTCCTTAAGATTGGTTCGAGTGTCGTCCCCGATCGCCTGACATCGAATCCTGGCCAATGCGGCTTTTGCTTCACCGGCAAGTGAGATGACTTTGGGAGAGAACTGCTGAGGATCCAGAGCAGTGTTCGGATCCAGCGTATACATTTCTACAAGGTATGCCTTTGCCGTCTCGTTTTCATTCAGCCCAATATTCGCAAGCGCCAGCTGAAGTCTTGCATTGACCCTGTCTGCCAACCGCTCTGGCTTGGACTGAAGGTTCTCGATGACCTGCGTCAACACCTGTACCGAATCGCTGAAGCGGGCTTCAAAATAAAGAGCCTGCGCCCGCGCCAGATTCTCGCTGATGTCGTCCTTTACAACGGGTTGAGAAGCAGACTGTATCAGTATCAGTAGAGAAAGTACGGTTCCGACCATCTGACACCTCTATGGAAAAACCATCTGGATCGTCTTGTCGTTCACGGCGATCTTATGGCTCTTCGATGGGAAGTTTGGATTTTCAAATACCAGGACACTTCCAATTGGAAGTTGAACACCGCTTAACGGCGTTTGTCCCAGGGGAAGACGCGGGGATCCTTCGACGAAAACGTTGGCCCAGGGATTCGCATTCAGCTGAACGGCGACGACAAACGAAATCAACGCCGACGTGGTTTCATTGGCTTTTATAACGTGGGTTATGACGGTACGAAGATCGCCGTGGCGATACTCGATGGTCTGATTGCCCGCAGGCAATTGGAGCGTTGTCGGAGTGGACCCCAGATACTTGTCACCCATGTAGATTTCCGCTGCGATCGCGGAACTGACGGCCAGCGATCCCGGCGCTGCCGCATTGGCTGGGACGGCAGGAGAATTCGACGCCGAAGCCGTATTGCCAGGTGCGGTTCCAGGAAGAGGCGGCGCGTCCAGTGCTGTGAGCGCGAGTTTCGTTTGTGCGGCTTCCGCCATACTGGAAGCGGGTGGCGCCACTGCCGATGACAACGGATACGACACGGATTGAGCCGATCCCTGGCTGTGAACATTCTCAGAGTTAACGGGCTCCGTTGCCGCGGCTACATTTGAAGCAGTTCCCCTCCGTTGGCGAGCCAGCAACAGTCCTCCACCGAGAACCGCGATTGCCACTATGACGATCGGAACCGTGAGATTTGGACGTTTGCCTTTTTTCTGGTCGGGCGTTTCGAAAAAAGTCGTGGCCGCCGTGAACGGAATCGGTTCGGCCTCCGGCGGCAGCTCCGGCTGAGTCACAAACGCGGACGGAGGCGCTTCCACCCGTGCTGCGGGTGCCGTTGGTACAGGGGGCGCCGGATGCGCCACGGTCGCTTCCACAACAATCGGTGCGGCAGCCACGACCGGTGGTGGCGGTGGGGCAACGGTCGGGGCAGCAACTGGGACCGGAGGCGTTACTACAATAGCGCGCGTTGCCGGAGCGGGGTCCGCAGCAAGGGCCGGCGCGCCCGCCGTTCGAGGTTCGGATGCGATGCGGATACTGGAAAGAAGAGTTTTTGCCCCTTCACTGTCCGGATCAAGATAAAGAGCCTTCAACAGAATAATTTCCGCGGCCTTCCGGTACTTTGCAGCTTCGGGCTTATTCCGAGATTCTTCGATCAGGGCGCGAGCATCGCTCAAATCGCGCTGCATGTCGAAGCGAACGGCAGACTGCATCTCGACAGCAGCGGGGTTCGTGGGGTCGACCAGCAACGCCGCTTTAATCAGTGCCAGGCATTCCTTGATTCGGTTCTGCTGATAGGCCGCTCGAGCCTGGGCAACTAGTCCCGGGATATCGGCAGGAGACGACTCGACTCTTATATTTTCCGTTTCCATTGGCATCATCCTTAACTCGTGATATCAAACCAAACAAGCACGATGGATGCCGTGAATATCGGCCTGCGGACTCGATGACTTTAATGGAAAGCGAAAATGCCGGAAGGTTGCGGGCTACCTATTCGGGATCGAAATCTCCCATTTCCGGGCGTGACTACTTGCCGACGAGATGGTCTGCATCAACGTTGAATTCGTTGCAGACATACTCGTGGATTTCCCAGTTTTGCAGAAGCGTATAGGTTCGAGTGAAGGTGTGCGTTCTGGTGAACGCTTTCGGGTCTTCAAGTGTGATTTCGACGGAGAGGTGTCCCAGATCGGGCCGCCGGTAACGTTCAGTGACGTGGAGCTGGTCGCTGTGCGGTACGCCCTGGCCATTCAGCCATGTCTTGTCGTTGAGTCCGATCGTATCCACGACGAGAGTATCCCCGTCCCACTTCGCAATCGAATCGCCCATCCACAGGGGATCCATGTCTTTGGGGTGGCCGCGTCCATCCAGGAAAAACTGGCGGTAACTATGGACATTTCCCTCGTCAAGCACAACCACGAGTGAGGGCGTCTGAACAAACTTCTGCGGGAACGGCGAAATTCGCGGGACTCCGGCAGGGAGGCAGTGACCTTCGGGATCGTCCTTACTCAAGTTTGCGCGCCGTTCCTTGTAAAGTGCGTCGGCCCACGGCTGAAGTGGAACCTGTCCCAGATTCGTGAAGCTGAGCCCCGGATCCCAGACTCCGGAAAAGTCCACTTTGCCTTCAGGGGTGCGCGGTGTCGGTCCAACCGGAGTTTTCTCGTTACTGACGGTTTGAGCTGCTGCAATCATCTGGAGACCACAGAGCAGCGCGATGGCAGAAAGCCACAGGACTGACGATGGGCTTCGCCGCTTCATCGCTGCACCTATTGCGGCGCATCCGGCGCGGACGATCCTACAAACACCCGGCGTCCGTCCGCTGTCGTAATTTGCCGGGAGTTTGCGTGAAGCGAACCATCTTCCAGCGGTTTGCCATCTTTGGCTAGATAGCCGTCGACAGTGACTTCTTCTCCGATTTTCAGTGACGTCCTCGACCAGCCGCGGATGGCAAGTGCATTGGGGCTGAGAGTTTCAAAAGCCCATGTGACGGGCTTACCGTTCTGGTCTTTCGCACTGATGTAAACGTAGGCGTGCGGATTCACCCAGGCGATCTTCGCCACGGTTCCCTTAATGGAGATTGTTTTGGTGGAGTCATACTCCGCCGCGAAGGAGTGATGGGCCGATGCCGGCCACGTACAAAAGATCAGACTGAATGCCGCCGCAAGCCAAACGCCAGGTCGAATCATGCCTCACCTCCGGAATCGGGGTTCCTTGCTCGGCGCGACTTAGTTTGAGTTTCCAAGCGCCGCCAATGCAGCCTTGGCGGTGGCATTCGCCTTTTCGATCGCACGCTTGCGATCCTCTTGGGCGTGCTTGATTTGCAGCTGTGAACGCTCTCTGGCGTGCGGATCGTTCGCATCCTTAGCGTCGAGTTTGGCCGAGAGCATCGCTTGCTGAAACTGCGCTTCCGCGCGTTCCACGGCAGCTTTTCTCGTCGCCTGAATTTGTTTCCGAGCTTCCTGGTTGTTATTGCCGCGGTTGCCGGCATTGTTGCCATCGGGATTGGCTGCGCCGCCCCGTTGTGCTCCACCCCCACGCTGTGCTCCACCCCCACCCTGTGCGCCGCCGCGCTGTGCAGCAAGGGGAGACACGCATACGATCAAACCGAGCGTGAGCGTCAGACTGCGGTGCAGCCACGATTTACTTTGAGCATTCATTGAGTTGTACTCCTCCAGTTACAATAGCGTTCGCGCGATCATAATTCGATTCCACGCGAAATGCCAGTTTCCGCTGGATCAGATCCCGAATAAACGGCCTGCCTTCAGAATGGCGGCAACCGAAATGGCATCGGTGATTTCGCATCGTTCCACCATTTGAATTGTATCTTTAAGCGAAACCTTTCGGATCGAGAGGACCTCGCTTTCCTCCGGAGAAGAGGCGCCTTCGGTCAGGTCTGTTGCAAGATACACCAGGGCCCTCTCATCGGTGACGGAATTCGAGAGGTGCATTTCGAGAATCTGTTTCCAGTGATTCGCCTCAAGGCCGGTTTCTTCCTTCAGTTCCCGCTTCGCGGATTCCAGCGGAGGGACTGAAAGGTTGCCGCCGCCTTCCGGAATTTCCCAGGAGTAGGCCTTCAAAGGGTAGCGATATTGTCCGACAAGCCATGTGAAGCCGTTCCTGTCGATGGGGACGATTCCAATGGCGAGGTTTTTGAAATGAACGGTGCCATAGACCCCGCGGGATTGAGCGGCGTTAAGAACCTGATGCTCGGTGACGTTGATCCAGTTGTTGTCGTACTTTGTTTTCGACGACAGGGTTGTCCAGGGATTGGCTTTCATTCCTAATGTGTCATGGCGTAGATGATAAAGTTCAGTCCCAGCCGATACGATTGGCCGGCGTATTTCTCAGGATAGCAGGCAAGATCCTCATACTCCCATGCGTCTCCAAGGTCGGAGTTGTAGGTGACCACCACCATCAGCTTTCCTTTGTCGTCGGAAATTCCGAGAATCCGCGGTTCTCTATCATCGTCGCGCTCGTAAGTCGGGCCACCATAACAGCCGGCGTTTTGGCCGGGGATCTGCATGACTTCGGTGATATCGAAAAACGTATGAAACACCGGATGATTCAGAGGAATGACTTCCAGGGGGTATTCGGGAAAAACCCGGCTCATCTGATACGCAAAATTGTCCAATTCCTCCCCGCCCCAGAAATCATCGGCGTGCAGGAAACCGCCACGCAGGAGGTACTCGCGCAGTCGTTTTACTTCCGCATCGGTCATGTCAAGTCCGCCGGGTTCGACCATGTAGGCGTACGGATATCGGAAAAGATTATCATCCAGAATTCCAATCACGTTGGGATTGGCCGTGACGCGAAGATTGGTCAGACGATGAATGCCACCGAGAAATTTACAGTCGGCGCCGGGATAGTCCATGCCCCATCCGGTGCTTTGTGTCGGAAAAAAATTTCCGCCGCCAAATTCCGGACAGACGAAATCCGGAGAAACACGGCGGCCAAAACCGCGGATCCCGTTTTCGGTGTATGCCACCCGGGTAAAAAAGTATTCGGGAGAATCATCGGGTCTCGCCTGCAATGCAAACACGAGTGCGGCTCCACCCGTCGCCGCAAGGATCAGCATGATGACCGTGGCGGTTCTCTTCATGGTTCGTCCGTTTGTAGGCGCGGTCTATGACCGCGCACGATCCTGAATGTGCGGCGCGCCTGCAGTCATTTCGTAACGTCTCGGCCCTTGTCCGACATTCCATCTTCCCAGGAACTCCATCCCGCATTCATCCCGTAGGGAGATTCCTGAAGGATCGCTTCGATACGGCGAATCTTGTTCTTTTCGACCTTGAACATTTCGGCAATTTCCCAGGTGAAAGGCCTTGTCGGACCCCCGGAGACGTTTCGTCCATCCGGCGTCTGGAAGTGCCGCGTATCCCCGGCCGAATGATCGAAGAACGCGAAGCTGAAAGCCAGCCCCCGTTCCGGATCGATGGCGACAAAGCGGCGATCCCGGATGCGCGTGACGAAGTGGATCAACCCGGATTTGAATTGTTCCATGCAGCTCCATGCGCCTGAATAGCCTGTCGCGGTTTTCGGATCCGGCTTTGGCTGCCCGTTGTTCGTGGTCTTGCCGCCATTCTCGAAACGGTCGCAGTCATCGGCGAAAGGATAATCGCCTTTGCCATCGTTTTGCTGCATGCCGGAGAAGTACATATTCGAAATGCGGAACAGGTCTGCGCGCGACATTCTTTCCGCCGGAGGGACAGTCTGGGTGAAAAGGACATGCGGAGATCCAGCCGCTTCGATGTTTTGAGCGGCTCCGGCATTGCGAACGATCAGGTTTTCCATCTCAGTGATCTGCCGGTTGACGATCTTTAAACGAAGCGCGATGGCGGAGGGCCCGCCGTTGGTGCTTGATCCACCACCGCCACCGCGAGGGGCGGCCGCAGGAGCGCCTGGCGCTGCAGGAACGGGAGCTCGTTGAGGAGCGGGCGTGGCCCATGGTGCAGGGGTCGCGCCTTCCGTGATCGTTCCAATGAACGCGACTTGTCCTGCCTCAACGTCGGTCACGAAGAGCCTGTACTTCCCCCTGGAGAGCGTCGACCGCCAGAATCCGTCTCCGGGATTGAGGCGCTGCCCGTTCTCCGTGAACTTGGCGTTGGCTGCCAGAGGCAGTCGTTTCGGATCGTGAGCGATGATCGCATCCAGATACTGGTCGACGAATCCTTCAAGACACGCGCGATCGCATGGACCGGTGGCGGCGCCGCCGCGGGCTGCCTGACCGGCAATGATGCTGACGGTTAGAACGCTCGCCAGCAGTATGCCCATTGCCACAATTGTTGAAACCTTTCGCATGACGAGTCTCCTTGTGATGGCTCTGATGTTCTCTCTAGTTGCTCTTGCCAGGATTGTGCACAAAGTAGTCGTAGGCATACTTTGTGATATCGGCGATAACCCGTTCCCGGTCCGCGGTGGACGCCTTTGCATCCTTCATGAAAACCGTGATTGCAAGGTGACCGGCATTATACGGCAGGAAGACAATTCCCGTGTCATTCACGGATCCGCCAATTGTGCCCGACTTGTGGGCAATCACCGTTTCGCTCGGCAGCAGTCCGGGAATGCGCGCCGTACCGGTCTGGCATTCCTTGAGAATGTCGATGATTTCATCCGAAGTGGCCCGGTCGACGATCTCCCCCCGATAGAGCTTTTCCAGAATCCGGTTCATGTCCGATGGTTTGGCCACATCTTTTTCCGTCTTGTTGAATTGATCGTTGGCTCGGGCCGCTGTCACCGCATCGATGGCATCGAGCATCTTGCGCACTTCCCGCGCCGGCAAGGCCCCGTATTTCACATAGTCCAGACCGGATTGATCGAGAATCAATTCCTGAGCTGTCCGGTCCACCCGAATGGAATCGAGCCCGAGTGCCTTCATTCGCGCGGTGACATTTGCCGGACCAGCCCGGTTCAGCAGGATATCGGCGGCCGAATTGTCGGAGATCCGCATCATCAGGTTGATGAGATTGTGAATGCTCAGTTGGAGGCCCGGCAGATCGTACTGCGCAATTATTGCGCCGCTGCCGATGTGCATATCGCCCGGCATCACCTCGATGCGGTCGTCCATAGACAGCAAGCCGGCCGCCTTCTCGTAATAGAGTTCGACCAGAAGCGGCAACTTGAACGTGCTGGCCATCGGATATCGAGAGTCCGCGTTGACGAGGATTTCGGCGCCGGATTCCAGGTGCTTGATGGCCACGCCGACCTGTCCGCGTGCGTGGGGAATCGCATTCTCGATTTGCAACTTTAATGTCGACAGTCCGGCGGCATTTGCACTTAGCGAGAACGCAAACAAGAGTACGGCAATTGTACGAATTCGTAGTTTCACTCAACCTCCTAAGAATCTCGCCCACGGCTGTTCAGACGATAACCGACGCCGGGTTCCGTCCGCAGATACTTTGGCCGGGCCGGATCGGACTCCAGCTTAAGGCGAAGCTGGCCCATGTAGACACGCACGTAGTGAGACTGATCTCCGCAATTGGGTCCCCACACTTCGTTGAGAAGCTGGCTGTGAGTCAACACCTGATCGGCATGAAGAATCAACACCTGCAGGAGTTTGTATTCGGTTCGCGTCAGACGAACTTCCTTGCCGTCGCGTAATACCCGGCGTTTTGCAAAATCCACTTCAATGTTGCCGGTGCAGAAAACGTTGGTATCGCCGCTTTCCGGAACGACTGCGTTTCGGCGAAGCGCCACACGGAGCCGGGCCAGCAATTCCCCCACCGCGAAGGGTTTATTTACAAAATCATCGGCGCCGGCGTCGAGCGCGATGATCTTATCGCGCTCGCGCGCACGAACCGACAGCACGATAATTGGCAGCGATTTATTCCATTCGCGAATCTTACGGATGACTTCAAGTCCATCGGCGTCGGGAAGGCCAAGATCGAGCACGATCGCGTCCGGCGGACGTCTCGTCGCACGGGCAATGCCTTCGGCTGCCGTGGTGGCTTCCTGGAGACGGTAGTCTTCGGCGGAGAGGGTTGTCCGAAGGAATTTCCGGATTTCAGGGTCATCCTCGATGACCAGGATTTCAGAACGGAGATCCTGCGCCGCTGTTTCCGTCATGGGTACATTGTCTCCGGTATTACGCCCATCTGTGGTGGCGCTCCGCCGATCGGAAGTTCGAATCGAATGACGGCTCCGCCCCCGGGTGAATTTGCCGCGGAAATGGTTCCATCATGACCGTGCACAATAGCACGGCAGATCGCCAGACCGAGCCCGACGCCGCGCACGCCGGTTTTGCCCCTGAAGAACTTTTCAAAAATGTGGGCTTCTTCGCCCGGTACAAGACCTGCGCCATTGTCCTTCACCGAAACAACAACATTGTCGCCGTTTCGTGTGGCAGCGATCTCGATGGCAGTGCTCACGGGGGTGTACTTCAAGGCATTATCAAGGATGTTTACCAGAACCTGCTCGATGAGAATGTCGTCCACACAGATCCAGGGAAGGTCTTCGGCGATATGTGTGGTCACCATTCGGTCCCGCAACGGCTTTTCCAGAACGGTGAGTGCGGCGCCGATGATTTCTTCCAGCGGCCGCCAGTCTTTCTTTGCCCGAAGACCTGCATCCAGACTCGTCATTTCCAGCAGGTTGTTGACGACCCGGTTCAACCGCTCCGCTTCGTCCGAAATGCTCTCCACCAGTTCACGCCGGTTCTCCGGGCTCAACCGTTGTTCTTCTTCCAACAGGCTGGTGGCCGCGCCATAAATCGACGCCAGTGGAGTTTTGATGTCGTGCGACACTGCGTTGAGCAATGCGTTCCGGGTGCGTTCCGCATGAATCTCCACTTCCGCCTTGCGGATCGCGGCCGAGTTCCGAAGCCGATCGATCGCTGCTGCGATCTGGTCGCAGAGGGCTTCCAGAAAATGCATCTGGTCGGGATCATTGAGCCTGTCGCGGTCGTCCGGTACGAGCGTCACGACTGCCACTGCCGATCCCGCGCAGATCAAGGGCATCCCGTGCCGCACGGCCAGGCGCTGGCCCGATCGAAACAGATCTGTGGTTCTTACACCGCTCTTGAGGATGGATCGAACGAGAGGCTCCGCGTTCTCAGGCAGTGACCCGTCCTCGGTCACTTCCGCACGCTGGGTGATGACGCGCTGTTCGTCCGTCAGATACACATCGACCGTCGCATCAAAAATGCCGGCGATTGTTCGTGCGGCTGTCCGGGCGGTATCGAGTACCGTGGTGTCTTCCGAGAGTTCACGTATCAACTGATACATCGCATGCGTCCGTTCTTCCCGGTCGAGTGCGTGTTCGGCTTGAGCGCGGATCTTGATTGTGAGTGTTGTAATCACCAGCGCGAGCGTCAGCGTTGTTACGAGGATGATGATGTAGCTGTCGTCTTCAATGACAAAGCTGTTCCATGGCGGAACGCAGAAGTAGTAAAACGAAGTTACTGCAAGCAGGGCACTCAGAATAGCAGCGCCTTGCCGGCAGGTGACCGAAACAACGATTACCCCCAACAGGTACAGCATGGCCACGTTTGTGATCGCAATACGCGAGCGTAGAAAGATAGCCAGCGCAGAGCAGATTACGATGACGATCAGGCCTATCGGATAGTCGTATTCAAAGCGGTCCTTGCGATGCCGGGAGGTTTTCATATCCGCTGGGGACATGTGACGATGGTAGCAGGATCGAGATCCTATCGAAAAAAGATCCAGGTCAGAACGATGAACAGTGGAATCAGGATCGAACCGGAATAGACGAGATAGCCACCGAATGACGGCATTTTCACTTTGTGATGCTCGGCGATGCTCTTGACCATGAAGTTCGGTCCGTTGCCGATGTAGCTGTTCGCTCCCATGAATACTGAGCCGCATGAGACCGCACGCAGCAAAAGTTGGCCGAGATCGTTATGCACCAGTACATTCAGGTTTTTCGCCGTACCTCCCACAACCCCCGAAGCCATCGCACTGAATGTGAGATACGTCGGTGCATTGTCGAGAAAACTGGAAAGGCCTCCAGACATCCAGAAGTAGTGCCATGGCGTCCGCAGGTTGAGCGCACCGGACCGCGCGCTTGCACTGAGGATTTCCAACGCGGGAATCATCGTCACGAAAATTCCAAGAAAGAGTGCGGCGACTTCGGTAATGGCAGCAAAGTGAAAATGATTGGCATGATGGATGTTTTTCGGCGTGGTGTACCACGACAGCACCGCCATCAGAATCATGATCGACTCCTGAATACCCCGCGGCCATGCAAAGTATCCACTGAGAATTGCCGCGGCCATGACGCCTGCCAGGTACAGGAAACTACGGCCGCCTTCGATGTGGATTCTCCGCCGTGGCTGGACCTTTTCCGCAAGCGCGCCGTGCACGGCGAGATCGTCCTGGAGAAATACATACTGGTCGTAGAAGTTGAATATCACCAGGAGAGCCCCAACAGCCGATGCCCAGACCGGAAACAAAGTGAGCGTCCACTGAAATGGAACGCCTCGGAGGAAACCGAGAAACAGAGGCGGATCGCCAAGTGGAGTCAGCGCACCGCCCACATTGCTCACAATGAAGATGAAAAAGATCACCAGATGCGCTTGATGTTGCCTGGCGTGATTCGCGCGCAGGTACGGGCGAATCAGCAGCATGGATGCGCCCGTTGTCCCGATCAGATTGGCAAGAATTGCCCCCACCGCTAAAAACGCAGTGTTCACCAGCGGCGTTCCGGCTTTTTCACCCTTGATGAAAATGCCACCCGAAATCACGAAAAGTGCGCCGAGCAGGACGATGAATGAAAAATAGTCTTTCAGTGAATCGAGCAGCAAATGCGGCGCGGCCGGCACGATCAGGATCAACACCGGTATGGAGACGGCAACGCTGAGAAGAAGCTTGTTCGAGTTCTTATCCCACCAGTGCGGAGCGAACAGCGGGACGATCGCGATGGATAGCAGCATCAGGACGAAAGGAGCGATACTCCAGAGCGGAAAATCCATGGCTCACTAGTGTCTCACGGCTTCAGCGAGGTTTGTCTTTCATGCGCGACCACGATCGCCATGCAGAAATTCCCACTGCGGCAATGCAGCCTGCAACCACCGGAGTCACCGGAGCGTGTCCGAAAAAAACCAGAAGGTTTCCTACGAGGATCGCGGCGGCCAGGACCAGACGCTGGCTCTTAATTAATTCGGCGGTTGTACCCTTTCTCAATGCATGTACGCGATCGCGGTGACGATCGCTGCCAGCATCGCGACGCCCGCAACAAGAAGTACCGGAACGCCGAAAGGCTTATCAAACGAGGGCCGTGCAATCCCGTTCCGCATCCGCGCACGCTCCTCCGTCAATAATTGCGTCAGCATTTTGCGTTGTTCGATGGTACGGACACAACGCAGTGCGTCTGACGCTGCCTCATTTCCTCTTTGCACAATTCGCAGCTTGAAGTTGAGCTTCGCCAGGGTGAAATGAGCCCCGAAACTGTCGGTGTCCAGCTTCGCGGCGGTTTCAAGATGATCCAGCGCAGGATAGATATCGCTGGTGAGGGATAACGCCACACCCAGAAACACGTGGGCGTCCGTGTAATCCGGCGCATGTTCGATGCTGCGGGAGAGCGCCGCAACCGCTGCTGCGGCGTCTCCCGACTGAAGACAGACGATGCCTTCCTGAAAGGATTGCCTTGCCTGCAAGGACAGGAAGTGAGGCCGGGCGGATCGTAAGGCCGCCGGAAGTTCCATGAGCTCGTTGCGGTTTAACGGTTCGACATTTGTCATGTTCGTTCCTTCCTTCAAGAGGACGTCGGCGATCCAACGCATTAACTTGCGGTTCGTTCCTCTGGTTTCAGCACAAACTCCGGATAGCATAGAGCGCCCATTTCGGGAATGTCCAAACCTTCGAGTTCATCGGCTGCGGAAACGCGCTGTCCGACAATCAAGTGAATGACGCAGTTGGCAAGATAAGAGACGACAAACACGAAACCGATCAACGTGCTGACGCCGATCAATTGGGCCACGAGTTGTGAAGCCCCGTCCCCCCCATAGAACAGACCGGTGACACTGCCGGCGACGCCGTTCCATGTTCCGCCATAGTTGGACTGACCATCCGCAAACAACCCGACGGCGATGACGCCCCACAGTCCGTTGGTTCCATGAACCGAGATTGCGCCGACGGGATCATCTACTTTGAGGACCCGGTCCACGAATTCCACGCTGACACAAACAAGCACTCCGGCAATGAGGCCAATGATCGTTGCCCCAATGGTGTTGACGAATCCGCTGGGTGCGGTGATCGCCACCAGGCCTGCAAGCAATCCGTTACCCGTCATCGAAGCATCCGGCTTCCCGTACCGCATCCACATGTACAAAAGTGCGCCGAAAGAACCGGTGGCGCCGGCAAGCATCGTGTTCACGGCGATGGAACCGATGCGCAACGCGCCGTTGCCGGAAGCCGCAAGCGTACTTCCAGGATTAAAGCCGAACCAGCCGAAGGCCAGAATAAAGCAACCCGTCAGCACAATGACAATGTCGTGCCCTGGCATGGCGTTCGATTTGCCATTACGCGTGTACTTGCCAATACGCGGTCCGATGATCATGGATACCGCCAGCGCGGTAAGGCCGCCGACGGAGTGCACCACGCCGGAGCCGGCAAAGTCGGCGTACCCTTTACCGAGTCCAAAGT
>Ga0134122_10001527_pt1 | contig 16756 bp, 13 predicted proteins | sample KB302_FD_96461 | JGI IMG/M metagenome (GOLD analysis project Ga0134122, IMG submission 96461) | Terrestrial soil microbial communities without Nitrogen fertilizer from Kellogg Biological Station, Michigan, USA - KB3-0-2 | ecosystem: Environmental > Terrestrial > Soil > Unclassified ... | reverse complement strand
TTTAATTATGAAAAGCAAAAAAAAAGTCAATGTAAACGAAACGACTTTTCGAAAACAATTTTCTAGCCAACAGGATGTCAAAACGCAGTCGTGGTGATGATGCGGACGAAGGTGTTGTGTCAACTGAAACCAAACGTCGGGTTTTATCAACAAGAATAGTTGATACTGCGCCATTGTTGTTTTGTCATTTGATAGTAAATGATCTCACAACTGATTTTCACAATGAAGGTGATCCTTTAGGACATGATAATAGGTTAGCGGGTCATATATTTGCTTCGATTGATGAATTAACATTCCATCCAACATCTAACACCTTCACTTTTGACAAACTTCCTTGGTCTTCTGCAACTCATTTTCTTGATCCGTCTCATATCGCATCTCGAGGATATCACATTTTTCCATATGAAGGTTGGAAAGATGGATGTGAAATGTATAAAACTGTATTTTCTTGTGAAGTTCCATATACCAAGACCAAGAAGATATCTACTGTAGAATATGAACCAATTTGCCGAGCGGTATATCAATTGACAATCACTAAAGACCTGGGGTTTTCTGATTCTAAACAACATGTTATTTCAGGTAATGTCATGATCGATTTGCGTATGATGTTGGGAGATATCGCTTTCATTTTGGCTCCATCGTTATCAATGGATACAATCGAAATTGTCTTATGGTATGTAGTACCGTATATAGCTTATAGTTCCCATGCTCCGACAAAAGACACACATTCTGCATATTTACCGTGGTTTGCTACCGTACCGCGTGGTATTAAGCATATGGAATTTATGGTACAAGAACCACAACAACTACGAGATTTCTTATCTGAAGCAGGTGCAGTTGTGTATGGTGGCGGAATTGATATGTGTTCATCCTACAAAAAACTGTTCGAACTTCTTGTGAAATCCATTTATTACCAAGAAACGTATCATACATGGGAACCAAACCCAAGACGTTTGATACATACTGTCACAAAAGCAGACAAATGGAAAGAGTATGTTTATATACGACAACGAGAATGGCCTAACTTTTTTGCATTGCATGGTGATGGTATCGTGGAAGAATTAATGAAAGATAGACATTCTATGGAGTTAATTGGATGGTGGATTGATCGAAATCGTTACAAATGGGCAGCTCCATTAAACATGCGAACAACAATCTAACGCAATGCTGAAAAAATGACATCTGCAATTTGAAGCATGTGGTTGTAGTATGCGTCATAAGTGCGTACTTCATCTTCAAATTTTTGACTTAATAGTAACGTTGCAAGGTCAATGACTTGTTGGTTGTGCATATGAAATGCATCTTTTGCATTTTGTAAATCAATCACATGTGGATTGAGTTTTACAAAACTTGTTGCGACTTCATCACCTTGCGCAAAGAGTGCAGTAATTTTGGTTGTCAGTTCCGTGTTGGAAGCAACTGTTTTGCTTTTGAAATACGTGATGGCAGCTGCAACAACTTGTCCTGCGGCTTGAATGTGCTCGGTCAATTTGTCTCCAATTTCTTTGCCAAGCTCGTCACCAACAGAAGGCAACGCCGCCAAATGCAATCCAATTTCGGTTTGGTTTTCCAACAATCGATTTAGCAAGAACGACGCATCCGGACCACCAAAAATGGCAGATTTGAGATAAAACATTGTGTAGACGGCATGGTCCGTAAATAGTTTACGCAATAAACCTTGCAACGTTAAAATAGAAGCAATTGGTTTGGAGTCAACGTCGCATCGGCATTTGCGTTCACCGGTCACTTTGCAGCTTTTGGTTTTAATTTGCATGGCGGTTGCGGACGCTCGCATGGTGAGTTTTTGCGGCATTCGCCGATGTGATTTGTACGTGGTGGTGGGCATAATTACCAAATATGAAGAAGTTTTGTTTGTTTTTTTTTATTAGGTTGTTTGTTTTCAACATCAAAAAGAGTTAGGACATATTGAAGTGGAAAGTGGATGATATATACCACTGAGGAAAAAATGGGAAATAAAAAATAAACGGAATTTAACAAAAAAAAGGGCGGAAGATAGCGAATGTCTCATATTGGTCCACAAGGTGCGCGTGGTATCCGAGGACCTAAAGGATTCCGTGGTCGATCTGGATTTCAAGGTAACCAAGGTCGAGATAATTTTTGTGTTGGACCACAAGGTTGTGAAGGTCTTAGTGTGCGAGGATTTCAAGGACCACTTGGATCACAAGGTCCGCAAGGATTACAAGGTTATGCTGGTAATGACGGCGATCCAGGTTATCAAGGCAACGATGGGTTCGAAGGAACACGAGGAACACAAGGGATGCAATCCGATATGGGCACACAAGGGTTTCTTGGAAGTCAAGGACCGCAAGGAATGATTGGATTTCAAGGATGTCAAGGCCAACAAGGACACCAAGGATGTCAAGGTGAAAGCGGTACGTGTACATGGCAAGGTCCACAGGGTTACCAAGGACCACAAGGGAATGCTGGACCGCGTGGATTTCAAGGGTTGGATGGTAACATTGGAATGCAAGGTGGCCAAGGATCACAAGGCTCATTTGGTTTTCAAGGAAACATGGGTCAAGCTGGACAACAAGGTCCGCAAGGATTTCAAGGCCAACAAGGTATAGGAGGTCCACAAGGGCCACAAGGTGTGCAAGGTATAAACGGTACACAAGGTACTCGAGGAACACAAGGCCCACAAGGTTTTCATGGTCCACAAGGCTTTCAAGGCTTTCAAGGCAACATGGGATCTGTATCGGATCCAGGATTTTTAGGACCACAAGGGGCACAAGGTATCAGCGGAAACCAAGGATCGCAAGGATTTCAAGGCAATGATGTACCTGGAACACAAGGCTTGCAAGGTTGGCAAGGTTGGCAAGGTCCACAAGGCACACAAGGAACACAAGGTTTTCAAAACAGTTTTGGCGCACAAGGTGCTCAAGGCAATGTCGGAAACCAAGGATTCCAAGGCGCGCAAGGCAATGCTGGTCCGCAAGGTGTGCAAGGTGCACAAGGCAATGCTGGACCGCAAGGCGCACAAGGGTTTCAAGGTCCGCAAGGTGCACAGGGATTTCAAGGTTCACAAGGTGCACAAGGATCGCAAGGGAATGCAGGAGTACAAGGATTCCAAGGTGCACAAGGCACACAAGGTTTTACCGGCAATCAAGGTCCACAAGGTATTTTAGGATTGCAAGGATTTCAAGGAAATCAAGGTTCACAAGGATGGCAAGGAATACAAGGTCCACAAGGCAATCAAGGAAATATTGGAGTACAAGGTGCACAAGGATTTCAAGGTTCGCAAGGATTTCAAGGACCGCAAGGTGGACAAGGAGCACAAGGATTTCAAGGAAATAGTGGAAACCAAGGTGCACAAGGTTTCCAAGGTTCACAAGGGTTTCAAGGTGCACAAGGTTTTCAAGGAGTGCAAGGAGCACAAGGATCACAAGGTGTGCAAGGAGTGCAAGGATGGCAAGGATTTCAAGGCAACCAAGGCTCACAAGGCGCGCAAGGTTTTCAAGGTGTGCAAGGATTTCAAGGTGCACAAGGGTTTCAAGGCTTTCAAGGGTTTCAAGGAGCACAAGGTTTTCAAGGGGTGCAAGGTTTCCAAGGTTTTCAAGGGTTTCAAGGGTTTCAAGGATTCCAAACGCAAGGATTTCAAGGTGCATTGGGAACGCAAGGCTTTCAAGGTTTTCAAGGACCGGGTGCACCATTGCAACAAGTTATTACACCTGTGAATAGTTCCAGTGTAAATGTTATCAATCCCGAATTGGATCTTGTCTATATAGACACTTCGAATTTTCACACATTGTGTTCATTGGCGGCACCTTCCGCAAGCAACCATGAAATTATCGTGCGCTTGCTGTACCAAGAAGGATTAGGTGCGGAAATTGATTTGGGTACTGGTGGAGTGGTAATACTCAACCCGAGTGTACCAATGATCACATTTGCATACAAAACAAACACATGGACGCAAGTCAACAAAACAAATAGTCTAGGAGCCTTGGTTGCAAACAATGCCAACGAGGTAAAACTTGTACCGTCAGGTGTGACAGGATCGACAGCTGGTTTACATCGCATTGCGTTTTCGGCGAGTGGTAATGTTATGGCAGTTGGTGGCATAAGTGACAATAGTGGTCTTGGTGCCACGTGGGTTTTTACACGCAATCCGTCTACTCTGGTTTGGTCACAACAAGCGAAAATTGTTGGTACAGGATCTACTGGTGGTACCGTACAACAAGGATTTGTCGTATGTTTGAGTGCCGATGGTGCGACATTGGCGACAAGTGGTCCGAGCGACAACAGTAACATTGGGAGTGTATGGGTGTTTACCCAATCGGGCGGTATATGGACGCAACAAGCAATGTTGCTACCTACTGGTCATATTGGCACTTCGAAATTAGGCACGGGCCTTGCTTTAAGTGCCGATGGCAATGTATTAGCGGCTGGCGCGCCCGCAGACAATAGTACACAAGGAAGTACGTATATGTACACGCGAGCGGCTGGAGTGTGGACACAACAGCAGCGGTTTGTGGGATCCGATACAGATTCCAAAGCACAATTTGGAAACAATGTCGCCATGAGTGCCGATGGTAAAACAGTTGCTGTAACCGCGTTTACAGACAATACTGACGTCGGTGCGTGTACTATCTTTGCGTCGACCGATTTAGTCACTTGGACACAAGTTGGATCGAAATTTATTGGATCCGGTGTGGTTGCAGGTTATTTTTTTGGTGGCGGTTCAAATCGCATGAGTGCGGATGGACAGACTTTGTCGATCGCTTCCGAAGATGGAACGGCTGTTGGCACGACATATGTTTTTTCCTTGCCAAACAACACGCCTTCAGAAATTGTGAAATTGATTGGCACAAACGGAATCAGTGCCTTTCAGTCCATGAACACGTTAAGCGCAGATGGTTCGATTTTGGCTGTTGGAGCACAAGGAAACAACAGCAATCTTGGAGCGGTATGGGAATTTCGACGTGGAAGCAATCACAATTGGTCTCAGTATGCCGAATATCTAGCGTTGTCAGAAACGGGGAATGGCAAATATGGAACAGATGTTGGATTAAATGCAGACGGGAGCGTATTGGGAGTGGTGGCAAGCGACGACAACACAATCGGAGCAACGTTTATCTATCAATGAGAATTCTCATGTGTTTTAAAAGCATAAAGGATTTTTTTTTTCTACGTTTTCACATTTGCTGTAGTTTAATTTCGTATTAAGAATTGGTATTTCAGTTTGCATTATTACAGATTCGAAAATGTATTGGTGGGACTATTGTCTCATCTTCGTCATTGTATTTACCTGGGTTACTAAACTATGGTTGAAGATTAAATACGTTCCAAAACCAGCCCAAGATGAAAATAAAAGCAAGAAACTTAGGAAATGGAAATCACCTAATGGTGTGGAATATGACATCAATCTTAGTAAGTACCCTTATTTTTGGCACACTGAAATGGAGGCCATTCAACATCACCTCAAAGAAAATGGATTTGTTATCATTCGGGGGGCCACAAATAATGACACATGTCAACGTTTGCGAGATCGTATTCAGAGTTTAGCACACGAGAATCCCGATGCCCAACGTAATGGGTTTTTGGATTTTTACCATGATGATACACTTGCTCAATTACGGCAAGAATCTAACATCTATTGGGTGTTTGCAAACTTGTTAGGGAGTCAGAAATTGTGGGTTGTATTTGATCGAGTCATTTATCAACAACAAGAAGAATCCGAATGTAATTTGACGTTATTACCACACGTTGACCAAAATCCTATTACGTATCCTGAATTTTCTCACTTGCAAGGAATGGTTGCTCTTTCCGATATGAATGAACGCACGGGAGTGTTGTCTGTTGTACCAAAATCACCTGCGTTTTTCACGGACTACTTGCAATGGGTGGAAGGACGCGAAAGTTACATTCCCAATCAATCTCCAACGCTTCCAACTTTTCTCGGTCTGTGTGTCAAAGCAGGTGATTTAATTATTTGGGATTCTCGTACGACTCATTCACGTTATCGTGAATCTACAATGGGAGAAGAACGGTATGCTGCACTGATCAGTTTTATGAAAGTGCCGACAACGTCCAACTACTCCCAACTTCGCCAAGAACGACTTCAATACTTCGAACAAGGCATAGGTGCTAATAACCATGAAGCTGGTTTACGTGCAACTGCCTCTCCGCGTTTTGAGGATTCATTGCGTGTAGAACCGGAACAATTAACTTTGTTGGGCGAAAAAATTTATGGAGGATTCCCTTGGGACAAAGATGCGATTTGATTTTTTACGTTGTTTTCTCTTGCGATTTTTTAGTAGCACAGTCACCACACAGATCGTGTTTAGTATTGTTGCTATTGCTTTCCAACCATCCAGCAAATCGATTGTTGTTCATCAACATGCACTTTAAATGTTCCGCTCTGCCACATCCATCACAATAAAAAACGAAATATTCGTCTATATCGTATATTTGGATACCGCACGTACCGCATGGAGCCGTTTTTTTAGAAGACGCTTTCGTTGTGTTTGCGAGCTTTTTTGCCTTCTTGCATTCTTGTTTGTGATATAATTTCCAATGCTCGAGTTGACATTCTTGACCACAATAACGTACCGTTCGACAGGCTTTGCAACTCAACAGTTTCTTCGTTTTGGTCACAATTTCTGGCAATCCACAATTGGCACAGTATTCATCTAAATTAAACATATCTGGATTTGTTTCTGCGTAATAGTGTTGTGGACTTTGGCGAATCAAACCGATACACGAATCGCATTTGCATGTAAAACCGGCTTTTCTTTGGTACAAAATATTCCGCAGTCGTGGACTTTCTATCAAATTGGCATGTCCCATGATCGTGCATTGTGTATTTGCTTCGATGTTTCGCACAGCGGTGATTGCCAACATCACTTGACCATTATCTTCCTCGATCATCTGGTATTTTGCGTTTGGATAACAGGCGTGTTGAAAAAACGATCCTGATAAATACACATATTGACGTTCGATTGAATCTTGTTGCGAAGTATGCAAAAATCCAGAATGTTCCATCTTTAAGCAACATTGTTGTACCACGTCTTCTTCCACGGGATGGGAAGCTCGATGTGCTATTCGCAATGCAACCAACGCGTCATGAATTTTGATGTCTTCCTTGTATTTAGATGGTAAGTTTGTACTTGACCAGTTTGTGACTTCGCGAACTTTGTCTTCTCGTGGATACAAATCTTTTAGTTCGTCTTGTAAACGTCGGAGATCGGGTTTTGGAAGCGAGAGTAACGCGCAACGAATACGACGATCATCAATCAGTGTGTTTGTATATCGCAAAAAGGGATAACCACGATACAATAAAGTTCCTTTTGATACACATGCGGTAGTACAAATGGTCCAATTGGAGACAACACAATGTGGATGAAAAGCTTCTACAGCATCCCAATCAATACATAAGTCCGCTTCTTTGCCCCATTGTTTTTGTTCTTCCGAATCAAATACCAACATTTCAGCCCCTTTCTTACCACAAAAAGATAGATTTGCGCTCTTTTTTTAAAAGAGAGATTATTATGTTTATTTTCCTAAAAATTAAAGAAAAAAACACGGGCACGAATTTTTATCATTTGCGACACACCAGTCTTTTTTTTTACAAAGTCGTTTTTTATGTGTATTTGTGCAAAATGTGTGTTCTTTTAAGTTACTGAACTGCGACTGTAGGATGAACGCGGATGAACTTCGTGCGATGTTCGAAGTCAACGAAGTGAAAGCGTTGATTGAACACACGTTGAAACAAAAAGCCCTTTCGCCTTCACGGGGAGACCAGATGGCTCAAATTTATGGCAATGTAAAAGAAACCAATGTAAAAGATTGTGCAAGCCAAGTTGAGCTAATTCTGCACCAACACAGATCAGAAATTCGCCGAGCGACAGGCGATTTTTTCTTTCCCATAGGTTTGCTTGGATTGCTTTTCAGCGGCGGTCTGTTCTTAGCTGTTATGGAATACGAACGTAGACAAGGTCGCACACGACAACAAAAGCAAACGGCTAACAATATGAAGATAGTGGCAGGTTTCACCGGTTTCGTGTCATTGTTTTTGACCTTCGGCGGTTATGTCGAATTTTAATTTATCAATAAACTTACAATATCTTTTTTTTTTCAAAAAAAAAGCTTACTTCTACCTGAGAAGTTTTTTTCCAAAGGTTGAAGATCTTGTTCTCGACAAAAAATAAGGGATGGAACGATGTCTTGCGGTTCGCAATTTGATGTGCAACATCTTGTCCTATCTTTACATTGACGATTGGCATGCGTGTCATACACTTAGTTCCAAAACCGTAACGTCGGTGAATAAATTACATCCATTCATCGAAAAGTGGATTGGAGAGCGTCTAATTCAGTTGTTGACTACGGTCTTTGGATGGGAAGGCTTGGTTCTTGCTTTTTTTAAATTCTTAAGTGAAAGTCACGCCTTTATTACAGGATCTATCTTTTTAGAATTGCTTATTGGAACCACGACACCAAACAAGCCGTTTCAAGCAAAAGATATTGATATCTTTTTACCTCACAAGTTTAAATACACATCTTTACATCGATTTTTATGGTTGTTGGCAACAGGTACAGAATCGATTCCCGGTAAAAAGTTAACGGAAGAAGAACTGATGCATGCGATGACATCTGTTCGTCATGAAACATTGGACGCCGAACTATTGCCAACTGCCAAATGTGATTTACTTCCACAAATTCAGTTTTACTGGCAAGAAGAATCAGTTCATTACATTCTCCGTGATAAAATGCACATTGTTCAAATCACAGAATATTATATTGGTAAGCTTACACCCAAAAAGTTTCAATTGGTGGAAGTCAATGGAAATGACATCGAGAATTTTATTCACACAGCCTTTGATTTTCAATGCGTGATGGGATTTTATGATGGCAGTGTAAACAGACTGCAGCTACCAAATTTCGCAGATGTATTGAATCGTAGATTGATGATCTCTCCCGTTCGTCAGCAGTACGTAGGATTCATGAGTCCTGATGCGACGCGGCATTATAAAGAAAAACGCATTCAAAAATACAAAGATCGCGGATTCGAACTTGGACACGATCTGTCTTGTTTAGGAAAATATTGGAAGCGATTGGACGAATTGCAACTTACTATAGGACGGAGTTACACAGTACCTCATTTGATTCGTTTGTGTGAAACGGGTCAACGGCAAGCAGCGTTTCAAAAACGATATCCTCCTACAAAGACTCTGAAAGCGTCTAAAAAACGAAGGAAAAAATAAATTTTCATAACAACAACAAAAAAGATTTTTTTTTCATTAAACTAACGTGTCCATTATTTATTTTTTAGGAAACGTCAAACGATGGGTAATTGGACCGGCAAAGAAAGTTTTTGGCCTCAATACCCAGGCCCGTGCTCAGAATGCAAATGTATTGAATTCCGACCACATCTTGCTTCTCCCAACTGCAGTTGTTGTGACCATGCAAAAGAAAAGCACCAAGGTTCGTCACAAGCATGTAAAAATTGCGATGGAAAAGGCAACCAAACTATTCCATGTCAAACCAAACAAGAATGCAACGAGTGTTGGGGACGTGGATGGATTGGGTGTGCGAATATTCTTGATGCTGCAGAATGGTTCCGCTGTACGAATATTCTTGATAATGCTGGATTTCGTAAAACATGCACGGAAGCATTATGCAAAAAGGCAGGTCGATCTTTGGCCCTTGTTCGCACGAGGGGAGATGTTGAGGAAACGCGCCTTATTTGCATTGGGTGTAGAGGAGTGTATTTAAGGTGCCATGTATGCACTCCCGATGACGCGTTTTTTGACAATGGCTTCGTACCTTGCGTAAAATGCAACGGTTCTGGTAAACGAACATTTAAATGTATGTATTGTACAAATGGGCAAGTGTACGCCTAAATTGTTGGGAAAATCTCAGCTTTTTATTTTTCACAAAAAAAAACACCTTCTAATAAAATGACAAGACTCAATGATCGAGCTGTTTGAGGGAAGTTCAAGGTGCGTAAATGGCAGACAACGATAGTGATAACGATAGCTCATCTTCGGATGTTGTGTTTTATCCAGAAACTTTCTTAGAAAAACTTGACACCTTTTTCTCTACCCTTTTACCAATTGACCTAACACTTATTATGAAGCAATACATACCAAATTGTTCATGGACATGTGTTTGTAAGCCCGATCCATGTGGACGTTTTGGGTGTACAACTGAGCACGAAAAATGTGTCTTATGTGATGGTGGATGTTGCGAAATGTGCGAAACTGTATGCGAAAGTTGTCGTCGAAAACACATTTGTTCACGGTGTGTAACATCTTGTGGATGTTGCAAAAAAGTTTTAGCTTGTGTACACTGCATGACAAAATGCAATTTGTGCGAGGAAAGAAAGGTGTGTCACGAATGTCTGTATGAATGCCGAGAATGTGATGATTTGATGTGTGCTAACTGTAAACGAACCTGCGAAGACTGTGAACATATAAACTGTGCGGAGTGCATTAGGAGTTGCAAAATATGTGACGACGAATGTTGTGTGGATTGTAGAACAACGTGTGTTCGGTGCCACAATGTCATATGTTACGGCGATTTATTAAGGTGTGTTAGTTGCCATGATCAAGTGTGCGGGGATTGTGGTCGGGCGTCGTATCAATTATGTACATTTTGTCGTGAAGAATGCTGTATTCATTGCATACAAACGTGCACATCGTGTAACAAGACTTACTGCAGTGATGTTTGTCCAAGCGTACCATATGCTCATGAATGCGTTATTGAGAAAGTAGAAGAAGATAATACTACTCCTTCACCACGAAGTAAAAAGCAACGCACAAAGTAGATTTCTTTTTTACTTGAAAAAAAAAACAAGGGGGTATCAAAATCATTCTTTCTTTTGGTTCAGAACACTTATGCCAGCACATGACAACAGTTGCAAGAACGATTATTGATGGTCGAAATGTTTTATCCACAACATGTACACAGGAAGAACTGTCGTTGTTATTGCCTACACTACCATTGACATCGTGTGACATTATTGAAGGATACACACAGCCGTACGTGATCGTGGAAACGTACGATCTGGGGAATAAGGGAAAAAATATTGTACGAGTTGATGGAGTTTTAGTGTTGGAATGCTTTGCGACAATACCACATCCCACATTATTCCAATACGAACACAAACATTTAAATTGGGCGAGTCTTGGTCAATGTCTCGCGTGGTCTGTCGTGCCGTACGACAGAGCATTGTATTTATACCCAAGCTATGCAAAATGTGCCATACTTGAAAGATGGACTCCGCGTTTCGATTTATTTTACGGTTGTCTCGAGACCGACAATCAGCAACAAGACGAAACGTTCGAACATCGTAACTTTATCTTTTTGTCTTCTGCTAACATGTTATACGATGGTCAACCTCTTTTTAATTTATGCAAACAGAAAGCTATGGTACTTGTCAACGTCAACGTCACTTAGAAAACAGCTTCGTGCTCATTGACAAGTACACAAGTCTCAAACGCATGGTCTGAAAATTGCATCATATGACTGTGGAATTGATCAAAAGTCATTGGTAAATCAATCATCGTAAGTATTGTGCCGTCATTTCGTTTGCATGCCATCCATCGCATGCTTGTTTTTTCGTCGCATAGAATCTGTTTGCACGAGGCGCGCAAAAATGGTGCGATGACAAGTCGATTCACATACCGATAAGACGGGGACCGAAATAAGCTAGCAAAGAATTCGGTCTCATAACTACACAAAAGATCGCCACTCCGTATCAGCCAACGCAGAAGTGGAAAACACGATATGGAGCGAATAGAGATGGGGAAAAAATCCGATCTTTCGGGAAACTTCCATTCTTAAGCACCGTAATTCAAGGTGACTTAAATAAGGAGGTAATACAGTTAATGATATCCAATTGGGAGCAAATATTTGCAAATGGGTGACCGATGTACAATCACTTAGAAATACACCACACACTATATCTCGATTTGACATCAAAGTTAAGTTGCGTACGTTTGTGCATTGCACAAGTATTTGTTTCCATGACTCCACCGTTTCTATTTCCGTCAGTGTCAAGGTTGTCAAATGTGAGCACAAATAGATATGATCGATTAAATAAAATCCGTGTGCGGGCATGTTTAGAGTATCGAGACATCGCTGTGCATGAATGAACATATTCCAATCAGGACCGGTAGTACCAAATCCACTAGGTAGCTTTAAAGTTATTAGCGTCGATAACTCAGAACATGGCCAACAATAGTGGGGCTCGTACATTTGTAAATAGGTCAAATTTGGATACAGTAAGGATTGCATCCATCCAGAGCTTCGATTTTCGATGCGATATGTTTTCCATTTTCGCAATGAAGGCGGAGGTGGTAACAATGAATATTGGGCGAAGAATTGTGGACTTTTTTCTGTTAGTGAAGTTAAACAAGGAGGCCATTTAGCCAAACGTAATTTGGACGCAGACAATTTCAGTATTGTCAAAGACGGTGGAACGACTGCTGCATAACTCGTTTTTGGACAAGTGAATACATTCATGAGTTTGAGATGTGTTAACATTAAGAATCGTTCTTCATCCGAAAATAGTCTGTTCAAGAAAATGTCGTTGCAGTTTATCAATGTTAACGATCGGATTGTGGGTGGGAAAAGCCTAGCCAATTGCCAAAGCATCTTATTGTCAATTTCTCGGAGCGTAAAAGTAAATGTGTGAACAAATTGCATTGATGCTTGATTTAGTTTTTTGAAGGGGGTTATGTTAAGAATGCGTACATAATCAGGTAATGTTGTACCTGGAAACAAACTTACATTCCACGATTTCATTTGACGATATTGTTCTGTCAATATCGTGCGAAACCATACGCATGTTAAAAGCCAAGCGTGAATATCGCGAAATACTAAAAATCCATAAACGATCGAAATACAGTTTGCAGCACAAGATTGCATTTTTTGCGTTTGGAAGTGCAAAAACTGATGATTTTTGGCCTTATTTGCACAATCCAAAAAATTTATTTTTAATTTGGAAAAAAATAAAACCAAAGAGTTAGAAGACGGTAGCATGTTCGTTGACAAGTATGCAAGTCTTAAAGGGCATCTTTGAAGTTGCAGACGGTGGATCCGGGAATTGCATCATATGAGAATCGTACTCATCTTGCGTCATAGGTAAGTTAAACATTGCGAATATTGTGCCATCGGCTCGTTTGTAGACCATCCACCGCATCGATGTGTTTTTGTTGCATAAAAAATATTTACAGGATGCGCGTAAGGATGGTGCTATCACAAGTCGATTCAAAAAAAGAGACGATAGTAAAAAAGTACAGAAAATACTACCACCAAAAGGAAAATGTAGATTTGGTGTACTTATCGAGCGAATAGAACGAGGAAAATTTTTCGTTGTTTGCATTCGTAAACATGTTGAGTAGAGGTGCTGGAGACGATAAGGTAGTCTGGCAAGAAATAGCGAACTTGGAGTCAAGATTTGTAAATGAGTAATAGATGTACAATCGCCTAAAAAAGAATCGAGATCGATGTCGAAATCCGAAATCAAAGTTAAACTGCGAAGATTCTTGCATTGGGCAATTACTCCTTTCCATGGTTTAGCGATTTTTATCTCCCTTAAGGTTAGCACGGTTAAATGCGCAAATAAATCGAGATAATTGAAAAATTGAAATGTGTATGCAGGTATATCCAATGTATGTAGAGATCGTTGATTGTTCGCAAACATAGTACAATCATCGGTACTGACATCATGTGGTAGTTTTAACGTCGTGAGTCTAGATAATGGAATAAAAAGCAAGTCACTGAAGGCGTATGTTTTGTAAATTTTTAGATATGTCAGATTTGGAAATAGATCAGATTGTGCTATGCAGTTCATCGCTTTTGCTCGATCCGCAAGATCGTATGTTTTCCATTTTCGTAAAGAAGGAGGAGGTAGTATCTTCGAATAACATGAATAAAATCGTGGGGATTTTTCGGTAAGGGAAGTTAAAGAAGAAGGCCACTTATCGATACGCACCACTGAGTCGATCAATTTAATTGTTGTGAGAGATGACGGAAGTAACCCTTTACCCTCGGGTGTTAAACACGTCATCGTGGACAGCTTGAGATACATCAATGCAGAATATCGTACGTCATTCGGTGAATCGGTGAACAACTTGTTTAAAGAAACGTCGCTGCACTTTTCGAGTGTTAACGATTGAAGGGAGGGTGGGAAAAAGGCCGCTAATCGATGAATGTTTTTGGAATGATTGATTGCAAAAAACGTCAGGGTGTGCACCGAGTCTAAATTTACTGGACAAAACCAATCACCTATTTCGAGACTGTGTGCATAATCTCGTAATGTCAGCAAATTATCATTGTTCCAAAAGGAGACTACTATTATAGGCCACGATTTCTTTTGACGATATTGATTAGTGACTATTTTGCGAAACCATGTGCATGTTAATAACCAAGCGTGGATATCTCGGCAGATCAAAAATTCGGTAACTAGAAACACGCAGTTCACACTACAGCATTGTAAGTCTTGCATCGCTTTTTTTTTGCTTTTTTGACTTTATTGAACGTCAAACACACTGCCAAAAGAATTGATATTCGTTTTAAGAAAAAAAAATATGTTAACGAAGATACAATTGTAATGCTTTAAGAGTAAAAGGATTGGGATTATCTGACCATAAACTGATCAATGGAACTTGACAAACTTGGATCCACAACACTGTTTGCAACATATCTGCTTCCGACATGCAATTGGAACTTAATAATCCCACGCCAGTGTGAGAAATGTTGTTTGTTTGCGAAAACAACAATGCGGCTGCGTGTACAAACGCAACGTACGAATCTACGTATGTGTCCATCGATATCACATGTAAATTATTCGTACGATACAATGTAAGATCATAAGGCGTACCACTCCCAACCCACACCAACAATGAAACATGGACAACTTGCAAAGCGGAAGCAACATCAATCAAAAAATTGGTTAACAGACTCCAGTCAATATCTGTATCTGGTTCAAAGTCAATAACAATTGCATTCCAATGAAACAAACGGATTTTAGAAGTAAGATTCCATAAAAATTCCATTTTTTTAGGGTACAATTTTAATAATCGGTTATTTAATCCGGAACAAAATCCAACGGTTGCGTCGCAGTAAATGCACGGATAAGATTTGAGATGTATGTTGTCTTGAATGAGTTGTTGATATCCTTCGGCATCTATTACGGTGTCATTCGTTTTATACGTATCCAATTCGCCATTTTCATTGATATTGTAAACTAATATGGATGCTGCACTGATTACTTTCATGTCTTTGTACAATTGGTATGCATTGTATTGCGTCACTAATTTTTCTCGATCCCAATTCATTAAACCCGATGACAACAAGACATCTTTACTACTTAATGCCAAACCTAACCTATAGCACACCCAAACATACCATTTCATATCTTCTCTTTTTTTGGAAATCGTCTGCTCTTTATTCCTATTTTTTTTCACGGAGTCCATTTTAATGAGCCTAAAAACAAGGTACAGCTTGCTAATTCAGGAGCAGGTGTAAGCAATGTAATCGTTTGATTTGCGTTGTCCTGTTCGATAATGAGCGCAAATCCAGAAACAGGCTCTTCCGCCATCTGTAGATTCCGTGGAGCAAGCGAGACAGCAACAATAGACTGTTTGGTATCTGCGCTATTAAAATCATACACTTCAAGACGCGTAGGATTTAACAATGGTTGGGTATCGAGTGGTAATACGGAGATGGGCGTAGTTGTTGTATGACCTACACGAAAACATGGTACATCGTTAAACTTGCGGATTTGAGTATGGCAACACAGCAATGGTTGGTCTGCCGTTTTGGAACCATAAAAATAATTTCGAAACGCTCGTTGACGCAATTCGCGTTTTGTTTCTCGGTCGCGTGTAACCACTCCCGTTAACTTGGGAAGTTGTAACAAGGTGATTTTTGGATCCAATGCGATATCAAATGTCAACTGAGAAGTTAATTTTTCGTCTCCTAGCACGATAACAAGGTCAACATCAAATAATTTTGCTAGGTCCAATAACATTGCATAGGTTTTTTTATCATTGTCCAAGCAAGCATACGTATTAATAATGCAGCCGCTGTATTTTTCTGTGTCGTGTTTCGTATGGCGCTGGTTAATCAGTTTTGCTAATTGTCCACATTGTTTCAGATAAAATTCGGGAGCTGTCAACGGCGAAGTATGACCATAAAAAAATGATAGTTCTTGTTTGACTACTAAATCATTCACTACATCAAATGGTGCTACAATGGGAGTAGCACTGATCGTACCTGGTATCGTGATGGTATTATCTGACACATCGAGATCTATGAACATTGGCCACCATGCCGTACGTAATGCGTAATTTAATAAGATGCGACATGCGGTAGATTTACCAGAATCCGGTGGACCGCATAATAGCACCCTCGGTCCATAAAGTTGAGCTGATTTTGCATTTGTGCGTAATTTGTTCAACTGAGCGTGCAAATTGCAATACGATGACATAGATGCAGTTGCTGAAATGCTGAGATAGATAATATCAGGTTTGCCAATAACCAAGACTTGACAGTCATCATGGTACGTAAAGATAGCTTTTTTGGTGTGACTGAACTTGTATTCTTTTTGTAGAACCAGTTCTGTACCAAAGCATTCTGCACGTCCAGCTAATGCTACTAGAATCACTTCCGAAGCACCAACTTCAAATCGCAATTCACGATCTTTTGGAATGTTCCATAGACGTTCATTCGTGTGTTCGTTCATTTTTTCGTCCATGTGGACTTCTGTTTCCATAACGTTGATACG
>Ga0134122_10001526_pt1 | contig 16757 bp, 16 predicted proteins | sample KB302_FD_96461 | JGI IMG/M metagenome (GOLD analysis project Ga0134122, IMG submission 96461) | Terrestrial soil microbial communities without Nitrogen fertilizer from Kellogg Biological Station, Michigan, USA - KB3-0-2 | ecosystem: Environmental > Terrestrial > Soil > Unclassified ... | reverse complement strand
TCAAGGAGCCGCAGCCGTACTTCCTCGAGCTCTTCACGCCCTCCTCGATGATCGTCTATTCCAAGAAGGCCCTCGACGAGAACAACCAGGACCTCCGCAAGGTGATCGCTCCCGGCACCGGCGCCTTCATGTTCAAGGAGCGCAAGGTGGCCGAGAAGTGGGTGATGGTGCGGAACCCGAGCTACTGGGATCCGGAGATCCCCTACCTCGACGGCATCGAGCTGCTGCACATTCCGGCGTGGACGGACCGGGGCACCGCGGTGCTGACCGGCCAGGCCGACTACTCCCCGAACGTCTCGCTCGAGACGCACCAGGAGGGGCTCAAGCGCAAGGACATCGTGGGCACCGTGCGGTATCCGGGAGAGTTCAACTCCTACCAGGTGCACATCAACAACGAGCGCAAGCCCTTCAACGATCCCCGCGTGCGGCGCGCCATCAACCTGGCGGTCAGCCGGCAGAACCTGATCAAGGCGTTCGGCACCCAGGAGCCGATCATGCTCACGCGCTGGATGACCCACGCCAGCGAGTTCGCCAGCCCTCTCGCCGAGCTGGAGAAGCTGCCGGGGTATCGCGCGGACAAGTCGGCCGACCTCGCGGAGGCCAAGAAGCTGATGGCCGCCGCGGGCCTGGCCGACGGCATCAAGAACGTCGACTTCGTGTCGGCCTCGGTCGCGCCCCACGCCGAGATCCTCGCTCCCGCCTTCCAGGACGAGCTCCGGCGCACGCTCGGCATCGAGACCAAGATCCGCGTGATGGAGCGGGCGCTTCTCATCGAGGAGCTGAAGAAGGGCACGTTCGACATGATGGTGCAGACGGAGTACCGCTCGCCCATCGGCGATCCCGGGCCGGGCTGGGAGATGTGCCTGAAGACGGGCGGCTCGCTGAACTTCTCCCGGTACTCCAACCCGGAGTTCGACAAGCTGCTGAAGCAGGTCAACAGCGAGACGAACAAGGGCAAGCGCAAGCAGCTCTTCGCGCAGGGCATGACCCTCCTGGATCAGACCGCGCCCCTCTACCTGATCGGGTTCACCGACCACCTGCCCATGTGGAGGACCTCCGTCAAGGGCCACGCCAGCGAGGCGCGGGTCTTCTCGGAGCTGGGCCGCGTCGACACGTTCTGGCTGGACCGGTAGCGCTCGCCTCCGGACCGCGGACCAGCCGACAGGCCTGACGGGGGCGCCCCCGGCGACGGCGGACCATGCGCAAGTACCTGGCCCAGCGCCTGCTCATCGCCATCCCGACGCTCTTCGGCGTCACCCTGCTCATCTTCATCGCCATGCGGGTGCTGCCCGGCGATCCGCTGGCCGCGATCTCGGGCGAGGGAGGGGGCACCTACGTCCTGAGCCCGGAGCAGCTCCGGGCGGCGCGCGCGAGCCTCGGGCTCGATCGGCCGTACGCGGTCCAGTATCTCGACTGGCTCGGGGACATCCTGCGTGGTGACCTGGGGAAGTCGTTCTGGCGAGGCGAGCCCATCCGCGAGCTCATCTTCCGCCGGGCGCCCATCACCGGCCAGATCGCGCTGATGGCCGTCATCCTCTCCTGGGTGATCGGCCTGCCGGTGGGCCTGATCGGGGCGGTGTGGCGGAACTCGTGGACCGACTACGTCTTCCGGCTCGTGGTCACGCTCTTCATGGCCATCCCGAGCTTCTGGGTCGGGTTGATGATCGTCCTCTCGCTGGTCCTGGCATTCACCTGGAGGCCGCCGCTGACCATCGCATACCTCTGGGACGACCCGGCCCGCAACCTCCAGATGACGGGGGGGCCGGCGCTGGCCCTGGGGGTCGCGCTGGCCGCGATGATGGCGCGTATTACCCGCTCCTCGGTGCTGGAGGTGCTGGGTGAGGACTACGTCCGCACCGCCCGGGCCAAGGGCGTGCGCGAGCGCGTCGTGGTGTGGCGTCACGCGCTGGTCAACGCCATGCTGCCGATCCTGACCGTGTCGGGGACCGCTTTCGGCGCGCTCCTGGGGGGCTCGGTGGCGGTCGAGCGCGCGTTCGGCGTCCCCGGGCTGGGCCTCGCGCTGGTGTTCGCGGTCGCCGAGCGCGACTGGATGCTCATCCAGAACCTCGTCCTTCTCTACGGCGTCATCTTCGTCCTCATCAACCTGGTGGTCGACGTCAGCTACGGCTGGTTCGACCCCCGCATCCGCTATCAATAGACGATCGCCGGCCCATGATCGTGGCGCGCTTCTTCCGGTCTTCGCCCCTCGGGGCTCTCTGCGCACTGCTATTGCTCGTGCTGGCGTTGGTGGCCGTGCTGGCGGAGCGGATAGCGCCCCAGAATCCGCTGACCACCAACTACGCGCTCACCCGCGAGCCGCCCCTGGGCCGCCATGTCCTGGGCACCGACCACCTGGGGCGCGACGTGCTGAGCCGGATCATCTTCGGCGCGCGCGTGACCCTGATGGTGGCGATCAGCTCCGTGCTCCTCGGCGACACCATCGGGTTCGTCTGGGGCGTGGCGAGCGGCTTCCTGGGGGGCCGGGTGGACCTGCTGAGTCAGCGCGTGCTCGACGTCCTGATGTCCCTGCCGGCCCTCATCCTGGCCTTGCTGCTCATGGCGGCGCTGGGGGCCGGCCTGTCCACCGTCATCATCGCCATCGCGGTCACCCGGGTGCCGCTGACCACCCGCGTGGTCCGGTCGATGGTGCTGTCGGTGAAGGAGCTGGCCTACGTGGAGGCGGCCGGCGCGCTCGGGGCGTCCGGTGCGCGCGTGATGGTCCGGCACGTCGCGCCCCAGTGTCTGGCCCCCTTCCTGATCATCACCACCGGGCACCTGGGCGCGGCCATCTTCATCGAGGCCGCACTGAGCTTCGTGGGGGTCGGCGTGCCGCCGCCGATGCCGAGCTGGGGCAACATGCTGGGCGGTGTCCTCGCCGAGGCGTTCAAGCCCCCCTGGTGGATGGTCGTCTTCCCCGGCATGGCCATCACCGTCACGATCCTCGCGGTGAACCTGTTCGGGGACGCGCTCCGCGACTTCCTGGATCCGAAGCTCACGTGAGCCGCGGCCGCGGTTAGGACGTCTCCCAGCTCTTGCCGTCCCAGGCGATGACCTGCTCGAGCAGCTTGACCACGCCGGCCGCGTAGGTCGCAAAGAGGTACTCGCCCTTGTCCGCGGTGGCGTCCTGAGGGTAGCCGATGTGCCCGGTGACCGTGCGGTCCTTCGTGGTCCAGCCGCGGTAGGCCGGCTCGAACCCGAATCCGAACGGCACGGGCTCGGCCCGGGTGTGATCCCGGACCAGCTGCGGGGCCAGCCGCAGCATCATCGAGGTTTCCCATTCGCAGGCGTGGCCCATCTGCGACTGCACCAGGTCGGGGCGGCCGTCGTTCGGGCGGGCCTGATCCCAGTAGGCGCTGAACAGCAGCAGCAAATCATCACGATCGCGATGCCGCTGCCGGATCTCGAAGATGGCCTGCTTGCCCGGCGTGGTGTTGCCCCCGTGGCCGTTGAGGAACACGATCCGGCGGAAGCCGTGGGCGAGCAGGTTCTCGGCCATGTCGTTGAGCAGGTCGAGATAGACGCGCGGGCTGGCGGACAGCGTCCCCGGAAAGTCCAGGTGGTGATGCGAGTTCCCGAGCCACATCAGCGGCGCGATCAGCACGCGATCCGTCATCGCCTCGCCGACTCGGCGCACGACTTCCCCGAGCAGCATGCTGTCGGTGAAGACCGGCATGTGGTGGCCATGCTGCTCGAGCGCCGCCACCGGCACCAGCACCGGAATGTCTCGCGACAGGTGGCCGATCTCCGGCCAGGTCATGTCTTGCAGTCGCATCGCGCGCGCCTCCCGTCAGTAGCCTAGCCGGGGAGCGCGGGACGGTCAACGCGGGTGCGGTCGCGCTCAACTCCCGCCCCCGGCTCCAGCCTTTTCTGGTATTGTCCCGGCCGAGACCCTATCCGAGAGGGAGGACAGCCATGCTCCGGTTCGCGTTTCTCGCCGTTCTGTTCATCGGCTTCGTGGCGCCCGCGGCCGCCGAGTATCCCGAGCGGGCGCTGACGATCGTCGTCGCCTATCCGGCCGGCGGGATGGTGGATATCGTGGCCCGCCCGATGGCCGAGTCGATGAAGAAGACGTTCACGAAGGGCGTCGCCGTCCTCAACCGGCCGGGCGGCGGCGGTTCCGTCGGGATGGCGGAGGTCGCGCAGGCCAAGCCCGACGGCTACACCGTCATCATCGCGCCGAACTCGACCCTGGTGATCCATCCCCAGCTCAACGAGCTGCCCTACAAGACGCCCGACGACTACGAGCCCATCCTGAACACGATCACCTTCTATACGCTCCTCACCGTGAGGGCGGACGCGCCGTGGAAGACCATGCAGGAGTTCATGGCCGCGGCCAAGGCGAATCCCGGCAAGCTCCGCGTCGGCTCGCCCGGCGAGGGGACGATCAGTCACCTGACGCTCGAGCGCTGGCAGATCCCCGGCGGCTTCAAGACCACGCACGTGCCCTTCTCGGGCTGGGGCGAGACGAGCCCCGCGCTGCTCGGCGGCCACATCGATGCGGCCATGGCGCAGCCCGGCGAGGTGAAGCCCCTGGTCGACGCCAAGAAGCTCCGCGTGCTCGCGGTCGCCAGCCCGCAGCGCCACCCCTTCTTCCCGGAGGCGCCCACCGGCAAGGAAGCGGGGCTCGGGGACGGCATCGGCACGTGGTTCGTGCTCACCGCGCCGAAGGGCACGCCGGGACCCGCGCTGAAGGTGCTGCACGATTCCGCGAAGGCGGCCATGGAAGAGCCGTCGTTCGTCGCGCTCATGAAGTCGCGCGGCGTCGACCTGGACTACAAGAGCGGCGACAAGCTTCGCCAGGAGCTCGTGCGCGAGCACAAGGAGTGGAACGACGTGCTCAAGCGTCTCGGGATGATCAAGAAGTAGGTGCTCGCGCGGGTCGTTCCCCTCGTCCTGTTCGGCGCCGCCGGCGTCTACCTGGTGCTGGCGCTGCGGCTGCCGTTCGGGGCGATCGAGCGGCCCGGCGCAGGGTTCTATCCGGTCCTGGTCGCGGTCTTCGCGATCGTGGTGGCCGCGGGGGCGACGGTGAGCGCCTTCCGGAACGCGCCGACCGCCGAGACGGACGCGGTCGGGCTGGACGCGGCCTCGCGCCGCCGCGTGGTGATCTCGGTGGTGGCCCTGGTGGCCTTCTGTCTCGGACTGCCCTGGATCGGCTATCCGGCGGCCGCGTTCGCGTTCGTCGCGGTGGTCCTACGGTACCTCGGCAGCGGCTGGACCGCCGCTCTGCTCGCGGGCGCGCTGAGCGCGGCGGGCTCGTACGGCCTCTTCGCGGTGCTCCTCGACGTCCCGCTGCCGAGCGGGCCCTGGTGAGCTGACGCGTGGGACCGCTCGACGGGCTCGTCTACGGATTCTCGATCGCGCTGCTGCCCAGCAACCTGTTCGCGTGCTTCGTCGGCGTGCTGGTGGGCACGATCGTCGGGGTGCTGCCCGGTATCGGGCCGGTCGGGGCCATGGCGCTCCTCTTGCCGTCCACCTTCGCGATGCATCCCGCCACCGCGCTGATCATGCTCGCGGGCATCTACTACGGGGCGATGTACGGGGGCTCGACCACGTCCATCCTGGTCAACGTCCCCGGCGAGGCCGGCTCCGTCGTCACCCTGCTCGACGGCTACCAGATGACCAAGAAGGGGCGGGCCGGCGCCGCCCTCACCATTTCCGCGGTGGGGTCGTTCGTGGCCGGGAGCCTCGGGGTCGTCGGGATCATGCTGGCCGCGGGCTGGCTCGCCGAGGTCGCCATCCAGTTCGGCCCTCCGGAGTACTTCGCGATCACGCTCGGAGGGATCCTGCTGCTCTCCCGCCTCTCGGGTGGGTCGATCATGACCGCCTTCGTGATGGTCGCGCTCGGCCTCGCCCTCGGAACGGTGGGGATGGACTCGATCTCCGCGTTGCGACGGTTCACGTTCGGCTCCGTCCAGCTCGCGCAGGGGGTCGAGCTCGTGCCGGTGATCATGGGCGTCTACGGCGTGGCCGAGGTGCTGCTGCTCGCGGAGGAGGGGATCGCCAAGGCGCAGATCGCCAGCGTGAAGCTCCGCGAGCTGCTGCCCACCCGCGAGGAGTGGCGGCGCTCGACGATGCCGATCGCGCGCGGATCGGTGGTCGGCTTTCTCACCGGGCTCGTGCCCGGACCCGCCGCGGTGCTGTCGACGTTCATCGCGTACACCGTCGAGAAGCGGATGTCCAAGACGCCCGAGAAGTTCGGCACCGGCATGATCGAGGGCGTGGCGGGGCCGGAGGCGGCCAACAACGGGGCCACCGCCGGCGCGATGGTGCCGCTCCTGTCCCTGGGCATCCCGTTCTCCCCGGCCACCGCGATCCTGCTCGGCGCGCTCGTGGTCCACGGCCTGCAGCCGGGGCCGCTCATGATCAGCCAGCGGCCGGAAGTCTTCTGGGGCTTCGTGGCGAGCATGTACATCGGCAACCTCATGTTGCTGATCCTGAACCTGCCGCTGGTCGGCGTCTTCGTGACCGTGCTGCGCCTGCCGCAGCACCTCCTTGCCACCCTCGTGTTGCTGCTCTGCCTCGTCGGCGCCTTCAGCCTCAGCAACAGCTTCCTGGACCTGTGGGTGCTCGTCATCTTCGGCGTGTTCGGGTACGCGCTGCGGAAGCTGAAGGTGGATCCCTCGCCGATGGTGGTGGCGCTCGTGCTTGGCCCGATGATGGAGAAGACGCTGCGCCAGGCGCTCTTCCTCACCCGCGGCAGCGTCGTCGATCTCGTGGCGCGCCCGCTGTCGGCGACGATCCTGATCCTCGCCGCCGCCGCGCTCTTCGGGCCGCCGCTCGTCCGGCTTGTGCGGGGGAGGCGCGTCGCGAAGGTGCCCTCCGGGGGCTGAAGGCGGCTGGGCTCCCAGCCCGCCGCTGGAGTATGATCCGCTGCGGCGGGGTTCTGGCGGCGACGCGACCAGGACGTCTGACCGGGATGACCGACGAGGGGGACGGCATGTCACGTATCGTGGCGGCAGGGGCGGCAATCGCGCTGATCATCGGGGGAATCGCGACGGGATCCGGGGCCCAGGGCCTGGTCAGCATGCAGAAGCTGTCGGCGCTGCTCGCCAACGAGCTGGTGGGCGACACGGTGGCGATCTGCGCGCAGAAGGGCTACCCGGTGACCGCGGTGGTGGTGGATCTCGACGGGGTGCGGCAGGCGCTGCTACGGGGCAACGGGGCGCCGATCCACACGCTCGACAACGCCTTCTTCAAGGCGTACTCGGCGGCTTCGCTGACGCTGGCGCGCAAGGAGGACAGCACCAAGGCGGTCGCCGAGCGGATGGCCAAGGCGCCCGCGACCACCGTGCCTTCGACGCCGCTACCCAACGTCACCTACGCGGTCGGCGGCGTGACGATCATGGCGGGCGGCGCGCCCATCGGCGCGATCGGGGTGAGTGGGGCACCGGGCGGCCAGTTCGACGAGGACTGTACCCGCGCTGCGATCGCCAAGATCCAGGATCGGATGAAGTAGGGACCCCGCGCATGAGCGATGCTCCCACGTTCGGACGCTACGCCGAGCTGCCGGTCGACCGGATGACGGCGGATCAGCGGGATGGATATCGGTTGCTCGTCGAGGGTCCGCGCGGCCGGCTGCCCGGGCCCTACAAGGTGTGGGTGCACAATCCCAAGCTGCTGCGCGCGGCGGCGCCGCTCGGTCTGCACTTCACGCCGGGCGAGTTTGCGCTGTCCGAGCGCGAGCGGGAGATCGCGGTCCTCGTCATCACCAGCCGCTGGCATTCGGCCTACCCGACCGCCGCGCACGAGAAGCGCGGGGTGGAAGTGGGCCTCCCCGCCGCCGCGGTGGAGGCGATCGTCGCCGGGCTGCCGGCCGCGTTCGCCGACGCGCGCGAGCAGGTGGTCTACGAGGTGGCGATGGCGCTCGCGGCCGGGCGCCTCGTCCCGCAGACTCTCTACGACCGCGCGGTCGGCGCGCTCGGGCACGAGGGCGTCACCGACGTGATCGTGCTGATGGGCTACTACACCGCGGTCTCGCTGACGATGAACTTCTACGCGGTGCCCGCCGGGACCCCCGGCCTGACCCGCTGAGCCGTCACGCCATGACCGCCATGAAGATCTCGCCCGTTCATCCCGGGCTCGGGGCCGAGGTCGCCGGCGTCGACCTGAGCGCCCCGATCGACGAGCCGACCCGGCACGCGCTGTCCCAGGCGCTCGCCGAGCACCTGGCGCTGGTGTTTCACGACCAGTCGCTGACGCCCGCCCAGTACCTGGCCACCGCTTCGGCGTTCGGCCCGCCGATGGAGCAGCACTACTCGCAGCACAACATGCCCGACTTCCCCCTGATCGGGCTGATCTGGCATCGGAACGGCCAGCGGCCGGCCGAGCAGTGGCACACCGATCACACCAACCGTGAGCGTCCGCCGGCCGCCACCATCCTGTACGGACGGGAGATCCCGTCGGCGGGCGGCGGCACCAGCGTGGCCAGCATGCGCGCGGCTTATCTCGCGCTGCCGGAGGACGAGCGCCGGCGCCTCGAGGCGCTCACCTCGTTCAACGGGCTGGACGGGCACGCGGACACGCGCCCGGAGGACCAGGACAAGTACGGCAGGCCGATCGAGCACCCGATGGTGCGCACCCATCCGGTGCACGGATCGCGGGCGGTGTACTTCCACGTCTCCAAGGCCACCCACATCTCCGGGATGACTCCCGAGGCGAACCGGGTCTACATGCGCGACCTGCTCGACCGGATGATCCGGCCCGAGATCGTCTATCACCACGTGTGGCGCAAGGGCGACGTCCTGGTCATCGACGATCGCGCGACGATGCACCGCGCCCACGGCGACTACGACCGGAGCCAGAGCCGCGTGCTGTGGCGGATCATCGTCGAAGGCGACCGCCCGCGGCTCGCGTGATCCCGAGGCGTCCGTGAGCGACGATACGCTCGCCCGCTTCACCGACCACCAGCTCCCGCGCGAGGAGCTCCACGCGCTGATGGCGCGCTCCGATGGCCCCGCGCTGCTGCGGGCATCCTGGCATCTGGGCGTGCTCGCGCTCACCGGGACCCTCCTGTGGCGGTTCCGCGCCACCCTCTGGGTCTTGCCCCTGCTGGTCGCGCACGGCTACGTGCTCGCGTTCATCTTCTGCGCGTTCCACGAGACCGCGCACCGCACCGCCTTCCGCACCCGCTGGCTGAACGCGGCGGTCGGCACGCTCGCCGGGTTCCTCACGTTCTGGCCGTACCGCAACTACCGCGTATACCACTGGGAGCATCACCGCCACACCCAGGATCCCTCGCTCGATCCCGAGCTCTTCTTCCCGAAGCCCGCGTCGCGGCCGGTCTACCTTCTCGTGCTGACCGGGATCCCCAACGCGATCCGCCGCATCGGGGACATGTTGCGGCTGGCCGCCGGCCGAGCGGACCGCCCGTGGATGGCGCCCGCCGAGCGCCGGCCCCTCATCGTCGAGGCGCGGGCCTATCTCGCCGGCTATGCGGTGGTGGCGGCGGCCTCGGTGCTGGCCGGGACGCCCATCGCCCTGCTCGTCTGGATCGCGCCGTGGATGGTCGGCCAGGCGTTCCTGCGGCCCTACCTGCTGGCCGAGCACACCGGCTGCGGGGTCACGCGCGACTGTCTCGAGAACACGCGCACCACGCTCACGCTGGCGCTCGTCCGCCTCTTCGCGTGGAACATGCCGTACCACTCCGAGCACCACGCCTACCCGGCGGTGCCCTTCCACGCGCTACCCCGCCTCCACGAGCAGGTACGAAGCCGTATCGCGCATCTCGAGCCCGGCTACGTGGCGGCGACCGTGAAGGTGAATCGCCACCTGTTCGGCCCGAGGCCTGGCATTCTTCGGCACCCCGGCTGACAATACCCGCCTGCACCTCGCGCCCCCTCTTGGTTGTAAGTACTTGAGTCTAAATATGTTCGCTGGGTGGCGCGGCGCTTGCTCTCTCGCTCGAGCAGGCAGGCACACAATGACTCCGAGCGTGGTCACGTTGCAGGAGGTTCTGAGGCACCACCGGACGCTCTCCCGGCGGGGCCGGGAGTTCTACGAGAGCCTCCTCGCGCACGGCGACGTCCTCGCGGTCCGTCTCGACTATCTGCCCGGCGCGATGATGTGGCTGGTGACCACCACGAACCAGGCGCGACTGATGCGCAAGGCCCGCGAGGGGCGCACCACCTCGGACGTGTGCGTGATGAGCCTGGCCGAGGCGCAGGAGCTGTTCACGACGGTGGGGGACCCGATGCCGTCCGGCCTCTACGAGGTGGCCGCGTGGCTGCTGGCCCCCGCCCCCGAGGACTTCTCGCAGCCCGCGCCGGACGAACCCGACTCCGTAGACCTCGAAGAGCCCGAAGATCTCTCGTAGCGTCCTCGCTTGACTCGCCGGGCCGGCGTCCCTAGGATGCCGCCCAGAATGCCCGCCGTTTTCGTCCACGGAGTTCCCGACACCCACCGCGTCTGGACCGCTCTCGCTTCGCGTCTCACCCGGAAGGACGTCGTCACGCTGTCCCTGCCGGGCTTCGGCTGCCCGGCGCCCGAGGGCTTCGGTGCGACCGAGGACGCCTACGTGGACTGGCTGCTGGGCGAGCTGGCGCGCCAGCCGGTGCCCATCGACCTCGTCGGCCACGACTGGGGCGCGTTGCTGGTGACACGCGCGGTCTCGCTGCGCCCCGAGGCGGTGCGGAGCTGGGCGGTGGGCGGGGCGCCGCTCGATCCCGACTACGAGTGGCACCCGGCTGCGCGCGCCTTCCAGACGCCGGGGATGGGCGAGCGGGTGATGGACAGCATGACGCCGGCCGCGCTCCAGCAGGCCCTGGTCGCCGCGGGGGTGCCGGACGCCGACGCGGCGGAGGCGGCCCGTCACGTGGATCCCACCATGAAGCGTTGCATCCTCGCCCTCTACCGCTCCGCGGTGCACGTCGGCACCGAGTGGACCGAGGATCTGCGGCGCGTCACCGCGCCGGGCGTCGTGCTCTGGGGCGAGCGCGATCCCTATGCGCCGCCGCACTTCGGCGCGCGCCTGGCCGAGCGCACCGGGGCGCGGTTCGTCTCGCTCCCCGGCTGCTCGCACTGGTGGCAGCTCGAGCGGCCCGACGCCGTCGCCGACGAGCTACGGCGTTTCTGGTAGTATCCCGACGGCAGCTCCCGGCACGATCCCGACCCAACCACCCGGCAAGGAGGCCCGAGATGGGAAGAGTCCTCGCGCTGATCACCATGGTTCTGCTGTGCCTCCCGATTCCCGCCTGGGCCCAGGACGCGCGGGCCACCCTCCAGGGCGCCGCCCAGGCGCTCGGCGCCGACAACCTCAAGTCGCTCACCTACGCGGCCAGCGGCGTCAACTTCGCGGTCGGGCAGAGCGCGGTGCCGGGCGCGGCGTGGCCGCGCTTCAACATCCCGACGTTCAGCCGCGCGGTGAACTACGAGACGGCCTCGCTGCGCGAGGAGCAGCTCCGCTCGCGGGCCGAGATGCCGCCGCGCGGCGGCGGCACGCCCTCGGTCGGTGAGCTCCGCGCGATCACGGTGGTGAGCGGGGACTTCGCGTGGAACGTGACCGGGGAGACGGTGGCGCCCGCCCCGGTGGCCTTGATCGAGCGGCAGCTCCAGCTCTGGATCACGCCTCACGGCGTCATCAAGGCGGCCATGGCCAACAACGCCACCGTGCAGGGGCGCACCGTGTCCTTCGCGGTGCCCGGGCGCTACTCGATCAAGGCCACGCTCGACGATCGCGGCATGGTCGAACGGGTCGAGGCGGTCCTTTCCAACGCGGTGGTGGGCGACATGCCGATGGAGGTGACCTACGCCGATTACCGAGACTTCGGCGGCGTGAAGTTCCCGATGCGCGTCCGCCAGGCCGCGGGCGGTTTCCCGTCCGCCGACCTGACCGTGAGCGAGGTGAAGCCCAACGCCCCGGTGGAGATCGCGGTGCCGGACGCGATTCGCGGGGCGACCATGCCGTACGCGCGGGTCGCCAGCGATCTGGCCGCGCCGGGCGTGTGGTACGTGACCGGGGGCAGCCATCACAGCGTGGTGATCGAGATGGCCGATCACACGGTGGTGGTGGAGTCTCCGCTGAACGACGAGCGAGCGGCCGCGGTCATCGCGGAGGCGCGACGGCTCGTGCCCGGCAAGCCTATCCGCTACCTGGTCAACAGTCACCACCACTTCGACCACGCGGGCGGCCTTCGCGCCTTCGCGGCGGAGGGCATCACCGTGATCACCCACGAGACCTCGCGGGCCTTCTTCGAGGGCGCGCTCGCGGCCCCCGCGGCGATGACCCCGGACCGGCAGCAGGCCGCGCGCCGGAAGGTCACGGTGGAGGGGGTACGCGACAAGCGGGTGCTCACCGACGGAACGCGCAGCGTGGAGATTCATCACATGGCGGGCAACACGCACGCCGACGGCATGCTGATGATCTACCTGCAGGCCGAGCGCCTCCTGATCCAGGCCGACGCCTTCACGCCCGGCCCGCCGAACGCGCCGGTGCCCGCGATCATCAATCCGCTGAGCGTGCAGCTGGCCGACAGCATCGCCCGCCTGAACCTCGGGGTGGATCGGCTCCTGCCGCTGCACGGGCGCATCGTGCCCCTGGCGGAGCTGCACCGGATGATCGGCCGCAACTGAACCGACGCCGGCTGACCCGCTTGGGCCGGGAGCGCTAGCTCACTCCCGGCTCGAGCAGGGTGAGCGTACCCGCGTCGGCGTCGAGCTCGGCCAGGCAGCCGACCGGGAGCGTGGTCTGATCCTCGATGTGGCCGACCATGATGCCGGAGATCGTGGGCACGCCCAGAGCCCGGCAGCGCTCGGCCAGGATGTCCTCGAGCGGCCGGTTCTGCAGGAAGAACTGCGAAGGGTTGCAGTTCGTGAACTTCCCGAACGCCATGCCCGCGACCCCCGCGAGTGCGCCCGACAGCCAGAGCTGGGTCAGCATCCGGTCGATGCGGTAGTACGCCTCCTCGACGTCCTCCAGGAACAGGATCGCGCCGCGCAGATCCGGGAAGTAGGGTGTGCCGCAGAGGTGCGACATCAGGCACAGGTTGCCCCCGAGCAGCCGGCCGCGCGCCCTGCCCGGCACGAGCGTGGCCACCCGGTTCTCCGCGTCCAGCCAGCCCTCGGCCCGCGGAAAGGGCGGGGGACCGCCGAGGCACACCGGCGTCTGCGGCGTCCACAGCACGCGCTTGATCTCGCCGAGCGAGTAGGGCGTGAACGCGCGGAAGGCCACCGGCCCGTGGAAGGTGACGAGGCCGGCGTGGCGGTGGATCGCCATGTGGAGCGCGGTGATGTCGCTGTAGCCGATCAAGGCCTTGGGCTTCCGCTGCATGAGCGCGTAGTCCAGCGCGGGCAGGATCCGCGAGGCCCCGTAACCGCCCCGCACGCACCAGATCGCGTCCACGCCGTCGTCGGCGAACATCGCGTTGAGGTCGTCGGCGCGGGCCGCGTCGGAGCCGGCCAGGTAGCCGTCGCGATCGAAGAGATGCGCGCCGGGTTTCACCTTGAAGCCGAGCGACTCCACCGTGTCGATGGCGAAGCGGATGCGCTCGGGGTCGTTGGGGGCCGCGGACGGCGCCACCATCCCGATGGTCTGACCTGGAGCGAGGCGGCGCGGGCGAAGGAGTGGCATGCAGGCATCTTACCGCGCCTTGACTTTGTCCCGGGAGCGCGGCTAGTCTCGGCGCGCCACCTCCATGAGTGCGACCAAGCGCACCGCGATCCGGGCCGGTCACATCCTCGCCTTCGACGGCCGCGGCCACCGCCTGCTGCGGGACGGGGTCGTGGTGATGGAGGGCGACCGCATCCTCCACGTCGGGCCCCGCTTCGACGGCACGGTGGACGAGACGGTGGACGCTCGCGACCGGGTCGTCACCCCGGGCTTGATCTCCACCCACGCCCACATCGGCGGCTCACCGCTGGACCGCTCCTTCATCGAGGATCGCGGCACGCCGCAGTTCTGGTACTCGGGCCTCTTCGAGATGCTGCCGGTGCGCAGCGAGGGGCAGGACGAGGAGGGCGGGCGCGCGTGCGTGGACTTCTCGATGGCCGAGCTGCTGCGCGGCGGGGTCACCACCGTCATGGAGATCGGCGGGCTCGGGGAGTACGTGGTCGAGCGCGCCGCCCACTACGGGATCCGCGTCTACATAGGCCAGGCCTTCCGGTCCGGACGCTGGCTCACCCGGGACGGCAAGCGCGTGGAGTGGGAATGGAACGAGGAGCAGGGCCGGCAGGGCCTCCGCCGCGCGGTGGAGTTCCACGGCAAGCATGACGGCGCCCACGGCGGACTGGTGCGCTGCTTCTTCTCGCCCGCCCAGATCGACACCTGCTCGCCCGCCTTGCTCAAGGAAGCCAAGCGCCTCGCGGACGAGGCGCGCGTGCCGTACCAGGTGCACACCTCGCAGTCGGTGGTGGAGTTCAACGAGATGGTGGCCCGCCACGGCAAGACGCCGATCGCCTGGATGCGCGAGCTGGGCGTGCTCGGGTCCAATACCATCCTGGGGCACGCGATCATCGTCGGCGGCTCGTCCTGGACCAACTATCCGGCGGGGGACGTGGCGATCATGGCGGACGCGGGCTGCTCGGTCGCCCACGCGGTCTGGGTCTTCGCGCGGCGGGGCGTGGCCATGGAGTCGTTCGCGGCCTATCGCGCGGCCGGCGTCAACATGTCGCTCGGCACCGACACGAATCCGCAGAGCGTGATCGAGGCGATGCGCTGGGCCGCCGTCTGCTCGAAGATGATGGAGCGCAATACCGAGGCCACCACCGCCGCCCACGCCTTCGACGCGGCTACCCTGGGCGGGGCCCGCGCGCTCGGTCGCGATGACCTCGGGCGCATCGCTCCCGGAGCCAAGGCCGACCTCGTGCTGTGGAAGGCCACGTCGTGGCGAATGACCCCGCTGCGCGACCCCATCAAGAACCTGGTCTACAACGCGACCGACGAGGACGTGGATCGGGTCTACGTCAACGGGCGGTTGGTCGTGGACGGCGGCCGCGTGCTCGCCGCCGACGAGAGGGCGATCCTGGCCGCGCTGCAGGCGGCCGGCGACCGGATGTGGCCGCGGATGGCCAAGGGGGACTGGGCCGGGCGCAGCGCCGACCAGCTCTCCCCGCAGACCTACCCGGAGTGGAGCGGCTAGGAGATTACCGGCGGCCCTTGAGCAGCCAGTCCACCGCGGCGGAGCCGTCGGTGGCGTCCGCGCTTTCGGCCGCGCGGGCCGGCTCGGCCGGGCGCGGAGCCGGGGAAGCGGGCGGGCGGACCGTCTCGACCGGGCGCGGCGCCGCGGAGGCGCGCGCGCTGCTCTCCGGGGCCGCTACGTTGCGCGTGGCGGGGGTGGTCGACGCGCGCTGGGGCGGCGGAACGATCTCGGCCGGCTGAGGTTTCGCGGCGACCGGCGCGGGCTCGGGGCGCGGGGACGGCCGGATCTCCGGCGCGGGGGCGGGCTTGACCGCGGCGGTGGCCGCCGGCTTCGGCGCCGGCGGCGGTGCGACGACGACCGGCGTCGAAGGTGTCACCGGCGCGGCAGGGGCCGGCGCGGCGACCTTGGGCGCGAGGGCCGGCGTGGGCGCGGGGGCCGCCGTGGGCGCCGGAGCCGGCGTGGGGGCCGGAGCCGGTGCGGGCGCGGTCGGCGCTCGCTCGGCCGGCGCTGCCGCGTTCGCGGTGCCCCGAATCGATGAGCTGGCCGGGGCGGCCCGTCGCGAGCCTTCGTCCACGAGCAGCTCGACGCTGCGGGCGAACCGCCGGCCGTGGTAGAGCTCGTAGGCGACCTTGACCTGGCCGCCGGGCCGGATGTCCTCGAACCAGCCGTCCTTGCTCCCGACCATGATCCGGGTGGTCTTGGTCACCACAAGCGGCACCACGCCGCCCCCGAATGGCCCGGAGTTGACGTGGATGGTGTTGGATTCGACCTTCGATACCCAGCCCACCGTCTCCCCATCGGGCCGGTCGCGGCCCGGCGTGAACGCGTACTCACCCGGATCGGGCGGCCAGAGCATCAGCACCACCGCAGCCAGAAGCGCGAGGCTCCCGGCTGCGGCGCCGATCGAGAGAAAGCGGTTGCCGCCAGATACCACGCGTTTACTCGTCAAGAAGTCCCTTGATCGCGTTGAAGACCGGGTTCTCGTTCGCGGCGGGCTTGGCCGCGGCCGCGGGCGCCCCGGCGGCCGCGGTGCCGACATACTTCCGTACGCAGTCGTACTGCTCCCAGCCCTTCAGCGGGTAGTTGAGATCGACCGCCTTCCACTTCGGGTGGCCGTTCTGGAGCAGCCAGGTCATCTGCTTCGACATCGTCTGGGCGAAGCGCCCGACGTTGTCGCAATCCTTCCGTCGAAAATCGAACGAGACCAGCACCGCCTTGACCGCCACGCTGTTGACCGGCGTCTTCTGCCACTCGTAGACGTTGGCGGGGATGTCGGCGCGCGGGTAGAACTCGGTGATGCTCTTGTTCGTGATCGGGATCAGCTCGAGACCATCCTTCTCGGTGACGTCATCCTTGAGCAGCTTCACCGGGAACCCGGCCACGTAGAACATCGCGTCGATCCGCCCCGCCTTGAGCTCGGCCAGCGCCTCGCCGGTGTCGATCGGCACCATCTCGGCGGGGGCGACCTCGGAGAGCTTGAAGAGCAGGCGCGAGGTGAGATAGGTGCCGCTGCCGTCACGGCCGATGGCCACGCGCTTGCCGGTCAGGTCGTCGAAGTCGCGGATGCCCCGTCGCGCCAACAGGTGAACTTCCTCGTTGTAGAGGGGGAACACCATCCGGGTCTTCTTGGCGATCCGGCTCAGGACCGGGTCGGACTGCACGCGCGCCACGAACGCGAGCACGTCG
>Ga0134122_10001525_pt1 | contig 16768 bp, 21 predicted proteins | sample KB302_FD_96461 | JGI IMG/M metagenome (GOLD analysis project Ga0134122, IMG submission 96461) | Terrestrial soil microbial communities without Nitrogen fertilizer from Kellogg Biological Station, Michigan, USA - KB3-0-2 | ecosystem: Environmental > Terrestrial > Soil > Unclassified ... | reverse complement strand
GGAGGAGTTCTAAATCAATTTTTTTCGGAAGCGTGATGGTCACATCCATGACGCCTTGTGCTTCTTTATGAAGCGTTTCTGCCGCCGCAAAAATTCGTGACAGCAAACGTTCTTGCCGATTTTTTCGGAGCAGCGTCATGAAACCGATGATCGCCTCGCGCGAAAGCTGCTCGTTTTCCACGAGAGAGAGGAGGAGCTCAGCGTATTTAGTGGCGGAAAGTTTCACAGAGAAAGAAAAAATTAATGATGTTTCGCTTTTGCCTCTTGTACGAGTTCAGCGACGATTCTTTTTTGATCCACTTCGGAGAATTCGCGCCCGAGGATCCGTTCGGAAACGAGCAGCGCAAGTTCGACGATTTCGGTGCGCACCTCGGCGAGCATTTTTTGCTTTTCACCCGCGATCGCCTGCTCCGCTTTTTCTCCCAAATGGCGCACTTCTTCTTGCGCCTTTTCCAGGAGTTGCTTTCGGGCGGCAGCGGCGTCCTGTGCCGCTTTTTCCAGCATCACGAGCGCCTGCTCTTTGATCTGATCCAAAGATTTTTCGCGCGTCACCTGAACTTCTTGCAGCAGCGCTTCGCTTTTCTCCGCATCCTTCATGCCCTGTTCGATTTTTTTCTGGCGCTTGTCGAGCATTTCCAGCACGGGCTTATAGGCAAACTTGTAGAGGAGTGCCATTAGGATGAGAAAATTCACGATCTGCGCGAGCAGAAGTTTCACATCAATGCCGAGTTTCGCAATGAGTTCCATAGCTTAAAAAAATAAGATGCTGAAGGGCGAGAGCTTGCTGGAAGGAGGATTTAGACGAATTTGATGATGAGCGCCACGACGAGGGCGTAAATTGCGATCGCTTCCGCGAAAGCGATTGCCAAGATCATCGGGGTTTGGATCTTGGAAGCGGCCTCGGGATTTCGTCCGATCGCTTCCATCGCTTTGCTGGCAAGCCAGCCGATCGCCAGAGCCGGTCCGATCGATCCGATCGCCATCGTGATGGCTACAAATAAATTTTTGTCCATGAGAGAAAAAAGAAAAAGAATAAAAAGAAAATGAAAACAAAACTTAGGTGGTGGCGGCTGTGCCGCCGATCTTCGCCATCTCCTCCGGTAAAACTTTGGGCGTATCATCTTTCAAAGGTCCTTCAGCCTGTTCCTCCTGATGTGAACTCGTCGCCATCGTCATAAACACCAAAGTGAGCAAGGCGAAGACGAGCGCCTGAACGAAAGCGACGAAGAGTTCCAGTCCGTAAAACGGCAGCGGCACGGCGTAGGGCACCAGAAAGGACATGACGAGGAGCAACACTTCGCCGGCAAAGACGTTGCCGAAGAGACGGAAAGAAAAAGAGATGAGCTTGGAAAATTCCGAGATGAGCTCCAGAATTCCGACGAAGAATCCGATGAAATCACGGAAAGGGTTGACGAAAAATTTGCCCCAATAGTGAAAAAAACCGAGTTCCTTGATGCCAAAAAATTGAATGGCGATCACGGCGATGATCGCGAGTGCCAGGGTCATATTGACATCGGAATTGACCGAGCGGAAAAATGGCAGGAGCAACTCTCCTTGCGGACAGATGGCGCTCCCATTTTCAGCGGGAACTTCACTCGCGGTTGCTATGGGCAGATTTTCGGTTGATGCCGCTACCGCCGCCGGTGCTTCTGGCTCACAAATCCCAAGCGGTCCGAACCCCGGAAAAAGCCCGAGCAGATTCGCCGAGAGGATGAAGATGAAAATGGTGGCGACGATCGGAAAGAAGCGCTTGGTTTGCTTGACGCTGCCGGTGACGGCATTGAAAAAATTAAACAGGCCCTCGACGATCGTTTCGACCAAATTTTGAAATCCGCGCGGGATCAAGCGCCGTGAATTTTTTGAAAATATGAGGACGCCAATGATGAGAATTGCCATCACGAGCCAGCTCGCGAGCAGCGTATTGCGAATCGGAAATGACCCGATTTCCAGGATATTTTCTGACGAGAGCGGTGGAGGGGTGAATCCGGCCATGGGTTAAGAAATGGTTTTTACTTTGCGATAGACGGCAAGTGCCGAGATGACGACGGAAAGGCAGATCCCGCCGATGAGCAGCCAGTGTCCGGTGGCATATTTTTTATCCAAGTACGCTCCGACAAAACCGAGGATGGCGATCGGCACGGCGATCAGGTAGCCGAGTTCCCACGCGAGCGAGAGGGCGTACCATACGGAGTTTTTATTGCTGGAGGGCATGGTGAAGCTGAGCATTAAAATTGGGAAGATTCGGGAACTGAACGCGGCGCAGAACTTCCGGAACGACGAAAGCGGCGCACGGTCGTGAGGCGTGCATGTTCGCGCTCGAGCATCGCGATCGCCTGAGCGTATTCTACGGAATCGGCGCGTTTTTCCGTCATGGCCTTTTGCGCGGCATCACGTGCTTGCGCCACCTGTTCTTCGAGGAGCTCATCGGCGCGCTCCGCCGTATCGGCGAGGATCGAGATGCCGTTGCTATCCACCTTTACAATGCCGGTGGAAACGGCGAAATATTTTTCTTGTTTCCCCTTGCGCACCGTCACGACTCCGGCTCGGAGTGCCGTGATGAGCGGCACATGATGCGGAAGAATCGTGATTTCTCCGGTAAAGGTCGGCAGCGACACCGAATCGACGGTATCTTTTTCCAAAGTGCGGCCGGGGGTGAGGATTTGGAGAACGATCATAGGGATTAGGCAGCAACGACATCATCAATTCCGCCCTTCATGTAAAAGGCCTGTTCCGGTTTGTCATCGTGTTTGCCATCAAGGATTTCCTGAAACCCGCGAATCGTTTCTTTTAAGGGCACATACTGACCGGGACGTCCGGTGAAAGTTTCGGCCACGTGGAATGGCTGGGAGAGAAATTTCTGGATTTTGCGGGCGTGATTCACGCTGAGCTTGTCTTCCTCCGAGAGCTCCTCCATCCCCAGGATATTGATGATGTCCTGAAGATCTTTGTAGCGCTGGAGGACTTTTTGCACGCCGAGTGCCACTTTGTAGTGCTCTTCGCCGACGATTTTCGGATCGAGAATGGTGGAACTGGAGTCGAGCGGATCGACCGCCGGATAGATTCCGAGTTCCGCCAATTGACGGGTGAGTACGACGGTGGAGTCCAAATGTCCGAAGGTCGTCGCCGGCGCCGGGTCGGTCAGGTCATCCGCCGGCACATAGACCGCCTGCACCGAAGTGATCGAACCATTCTTGGTGGAAGTGACGCGCTCCTGGAGCTCGCCCATATCCGTCGCCAGATTCGGTTGATATCCCACTGCCGAGGGGATACGTCCAAGCAGCGCGGATACCTCACTGCCCGCTTGAGTGAAGCGGAAAATATTGTCGACGAATAAGAGCACGTCTTGTTTCTCTTCATCGCGAAAGTACTCCGCCATCGTGACTCCGGTGAGACCGATGCGGAGACGTACTCCGGGCGGTTCATTCATCTGTCCGAAGACGAGACAGGTCTTGTCGAGCACTCCGGAATCCTTCATCTCATGGTACAGGTCGTTTCCTTCGCGCGTGCGTTCTCCGACTCCGGCAAATACCGAGAAGCCGCCGTGCGCGGTGGCGATGTTATGGATGAGCTCGGTGATAATTACGGTTTTTCCCACGCCCGCTCCCCCGAAGAGACCGACTTTTCCTCCTTTCAAAAAGGGACAAATTAGATCAACTACTTTAATACCGGTTTCAAAAATTTCGGTCTTGGTGGACTGTTCGACGAAGTCCGGTGCGGACCGGTGGATCGGATAAATTTTATCGTGTGAAACCTCCGGCTTGCCATCGATCGCTTCACCGAGCACATTCAGCATGCGTCCGAGCACGGCGCGTCCCACCGGCACCTTGATCGGTGCTTTGGTCCGGCGTACCTTCGTGTGACGAGCAAGTCCTTCGGTCGGACCCATCGCAACGGCGCGAACCACTCCAGAACCTAAGTGCTGCTGAACTTCGAGCGTTAAAACTTTGTCTCCATCAATTTCCAGAGCTTCAAAAATATCGGGGAGATCACTTTCAAATGTGACATCGACCACTGGACCGATAACTTGCGTCACTTTTCCCTGAGTAAGCGTGGCGTTCATAGGCTGAAGAAATGTGAAAAGACGAAATCAAAGTAGAGGTATTTTATGGGCGGAGTGAGAAAAAGGCAAGAGCGAAAAAATCTTGGATCGTAAGTCTTGGATCGTAAAACGTGGATCTTGAAACTGGTATCGATTCAAATTCTGAGTTCCAAGTTTTACGATACGCGTTACAAGTTTCACGTTCTCCGATTTTGCGATAAAATTCTGTCACAGTTTATTTTCTTAAATTTTCTTGACGCTCGTGTCTTTCACCCAAAAATTTTCTGTAAATCTTGAACAAGATGAAGACGTTATGTGTATCGGTTCTATTGCGAAAATAAAAAGTTGTTACGCTGCTGGAAAAACCCTCTCTGAAATGTTTCAAAATCTTGAATGTGTCCTTGCGCTCTGTCAAAGAAATCAAAAAAGGAACAATATCTGAAAAATTCTTTTTCATTTTTCATTCAAAATTCAAAATTCAAAATTTATAATTTATAATTTTCTGAGTTATGCCCCCAAAAGACTGGTCGCGCTACGGCATCGAAGAAAAACATACGAAACCGAAAGCGCCGAAAGTTTTTGATTCGATCATTATCGGCGCCGGTCCCGCCGGCATGACGGCGGCGGTCTATGGCTCACGGCGCAAGCTGAAGCTCCTGCTTATTTCCGGACATCAGATCGGCGGACAAATGCTCTGGGCATCGGATATTGAAAATTACACCGGGATTAAAAAGATCACCGGACCGGCGCTGACCGAGCGCTTTTATCACCATTTGAAAAAAATCGAGCATGACTATGAGCACTTCGATTTCTGGTTGCATGAGCATGAAGCCGTAACGCATGTCGAGAAAAAAGGTGCGCTGTTTCTCGTTCATACTGAAGAAGGAGAAGTGTTCTCAGCAAAGACGCTCATTATTGCCGCAGGAAAAAAACCGCGTACGCTCGGCGTGCCCGGTGAAGCTATGGCGATGAAAGGCAACGGACTTTCGTTCAGTACCACCTCTGATGCACCGCTGTATAAAGAGAAGAAAGTCGCTGTGATCGGTGGCGGGAATTCCGCGCTCGATATCTCGCTGCAACTGGAGAAATTCACCACCGACATCACGCTTTTTACCGATCTCGATCATTTGATCGGCGAGCAAGTGCTCATCGAAAAAGTGAAGAAGAGTCCGCACATCGAAGTGAAATATAATATCGCCGTGCAGGAAATTCTCCTGAATCCGTGCCATAAAGTCTGTGGAATCCTGTACCGTGAAAAAAATGAGAAATCACAAAAGTTTGAGTGTGAAGGAATTTTTGAAGGCATCGGGCACATGCCGACGACAGATTTCCTCCAGGGGTTTCTCGCGTTAAATCCTCGTGGTGAGATCGTGACCGATCGTAAGTGTCGTACTTCGGTCTCCGGAGTTTTTGCCGCCGGTGACATCACGGAAGAAGTGCATAAACAGGTGATCGTCGCCGCCGGACAAGGAGCGATCGCGGCACTGGAAGTGCATGAATATTTACAACTTCAAAAGAACCAAACTTAGAAAACACCAAAGAACCCTCATTCCCGTTACGCCGAAGTAGAGGGCGGTTTTAAACCGCCCTCTACAAGAAAAGAAAAGATCTAGAACTGTTCCAAAAACCTCAGATCGTTGTCATAAAAAAGCCGGAGATCTGAGATACCGTGCTTGATCATCACTTGCCGCTCGATCCCGAGACCGAACGCAAAACCATTCCACTCCTTCGGATCGATCCCGCAGTTTTTTAAGACCTTTGGATGCACCATACCGGCACCGGCGATTTCGAGCCAGCGCTTTTTGCCATTCACATTGAGGAGGGCATCGACTTCGAGTCCCGGTTCTACGAACGGAAAGAAGGAGATACGGAAGCGAATTTCGGCATCGGGCGCAATGAGTTCGCGCAATGCGGAAGTCAAAACGAATTTGAGATGGGCGAGCGAAATATTTCGATCCACCATCAGACCTTCATACTGATGAAACATCGGTGAATGCGTCGCATCGGAGTCTTTGCGAAAAACTTTCCCGGGCGAAATGATGCGGATCGGTGGCTTGTTATTCTCCATATAGCGGATCTGCACGTTGGAGGTTTGGGTGCGGAGCACATAGCCCTTGAGCGGTTCGGCGAGCCAGAAAGTATCCTGCATTTCGCGCGCCGGGTGATCCTCGGGGATGTTGAGCGCTGAGAAATTATGCCAATCGTCTTCGATCTCCGGACCTTCGGCGATCTCAAAACCCATGCGCCCAAAGACACTTTCGATATCCTCGATCGCGGCATGGATGGGATGTCGTCGTCCGTGGCGGATTTTTGGTTTTGAGAGGGTGATATCGATCCAGCCGGTTTCGGCCAGATTCCCGAGTTCCGCTTCTTTGGTGGCAAAATATTTCTCAGCTAAGAGCGCTTCGATATTTTTTTTCGTTTCATTGCCGGATTTTCCAATAGTTGCCTTCTCTTCCGGAGAAAGATCTGAAATGGTGCGCAGAAACATCGTGAGTTGCCCTTTGCGCCCGAGATACTCCAGCTCTACGGCTCGAAGATCATCTTCGGTTCTCGCAGCTTCAATCGCTTTTTGCGCCAGCGCCGCAATCTTCTGAATCTCCTCGAGCATGGAGAAAAGAGCAAAAATACCCCGCGATTTTCGCAGAAACCCCGAGAAACGTAAACCGGAAAATCGTGGAACGCGTATCGTGGAGCATGTAACGTGACCGGATTTACGATTTACGTTCTACGATTCATGTTTTACGATTCACGACTTTTTACTTTACAAACTTTCCACTTTTTACTTTGGAACTTCCGGCGCTTGGCACACCCTTACCCCACTGACATCCTTCGGACCGCCGCAGACCAAGCCGCTGTTGCAGGAAAAGATATTTTCTCCGAAAACGCCGCAGCCGCAGCATTGCCCTTTGCAGCCCATCGTGACGTTCGGGCCGCACTGTCCGCCGATCGGATTTTCACTGTAGTCGACGCGCTCTTCCAGCGAACCGATGCGCACGATATTGAGCACGATCGCCCAGGCGAGAAAGACCATGAGGAGCCCGAGTACCGCCCAGAGAATGGTTTTTTTTGCACCCTCCACCATTTCACTTCCGGCGGAGAGGACATAGCGCATCCCGCCGACGATGATCATAATCCCGGCGATGGTGCCGCAGACATAGAGAATGACATTGATGAGCGTCAAGGTGCCGCGATCAATTTTTTCTTCGGCCGTATTTCCGGGAATGAATGGCGCTTGCAGCTCTTGCGGCGAAAGGTCGATGACTCCGCCGGAACCGTCATAGATAACGTCCGTCGCTCCGGCGGCGAAGATCGTGCCGGAGGAGCCCAGGACGCAAAGCAAGCAAATCGCAGCCACCATGCCGCCAAAAATATTGCGCGCGCTGCTCATGGGGTATTGAAAGTAAGTTGGGTGACTCCTTGGACTATGGCGTAGGCCACGAGGATGATGATCAGACCTACCACTGAAAGCTTGAGAATGCCCTTGGCCATTTTGAGTTTTTCTTCGTCGCCAAAGTGGATGACGAACATCGTGCCGGAGAAAAGCATCGCCCCGAGATCGATCGTGCTGATGAGGGCGAGGAGAATATTGATAAAGGTCGGGAGAAAATCTTTTTCGATGGTGCCTTGCGGGATATTGCCATCCGGGATTTCATCGGGCTCGGGATAGACTCCGGCGCGCAGCGCTTGCGGGAAAGTTTGGAGAGCGGTAGCGATTGCCGAATTGGGAAAAGCGGCGCGATCGAGCTGCAAAAAAAAGGTCAGCGCAATCCCGCAGCAAAAGGGGATGATCAAAAATAAGTTGATGAAGCCGAAGAACAGTGGTCTTTTTTTCATACGCTTATGGTTGTAAAGCCGGAGCGGTGCTGCCCGGAAGCGGCAGGGTTTCCAGGATCGCAATCGCTACAAAGGCAAAGAGGGCGATGAGAAGTCCCAAAAGCGCCCAGGTGATCGTCTTCTGACCTTTTTTGAGGAGCTCTTCGTTCTCGGCCGAGATATTGATCATGACTCCTCCGACCATCATCATGAGCACCGAAATTCCCGCCGTGAGTGCCAGAAAGAATGAGATCCACCACGGTACGGCTTTGGAAAAAAGCCAGGTATTGAGGATCGATTCCGGACCGGCAACATAATCGCCGGCGTCGTTACATGAGCCGTATAGTCCGAGATTGCAATCATCTTGAGAATCGAAAAAAATCGGCGGCGCCACCTGTCCGCTGGAGGTGTTGTCGGCACGGAGCTCCGCGGCGAAATTCCCCAAAGTGATGAGGAGAAAAGTAAAGCTGCAAAAGACCATGAAAATTCCCACCCGTTTCCAAAACGAAGTATGCGGTTTTTGTGGTATGGTAAGCTGCTGATGTGAAACTCTAGCGGACATCACAGTTTGTAAAAAGTGGGATTGATGATGTTGAGGAGCAAAGCTGAAAGGAAGACGAGGATAATGCCCAGCAACGCCTGCACAATACGACTTTTGGCATTATCGGTTTTACTGCTGTCGCCGCCGGCGAACATATATTCATAACCCGCAAACATGATCATGATCACGGCGAAAATGACGATGAGCGCCATCCCAAATGTGAATATTTGGGAGATGTAGACGCCGAGAATTTCTATAGCGCCTTTATCCCTCGTGGAAATAGTACTCGATTGCCCGGGGAAAGGTGCGAGCAGGGTTATGTCAGTACAATTCGCCGGAGGATTCGGTCCATTACAGCCGGAATTGTTATTGGTGTCACTTGTTGAGTCTTTAGTCGGATTTGAAGTTGGGGTTTTAGCCGGTGGCAGAGGCGGATTTATGCCTGCAGGAGGAGGGATGACATTTGAAGAGACACCTAACGCTATTTCCGGATTAAAATTGACTAAAAACAGTGCGCAAATTCCGCAAAGCAAGACGGTGCCCATTAAATATCGCAGAAATCTTGGCAAGAGCGAACGATTTGCTATAGGTGCTATGTGCAGGAAGTTTTTCATGAGTTTAGGTGCCCAAAGAGTAAAGAATGATCTGTACGACTTTCACCACCACATAGGCTCCGAGCACGAGGAGGATCCCAATCGTGGAGTAGATCATCATGCCTTTTCCTCGCTCTACCAGAGATTCGTTTCCGGCGGAAAAGATCCAGAAGCCGCCGCCGATCATGAAAACCAGGATCGTGATCAGTACGACGATACCACTCATGATCTGAATAAATTTCTGTCCGAAATCTTCAAATTTATTGATCGTCGTGTAGTGAATATCAAAGCCATTACTCGCGTTATTCAGGTTTACTTCTTTTCCGAAACTGGGGTAGATGATAGTAAAACTTCCAATTGTTTTTTGAGGGGTATTGGTATTTGCATTTTTAGCGTGATTGGCACAGCCTTCAGGCGGTGGAGGACCTTCGATGTTAGGACAAGGCGCGCTGTTCGTGTTTGTTGGAGAAGTAGGCGGCGGGGGGTTTATGCCTGACGGAGGAGGGATGATATTACTCGAGATAGCCATCACCAGTTGTGAATTGAAATTTGTCAAAAATAAAGCGCAAATTCCGCAAAGTAAGAGTGCTCCCGCCAAATGTCGTAAAAATCGCTGCAAGGTGTGTTTTTATTTCTCCTCATTATACGCGAGAAATGGCTTTTTCTCAAGTGAAAAAGCCTGATTTTTGCTCAACTGGGATGGTGCATTTTAGTTCTTCATTTCTCTTGAATCCGCAGCTGAGAGCTGAAAGCCCTCAGCTGTATCATAACGGCTTCATAAAAACTCTTTTCAGCACTTTCCGCAGCTCTTCAAACCAGAAAACCGCCGAAGAAAAGAGTACCGCCGTGCCCATTTCCAAAAAAGTGAGATGTGCCGTATGAAAGACTCCCTGCAGGAGCGGAATATAGATCACCGCAAAGACCATGATGACGGAGAGGAGAATCGCTCCCAAAAGCTTCGTATTGCCGAAGAAATCAGTAAATGCCGAGGCGTAGAAATGCCGTGCCGAAAGCCCGATAAACATCTGCCCGAGGACCAACACGGCAAAGCAGGTGCTGACGACATGGCGATGGAGTTCATCGCCGACCGGCAGTCCCCAGTGCCAGCCGTTTTGATAGAGCAGCCAGAAAAAGGCCCCCATGGTCGATGCCGCCAGTACCACACCATTGGCGAAGAAATGGAGCGCAAAACGGCGCGAGAGGATGCGTGCTTTCGGGTTGCGCGGCTCTGCCGCCATGATCCCTTCTTCGGCTTTTTCAAAGCTCAAGGCGACCGCCGGCAAGAGATCGGTGCCGAGATTGATGAGGAGGATCAGCACTGCTGTAAGGGGATTTGGAATACTGAAGAGCAGCGCCGTCAAGACGACAATGAGTTCGCCGATATTGCCGGAGAAGAGAAACCAGATGAATTTGCGCAGGTTTTCAAAGATTTTGCGCCCTTCGCGGATCGCCGTGACGATCGTGGCGAAGGAGTCGTCGAGAAGCACGAGATGTGCCGCTTCTTTTGCCACCTCCGTCCCCGCGATGCCCATCGCGACCCCGATATTGGCTTTTTTGAGCGCCGGCGCATCGTTGACGCCGTCGCCGGTGACGGCGACCACTGCGCCATGTTTTTGGAGCAGCGCGACGATGCGGAGTTTATCTTCGGGCGCGGTGCGCGCGAAGAGGACATCCTGATATATTGCTCGGGAATTCTTATTTTTTCCATCTGGGAGCTTGGTGAAAAGCGCTTGCTGGAGCTTCGCGTCGCTCATTTTTTGCAGATCCAGACCGGTGATGACCGTCAACTTTGGACTGCGCACTAAGCCGACGCTGCGGGCGATCGCCGCGGCGGTCTTGGGATTGTCGCCCGTCACCATGATGATGCGGATACCGGCGGTATGCGCGGCAGCTACTGCCGCCGGTACCGCTTCGCGCGGCGGATCGATCATGCCGAGCAGACCGTAAAAAGTAAGTTCTTTTTCGGCATCTTCAGGATCAGTTGGAATAATTCCGGAAGACAATTCTTTGCGGGCAAAAGCGAGCACCCGGAGCGCCTCTGCACTGAGGCCCTCCACCTGCGCCGAGAAATCGCGCCGTTTGGCGGGCGTCAGCACCTGAATTTTCGTGCCGTCAAAATATTTGGTACAAGCGGCTAAGATCATTTCCGGTGCGCCTTTGGTGAAGAGCACCATTTCTCCAGTGGGAAGTTTCCCGGCGACGCTCATCATTTTGCGCCGCGCTTCAAAGGGAAATTTTTTGAGAATATTCAGGTGTGGAACCTTGATCCGGGGAAACGCCCGCAAGAATTTATTTCCGGCGACGAGGAGCGCTCCTTCGGTCGGATCACCGAGGATTTCTATCACCTTGGTTCCTGGCTGCACCGCGAGCTTGGCTTCGTTGCAGTTGACGGCGATCGCCAGCATTTCTGCGAGCAAAGCTGCGGAGAGTGCAGCGTCGCCGGCAGAAAAATTTATACTCCCGAACGTACTCTTGCCGACTCCATCGAAAATAACCTGCGCTCCGTTGGCGAGCAGTCCGCGCAGCACCGTCATTTCATTTTTTGTGATGGTGCCGGTCTTGTCGGAGCAGATCACCGTGGTGGCGCCGAGGGTTTCGGCGGAAGAGAGCTGCTTCACCACGGCGTTTTTTTGGGCTAAACGCTGCACGCCAAGCGCCAGCGCGATGGTGATGGTGGCCGGGAGTCCCTCCGGTACCGCCGCCACGGCGACGCTAATCGAAAACAGAATGGCGTTAAAAAACCCGGCGCCGTTTAAAAAGAAATCCAGCGCAAAAATACCGGCGATGAGCACAAAGGCGAGTTTGCCGACAAAGAGTCCGATTGTGGAAATTTCATGTTCCAGCGGACTTTTGACCGCTTTGGTCGCCAGCGTGAGGCGGGCGACATTGCCAAATTTGGTCTGGCCGCCGGTGGCGAAAACCAGCCCCTCCGCTGAACCGTAGACCACGGCGGTGCCCAGGTAGACTTCGGCATTTTCTGCCTTCAGCACCGGTTCGGACTCGCCGGTGAGTGCGGCTTCTTCCACTTTGAGTTCGGAGCTTTCGATGAGCCGAATATCGGCCGGGATGCGATCGCCTTCGCGGAGGATGACCAGATCCCCGGGGACCAACAGCCGCGCCGGAAGGAGCTGTTCTTTGCCATCGCGAATGACCGTCGCTTCCGGCGAAACCATGTTTTTGAGGGCTTCGAGCGTTTTTTCACTGCGCCATTCCTGAAAAAAACCGATGAGCGAATTGGCGATCACAATGGCAAATATGAGCGTGGAATCCAGTCGCTCATTCAGGAGAAAGGCGACGAAAGCGGCAATCAGCAGGATGATCACCATGATATCGCTGAACTGTTTTATAAATTTGCGCCACCAGGGATCGGCTTGTTTCTCAGGAAGGACATTGAAACCATGTTCTGATAAGAGTTTTTGCGCGGCAATTTCAGAAAGTCCGCGGGAAGAAATGTTCATGTCTGGGGAAAAAACTGCGGCTATTTTTTCAAGTTTCACTATAAAAAACCAGCGGCGCCCCATCGATTGAATTAAATATAAATCCTACTCAGTAAATTTGTATAAATTATGAATTTTGAATTCTAAATTTTAAATGAAAAAAAATCTTCCTCCCTGTTCCCTACAACTTACTGCTGATCGCTGACTGCTTATTTCCTATCTGCCACAGAGCGGCGTGAGCGAATCGTCCTCCGAAAGACAGGCTCCGTCATAATCGCCGTGATCGAGATGCGCTTTGCGGGCGTTATTGGACGGACTGATGGTGTTGCAGCCTCCGACGATGTGACAAATGATGCAGCTTTTCCCGCTGGGCACACAGCCATTGACGCAAGCGCTGGTATTGAGAGTGCAACCCGCGTTACAGCTTAAGCCGCCGCCGGTAAAGCCTCCGGAAATATTGGTGCAGTTTTGTCCGGCAAGATCGCTGCCGTCACATTCTTCACCAGATTCGCGAGTGCCATTTCCGCAGATCGGACTGGCTGGCGGCGGTGGTGATCCGCCCCCGCCGCCGGAAGGCACCGGCAAAGACCGCACGCAATTTCCGGGCGGATTTGGTCCCGTAACTGCAAACGGGATTTCGACATTGTCATAAATGCGTGAAGATACGGTGGTCTCCAGCGTGAGCTCCGGCGGATTGTCTTCGCCATGGAAACGCTTCGCCTGGGCCGCGGCGACCTTGGTCGTGAGGACGATCGTGACGCTGGGTTGCGCTTGAACGTTGCTGTCGGATTCATTGAAGGCTTTATGCGGATCGTCCAGCGGACTCACAAAAAATTTGAGTTCGGTAACCGTAATGGTGGGCGGAGAGATCGGAATAAATTCGCGGTTGGGGAAATCGGTTCCATTCGCCCAGCAATCGTAGTAGCCATCATTGCCCTCCTGCAGCGTCCCGGAATCAATGCTGGAATTGAGGTATTGATCCTTGAGATCGAGCTGGAGCATGGCGATCTGGGCAATATCAGAAATTTCCGGCAGGCGCTTGATGATCGTTTTGTGCTGCCCGTTTCCACTGAGTAAATACAGTTCATTCTGCAAATTCACCCCGCCGAGAGCCGATATGACGGGATCGTTGTTGGCGTTGTTGGCGTCGGCGCGTGTGCTGAAATAGCCTTCGTTGACCTGCTGTGCGCGACAGGGATCGGCGGCGGCGTAAGCGTAACGCGCCGGGTCATTGAGTCCGAGTTCCGGACAGGGGGCCGAGCCGCTCGGCGGCGGGGAAACATAAAAAAATTGATGCAGGTAGCCGCGGTAGTAGTCGCCATAATCCCCGAGCGATCCGCCGCCGCCGAGGTCGGTGGCAAGATGGTTGAAATATTCATCAAAATCCACCGTATTGTCGCGCACTTCCGTGACGAGCCGATCCATGAGCGCCCGGCTCTCTTGGTAGAGCGTATCGCGCGCCACCTGGCGCTTATGATTTTGATAGAGATTTGCTCCGGCCGTGGTGATAACGACCATTGCCAGCGTAAAAATACTGGCGGCGATCAGCATTTCTACCAGCGTGAACCCAGCCGTGCGATGTTTTTTAGAAACCATAGTTGAGGAGAAAATATCGTGGGAGTTAAATTTTTAAAACTCAATTTTTAATTTTATAAAGAAATCTGAATTTTTAAAGCATACCAGGCCATATTTAAAAATTGGAATTTTGCCGTTTTTTTAAAAATTATAAACATTAAAAATGAAAAATTTTCCTGCTAATCCGTCCAATTCGTACGGTTCAAATAATCGGTGAGTATGGTCTCCAGGGTAACGTTGGAATAGCGCTCGGAAGCTGGCGAAGTCTTCCAGTAGACGCGCGAAATAATTTTGATGCGATTGTCGCGCCAGGCCGCTTCTCCGGTCGCGAGATCCGCGCCGTTGGGAAACAGCCCATCCTGACCGCTGCCGGAATTGTCGAAATAAGAAATTTCGATCGTGCGATAAAACTCTGATGGCGTATTGCCGGCGGCGAGATGCGTATATTTCCCTTCGGGAGTGATATAGAGTTGTAAGGTTCGTCCGGCGGTGGCGGAAACGCTGGTGGCCTCACCATTGGGAACGCCGAGCGAATAATTCAGAAAAGTCATGCTCCCGCTATCGAAGTATTGCGGTGCCGGCAAGAGCATCCAGCGCGCGGTCGCCGGGTCAAAATCGGCGAGAAAAGACCGCATCCTGACGCGACTGGCGCCGCTGCCGATCGTTCCGAGCGGATGATTATTTTGTCCGAAGGTATCGGGCGTGCAGGGGACATTATTGGTCATGTCGCCGTCTTCCTCCGTATCCGGCGAGAAATTCCAACAGGCGCGTAAATTGGCTGAAGAAACGAGCCAGTTGGTATCGCGGATATTTTTTACCACTTCGATGCCTTCGCGCGCCAAACTTGCCGCAATGGTGCGATTTTTATTCATGGTGTTGGCCGTGGTGGAATGGACCAACAGCGCGAGCGCTGCGATAATCCCGATGCTGAAAATAAGTAAGGAGAGCATGACCTCGATCAGGATCGCCCCGCGGGTTTTCGCGAAATGCCGATAGGAAAGAGCGGGAGGGGTCATGGATGGGTGATGGCATTGGTATCGATTTGTTCGACGTAGAGAAAACGGGAAACTTTATTCAAAAAAACATGATAGTGGCGAACGCCCTCAAAAATAATATCAATAAATACTTCGGTCGTCTCCGGCGCAATCGCTCCAGCGAGGCTGCTGCCAAAATAGACATCGCCGGAAATCGCGCTGAAGATGATCCAAAAATCATTCTTGGTTCCGGAACTATCGGTGATGACGGTCGAGCCGGGGGTCGCACCGCCGACATTGATGCGGTAACCGATGAAGCGCAGCAGCGGGAAGTACGGCGCGGTTTCGGTGATGATTTCATCCTCGCCGTCGGGCGTGAACGCGCGGTCGGCGTCCTGATCGGCAAATAAAATCGCCGTATTGCTCGCGGCTTTAAAGAGCACGCCGTAGCCGCCTTTTGGGATTTCATCGCCGCTGGTGGTCTCGGCCGTGGTGCCGGCCAGCGCTTTGGTGCGGGCGTCGCGCAACAGATTCACGATATTGAGGCTCAAATTATCGGCTTCTTGCAAGGCGATTTTACTCGGGGAAAAATAGCCGAGTCCCGCCACCGCCAGGATACCGAGGATGGCGACGACAATGAGCAGTTCGATCAGCGTGTATCCCGATTGCCGACGCAAAAAATGGCGAAACATCAGAGGTATGAGAAAAGGCGACTCGGAGAAATTTTTATTCCACTTTTTAAAAATTGAGCATGAAAAATTTCTCATCATTATACGCTAGGCGGCGCTTCTTTGCAAAAACCATTTCACCATTTCTTCGCTCTTTTTGAGCGGCTCTTTGAGCTCCTGAAACGCGCGCTGGATCTCGCCTGACTCAAACCCGAGATCTGAGAGCGCCGCCACGACCTCCGCCGGGACGATCACCCCGCTGCCGGCATCGAAGGTCGGCAAGCTGCCGCGCAGCTCCACGATGAGGCGTTCGGCCGTTTTGCGTCCGATGCCTTTTAAGCTTTGGAGAAACGGCACATCACCATTGGTAATGGCGCTGCCGATGAGCCGCGCCGGCACGGCGAGGATCTCCAGGGCGGTCTTGGGACCGATCCCGGAGACGGAGATGAGTTTTTCGAAGAAATTCAGTTCGTCTTCTTTGGCAAATCCGAAGAGCGAAACATCGTCTTCGCGAATATGTTGGTGGATATGGAGCGCGGTTTTTTGTCCGACGGCGCTTTGGGCGAGGAGTTCGAGCGTGCAAAAGACGCGATAGCCGACTCCTTGGACATCGACGATGAGCGCCCGTGGCTCTTTTTTAAAGACGGTTCCGGAGAGATGGGCGATCATTGAGGCATGAAAAATACAAATTTATCTTAGCATATATGAGTTTTATGGATTTTCGTGATGAAAAGTATTATAATGTGCTAGTTCTTTTGAAATTTTATATTGTCGAAATGCCTAATAGGTTAAGACCTTCTGATCAAGGACATCATCAAGAATGGCTTAAAGATACATCTGTAAATGGTCAACCGAGTGGTGACTTAGCTCTCGAAATAGGATTTAAAGATAATGATCCAAATGGATACTGGAGTACGCACCTTCTACGTCCAGTTCAAGATGGATGGGATAGAAGATTGACCAGGGAGCAAGAAACAGCCATTATTATACAAGGTCTAAGTTCCTATATTAAAGGGGTAATCGCAACACTCTGGAATAATTTTAGGGTGAGTTTTGGAGGTGAGCAAGGAAGATTTCTTGAGGGGTTTGGTACTTGAGACATTTTCTGGGAGTAGCATTGATCCT